>Ga0208490_100373_pt1 | contig 30663 bp, 31 predicted proteins | sample SubbioAug_CSWold_FD_184818 | JGI IMG/M metagenome (GOLD analysis project Ga0208490, IMG submission 184818) | Serpentinite rock and fluid subsurface biosphere microbial communities from McLaughlin Reserve, California, USA - CR11Aug_CSWold (SPAdes) | ecosystem: Environmental > Terrestrial > Deep...
CCGTGATAATCTCCGACATGACCGTCCTCCTTTGTGGATCATCGCAGACCCACCTTGGCACATCGATGCCGTCGGGGGGCGGTCACATCATCAGAGCCCCCCCAGCTCTGTCGATTCGCGCAAGCCATGGCGAGCGTCCGAAGCCGGAAGGACGGCCGCGCTTGGAAAAGGGACTGCTCTACCCCCAGGCCGCGAACCGAGACCCGGCGCGCCACGGTTCTCTGCGTCGGCGCGTTCGGGAAAGGGTGGACGGGATACCACGCCTGCAGCCTTCGCAACGTCATGACGCCCTGCCTCAGATCGTTCAGCGTGCACACCACCGCAACAGACCCTAACCGCATGACCGCATACAGACGTGCCCGCGTCGTTCTCATGAAAGGCTCCAAGGCACTCGGCCTCGCAGACATCGTCCGCTTGGCATGAACCTGAGGGGCAAGGGCGAAAAGGGAAGTCACGCCATAAGCCGCCTTTCGGTAACAATGCCCCTCTCTGGGCATCCTTCTTGCCACGCTTGCCCGTTGGATGCCGCAGTTCGGCCTGGTGCCGATGCTCGTCCTGCTGCCGATGATGATGCTGTCGGGCGGGCTGACACCACGGGAGAGCATGCCGCACATCGTCCAGTCCATCATGCTGGCCGCGCCCGATACGCATTTTGTGATGCTGGCGCAGGCGATCCTCTATCGCGGCGCGGGCATCGACACGGTCTGGCCACAGTTCCTGGCCCTGGCAGCCATCGGCTCAATTCTGTTCGCGATTGCGCTCGCTCGGTTCCGGCGCATGATCTCGAGGATGGCGTGAACAGTTTGATCCACTACGGGGCCGGGCCGGAACGAGTCCCACCTTGACTTCTGCGCCGCAGCATCTATCTGACCGGAAGGTCGGTTTCCGACCATTTGGTCGGGCGAAACAGAGGGACGACATGCGGGCGCGCAATGCACATGACGATATTCTTGTCGCGGCGCGGGCCGTCGTGTCGCGTGACGGTCCGGGCCGACTGACCATAGATGCGGTTGCGCGCGAGATCGGCATGTCGAAAGGGGGGGTGCTCTACAACTTCCCCTCCAAGCCGGCGCTGCTCGAAGGATTGATGCGCCATATGATCGAGTCCTTCGAGCAGAGCTTTACCGAGTTTCGCACGGCTGCCGATGGACGCACCAACCCCACGCTGCGAGCGCTGGTTGGCGCCTACCGACATTTCGAAACTTTCGACCCCGACCTGTACATGGCGATCATGGCCGCTGCTGCCGAGGCGCCGGATCTGATGGTGCCTGTCAACCGGCTGCTGACTGGCTACGTGGATCAGGTTCTGGCCGAATCTTCCGACCCCCCCTTGGCGCTGGTCATTCTGGCCGCGCTCGATGGGCTGCGCTTCCAGCACCTGATGCGCATGCCGCCTGCTGATCCGGAGCATCGCGCTGCCACATTGGAGCGGATCCTGGAATTGATCGAAACCTTGGAGCCGAAGGCATGAAACAGATTGCATATGGTGCGGTGGTCGTGACCATCGTTGCCGGGATCGGCAGCAGCCTCTGGATCTGGAACACCCGCGCCGACGCTCAGGAATTCCCGGCCGAAGCCACCCAAACCGAGGTGCCGGTGTTCGTGCCGCTGCACATCGCCGAGGCCAGCAACGGGTTGAACGCGCGCACCTTCATTGGCCGGGTCGAAGCACAGAGGACGGTGGACATCGCGTTTCAGGTTGGCGGGCAAGTCATTGACATAAGCCCGAGCGAAGGCGAACGTGTCGCAGCAGGCACGGTGATCGCGACGCTGGACGACACGGATTTCCGGCTTGCTCTGGACCGCGCCGAGGCTGTCGTCGAACTGGCGCGAAGCGAGGAGGCGCGTGTCACCGAACTGGTAGACCGCGCAGTGGCGCCGACAGCGCAGCTTGAGCGCGCGCGTGCCGAACTGCGTCAGGCAGAAGTGGCGCTGTCACAGGCGCGCCGGGCACTCGATCAGACGGTGATCGTTGCCCCGTTCGACGCCAATGTCGCGCGCCGCCTGATCGAGACCTATGCCAACGTGTCGCCGACAGCGCCGGTCCTGCGCCTGCAGGACGTCAGTACGCTGCTGGTCGCGATCTCGCTGCCCGAAGACCTTGCGGTTCTGGCGCGTACCGCGCCAGATGACTTTGAGGCGACAGCGCGATTTCCCGGCATTCCGGGCACGATCCTTTCGCTGGATCTTGCCCGCTTCGTGACCGAGGTTGACCCCGTAGCGCAGACCTACTCGGTCAAGCTGGCCCTGCGCGATCCCGATCCGCGCATCCTGCCCGGAATGACGGCGACTGTCACGATCCGTCCGCGCCAGAGCGCTACAGCCGTGATGGTGCCTGTCTCGGCCATCGATACCACGAGTGCGCCGAAGCCCAGGGTATGGGCTGTCGATGGCGAAGGGCGCGCCCATGCGCGCGAGGTCGAGCTGGGCTTGCCCCAGGGCGACCTGATCCCGGTGCTGACCGGCCTGATCTCGGGCGAAAGGATCGTCTCCGCCGGGTGGTGGCAGATGCGCGACGGAACGCTGGTGCATCCGGCTACCTTCTGACGGGTGGCTTGAATGAACCTCGCCATCTGGTCGATCCGCCGCCCGGTTGCTGTTTCGCTGCTGATCATAGGTTGCCTGATCGGCGGGCTTTGGGGGCTGGCCAATGTTGGCCGGCTGGAAGATCCCGGCTTCACGCTCAAGACCGCCCTGGTCTTTACCCCCTATCCCGGCGCCTCGGCCGAGGAGGTCGAGCGCGAGGTGACCGAGGTTCTGGAAAGCGCCATTCAGCAAATGTCACAGTTGCGCCGGGTCGAATCGAAATCGATGCCGGGCGTCAGCCAGATCACGGTCGAGATCAGGGATACCTATGGCGCGGCCGATATCCCGCAGGTCTGGGATGAGTTGCGACGGCGGCTGGGCGACGCGCAGGGCGATCTTCCCGACGGTGCGCGGAGACCGCAGGTCAACGACGATTTCGGCGATGTCTTCGGCCTCTACTATGCTGTCACAGCGACAGGCTACAGTGCCGACGATCAGCGTGAGATTGCACGCCGGTTGCGTCGTGACCTGCTGACTGTGCCAGGCGTGGCAAAGGTCGAAACGCTCGGCCTGCCCGAGGAAGTGGTCATGGTCGAGATCCCTTCGGCCCGTCTTGGTCGTCTCGGGCTCCCGCCTGAACAGGTTCTGGGCCTGCTGGCCGGCGAGAATGCGATCCTGTCGGGGGGCGAACTGCGCGCGGATGACACCCGGCTCCGCACGTCCCTGCAACCGGGCTATGACAGCGTCGAAGGGATCGAGGCGCTGCGTGTGGGGCGAGTCGGCGGGGTGGAGCAGATCTCCGTGCTCGATGTTGGGAACGTCAACCGACAGGAAACGGAGGCACCGCAGCAGATCATCCGCCACAACGGCGTGCGCGCCTTCACGCTCGGCGTCTCGGTGATCCAGACCGAGAACGTGGTCGCGGTGGGCGGTCGGGTCGAGGAGCGCCTGCGCCAGATAGCCGAGGCAATGCCGGCCGGGATCGAGATCGTGCCGATCTATGAACAGCATCGAGTCGTGGACGAGGCCGTCTCGTCCTTCATCAGAGGGCTGCTCGAGTCTGTCGCCATCGTGATCGGCGCGCTCATGCTCACGATGGGATGGCGTGCGGGCCTGACGGTCGGGGCAACGCTTGGGCTCACGGTTCTGGGCACCGTGTTCTTCATGGCTGTGTTCGGTATCGAGATGGAGCGCATCAGCCTGGGGGCGCTGATCATTGCCATGGGGATGCTGGTGGACAACGCCATCGTGATCGCCGAGGGCATGGTGATCGGCATGCAGCGCGGCAAGTCTGCCGAGACAGCGGCGGGCGAGGCGGCGGACGCGACATCCACGCCGCTGCTTGGCGCGACGGTGATAGGCATCATGGCGTTTTCCGGCATCGGGCTGTCGCCGGATGCGACCGGCGAATTCCTGTTCTCGCTCTTTGCCGTCATCGCAATCTCGCTTTTGCTGTCATGGGTGCTGGCGCTGACCGTCACGCCGCTGCTCGGGGCCTGGCTGCTGCGCGCGTCGAAAGGTGCCGCGGCGAGCGACGATCCCTATAGAGGGGTGGTCTATCGCACCTATGGGTGGCTTCTGACCCAGTCGCTGCGGGCGCGCTGGCTGGTCGTGCTTGTCATCGTGGGCATCACCGCGGGCTCGCTGATTGCTTTCGGGCAGGTCAAGCAAGCGTTCTTTCCCGCCTCCACGACGCCACTGTTTTACGTGCACTACAGCCTGCCGCGCGGGGCCGACATCCGCGCGACCGAACGCGATCTGATCGCACTGGAACAGGCCATCATGGCCGATCCGGAGGTGACCGCTGTCACGACGCTGGTCGGGCGCGGCGCCTCTCGCTTCATGTTGACCTACAATCCCGAACAAGCAGACAGGTCCTACGGGCAGCTGATCGTGCGGGCGCCCAATCACGAATCGATCCCGGACATCATGGCCCGGCTCTCAAGCTTACCGGAGGTGGTACCGCAGGGACAGGTCCGGTTCGAAGACCTCGTGTTCGGCCCGCCTGCGGGCGCCGATGTGGCGGTGCGCTTTTCCGGTCCCGATACGCAGGTTCTGCGCGATCTGGCGACCGAAGCGAGGCAGCGGCTGGAAAACTCCGGTGCGGTGATCGACGTGCGGACCGACTGGCGCGAGCGTGAGTTGGCTCTGGAACCGGTGGTGGACGAAACCCGCGCGCGGGTCGCCGGCGTCACCCGTTCGTCGATTGCGGACACGATCCTCTACGCCACTTCGGGTCTGCGAGCGGGCACGTACCGCGACGGCGATGCACAACTGCCGATCCTGATCCGCGTACCGTCCTATGAGCGGCAGAGCAGCGAGCAACTGCTCGACCAACTGGTCTGGAGCACAGCGGGCGGCCAGTATGTGCCCCTGAGCCAGGTCGTCGAGCGCATTGATGTTGTGCTGCAGGAGGCGGCGATCCACCGTCGGAACCGCGAACGCACGATCACCGTGCTTTCCGGCTCGGCGCCGGGGTTCAATGCCGATACCGCTTTCCGGACGGTGCGGGGCGATATCGAGGCCATGGAGTTGCCAGCGGGCTACCGGATGGAATGGGGAGGCGAATATGAAGCCGCCTCGGACGCGCAGGCGTCGCTCGGCACCCAGCTTCCGCTCGGATTCCTGGTGATGGTGGTGATCTCGGTGCTGCTGTTCAACAAGGTCCGCCAGCCCCTGATCCTGTGGCTCGTGGTGCCGATGTCGGTCACGGGCATGGTGCTGGGGCTGCTGGTCTCGGGGCTGCCCTTTACCTTCACGGCGCTTCTGGGCCTGCTGAGCCTGTCGGGGATGCTGATCAAGAACGCAATCATCCTGGTCGAGGAGATCGACGCGAGGATCGCCGAAGGCGGTGATAAGGCGGCGGCAGTGGTCGCAGGTTCCGTCAGCCGTTTTCGTCCCGTGGTGCTGGCTGCGGGAACCACCATCTTCGGCATGATCCCGCTGCTGGCCGATGCCTTCTTTGCCTCGATGGCCGTGACGATCATGGGCGGTCTCGCCTTCGCCTCGGTACTCACGCTGATCGCGGTGCCGGTCATTTACGCGCTGATGTTCCGCATCCGGCCTTCCACTGGCCGCGATCCGGAAGCCGCGCTTGCCGGAGCGACCTGAGCAGGCTCTGTCGGCCGGGTCTGATCGGTCCCGGTCACTCGGCCGCGACAAAGGCGAAGGCGCCCTCTGAGTCCCAGCGGCGGGCGATGTCGCCCAGTGTGTCGAGGACACCGCGCAACTCCAGCCCACGCTCGGTCAGACCGTAAGTCACGGCGGGCGGGATGGTCAGGGCCTGACTGCGCCAGACGACGTCGGCATGCTCCAACATCCGCAGCCGTTCGGTCAGCATCCGGGTCGAGATTCCGGGCACGAGACGCTTAATTGCGCCAAAGCGCTGGTCCCCGTGCTCGGACAGAACCCACAGGATGTAGATCGTCCATGGGCCTGTGATGAGGTGCAGCAGGCCTTCCATCGGGCAGGTGCGGGGCTGCACGGCTTTCATGAGGTCCTCAACGCAGAGTGGTTACTTTGAAGTGCCTACTTTATCAAAGCACATAGCAGCCTTAAGTGAACTTACGGCCAAAACCTAATTACGGCAAGCCGAGTCGGAACTGGACGCAAGAAGGGTAAAGAGAAATGACCGACAAGACGGCAAGATATGTCTACTGGATCGCCACTGGCCTCGTCGCGCTGGTCTATCTGGGCGGGGCGGCTTTCTACATCACGGCGCACGAAACGGTTGCGGGCATGTATCGCGAGGTTCTCGGCTATCCGACCTACATAATTTGGCCGCTGGCGATCCTCAAGATAGCAGGTGCCGTGGTCATCCTGTGGCGTCCTTCGGCGATGCTGGCCGACTGGGCCTATGGGGCGATGTTCTTTCACCTCCTGCTCGCGATGAGCGCCCATGTCGCAGCGGGAGATCCCGGCTGGCCGCCTGCCCTGCTGACCTGGGTGCTGCTGATCCTGTCCTGGCTGACGGCGAACCGCGTGCGGAGTGTCAAGTCCGCCTATGCGCCCGCGGCGGCAGCCACCGCAACGTGAGCGAGCGGCAGGAAGGGTTCCGGACATGACAGACAGACAACCCGCGGTCTTCCTGCCCCACGGGGGCGGCCCCTGCTTCTTCATGGACTGGGACCCGCCAGACACATGGGACCGGCAGCGCCGGTTCCTCGAGGCGCTGCCGGCAACCCTGCCCGCCCGGCCGAAGGCGCTCCTGGTGATCTCGGGCCATTGGGAAGCGCCGGTATTCACCGTGCAGACAAACCCCGCGCCACCGCTTCTGTTCGACTACAACGGCTTTCCGCCGCACACTTATCGGTTGACCTGGCCGGCGCCCGGCGATCCGGCGCTGGCGGAACGGGTGCGGCATTTGCTCGGGGATGCGGGATTCAAGACCGCGGCCGACCCGGCGCGCGGTTATGATCACGGGGTCTTCGTGCCTCTGAAGGTGGCCTTTCCGGCCGCCGACATACCCACCGTTCAACTGAGCCTTCGCGCCGATCTCGACCCGCAGGCCCATCTGGCGGCCGGGCGCGCGCTGGTGCCCCTGCGCGATGCGGGCGTGCTGATCGTTGGCTCCGGCAACACCTATCACAACATGGCGGTGATGATGCGGGCCATGCGCAGGGGGGCGCAAGGCCCGGTGGCAGGGGCCGACTTCGACCGCTGGCTGACCGATGCCGCCACGCAGGACGACCCCGTGCTGCGCGATGCGATGCTCGCCGCCTGGTCGCAGGCGCCCGGCGCGCGCGAGGCCAACCCGCGTGAGGAACACCTGATCCCGCTCCATGTGGTCGCGGGCGCGGCCGGAACAGATCGCGGCGTCAAGACGCTGGAGGATCAGGTCATGGGCGCGGTCGAAAGCGCCTTCCGGTTCGGGTGACGCGATGGGTTTCGATCTGCCTCCGCGCCCTGGCCCCCGTCCACAAACTACCGATTGCGCGCCGCATGAACAGGTCACGCAGAATTCCCCGGTCGAGGTCCATGCGCTGTTCAAGCGCCGCGCCTTCGAGCTGCCCTTTGTCGAGCGCCGCCCGTCTGGCATTTCGGTGCCGGGCGCCGAGGCCCTGGTCCTGCCGACGGCTCACGCCTGCGGCCCGTCCGAAGCCTTCATGATCGGGCGCGAATTCGCCCATGTGCACCCCGCCTATGACGGCTCGTCCCACATGATGCTGCCGCTGCCGGTGGTCGAGACCTTGATCGCACGCGGCTGGGGCGAGCCGCATCCGATGGCCCGACTGGGTTACATCCCGGCAACGGCCGTCATGGTCTTCGCCCCGCGCGATGCGGCCGAGGTCGAGGTGATGCTGCGACTTCTCGGCGTCAGCCGGGAATTCGCCCGTGGCAAGCTGGGCAATCCCGCGCCAGTCCACATCCATGGCTGAAGGGCCTTCCCTCGGCCATGCTACAGAAAGGCAGAAACCATGACATCCATGCGGAACGGTCCCTTCATCGTCACCGGCGCCTCCGGCCACCTGGGCCGGCAGGTGATTGATCGACTCATTGAGGCGAAGGTCGGCCCGATCATTGCCATAACGCGCAGCCCAGAGAAGCTGAACGATCTCAAGGGCATGGCCGTGGACGTCCGCAAGGGCGACTTCAACGACGCCGGATCGCTGGGCTCGGCATTCGGGGGTGGGCGGCGCATCCTGATCATCTCGACCGACGATCTGACACCGGGGGCGCGGCTGGCAGCGCACAAGAACGCGGTGGCGGCAGCGCAGGCAGCGGGCGTGACCCATATCGTCTATACCTCGCTAACCAACCCCGTGAAGGACAGCCCGATCAGCTTCGCCCCCGACCACGCCGAAACCGAAACCCTGATTGCCGGAACCGGGATCGACCACACGGTCCTGCGCAACAACCTCTACGCCGACCTGCTGCTGATGGCCGGCGCGCAGAGCATCGCCATGGGCCGGCATTTCGCGGCCGCGGGCGACGGTGCAACGGGCTATGTCACCCGCGCCGACTGCGCCCGCGCCGCCGCCCATGCGCTGATGCACGCGACCGGGCGACAGACGCTGGACATCACCGGGCCCGAGGCGGTCAGTCAGGCCGAAGTGGCGGCGATCCTGTCGGATCTGTCCGGCAAGAAGATCCCCTATGTCGCGCTGCCGACCGAGGATCTGGTACAGGCCATGATCGGCAAGGGCCTGCCCGAATTCATGGCGCGGGTCTTCGCCTCGTTCGACGAGGCGATTGCGCAAGGCTATCTGGCCGTCGCCAGCGCCGACCTGAAGACGCTGACCGGAACGCCTGGCCAGTCGGTCCGTGACTTCCTGACTGCGCACAGGGATGCCCTGCGCACCCCGCAGGGCTGAAATAGGGCGCAGAGGCGTGGAGCGACCGTTCCAGATATGGCGGAGCGGTCGCCTTCGAGCCTTGGGCAAGTCACGCCCTGATCTGCCCCGGTGGGGCATCGCCCCCAATGGGTCACTTTGCCAAATGGCGCAGCCTATAGAAGAGGGTGCGGTTCACGGCGGCACGCAGTTTGGGGTGCCCGCAGAACGGCTTCAGCGGACCGACGTTGCGCGCCGCTAGGGTTCTGGGAGCTTTGTCAAAGCGAGGAGGGCCGCGGACCGCCAGCAGGACGGGGCACTTCGGCAGGTTGCCGTCCATGACCGCGTGGAAACCCGGATCGTCCGATGTCCGACCGACGCTGTCCCGCTGCCTGACGATGGCGCAGACCGCATGCAGCTTTGAGTTCAGGCTGTTTGATTCCATGGTTTTATGGTGCGATCCTTTCTCAGGAATAGAAGGACGTATTATGGGACAAGTTCGTCACGGGAGCGCCACGACCACGCACGCCGTCAGAGCAGCAGCAATGAGGGGTGCCCGCCAGTGGTCCGGGGGCACCCCGAATGATCGCAAGCTTCGCTCGCGCAATTGAGCCGGGAGCTCGGCATCAACCCCAAGACGGTGGCGAAGTGGCGCAAGCGCGCGGCGGTCGAGGATATGGAGACCGGGCCGACGGAACCGCGGTCAACCGTGCTCACGGAAGCAGAGGAGGCGATGGTCGTCGCATTCCGGTCGCCATACACTGCTGCCCCTGGACGGGACTATCCTGAATCTTGTGCGCTGACGTGGTAACCGCTCTGAGAGGAGACCCACGTATGAGCATCGACAAAGACCTGCTGGACCGCCTGATGGAAGGTCGTTCGCCCGTCGATCTTTTTGGCCAGACCGGCATCTTGGCGGAACTGACCAAGGCGCTGGCGGAACGTGCGCTGAGCCCGGAGATGGACGTCCATCTCGATGATGAGCGCGCGGAGGAAGCGCCAGACGGACGCAACCGGCCCCCCAATCGGCGCAACGGCAGCAGCCAGAAGACCGTGACCACGGACAGCGGCAAGGTTGTCTTGGACATTCCCCGCGATCGGAACGGCACCTTCGATCCGATGCTGATCGCCAAGTATCAGCGCCGCTTTCCCGAGTTCGACCGCAAGATCGTCAGCCTGTATGCCCGGGGGATGACGACCCGCGAGATCCAGGGTCATATCGAGGAGATCTATGGCGTCGAGGCCTCGCCCAGCCTGATTTCCGCGATCACCGACGCGGTCATGGAGGAGGTCAGCGCCTGGCAGAACCGGCCGCTGGAACCCTGCTATCCGATCGTCTTCATGGACGCGATCCGGGTCAATATCCGGACCGACGGGGTGGTCGCGAACAAGGCGGTCTTCGTAGCCCTCGCGGTTCTGCCCGACGGCACGCGGGACGTCCTGGGGCTGTGGTTCCAGGCAAACGAGGGCGCGAAGTTCTGGGCCAAGGTGCTCAGCGATCTGCGCAACCGGGGCGTCCAGGACATCCTCATCGCCGTCGTAGACGGGCTGAAGGGCTTCCCGCAGGCCATCGAGGCCGCCTTCCCGCAGACGCGGATCCAAACCTGCATTGTCCATCTTCTGCGCCATTCCATGAACTTCGCCAGCTACAAGGACCGCAAGGCCGTCGCAGCCGCCCTCAAGGCGATCTACACGGCGGTGAATGCCGACGCAGCCGAACTGGCCCTGGCGGAATTCGGAAACAGCGGTCTCGCCGGACGGTATCCAGCGATTGCGCCGAGCTGGCGGCGGGCCTGGAACGAGGTCATCCCGTTCCTCGACTACCCGCCCGAGGTGCGAAGGCTGATTTACACAACGAATGCCATTGAGGCATTGAACTCGAAGATCCGGCGCGCAGTCCGCACGCGCGGACACTTCCCAAGCGACGACGCCGCGGCGAAATTGATCTATCTGGCGCTCAATGCTACATCGACCGAGTGGAAGCGTTCGGTCCGCGAATGGCACGCTGTAAGAAGCCAGCTCGCCATCATGTTCGAAGACCGCTTCCCAATGGCCTGACAAATAACGTCAGAGCACAAAATATCGGACAGTCTCCAATCTTTGCGCCCCTGACCCTGGGCGGGGCAGGGGGCCTTCCTGACCGCGATGTGGCACCTCGACGACATGGAGGCGTGGGCTGCGCGGGCAGAGGTTGAGATGACCCCACTCTCGGGCCGCACGCCCCCGGCCTTGCGCGCAGTACTTACTGAATGGCCACTCGTCTCAGCCACGATGGCCGAGACGATGACCGGCGCCAGCCGCGCCGCCGTTCAGCGTAACCTCGCTTGGATGGAGGCGCGGCAACTGATCCGCGAAGAGACTGGGCAGGGTCGATATCGGATATTGCGCATCGTTGAAGCACGCGAAATCGAAAGACGGTCAATCTCGGGCAGGCCAGGGAAAGTCTCGCCTAGACGCTTCGCCCTCGCGCTGCAAGAGCACGAAAAGACGCCGGTAGCCGAACCTGCGCCGTTCATTGGCCAGATCCCGCAACCGTCGCCGCAGCGCTTTGTCCGGTGCGCGCTGCGATTCGTAGGGCACCATCTTGCGATCCACTCCGGCAATCTGGCACGCTCACCGGAGATCGACGCCCTGCTTAAACGCCGAAGTCGCATTTCGCCCGTTTGCCCGGCGGTCTAGACACTCGGAACAGCCTGCGGATGAAAGCATTCAAATGGCGGAGAATACCAATATGTCTACGACCCGCCGGAACGGTCCCAGTGATCCAAGTGCTGTTGTTGCGATTCAGGGCCCGGCGAGGGTGAAAGCGACCGCGGAGGATCGCCGTGGTGCGGGCCGGGCGATATCCCCACGCGCGGGCCTCGATTGCCGACGGCAGGTGTGGTTCTCTTCGGCCCAGTTCAGGCCCTGCCTATCGGCGCACCCACCGCCTCCAGGAAAGCGCGCAGCGCGGCGAGGCTTTCGGCTTCGTCAAGAAACGGCATGTGTCCGCGGCCCGGAACCTCGGCGCTGATCAGGTCGGGTCGGCGACGTGACATCTCTGCTACGATGCGGGATGACAGGATGTCGGAATTTGCTCCGCGGATCACCGCCACCGGGCAGCCGGCCAGGGCGTCGAACCCGTGCCACAGGTTCGGCGCCCGGTCGAGCGTTGCCATGAAGGCGTCGCGCAGCGCCGGGTCGTAGGCGATGCGCAGTCCTTCGGGGGTTTCGACAAAGTGTCGGCTGACCTCCTCGCGCCAGCGGGCTTCGGGCACGTCGGCAAAGCCCGGGTTGAGCATGGGCATCGCCGCGACCCGCTCCTCGATGCTGCGTTCGCGCGGTTGCACACCCACATAGGTGGTCAGCCGCATCCGCCCTTCGGGCTCCATCTCCGGGCCGATGTCGTTCAGGCACAGGCCGAGAACACGCTCCGGCGCCCGCGCCGCCAGCGCCATCGTGACCATGCCCCCGCGCGAGGTGCCAAGGAACGGCGCCGCCGCGATCCCCAGGTGGTCGAGCAGGTTCAGCACGTCCTCACTTTCGCGCGGCACCGTATAGCTGGACGCCCCGCTATGGTCGGACAGGCCGCGGCCGCGCGCGTCAAGGGCGATGATCCTCAGCCCCGGCAGCAGCGGGCGCAGCAGGTCGAAATCGGCGCCGTTGCGGGTAAGGCCGTGCAGGCAGATCATGGGCGACCCCTCGCCCCCGTCGCGGTAGTAAAGGCGGGCGCCGTCGGAAGCGTGGAAATATGGCATGACGGTGCTAGGCCTTTCCCGGCGACTTGCCCGCGGCACGGCTGTCGGCGATCGCCACGCCCGCGACCGAGAAATGCAGGGTCGGGATCTCTTTCAGGATCACTCGCACCCGCTCGGGTTCTGCCCCGGTCGAGCGCACGATGGCGTCAGTGACTTCACGCAGGATCAGCCGCTTCTGGTCGTCGGTGCGGCCCTCGAAGATCAGTATTTCAGCGATGGGCATGACATGTCCTCCCTTTGTCTGGTTCAGGTTGCAGGGTCGGCGGGGCCGAAGGCGCGGATCTCGACCCGGCCGAGGCCTTCGAAATCGGCGGCGATCAGCGCGCCGGGGTGCAGCGGCACGGCGGCGGTAGCAGCGCCCGCCAGCACTATGTCGCCCGCTGCGGTGGCTATGCCGCGGGCCGCCGCGATGCGCCCGGCCTCGGCCAGAGCGCGCCGCGGATGGCCGAGGATCGCCGCGCTGGAACCGGTTTCGCACAGTTTGCCGGAGACGCTCAGCGATATGGCAACATCGCCGGTATCGGTTTCGGGCGATTGCCAGCGGCCCAGAACGAATCCGGCCGAAGACGCGTTGTCGGCGATCACATCGCCCAGATCGAAGCGAAACCCCTCATAGCGCGAGTCGATGATCTCCAGCGCCGGCGCCACGGCCTCGATGCATTCGCGCAGATCGGCGGGCGTCGGGTGCGGCGGCAGCGGGCGGCGTAGCAGAAAGGCGATCTCGGGCTCGACCCTGGGGTGGATCAGCCGCCCCAGATCGATGCTGGCGCCAGCCTCGTGCCGCATGGCGTCGGTCAGTCGGCCGAGAATCACCTCGCGCACGCCCACCTGCTTCATCTTGGCCTCGCTCGTCAGGCCGAGCTTCAGCCCGACGAGCCGCTCGCCCCGCGCCAGGCGGCAGGCGATCAGGCGCTCCTGCACCTGATAGGCGGTCTCCACGTCCAGCGAGTTCTCGGGTTGCAACTGCGCGACTGCGCGCACCTCGGTGGCGGCTCGGTCCAGAATGCCTGCGCGTGTGTCGGGATCAATCACAGGGGGCCACTCCGTCCGGGGTTTCGGCAAGTTTGTCTGCATGTTTCCCATGCAGGATGAATCGCGCTCATTCCAGCATCCCCCCAAGCCAGAGCGAGATGCCCGGGAACACGATCAGCAGCACCATGCGAATGAGATCGGCCATCAGGAACGGCATCACGCCGCGAAAAATCGTGGGCAGCCCCACGCGGTTGCCCAGCACCGCCTTCATCACAAAGACATTCATGCCTATCGGCGGCGTGATCATGCCGATCTCGACAAGGGTCAGCGTGACGACGCCCCACCAGATCGGATCGAATCCCATCGACAAGATGATCGGCAGCACGAAGGGCACGGTGATGACCACTGCGGCCACGGTGTCAAAGATGCTGCCCAGCACCAGATACATCACCGCCAGCAGCGTCAGCACCGCCCAGGGTGCCATCGTCTCGGGGTTGATGACCGCCGAGATAGCCTGCGCCATGCCGGCAAAGTTCAGGTGGTTGCCAAAGATGTTGGCACCGATGATGAGGATGTAAAGCCCGGCACTGGTGCCGACCGCATCCCGCAGCGTCTCGAACAGCCCGCCGAGCGAGGCCCGGCCCGAAAGCAGCCAGGACACGAAGGCAAAACCGGTGCCGACCGCCGCGGCCTCCTGCACCGTGAAGACTCCGCCATAGAGCCCGCCAAGAACGGCCAGGAACAGCATGATCGGCCGCCAGGCGATGACCAGCGCGCGCAGCGGCGCGAATTCGGCGCTGCGGTCCGGCGTCGGCGCCAGGCCGGGGCGAAGCCGCACCTGGATCATGATCGACACCATGTAGAGCAGCAGCGCCAGCACCCCCGGCACGATCGCGGCGGTAAAGGACTTGGCGATCGAGACCTCGGTGATCACGCAGTAGATGATGAGGATGACCGAGGGCGGGACCAGCGCGCCCAGCGTGCCGCCGGCGGCGATGCTGCCGGTGGAAAACTGCTGTGCATAGCCGCGCGCCTGCATCTCGCGAAAGGCGACGCCGCCCAGCGTGGCGGTGGTGGCGACCGACGAGCCGCTGATCGCGCCGAAACCGGCGCAACCCATCACCGTGGCAAGCGCATGGCCGCCGCGCAACCGGCCAAAGATCAGCGTTGCGGCGGCAAAGATGTCATCGGCAAAGCCGGCGGCGACGGCGAGGTTGCCCATGACCAGAAACAGCGGCACCGATGCCAGATCGACGCTGGCAAGGCTGGCGGTCAGGTTGTTGGTCGCCACCAGAATCGCCGGGCGCAGCCCCATCTGCGTCAGCACCGCGCCGATGCCGGCCAGCGCCAGCGCAATGCCGATCGGCACATGCGCGAGCGCCAGCAGGTAAAGGACGGCAAAGGCCGCCAGCACCTTGGACCCTGCCCCCAGCACCGGGGCGTAATGGGCGGTCACGAGAACCACCGCAAGAGCCGCGGCCACCATCAGCATCGGCGCCGCCAGATCGCTCAGCCGCTGGCTCGGGCGGTGCAGATAGCTGGTCAGTTCCGTTACGAACACGGCCAGCTGCGCCAGCGTCGCCAGCGTCATCCCCACCGCCGCAACGGCCCAGAACGGCGCCTTGGGCAGTCCCAGCACCAGGGTTGTCTCGCCGTGGTCGGCCTTGGTCGCGGCATACCGGAACAAGAGCCAGGCGAAAAGGACATGCACCAGCAGACCAAGCGCGGCCGCCACCAGATGCGGGGCGGCGGTGCGCCCGGTGATCTGGCCGAGGATGCCCATCGACACATGGCTCTGCCGGATGTTCGTCCAGACCAGCGCCAGAGCCATCACGATGGCAAAGCACAGCTCGGCGATCTCGTAAAGGCCGAGAATCGGGGACGAGATCGACCAGCGCAGAAGCACGTCGAGCGTGAAGGCAAGCGCGAGCGCCAGAAGCATCACACCCGCCGATACGGCCAGAGGCCGGGAGGCACGTTCGTGCAACATGGGTCCGATCGACCCGGCCGGAGCAGCCCTGTCCACTGTCATGGCACTTCGCGGATCCTAATGGGCGGAGCGCCAGGCATCGATCTCAGCGCGATAAGCCTCAAGGACCGCTGCACCGTCTGGCGTCGCCTCGACCCAGTCCTTGATCACGCCATCAGCCGCTGCCGACCACTCGGCCAGTTCGGCCTCGGTCGGGGTAATGATCCGGTGGCCCGGCATCGTCTCCACCACGCCGCGGACGCGGTTGCTTTTCGCTTCAAGGCCGGGGCCCCAGAAGGCAGCGAAGGCCGAAGGTGGATTGTCGTCGAACACCTTGCGGATCTCGGGCGGCAGGCCGTCATAGACGTCCTTGTTCATGACAACGTACATGGGGGTGCAGCCAAGCGGGATGTCCACATGTGTGCTGGTGACATCCATAAGCGAAAAGCCCTCGACGGCGAACCAGTCGGCTGCGGCGGCATCGACGACGTTTTTTGACAGCGCTTCGGCGATGGCCGGTGCCGGCATTCCCACGGGGGTGGCGCCGACGGCCGTGATCATCGCCGACAAGACGCTGCCCGCAGCGCGAACCTTGGCGCCCTTGAAGTCTGTCAGACCGGAAATCTCGCCCGCGTGATGCAGGCGCGCGATGTCGGAGGTGCCGATGCCGATCACCTTCACGTTCTCGAACCCGTCGATCATTCCCTTGTCAAAGAGCGCGGCGATGGCGGCCGAAGTTTCCGAGGATCCGACGCCAAGCAACGGAAGTTCGGTGACGCCGGCGGCAAGGAAGCGGCCGGGATTGTAGGAGGTGATGCCCCAGCCCATTTCAACCAGGCCGGCCTCGACCGAATCGAACACCTCGCCGGGCGCGGCGGCCGAGCCGCCGGTCAGGAGCTCGATCTTGAGCTTGCCGCCTGACTCCTCTTCGAGCTTCTTGAACCACGGCACGAACAGCTCTTCGTTCAGGAAGTTCGTCGGCCCGAGAAAGCTGGCGAAGCGCAGCGTGACATCCTGGGCAAAGGCGGCCGGACCTGCGGCCAACGAAAAGGACAGACCAAGTACTGCCGCCATCGAGCGGCAGCGCATTGCATCAACAAACATCGAATTCCTCCCTCACTGCCGCTGGCATCGGATGGTCGGTTAGCTGACGGAACGTTAGGGACAGCGAACCAGGATCACCATGATGCGACAGACGGTCGCATGTAGGGAATCTTTAGGGACTCGGCCTGGCCACCCAAAACGATAAATCAGAAATGTTCACTTGGTGAATGAAGCCGGAGTCTCAGTCGCGGCGGACCGGGTCTGCGTCAGCATCATCCCCTCAGCCCAGGCGATGCATTCCCGCAGCGGAGCCAGGCAGGTGGCGGCGGCCTCGGTCGGCGACATCGCGCTTCTGAAAAAGGCGATGTTGACGGCGCCGATCGACTTCCGCCCCAGTTTCACCGGCAGCGCAATGGCACTGATGTTGTCCTCGACCAGGCCCACCGAAAAGGCATAGCCGCGCATGTGAACCTCTTCGATGTGCCGATCTATGCTGGCCATGATCGCCAGATCCCGGGCGTCCAGCGTGCCGATCCGGCGCACCACCTCCAGGGTGCGTGCCAGGTCGCCCTTGCCCAGCGATGACAGATAGGCCATCCCCAGCGCAGACCTCAGCAAGGGCCTCGTCTTGCCGACCAGACGACGATGGACCGAGACCGGACTGTATTTGTGGCTGGAGGCGCTGATGACCATCCGGCCCGCCACCAGCGTGGCGAAATCGCTTGGCCACAGGACCCGCGCGGTCAGTTCCCGCATCGCCTGCGACAGCACCTGCGTCGCGACATCCTCGTGGCGGACGCCGTCGCCCAGAAGCACGACGCGCTCGCTCAGCGCGACGGCACCATCCTCGGCGCGGCGGACCAGATAGCCCTTGGTCTCCAGCGTGTGGATCAGACGGTAAAGCGTTCCCCGGTCGATGCCTGTGTAACCGGCCAGTTCGCCGATCCGGGCCCACCCCAGATCGCCCGCGGCCTCCAGCAGGTCGAGCGCGCGCGACACCGCGCGGGTTTCCTTGTAGGGCGAGGCCGCCCCCCCATCATCGCCCATGTATCAGACCCTGTGTTTGCTTGGTGAACAATGCTGACTTGCTCGTTGAATTTAATCAAGGCCCAACATTACGTGGAGCAAGGGAGACGAAGCCGGCCTTACTTCACAGTGTGCCTTGCTTCGAAAGAGGAGGAATTCCGAATGATTGTGGGAAGCGTCTGTATGTCGCACAGTCCAATAATGGACCGCAATCGCGCCGCGCCCGATGCCGAGAAGCGATTCTGGTCAGCGATGGAAAAGGCGGCAGACTATGTCGCCGAGGCCGAGCCGGACCTGGTGGTGGTCTTTCATCCCGACCATGTGAACGGGTTCTTCTACAAGCTTCTGCCGTCGTTCTGCATCGGCATCGAGGGTGCTTCGGTCGGCGATTTCGGCACGGTGGCGGGCAAGTTGGACATTCCCGAGGGCAGAGCCAGGGCCTGTGCCGATCATGTGTTGAACGAAGGCGTGGATGTCGCGATCTCGTATCGCATGGATGTGGATCACGGCGGCGCGCAGCCGATCGAACTGCTGTCGGCCAAGATGCCGCTGACCCGCATGATCCCGGTGTTCGTGAACTGTGCGCTGGCTCCGCGGCCGACGATGGCGCGCGTCCGTGCGCTTGGCGCTGCGGTCGGGCGTTGGGCCGCCGCCTGCCCCGAACGGGTGCTGATCATCGGGTCCGGCGGTCTTTCGCACGATCCGCCGATCGCCTCGCTGGACACGGCACCCCCCGAGGTGCGCCAGCGCCTGATCGACGGCGGCGCGCTGCCGCATTCTGCCCGCATGTCGCGTCAGAACAACGTCCTTGGCGAGGGGCCTCGATTTGCGGCCGGGCAATCGAAGCTGCTGCCGCTGGACTCCGCTTGGGACAAGATGCTGCTCGATGGCTTTTCGACCGGCGACCTGACAATTCTCGATGGCCAGGACGACGATACGATCACCGCAACAGGTGGCCGCGGCGGGCATGAGGTGCGCTGCTGGATCGCGGCGCTGGCCGCCCTCGGCGAAGATTACAGTTCGCAGGTTCTGTTCTACGAGCCCATTCCCGAATGGCTCACGGGCATGAGCATCATGGTGGCCGACCCGGCCTGATGCCGAAGGTTAACAACATCGGTGGCCTCAGGCAGCAAATGGTGCCGGGCAGCCCAAATGACAGAAATCAGGAGTGGAAAATGGGAGTCCGCAGCGGACAGCAATTCATCGACGGGCTGAAGGCCAGCCCGCGCGAGGTCTGGATCAACGGCGAAAGGATCGCCGATGTCACCACGCATCCCGCCTTCTCGCGCATAGTGCGCCAGCTGGCGCGGCTTTACGATGCCCAGGTGGATCCCGCGACGCGCGACAAGCTGACCTATGTCGTGCCCGAAACCGGAGAGCGTGCGGGCATGGCCTTCATGCCGGCCAAGACCGCCGAGGATCTGCGTCGGCGCCGCGATGCCTATTACCATTGGGCGTCGATGAACTTCGGCCTGATGGGGCGCTCGCCCGACTTTCTGAACACCAGCCTGCTGGCCTTTGCCGAGGCGCGCGATGTGTTCGCCCGCGGCGGCCAGCGCTACGCCGACAACATGGTGAAGTATTACGAGTATATCCGCGACAATGACCTGTTTCTCAGCCATGCGCTGATCACCCCGCAGAACGACCGCACCAAGTCCTCGGCCGAGCAGCAGAACCTGCACATGCGCGTGGTCAGGGAAACCGCCGAGGGCATCTACGTCAGCGGCGCCCGGATGGTGGCGACACTCGGCGCGGTGGCCGACGAGATGCTGATGTATTGCCTGCCCGGCATTCCTGAAAGCGACGCCGACCACGCGCTCGCCTTTGCGGTCAAGGTGTCTGACCCTGGCATGCGCCAGATCTGCCGCGAGCCCTATACGCTCGATGGTCAGCGGTCCGATTTCGATCACCCGCTGTCGAACAACTTCGAGGAGAACGACTCGCTCCTGATCTTCGACAATGTGTTCGTGCCCTGGAATCGCGTGTTCATGTATCGCGATGTCGCGCTGAACAACGCACTCTACACCGAAACCGCCCTTCGCAACTATACCGCGCATCAGACGAACACTCGGGCGTTGGTCAAGATGCAGTTTGCCGTCGGCGTGGCGATGGCGGTGGCGCGCTCGATCGGCGCGGACAAGTTCCTGCATGTCCAGCGCATGCTGGGCGAGGCGCTGAACGGCGTCGAATTCCTCAAGAGCGGCCTGGTGCGCGCCGAGGTCGAATGCGAGCCGACGGGCTATGGCACGGTGAGGCCCTCGCTTGCGCCCCTGCAGGCGCTCCGCACCTTCCTTCCGGCGGCCTATCCCAAGGTGGTGGAGGTCATCCAGACCGTGGCTGCGGGCGGGTTCATGATGATGCCCTCGGGCGCCGATTTCACCGTGCCCGAACTGGCCGGGGACACCGCGCTCTACTATCGCGGCGCAGGCGACATGGCGTCGGTGGACCGGGCCCGGCTGTTCAAGCTGGCCTGGGATCTTTCCGGCGAGGCCTTCGGTACCCGGCTGCTCCAGTATGAGCGATACTATGCCGGCGATCCGGTGCGAACCACTGCATCGAACTACCTTCAGGTCCAGGACGCCGAGATGATGCGGCTTGTGAACGAGGCGCTGGAACTTGCCGGCAAGCCGGAAGCCGGCAGGAAAACGCTTCATGCGGCGGCCGAGTAGCAGGATCAAAGACATGACACATGCATCCATCTGGACAGACCTGACCCGTGTGACCTTCGAGCAGGGCTACCTTGATGCCGGTGGCATCCGCACCCGCTATCTTGCCGCGGGGGATAAGGACAAGCCGCTTCTGATCCTGATCCACGGCACCGGCGGCCATGCCGAGGCCTACAGCCGCAACATCGCGGCCCATGCCGAGCATTTCCGCACCTATGCGATCGATCTCGTCGGCCACGGCTGGAGTGACAAGCCCCTGCTCGCCTACGAGATCGCCGATTATGCCCGACATGTCGTTGCGGTGATCAAGGCCCTTGGGCACGAAAAGGCCCATGTCTCGGGGGAATCGCTGGGTGGTTGGGTGGCCGGCTGGCTGGGGATCCATCATCCCGAATGTGTCGATCGTCTGGTGCTGAACACTGCGGGCGGCTGGACTGCCTATCCCGAGGTGATGGAGCGCATCAAGCGGCTGACCATGGAGGCGGCAACCGACCCCTCGCCTGAGCGGATCCGTACGCGGCTCGAGTTCCTGATGCATGACAAGAGCAAGGTCAACGACGATCTGGTCGAGGTGCGCCGCGCGATCTATGCCCAGCCTGGCTATCCCGAGATCATGAGGCGCATCCTCTGCCTTCAGGAGATGGAGATCCGCCGACGCAACATGTTCAGCGCAGAGGATTCGGCAAGGATCAAGGCGCCGACCCTGGTGCTGTGGACCTCCCACGATCCGACCGCAGCGCCCGAGGAAGGCCGCAAGATCGCGGCAATGATCCCCGGCGCGTCCTTCGAGGTGATGAACGAATGCGGACATTGGCCGCAGTTCGAAGATGCGGACTTGTTCAACCGTATCCACCTCGACTTCCTGCTGAACCGATAGGCAGGCCCGGCAGCCCGCAAATGATCGAGAGCGACAGATGACCCTGCACACCCAGACCGACCACGGGCACGGCACCGTCCCGACCCCGCCGCTTGCACCGATCGCGTTTCGCGATGCACTGGGGCGTTTCGCCACCGGCGTCACGGTGATGACGACGAATGACACCGAGGAAGGTCTCTATGGCGTGACCGCGACCTCGTTCTCGTCTTTGTCGCTGGACCCCCCGCTGGTTCAGTGGAGCTTACGCAACGCTGCCTATTCGCTGCCGATCTTCCTGCGGTCCAGGCATTTCGCGGTGAACATACTGGCCGCCGACCAGGAGGCGGTCTCGCGCCGCTTTGCCACCGCCGGCGTCGATCGCTTTGCCGGTCTCGACGTTGAAGATGGGCTTGCGGGTATGCCCCTGATCGGGGGCGCCGCGACATGGATCGAATGTGCGCTTGAAGCGACGCTGCCCGGCGGCGATCACACGATCCTCGTCGGGCGGGTGTTGCGCGCGCGCACCTTCCCCAAGCCGCCGCTGCTGCACTGGCAGGGTGGATACCGCTCGATCGAGTCCGGCTCGCTTCCCCTGGGAGGAAACGAATGACCAGCCCCATTCAGCAGATGGCGGCCGATCTTGTTCAGGCCAGGACCGATCTCGTGCAGATTGCCCCATTGCGTGAAACCTATGGGCTGGCCACACTGGAAGACGCCTATGCCGTTCAGGAAGCGACCAACCGGGTATGGCTGGATCGGGGCCGACGCATTGTCGGGCGCAAGATCGGGCTGACCTCGCCGGCGGTGCAGGCGCAGATGGGCATCGACCTGCCGGACTTCGGCGTGCTTTGGGCCGACTACATGTTCACCGAAGGCGAAGTGGTGGACACCCGCCGTTTCATGCAGCCCAAGGTCGAGTTGGAGGTGGCCTTCGTGATGGACGCGTGCTTTGACGACCCGCAGGCACCGATGGCCGAACTGATCCGCCGAGTGGCCTATGTCGCGCCCTCGATCGAATTGGTCGACAGCGCCATCCGCGACTGGAACATCCGGCTGGTGGATACAGTTGCAGACAACGCCTCGGGCGGCGGGATCCTGCTGGGCCTTGGCGCGCGGCGGCTGACCGATCTCGACCTGCGGCTCTGCGCGGGCATTCTGTCGCGCAACGGCAAGATGGTTTCGCGCGGGCTGGGGGTGGACTGCATGGGCAACCCGCTGAACGCCGCCCTCTGGCTGGCGCGGCGCATGGCCGAACTGGGCCGACCGCTGCAAGAGGGCGACATCGTGATGTCGGGGGCCCTGGGACCGATGGTCCCGGTTGCGCCGGCCGAAGTCTACCTGGCCGAGATTGCCGGGTTCGCGCCCATCCAGGTGAATTTCGACGACGGGAGGTCGGGCGCATGAGCGCGAAGATCAAGGCTGCGATCATCGGATCGGGCAATATTGGCACCGATCTGATGATCAAGATCATGCGAAATTCGAAAGTGCTCGAAATGGGCGCGATGGTCGGGATCGACCCTGGGAGCGACGGTCTCGCACGCGCCGCCAGACTGGGTGTCGCAGTGACGCACGAGGGGATCGACGGGCTGACCCGGCTGCCGGTCTGGCCCGAGATCGGGGTGGTCTTCGACGCGACCTCGGCCGGTGCACATCCGGGCAACGACGCGATCGTGCGCGCTGCCGGGAAGGTCATGATCGACCTGACGCCCGCGGCGATCGGCCCCTATGTTGTTCCCGTGGTGAACATGGACGCCCATCTCGATCAGACCAACATCAACATGGTCACCTGCGGCGGGCAAGCCACGATCCCGATCGTGGCCGCGGTCAGCCGAGTGGCCGAAGTGACCTATGCCGAGATCGTCGCCTCGATCTCGTCGCGCTCCGCCGGGCCGGGGACGCGCGCCAATATCGACGAGTTCACCGAGACCACCTCGCGCGCGATCTGCGAAGTCGGGGGGGCCCGAAAGGGCAAGGCCGTTATCGTCCTCAATCCCGCCGAGCCGCCGCTGATCATGCGCGATACGGTCTATTGCCTGGCCAGGACCACCGACCGCGAGGCCGTGCGCCGCTCGATCGAGGCCATGATCGCCGATGTGCAGGACTATGTGCCAGGCTACCGCCTCAAGCAGGAAATCCAGTTTGAGACGATCGGCGACAATGCCGCAGTACGCATTCCCGGCGTCGACGACCGCGCCACCGGCCTGAAGGTGAGTGTCTTTCTGGAGGTGGAGGGCGCCGGTCACTACCTGCCGAAATATGCCGGAAATCTAGACATCATGACCTCTGCCGCGCTGAAGACCGCCGAGCGGCTCGCGCGCCAGATGATTGCGGAGCCCGCGTGAGATGACCAGGACGGAAGCGACGAAAATCTATGTGCAGGATGTCACCCTGCGCGACGGGATGCACGCGATCCGGCACCGCTATACGCTGGATCAATGCGTGGCCATCGCCACGGCGCTGGACCGTGCCGGGGTGGCGGCGATCGAACTCAGCCACGGCGACGGCCTTGCGGGGTCAAGTTTTGCTTATGGTTTCGGTCGGCACACCGATCTGGAATGGATCGCGGCCGTGGCCGACAAGCTGAAGAATGCTAGGCTGACGGCGCTCTTGGTGCCAGGCATCGGCACTATCCACGATCTTCAGGCGGCCTATGACGCCGGGGTGCGCTCGGTCCGCGTGGCAACCCACTGCACAGAGGCCGACGTGGCCGCCCAGCACATCGCCCACGCCCGCAAGATCGGCATGGATGTCTCGGGTTTTCTGATGATGTCGCATATGATGCCGGTGAAGGATCTGGTCCGCCAAGCGCTGCTGATGGAAAGCTACGGGGCGCATTGCGTCTATGTCACCGACTCTGCCGGCGCGCTGCTGATGGACGGCACGCGCGATCGTATCCGCGCCTATCGCGACGCGCTGAAGCCCGAGACGCAGGTGGGCATCCATGCACACCAGAACCTGTCGCTGGCGGTCGCCAATTCGGTGGTCGCGGTCGAGGAGGGGGCCTTCCGGGTCGACGCCTCGCTGGCCGGGATGGGGGCAGGGGCGGGCAACACGCCGCTCGAGGCCTTTGTCGCAGTGGCAGAACGGCTGGGATTGGATCACGGCTGCGATCTTTTCGCGCTGATGGACGCGGCAGACCGTCTGGTGCGCCCGATCCAGGATCGTCCGGTGCAGGTGGACCGCGAGACTATCGCGCTGGGCTTTGCCGGCGTCTATTCCAGCTTCCTGCGCCATGCCGAAACGGCCGCCAAGACCTACGGCATTGATTCGCGTGACATTCTCGTCGAACTGGGTCGCCGCAAGATGGTGGGTGGCCAGGAAGACATGATCGTGGATGTCGCCCTTGACCTGCTGCGCGCGCGCGAGGGAGCCGCCTGACTGTTCGAGAGGCGAACACTTTAATCAAAGCGGTATGCCGAACCGGCAATCGCTCAATAAGCTGAGATCGTTGAGTTCGCCGACAGGGGATAGAGTCGGCAAGGGCGACGGAGAGTCTGGGAGGACTTCACAGAATGTCGGCAGGAACGGGACGCCCCTTCATACTTGGGGTGGGTGGAACTTCGCGAGCGCAGTCCACCGGGCAGAAGGCTCTGGCGCATGTGCTGGCTCGGGCGGAATCGCTTGGCGCACGGACCGAGTTGATCTCGGGTCCCGCGCTAGACTTGCCGCTCTACAGCCCCGAGTCGACCGAGCGCACCGAGGCTGCGGCGCGGATGGTGGCGCTGATGCGCGAGTGTGACGGGATCGTCATCTGTTCGCCAGCCTATCACGGTTCGGTCTCGGGCCTGGTGAAGAATGCGCTCGACTATACCGAGGACATGAACCGCGACGCACGGGTCTACTTCGACGGGCTGCCCGTTGGCTGCATCGCCTGCGGCGCGGGCTGGCAGGCAGCGGGCCAGACGCTTGCAGCTCTGCGCTCCATCGCCCACGCCTTGCGCGGATGGCCGACCCCGATGGGGGGCATGATCAACTCGACGCTGCCAGTGTTCGGTGCCGACGGCCTCTGCACCGATCCTGGCATCCGGCTCCAGCTCGACCTGATCGCCGACCAGGTGACAGGCTTCGCGCAACGAGGAATGTGAATCAACGCCCCACGCCGGGGCTGAGCAAAGTCATCTGCGCCGATCGCGCAGTGGAGAGAGATAGTAGGAGGAAAACAGATGAGATTTGGTGCGTTTCTGTTGCCGGCCTCGGCCGCCAAGCATAGCGAGTTGAAGGGCGCAAAGAACCCTGGGGCGAACCCGACCTATTACCAGCGGTCGCTGAACGAACACGCCCGCATCATCAAGCAGATCGAGGAACTGGGCTTCGACTTCGTGGCCTTCTCCGAGCATCACTTCCATCTGGAAGGGCTGGAGATCTCGAACAACCCGATCCTGCTCGGATCCTGGGCAGCGGGCTTCACCAAGCGCATCCGCCTTGGCCAGATGGCGACCGTTCTGCCGGCGCGCAACCCGATCCTCGTTGCCGAGGATCTCGCGATGCTCGATCACTTCTCGGAAGGCCGCATGTTCGCGGGCTTTGCACGGGGCTATCAGTCGCGCCATGTCACCACCATCGGCCAGAAGAACGGCGCCGTGGCGACCTTCGCCACTGACCCGGAATACGCGACCAACGACGCGCGCAACCGCGAGCTGTTCCAGGAGGCCTATGATGTCATCAAAGGCCTGCTGAACAACACCACCTTCTCCTACAAGGGCAAGCACTGGCAGGTGCCGCCCGACAACGTGAAGTGGGATCACCCCAAGACCAAGCTGCTCGCGCCCGACATGGTCGAGGGTGACATCCTGAAAAAGATCGGCATCGCGCCCAGCACGCTTCAGGATCCTTCGACGATCGAGCTGATGGTGCCCTTCACGCTCAGCCCAAACACCATGCGCTGGGCGGCCCAGGAAGGTGGCTGGCCGATCGTGTTCACGCCGATCGACGAGACGCTGCGGATGTGCCTCGACGCCTATCACGCCGAGGCGGTCAAGCGCGATCCGAACATGAAATGGGGCCAGAACGTAGGTCACTTCCGCGACATCATCGTGGCGGATACCGACGAAGAGGCCTTCAACATCGGCAAGGACGCGCTGGGCTACATCTGGACCAGCTGGCACGACCACTTCGGCTTCAACGAGGCGTTGCGTCGGCCTGGTGAGAAGGGTCCGATCCCCAATACCTATGAATCGATGGTTGATCGCGGATTTGCCGTTGTCGGCTCGGTCGACACGGTGGCCCGGAAGCTTGAGCACAGGATCAAGACCTACAGCATGGAAATGATCGTGCCGTGGATGGGCGTGGGCCCGGGTCCGGTGGACAAGCTGCTGCGGTCGAACGAACTGCTGGTCGAAAAGGTTCTGCCCAAGCTTGGCATCAAGCTGGAGCAGCGCAAGCCCACCTTCCGCAAGGAACTGACCGAGCCGACCTGGCGCAACCGGCCTCTCTGAAGGCGTTTGTCCGTGGCCTGCTTTGCATGAAACTGAACGATGGAGGAAACGATGAAAGCATACACGAAGGGTACCCGCCGCGCTGCGGCGGCACTCCTCACGGCTTCGGCGCTTACCCAGTTTTCCGGGGGACAGGCGGTTGCTGCTGACGCACAGCCGCGCGATTTCCTGCCGGCGCCGGCAGGAACGCATCTGGGCCTGCTCTACTATCTCAATGGCTCGTCCGACACCTTTGTCGACGCAGACGGCAACGAAGTGCCGGGGTCGGGGCTTGACGTGAACATCGGCATTGCCCGCTATGTCTACTTCTTCGACATTGGCAATATGCGGGCCGACATCAACGTGGTGCAACCGTTCGGCGGCTTGAACAACATGTCGATCGGCGGCACAAGCTTTGCCACCGACGACTTCGCGCTGGGCGACACCTCGATAGTGGCCACCGTCTGGCCGCTGAACGACCCCGAAAACAACCGCTACTTCGCGGTCGCCACCTATCTGACATTGCCCACCGGCGACTATGATCCTGATGTGGCAAGCCTCGGCAGCAACCGGTGGTCGATGACCGTGCAGCCAGCCTACTACTTCAACATCAACCCGCAGTGGTCGGTGGATCTGGTGGGCGATGTCACGATCTATGGCGACAATGACGAAGGCCCCGGCGGGATCACGATCGAAAAGGACCCCACCTATACGGCTCTTGGCTGGCTTAACTATCATGCCAGCGCCGAAACGACGTTTTCGGCCGGTCTAAGCACGACTTGGGGCGGCGCCGAGACTCGCGGCGGGGTGAAGGGCGAAGCCAGCAAGGTGACGACGACTCGCGTCGCCTGGTCGCAGATGCTCAATCCCACCACCCAGTTCGTGGCCGAGATCGGCACCGATGTCAAAGCGGAGAACAACTTTGAACGCAAGACCGAGGCGGTGTTCCGTATCGCCAAGTTCTTCTGACACAGCGGCTGCGGGGGCGTGCTCCCCCGCGGTCTTGGCCCGACCGACCAGGAGGAAACGCGAATGACCGATACCCAGACGATCCGGCAGGTGCCGGGTGTCTACCGCAAGCGAATTGGCGATTTCGTCGTGACGGCGGTGAACGACGGCATCGTCCCTCTGCCGGCCGAGGTGATGGTCGGCATCGCGCCCGACGAGGTACGCAAGACCCTCTCTGGGCGCTTCCGCCCCAGTGATCCCCATGTGACGATAGGCACTTATCTGATCGAAAAGGACGGATCGCGTACACTCGTGGATACGGGCTCGCGGAATCTGATGGGACCAACACTCGGGAAAGTTGTGGCCAATTTGGCGGTGTTGGGCGTGACACCCGACATGATCGACCGGGTCGCACTGACCCACCTCCATCCTGACCACGCCGGCGGGATGCTGGATGATGATGGCGCAGCAGTCTTTTCCAGGGCCGAGGTCTTCATCTCGGCTGAAGAAGAGAAATACTGGCTGGGCGGCGAGCCGCCGACCGATGCGATGGGCATCTCCGCGCAGGTCAATTCCTATGCTGCGAAAATCCGCGCCGCCTATGGCCACGGCTGGCACGCGATCGGCGAGGAAGAGGTCGTGCCCGGTCTGCGCCTTCTTGCGCTTCCCGGTCATACGCCGGGTCATAGCGGCTATCACCTGTCAAGCGGTTCCGACGAGCTGCTGATCTGGGGTGACATCACCCATGTGCCGGTCGTCCAGATCGCCAATCCCGACGCGGCCATGGCCTTTGATGTGGACATGGACCTCGGCCGCGTCACGCGCCGCCGCATTCTCGACCAGGTCGCCACCGACAAGACCCTCATCGGCGGGATGCACCTTGAGTTTCCGGGGTTCGGCCATGTGCTGCGCAGCGGGACCGGCTATGAATTCGTGGCCGACCTCTGGTTGCCCGATATCTGAGCCCGGCAAAGCGACGCGGCGGGCGGAAACAGTGACGGCGGGAGCGTGATTGCATGACGGACAAACAGCCTCCGGGCCGGGTTGCCGTGGTGACGGCGGCAAGTGCCGGGATCGGGCTCGGGGCCGCCCGTGCCCTGGCGGCGCGCGGCTGGTCACTCGTGCTGATGTCACGGTCCGACAAGATAAACTGGGTCGCGGCCGAATTGGGCGCGACTGCCCTGCAAGGCGATGTGACGCGCAGCGAAGACATGGCGCGGCTGGTCGCGACCGCACTGGAACGGCACGGTCGGATCGACGGCGCGGTGATCAACACCGGCCACCCGCCCAAGGGAGAGCTTCTGGCGATAGCTGACGATGACTGGCAAAAGGCGATGGAGATCGTGCTCATGCCCAACGTCCGGGCGGTGCAGCAGCTTGCGCCGGTCTTTGCGCGCCAGCAGTCGGGCGCGGTGGTCGCGGTGTCGTCCTATGCGGCCCGTGAGCCCGAACTCGGCTATCCGCTGTCGGCCGTGTTCCGCGCAGCGCTCGCCAGCTTCATCAAGCTTTGCGTGGCGCGCCACGGGGCCGAGGGCTGGCGGATCAATGCCGTACTGCCGGGTTTCGTGGACAATTATCCCGCGACCGCCGCGTCGGTGGCCAAGATCCCGCTGGGCCGCCATGCGGCCGTCGAGGCCGAACTGGGCGCCACCATCGCCTTCCTGCTCTCGCAGGAGGCCGGATATATCACCGGCCAAGGCATCTTGGTCGATGGCGGCCTGGTCCGTTCGATTTGAAAACTGTGAAGGGCGTTCCGAACGCCGGGGAAAAGGGCGCCAAAGGCCGGCGCCAGGGGACTATGGGAGAGATTGCATGAACCAGATCGCAAATGCCGGATGGCTCGACCCGCTGGGAAGCGCCGCCGTCTGGCCGATCTTACTCGACCCGGTCGAGGACGCGATCAAGGCGATCGCGCGCGGCGAGATGGTGATCGTCGTCGATGATGTCGACCGCGAGAACGAGGGCGATCTCATCATGGCCGCCGATGCGGTGACGCCGGATGACATCAACTTCATGGCCACCCAGGGTCGCGGGCTGATCTGCGTCTCGCTGTCGGCCGAGCGGCTGGAACGGCTGGAACTGCCGCAGATGGTGCCCGAGAACACCGAATATCTCAGCACCGGCTTTACCGTCACCTGCGACCTGCGCGAGGGGACGACGACCGGCATCTCGGCTTCGGACCGGGCGCTGACGATCCGCGCCCTGGCCGACGAGACACGGGTGCCGGGCGATTTCAACCGGCCGGGCCATGTCTTTCCGCTGCGCGCCCATCCGCAGGGCGTGCTTGGGCGCACTGGGCATACCGAGGCGGCCCTGGATCTCTCGCGCCTTGCCGGGCGCTATCCAGCGGGCATTCTCTGCGAGATCGCTTCCTCGGGCGGCGAGATGGCTAGGCTGCCGGAGCTTGCAGTTTTCGCGCGGCAGCACGGGCTGAAGCTGATCTCGATCGAGGATCTTGTTGGCTGGAGGCGGGCGAACAATCTCTGAACCGGCTGCCGGGCTGAGCTACTCCCCGATCTTTGGACAGATTTCCGGGTGATTTAAGCTACTGCCTGCACCTGCTGATCGGTTTCGATTGCGTTGAAGTAGACCACGGCGGGCGACTGTCCGCCATGGGCAGTGTGTGGGCGATGATGGTTGTAGAAGGTAATCCAGCGCCCGACGCCCGCCTTGGCCTGCGATTCGGTTTCCCATGCGTGCAGGTAGACGCATTCATACTTTATGGATCGCCAGAGGCGCTCGATGAAGATGTTGTCGAGGCATCGCCCCTTGCCGTCCATCGAGATCCGGGTGCCGACCCGCTTCAGACGATCATTCCAGGCGAAGGACGTGAACTGCGCCCCTTGATCGGTGTTCATGATCTCGGGCGCACCGAAGCGATGGATCGCCTCGTTCAGCGCCTCGACGCAGAAGTCGGCTTCCAGCGTGTTCGAGATGCGCCAGGCGAGAACCTTCCTCGTGAACCAGTCAATGATGGCGACCAGATAGAGGAAGGCCTTGCACATGGGTAGGTAGGTGATGTCGGCGCACCAGACCTGATTGGGCCGCTCCACCCGCAGACCACACAGCAGATAGGGGTAGGTGTTGTGCCCCTTCGCGGGCTTCTGGTAGATCGGCATTAGTCGCATCAGCCGCGTAACCGTCCGGCCTGACCGCTATGTGTTCCAGTGCCATGGGAGCAGGTCGTCGACCTTGGTAATCTTGTAGTCCGGGATGCGGGCGAGGGTGTGGGC
>Ga0208490_100374_pt1 | contig 30662 bp, 30 predicted proteins | sample SubbioAug_CSWold_FD_184818 | JGI IMG/M metagenome (GOLD analysis project Ga0208490, IMG submission 184818) | Serpentinite rock and fluid subsurface biosphere microbial communities from McLaughlin Reserve, California, USA - CR11Aug_CSWold (SPAdes) | ecosystem: Environmental > Terrestrial > Deep...
GGTCACGCCCCCGCCGGCGCCGTACACTCTCCTCACCGCTGGCAGGCATCCCGCCGCTGGACGGATGTGAGGAGAACCCATGAAGCGCACGTCCTGGAACGCGCCGGCGATCCGCACCACGAAGGTGGCCCCGGAGCGCGAGCCGCTCGTGATGGTCACCGCCTACGACGCCCCCGGCGCGCGCATGGCGCACGCCGCCGGCGTCGACCTGCTCCTGGTCGGCGACTCCGTCGCCATGGTCGTGCTCGGCTACGACGACACCCTCGCCGTCACCGTCGACGACATCGCCCACCACACCGGCGCCGTCGCCCGCGGCCTGAAGACCTCCACCGCCGAGCACCGCCTGCCGATGGTGGTCGCCGACCTGCCGTGGATGAGCTACCACACCGACCCCCACGAGGCGGTCCGCAACGCCGCCACCCTCATCCGGGCCGGCGCCCACTCGGTGAAGCTCGAGGGCGGCCGCAAGCGGCTCCCGGCCATCGAGGCCATCCTCGACGCCGAGATCCCCGTGATGGGCCACCTCGGCCTCACCCCGCAGTCGGTGCACGCCATGGGCGGGTTCAAGGTCCAGGGCAAGCACCACGACGCCGCCATGCAGCTGGTGGCCGACGCCAAGGCCCTGGCCGCCGCCGGCTGCTTCGCCATCGTGCTCGAGGGCGTGCCCGACGCCGTGGCCCGCCTGGTCACCGACGCCGTCGACGTGCCCACCATCGGCATCGGCGCCGGCGCCGACTGCGACGGCCAGGTGCTCGTGTACCACGACGTCCTCGGCATCGAGGACCGCATCACCCCCAAGTTCGTGCGCCGCTACGCCGACATCGGCGGGGCCTCCGTCGAGGCGCTGCAGGCGTTCGCCGCCGACGTGCGCACCCGGGCGTTCCCGAACGACGACGAGAGCTACCACCTCTCCGCCGAGGCCGCCGAGACCCTCGGCCTCTACGGCGGCTCGTAGCCGCCCCCCTCGGACGGAACTGGCAGCGGCTCCGTTGCACGCCATCCGGGAACTGGCAGCGGCTCCGTTGCACGCCATCCGGGAACTGGCAGCGGCTCCGTTGCACGCCATCCGGGAACTGGCAGCGGGTCCGTTGCACGCGGGTCCGCCACACTGTCCGCCGTGCCCGACCCCCTCCTCGACCCGCCCGACTGGGCGCCGTCGTGGCTGCCCACCGTCGACGACGTGCGCGGGTTCCGGATCCTGCGCTGGGTGGTCGGGGCCGTGTTCGCCGCCGGCCTCGCCGGCTGCGTCGCCGAGAGCGCGAACCAGCCGGCCGACCCCGTGGTCGAGGAGGCCACCACCACGGTCCCCGAGAGCGCCCTCGCCGCCCGCTTCGGCGCCGTGGCGGCCCGCCTGGTCGACCTGTCAGGACAGGTCCTCGAGCTGTGCCTCCTGCTCGCCGACACCGAGGAGGAGCGCGCCCATGGCCTGATGCAGGTCACCGACCTCGAGGGCCACGACGGCATGCTCTTCCGCGTCGAGCAGCCCGTCGAGGGCGCCTTCTACATGTACCGCACGGTGCTCCCGCTCACGATCGGCTGGTTCGCGGGCGACGGTGCGTTCGTCTCGCGGGCCGACATGGCCCCATGCGCGTCCGAGGACCCCGCCGCCTGCGAGCGCTACCCGGCGGCGGCGCCCTGGACCTGGGCGATCGAGGTGCCGCAGGGCTCGCCCGTCGCCGCGCGCTTCGCCGAGGGGACCTTCCTGCAGGTGCCCGGCGGCGCCTGCCCCGCCTGATCCCGCGTTCCTGTCAGGGGGTCCGGGGCACCATGGCCGGCGTGGATGTGCCCACCCCCGCACCCGGCCGGTACGCTCGTCGCTTCCGTGTCCGTCCTGCCCCACCCCGGGGCTCCGGCTGTGCCGGATCCGAAGGAAGGAATGCCTGCGCATGCGCGCCTATGAGCTGATGGTCATCATCGACGGCGACCTCGACGAGGAAGCCGCTCGGGGCCAGGTCACCCAGATCGAGGGTCGGTTGAACGAGGCCGGCATGGTCGCCTCGACCGACTTCTGGGGCCGCCGCACCTTCGCGTACGAGATCGACCACAAGACCGAGGGGTCCTACGTGGTCTTCGAGGTCCTCGCCGAGCCGGGTGCGCTCGACGGCGTGGAACGGTCCCTGCGCCTCGCGGACGAGATCGTCCGCCACAAGCTGCTCCGCCTGCCCGATCACGAGGCGGAGCGCCGGGGTCTCATCGGCTCCGGCACCGCCTGATCCGGAGGAACCTCCCATGGCAAACGGAAACACCATCACCATCATCGGGAACGTCACGCGCGACCCCGAGCTGCGGTACCTCACCAGCGGCACCGCCCTCGCCCAGCTGGGCGTGGCGGTCAACCGCCGCTACCAGCAGAACGGCGAGTGGCAGGAGGACACGTCCTTCTTCGACGTCGTCTGCTGGCGCGAGCTCGCCGACAACGTCTCGGAGTCCATCTCCAAGGGCGACCGCATCATCGTGACCGGCCGCCTCGAGCAGCGCTCCTGGGAGACCCAGGACGGCGACAAGCGCTCGAAGGTCGAGATCGTGGCCGACGAGGTCGGCCCCTCCCTGCGCTGGGCCACGGCCCGCATCGAGAAGATCCGCCGCGACGGCCCCGCCGCCGGCGGCGGCGGTGGCGGCGCGTCCGAGCCGGCCCGCAACGAACCCCCCAGCTACGACGACGCCGAGGAGCCCTTCTAGCCATGGCCCGCCCCCGCAGCAAGAACAAGGACAACGCGCGCCGCTCGAAGAAGCGCACGAGCATCCTCACCCAGGAGAAGGTCACCTACGTCGACTACAAGGACGTGAACCTGCTGCGCCGGTTCCAGTCCGACCGGGCCAAGATCCGGGCCCGTCGCGTCACCGGCAACGACTCCCAGCAGCAGGCCGAGATCGCCACGGCGATCAAGAACGCCCGCGAGATGGCGCTGCTGCCCTACACCAGCCGGGTCACCCAGCAGCGCGGGGCCGGCCGCGGCCGCGACGGCGACCGCCGTGGCCCCCGCCGCGACGACCGTGACGACGAGTACGCGGATGACGTGGAGGAGACCACCGACGCCCTCGAGTCCGGCGAGGTGGTCGACGACGTGAACGAGGACGAGGAGGTCGAGGCGTGAAGGTCATCCTGCGCACCGACGTGGACATGGTGGGCAAGCGCGGCGACCTCGTCGAGGTCAGCGACGGCCACGCCCGCAACCACCTCATCCCCAAGGGACTGGCCATGCGGGCCACGCCCGACGCCGAGGCCCAGGCCGAGCACATGCGCAAGGCCCGCGAGGTGCGTGACACCAAAGCGGTCGAGGCCGCCCAGGAGATCGCCACCGCGCTCGTCCCCCAGCGCATCCTGATCCGGGCCAAGGCCGCCGAGAACGGCCACCTGTTCGGCGCCGTGCACGAGGGTGAGATCGCCCAGGCCGTGCGCGAGCAGACCGACATCGAGATCGACCGCAAGATCATCTCGATCGACGACCCGATCAAGACCGTCGGCACCCACTACGTGATGGCCAAGCTCCACCAAGAGGTGCAGTTCCCCATCACGGTCGAGGTCGAGCCGGCCTGAGCGCCGGGCGGCCCGCATCGGCTGCCCCTCGGCATCGCAGCCCGTCCGGTCACGGCCTGCCGGTACCCACCGGTGGGCGTGCCCGGTCGCGCCCGCCCACCGTCCACAGGATCCACAGGTGTTTCCCCAGCACGCCCCCCTAGCGACCCACAGGAGGGTGGCGCGACGGTGAACGCCCGTCGTCGACGACCCCCGGAAGGCCCTCCTTGTCCACCACGTCGTCCCACCTCGATGCGCCGAGCCACGCCGGCGGGTCGCGCCCGAACGGCCCCGGGCGGCCGGCTCGGGTCCCCCCGCACGACCTGGTGGCCGAGCAGAACCTGCTCGGGGCCATGATGCTGTCCAAGGACGCGATCTCGGCGACGTCGTCGATGCTGCGCCCCGAGGACTTCTACAAGCCGGCGCACGGCCACATCTTCGACGCCGTGCTGAGCCTCGACTCGACGGGGGAGCCGGCCGATCCGGTCACCGTGGCCGACGAGCTGGCCCGGGCCGGCGTGCTCGAGGCCATCGGCGGGCGCGGCGTGCTCGCCGACATCGTCTCCACCGCCCCGGCCGTCTCCAACGCCGCCCGCTACGCCCGGATCATCGCCGACCACGCCGTGCTCCGGAAGCTCATCGGGGTCGGCGCCGAGATCGCCGAGCTGGGCTACGAGATCCCCGACGACGTCGAGAAGGCGGTCGACGAGGCCGAGTCGCTCGTGTACGAGCTGGGCCAGCGCCGCGTCACCGACTCGATGGTGCCCATCGAGTCCCTGCTCGGCGACACCCTCGACCGCCTCGAGGCCCTGGTCGAGCGGGGCGACGCCATCACCGGGCTGCCCACCGGCTTCGTCGACCTCGACCGGCTGCTGTCGGGCCTGCAGCCCAACACGCTCAACATCGTCGGCGCCCGCCCCGCCATGGGCAAGACCAGCTTCGCCCTCAACCTCACCGCCAACGCCGCCTTCCAGTCCCGCCGGCCGGTGCTGTTCTTCAGCCTGGAGATGGGCAACCTCGAGCTCACCCAGCGCCTGCTGTGCGCCGAGGCCCAGATCGACTCCACCAAGGTCCGCGACGGCCGCCTCCAGGACGCCGAGTGGGACCGCATCGCCCTCGGCGTGTCCCGCCTCGCCGAGGCCCGGCTGTTCCTCGACGACAACCCGAACCTGTCGGTCATGGAGATCCGGGCCAAGGCCCGCCGGCTCAAGTCCCAGCTCGGCGATCTCGGCATGGTGGTCATCGACTACCTGCAGCTCATGCAGGGCCGGGGCCGGGCCGAGTCCCGCCAGATCGAGGTCTCCGAGATGTCGCGGAGCCTGAAGATCCTCGCCCGCGAGCTCGAGTGCCCGGTGGTGGCGCTCTCCCAGCTGTCCCGCACGCTCGAGTCCCGCACCGACAAGCGCCCGATGCTGTCCGACCTGCGGGAGTCCGGGTCGCTCGAGCAGGACGCCGACGTCGTGATGTTCCTGTACCGCGACGAGGTCTACAACCCCGACTCGCCCGACCGCGGCATGGCCGAGGTCATCGTCGCCAAGCACCGCAACGGCCCCACCGGCAAGGTCAACCTCGCCTTCCGCAACCACCTCACCCGCTTCGACAACATGGCCCAGCTCTGACGCCGGTATCGTCGTCTTGCTTGACACATCCCGAGGGAGGCCGTGTGGAGAGGGCAGCGGGCGACGAGGGGCGGGGTGCCGAGGCACGTCTGCGCGCCTACCTGACCTGCCAGTCCGCGGTCGGGGCCCGGGCGCTGGCCCCGACCGGCGCGACCGAGTTCGTCGACGTCGCCATCGCCACCCTCACCGAGACGCTGGGCGCGAGCACGGCCGGGGTGTTCGTCCCGCGGGCCGCCGTGCTCGAGCTGCTGGCCGGGCCGGGCTGGCTCCCGCACGTCCAGCCCCGCCAGCTCCCCCGGTTGCGCCGGGTGGGGCCCCGGGCCCTGCCCATCGCCAGCATCCCCGAGATCGAGAGCTCGCGGCTACTGCGGGCCCACGACCTGCGCGACGGCCTGGTCTGCGACCTGCAGCTGCCCCGCGGCGAGGTCGGGATGCTGGGCGTCTTCGGCCTCCCCATCGTCGACGATGCCGTGCGCCAGCTGGTCACCTCGGTCGCCGAGCTGATCGGTGCCGGCCTGCTGCAGCGCGACCTGGCCGACGAGGTGATGGCGAAGGAGCGGCGGCTGGAGGAGGCGCAGCGGCTGGCCCGCCTCGGCAGCTACGACTGGGACATCCTCGCCGACACCAACGTGTGGAGCGACGAGCTGTACCGCATCTACGGCACCGAGCCCGGGTCGTTCATGCCGTCCTACGACGAGTTCCTGGCCCGGGTGCACCCCGACGACCGCCATGACGTCATGGAGGTGCACCGCCACGCGTTCGAGACCCACGAGCCGTACCAGACCGTGGAGCGCATCGTCCGCCCGGACGGGACGGTCCGCGTGCTGTCCACCACCGGCGAGGTCGTCGTCGGCGACGACGGGCAGCCCGTGCGCATGCGCGGCATCTGCCTCGACATCACCGACCGGGTCGAGGCCGAGCGCCAGCGCGACCTCATGGTCCGGGCCGAGGACCGCCGGCGCCAGGCGTTCCGGATCAACGACGACGTGGTGCAGGGGCTGACGTCGATCATCTGGGCGATCGAGGGCGGGTTCGCCCCCGCGGCGCTCACCACCGCCACCGAGACGCTGGCTGCCGCCCGCTCCCTCGTCGAGCAGCTGCTCGACGACGACCACGGTGCCATCGAGGGCGAGCTGACCCGCGCCGAGCCGGCTGCGAGCCCGCTGCAGGGCGGGTGGGACTCGCCCGCCCCGGCGCCGGCGGCCACCGCCGCCGTGCGGGTCGTGCTGGTCGACGACTCCGACGACCTGCGCATGCTGCTGCGGGTCCACCTGCACCTCACCGGCCGAGTCGAGGTCGTGGGCGAGGCCACCTCCGGCGTGGAGGCAGTGGAGGAGGTGGCCCGGACGCAGCCTGACGCCGTGCTGCTCGACCTGGCCATGCCCGGGGGCAACGGCCTCGACGCCATCCCCGAGATCCGGCGGGTCTCCCCGCGCACCCGCATCGTCATGCTCTCGGGCTTCAGCCGCGAGCACCTGGGACGCCGGGCGCTGGAGGCCGGGGCCGACGCCTACGTCGAGAAGGGCAGCCTCGACCACGTCATCGCGGCGCTGGCCGAGCTCCTCCCCGGCTTCGCCGAGCCCGCCCGCTGACCGGGACGGGGTTCAGTCGCCACCGATGAAGCCCACGGGCACGACGGTGGCCGCCCAGGTCGAGCCGTCGGCCCCGCTGGCCGTGGTGGCGACCACCGCTCCCCAGCCGCCGCCGGGGTTCTCCCACTCGACCGCGCCCTCGAACGGGGCCGGGTCCTCGCCGCTGCCGGCGATGAAGAAGCCCTCGCCGAGCGGGGTCGTGGATCCTCGCTCGAAGACGGCCACCCGGACCTGGCCCTCGAAGCCCCGACCCCAGCCCTCGACCTCGAGGGGATGGTCGATGGCCGAGCCGGGCACGGGGAGGGTGAGCTCGAGCTCGGAGGCGGCGGCGAAGAGCACGTACCAGGTGTCGTCGCTCAGCTGGCGCACGCCGACGGTGGTGGCCGGCCCGTCCACCTTGGCCCGCACCTCGACCTCGCCCGAGCGGCTGTCGCCGGCCATGAACGAGCCGTACACCGGGTCGGCGAAGCCGAGCAGGTCCTCGGCGGCGCCGGCGACCGCGTCCTCCGGGGTCTCGTAGCGGGTGTCGCCGGTGGGGTCGGGCCAGACCACGGTGGCCGCCTCCTCGGCGGTGATGCCGCCGAACGGCGGGACGGCGTCCGTGGTGGCCGGGGCCTCGGTGGTGGTGGTCTCGCCCGCCGTCGTGGTCGGCTCGTCGCCGGTGGTGGTCGTGGCCTCGGAGGTCGTCGTCGTGTCGGTGGCCATGTCGGTGTCGTCGTCCTGCACGACCAGGTAGACGACGAGCGCCATGAGGGCCGCCACCACGGCGAGCACGACGGGGACCCAGCGTCGGTCCTGTTCTCCCGGCGGTCTGCCGTCGGGACCGGTTGGCATCACGGTCGTCGGTTCCATGCACCGATTGGCGCGCCGGTCGGCGACGAGCGCCAGAGGCGGTGGTCCCGATCGAGTCGGGCGAGCGCGCCCGGACGGGTCAGCTGGCGATCGGGACCCGGCGGTCGGCGCCCGCCGGGTTGGAGAAGACCATCACCCCGTCGTCGACCTCGCTGCGCTTCAGCGCCCGGTAGTCCTTCAGGTAGCTCTGGTGGACCTGCCAGGGCTGGCGCGACCCCTGCTTCGGGAACCGGTCGGCGGAGCGCTGCACGTACCCCGACGACAGGCCGAGCAGCGGCTGGGGGGTGACGGATGCGTCGGCGTTCACCGGCGTCGCCTGGCGCATCCCGGTGGCCCGCATGTGGTTGAGCATGCGGGTGACGTAGCCGCAGGTGAGGTCGCACTTCAGCGTCCACGAGGCGTTCGTGTAGCCGATGGCCAGGGCCAGGTTGGGCACGCCCTCGAGCATCATGCCCTTGTAGGTGAGCTTGCTCGGCAGGTCGATGGGCTCGCCGTCGACGCTGGCCTCGATGCCGCCGATGAACAGCAGCTCGAGCCCGGTGGCGGACACGATGATGTCGGCCTCGAGCTCCCGGCCGGAGCGCAGGCGGATGCCGGTCTCGGTGAAGGTGTCGATGTGGTCGGTCACGACCTCGACGCGACCGGCCTTGATCTCGCGGAACAGGTCGCCGTCGGGGACCAGGCAGACCCGTTGGTCCCACGGGTCGTAGCTCGGGGTGAAGTGGGTGTCGATGTCGTAGCCCGGCGGGAGCTGCTGCTCGAGGCGCTTGCGGAGGAGCTTCTTCACCAGCGCCGGCCGGCGCTGGCTGAGCTGGTAGAAGCCCTGGGAGCCCAGCGCGTTCATCCACTTGATGATCGGACCCGAGGCGCCGGTGGGCAGGTACCGCTGCAGCAGGTGGGCGAGGGGGTTCTTCGCCGGCATGGTCACGATGTACGAGGGCGAGCGCTGCAGCATCGTGACGTGCGCGGCGTCGCGGGCCATGGAGGGCACGAGGGTCACCGCGGTGGCGCCGCTGCCGATCACCACCACCCGCTTGCCGGTGTGGTCGAGGTCGTCGGGCCAGTGCTGGGGGTGGATCAGCTGGCCGCGGAAGGCGGCCATGCCTGGGAAGTCGGGCTGGTAGCCGCGGTCGTAGCGGTAGTAGCCGCTGCAGGAGAACACGAACGAGGCGGTGAGCTCCACCGTCTCGGGCGCAGCGTCGGGGCGGTCGGGGTCGGAGCGCTCGGCGGTGATGTGCCAGCGGGCCTCCTCGGTCGACCAGTCAGCCTTCACGATCCGGTGGTGGAAGCGGATCTTGCGGTCGATCCCCTCGACGCGAGCCGTCTCGCGGATGTACTCGAGGATCGAGTCGCCGTCGGCGATCGCCTTCTCGCCGGTCCAGGGCCGGAACGAGTAGCCGAGCGTGTACATGTCCGAATCGGAGCGGATGCCTGGGTACCGGAACAGGTCCCAGGTGCCGCCGATGGCGCCCCGGGCCTCGAAGATCGCGTAGCTCGCCCAGGGGCACTCGGTCTGGAGGTGGTGGCCGGCACCGATGCCGGACAGCCCGGCACCGATCACCAGGACGTCGAGGTGCTCGCGGGTCTCAGCGGTCACGGTCGCTCCATCGCTCTCGGGGTTACTCGGAGTAGGTCATACTCACGGTAACCGAATTCGGATGCGCTGTCACGGGACAGGTGTCACAGGAACCGGGCCCACTCGGACAGCGGCATGCGGTCGCTCTCCAGCTGGTTGACCGGCGCCTCGGGATCGGCGTGGCCGAGGGCGACCCCGCAGAACAGCAGCTCCTCCTCCGGCGCGCCCACGAACTCGGACACCGCGCCGGACCACATGGCCCATGCCTCCTGGGCGCACGTGTCGAGCCCGCGCTCGGTGGCGAGCAGCATGAACGTCTGCAGGAACATGCCCAGGTCCGACCACTGCGGCGGGCCCATGCGCCGGTCGATGAAGCAGAAGATCCCCACCGGGGCGTCGAAGAAGCGCCAGTTGCGGGCCAGCTGGGCGAAGCGGGCCTCGGCGTCGGCGCGGGGGATGCCGAGGGCGCCGTACATCGCCTCCCCGATGGCGAACCGGTTGGTGCGGTAGGGCTCCCACAGGCCCGGCGGGTAGATGTCGTAGGCGGGCGGCTCCATCTCGCGGGCGGCGATGAACTCGACGAAGCGGGGCATCGTGGCGGCCGTGATGACGTAGATCCGCCAGGGCTGGACGTTCCCGCCCGAGGGGGCGCGGGAGGCGAGCTCGAGCAGCTCGGCCACGGTGTCGTCGTCGACGGGGGTGTCGAGGAACGCGCGCACCGAGCGGCGCCGCCGGACGGCGTCGTGGACGTCCACCTCAGGTGGCCCGGAGGTCGTCGACGAGGTCGACGCAGGGGTGGCCGGGATCCGGCCGCCACTCCTCGAGCCCGTCCGCCGTGACGAGCAGCGGCGCCGCCAGGAGGACCTCGTCGGCCTCGGCGACGATCCCCTTCGTGCCGGCGAGGATCGTGGCGAGGAGGCCGTGGGCCTCCGGGTCGACGACGACCAGCTCGGTGGGGGTGGGGGCGAGGGCGACGGCCCGCGGCAGGCCGGTGGCGGCCAGCAGCCGGTCCGGGGCGGCGAGCCAGATCGGCGGGTGGTCGGCCGGGACCGTGGGCACCCAGGCCGGCTGGCCCGGGCCGACGGGGTCGAGCTCGGGATCGGCGGCGCGCAGGGCATCGAGGGCCGCCGACCGCACGGTGGCTGCGTCGACCTCCCAGGCGGCGAGGTCGCCGGCGTCGACGGCGGCGCCCGATGGCTGGTCGACGATGGCCCACGCCTCGAGCCCGGCGACCACCGGCCAGCGGACGGCGCCCGCGTCGCTCCCTCGCCCGACCCGGACGGCGATGCGCTCGCGCATGGTCGCCCAGGCCGGCTCGGGTGGGGCCGCCTCGGCGGGTGGGGGTGCCAGACCCTCGAGCACGCCGTCCATGAGCTCGATGCGGTCGAACCCGCTGGCCTTGGCCCAGACCTCCCGGATCCCGGCGAGCTCGAGCGTCGACGTGCCGGGGAGATCGGTCCAGGTGACGGTGACCGTGTCGGCGTCGATCGCCTCGGCGCCGGCGACCCCCGGCACGGCGCGGGCGCGTGCCACGGCCTCCCACGTGAGGGCATCGGGCCCGGGTGCCTTCTTGAACTTGTCGAGCAGCCCCATGTGCGGCGACGGTACGCGCCGCTCAGCGGGCGCGGCGGTAGGCCAGCTCGTGCACGGGTCGAGCCGCCTCCCGGGCCCGGGCCTCGTAGCCGGTGACCGGTCGCCACGCCGGCCGGGCGGCCGGGCCGCCGCGCAGGTCCGGGTGGGCGTCGAGCACGGCCCGCGCCGCGGCGGCGTACCCCTCGTCGTCGGTGGCGAAGCGCAGCTCACCGCCGGGCGCCAATCGGTCGGCGACCAGGTCGACCACGTCGGGGCGCACGAACCGGCGCTTGTGGTGGCGGGCCTTGGGCCACGGGTCGGGGAAGAACACGTGCACGCCGGCGAGGGAACCGCGGCCGAGGTCGTGGTCGAGCAGCTCGAGGGCGTCCTGGCGGCGGACGAACACGTTCGGTCGGGGCCGGGCCTCGAGGGCGAGCAGGAGGTGGGCGATCCCGGGCGTGTGGACGTCGGTGGCGAGCACGTCGACGTCGGGGTGGGCGTCGGCGAAGGCGAGGGCGGCGTCGCCGTGGCCGCAGCCCACCTCGAGGACCAGCGGCCGGCCCGGGTCGCGGCGGGCGGGGTCGAACCGGGGGGCGAGCTCGGCGAGGGCGCGGCGGGTCGATGCCGTCGCCCGGCCGTGGCGGGCGTGGAACGTGCGGATCCGGGGGTGCGCTCGCCCCGCTGCCGGCACCGTGGGGGAGACCTCGCCCATGCGCCCATGGTGGCGATCCCGGGCCGTGGGGAGCGATACGTCAACGATTCTGGACGCGCTGCGAGCTCGCGGCACGACGCTGCGTGCGGACTTCGGTACGCTGGTGGCAGCCGATGGGCGGCGGTGCGACGGGAGAGCTGTGCCCATGGGGCCACGAGGACGAGACATCCGGATCCGCACGGCGCCAGCCGTGCTTGCCGTCGCGCTGGCACTGGCGCTGGGCTCGACCGTGCCGGCGTCGGCCCAGGGCAGCGGCGCCGAGCGCGACCTCGACGAGGTCCGCGACCGCCAGGACCGCCTGGCCGAGCAGCTCGACGTCCTCCAGGCCAGCGACGCCCAGATCGACGCGGCGCTCGACGAGGTCGACGCCGCCCTCGCCGCCCAGCAGGCGGCCCTCGACGCGTCGCTCGCCGCGGCGCACGAGGCGGCCCGGGCCGAGGGGCAGGCCGAGCGCGACCTGCGTGCCGCCCACCGCGACGTCGAGGCGCTCGAGCGGGCGATCGCCGAGATGGCCGTCGCCTCCTACATGCACCCGCCCACCGCCGACCTCGTCCAGAGCCTGCAGGCCGAGACCCTCTCCGACGCCCTCAAGCAGCAGGTCTTCCTCGGCGCCCGGGCCCAGCGCGACTTCAGCCTGCTCGACCTGCTCGAGGTGGCGGAGGACCAGGCCGCGCAGCGAGCCGCCGAGCTCGCCGCGGCCACGGTGGCGGCCCAAGAGGCCGTGGCCGCTGCCGACGCCGAGCTCGTCCGACTCGATGCCGAGCGCCAGCACCAGGTCAGCTTCGCCACCGAGCTGCAGGGCCGCATCGACGGCGCCCTCGCGGAGGCGGCGGCGCTCGCCGACCTCGACGCCGAGCTGTCGGCGCAGATCGTCGCCGAGCAGGAGGCCCTGCTCGCCCGCCTCCCACCGGTGCCACCCCCGCCCGTCCCCGCGTCGGTCGAGCCGCCGCCCGCCGAGCCGGCCAGCACGCCGTCGCCGGCCCCCGACGTCCCGGCGACCACGCCCGAGCGGGGCACGCCGGCGCCCACCACGGTGCCGCCCACGACCACGACCCGGCCCACCACCACCCCGACGACGCGCCCCACCGTCTCGAACGAGGACCGGCGGCCGCGCACGCCTCCGCCGCCCCTGCGCTCGGTCCGGGGCTTCACCGTGCACGCCGAGATCGCCGACGACGTCGAGGCCATGCTCGCCGCCGCCGCCGGCGACGGGATCACCTTCGGGGGCAGCGCCTACCGCAGCACCGAGCGCCAGATCGAGCTGCGGATCGCCCACTGCGGGCCGACCGAGTACGACATCTGGTACCGGCCGGCGAGTAGCTGCTCACCGCCCACTGCCGTGCCGGGGCGCTCGATGCACGAGCTCGGCCGGGCCCTCGACCTCACCTACGAGGGACGGCTCATCACGTCGCGGGCCAACCTCGGGTTCCAGTGGCTGGCGGCGAACGCCGCGTCGTACGGGCTGTTCAACCTCCCGAGCGAGCCCTGGCACTGGAGCACCACCGGCGGGTAACCCGCGGCCCCCAACGCGCCGATCGGCGCGTTTGGGTAGCCCTGAGCCCCCACCGCGCCGAACCTCGGTGAGCCCGCCGGCGAAGGATCGGCGCGTTCGGGTCGCCCTCGGCCCCGTACGCGCCGATCGGCGCGTACGGTCCGATCGGCGCGTACGGTCCGCCAACCCCGCGGTGGGTCGTCAGAAGGCGCCGTGGCGGCCCTCGCCGGCGGCGAAGCGAGCGGCGCCCTCCTGCGTCTCGCCCGATCGCACCGTCTCGAGCCCCAGCTCGGTCTCGTGCGCCAGCGCCGCCCACTCGGGCAGGGCCCACTGGTCGAGCGCCGAGGCGCGATCGGAGCGCAGGCAGCGCTGCGGGAACGCCGCCAGCTGCCCGGCCAGCTCGAGGGCACCGGCGAGCGCCCCGCCCGGCTCGGTGAGCCGGTTGACCAGCCCCCACGTCTCGGCCTCCGGGCCGAGCACCGGCCGGCCGGACAGGATCATGTCGAGCGCCCGGCCCTGCCCGACGATGCGGGGGAGGCGCACGTTTCCCCCGTCGATCAGCGGCACGCCCCAGCGCCGGCAGTAGACGCCGAACGTCGCATCCCGAGCGGCGACCCGCAGGTCGCACCACAGCGCGAGCTCGAGTCCGCCGGCCACGGCGTGCCCCTCGACGGCGGCGATCACCGGCTTCGACAGGCGCAGCCGGGTCGGGCCCATGGGGCCGAGCGCCCGGGGGTCGGGCACCTCGCCCATCTCCTCGATGCGGTTGCCGTTCCCGGTGGCGACGCCCTTCAGGTCGGCGCCGGCGCAGAACGTCCCGCCGCTCCCGGTGAGCACGGCCACGGAGCGCTCGTCGTCGGCGTCGAAGGCGAGGAACGCCTCGTGCAGCGCCCGGGCGGTCGGCCCGTCGACGGCGTTGCGCACGTCAGGTCGGTCGATGGTCACCACGGTGGTGGTGCCCCGGTGCTCGACGCGCACGGTGCCCACGCGTCAGCCCTTCGCCGTCGACCGGGTGCGGCCCGGCCGGGCGTTCTTCTCGATGAACTCCACGACCTTGCCGGCGACGTCGATGCCGGTGGTCTCCTCGATCCCCTCGAGGCCGGGCGAGGAGTTGACCTCCATCACCACGGGCCCGTGGTTCGAGCGCAGCAGGTCGACACCGCACACGTTGAGGCCCATGGTCTTCGCCGCCCGCACGGCGGTGGAGCGCTCCTCGGGGGTGAGCTTGATCTTCTCGGCCGACCCGCCCTGGTGCAGGTTCGAGCGGAAGTCGCCGGGGGCGCCCTGTCGGCGCATCGACGCCACCACGCGGCCGCCGACCACGAAGGCCCGGATGTCGGCGCCCCTCGCCTCCTTGATGAACTCCTGCACGAGGATGTTGGCGTCGAGCTGCCGGAAGGCGGCGATCACCGATTCGGCCGCCTTCTTCGTCTCGGCGAGCACCACGCCCACGCCCTGGGTGCCCTCGATCAGCTTGACGATGAGCGGCGCCCCGCCGACGAGCTCGATGAGGCCGTCGATGTCCTTCGTCGAGTGGGCGATGCCCGTGACCGGCAGGCCGATGCCGTTGCGGGACAGCAGCTGGAGCGAGCGGAGCTTGTCGCGCGAGCGGGAGATCCCCTGGCTCTCGTTGGTGGGGAACACGTTCATCATCTCGAACTGCCGCACGACGGCGGTGCCGTAGAAGGTGTGGGTGGCACCGATGCGGGGGATGATCGCGTCGTAGCCGGTGAGCTCCTGGCCGGCGTAGCGGATGGCGGGCTTGTGCGAGGTGATGTCGATCACGCAGCGCAGGTAGTCGATGACCCGCACCTCGTGGCCCCGAGCCTCCGCCGCCTCCTTCAGCCGCGTCGTCGAGTAGAGGTTGGCGTTTCGCGACAGCAGACCGATCTTCACAGGCGGCGAACGCTACTGCGGGGGGTCGTGGCGGTCCCCGCCCAGCAGGTAGGAGGAACCGGGGTCGACGACCAGCCGCCGGGCCATGCCCGTGCGGCCGAGCAGCATGCGGAAGCCCATCTGGTCGCGGTTGGCGAGGGTCAGCTCGATGCGGTGGGCGACACCGCCGATCACCACGGTGGTCTCCACCACCGGGCGGAGCTCGACGTCGCCGTTCGACGAGCGGACCTCGCGCTGCTCGAGCAGCGGCGCCTCGGCCTCCACCACGTGGGTGTCGTCGCGCTGGCGCGGGTGGAGCTGGAACCGGACCCAGGTCCGGCCCTCGCGCTCCTCGGTGCGGACGTCCCAGGCGTGGATCGCCGAGGTGCGCGCCCCGGTGTCGACCTTGACCTTGACCCAGGCATCCCCGAGCAGCTCGGGGACCTGCACCCACTCGCGCCAGCCCACCGTGGTGCGGGCGTCGCTCACACCCGGCTCCGCAGCCAGTCGACGACCAGGTCCATGCCCGCCCGCCGGTGGCCCTCGAGGTAGTGCGGGGCGCCCGCCAGCTCGGCGTAGGTGACGTCGTCGGCGCCGGACACCTCGGCCAGCTCGCGAGCCTGGTGGAGCCGGATCTCGGTGTCGGCCGTCGGGTGCACCACGAGGGTCGGGATCGTGACCTCCGGGAGGTTCCTCGCCATGCGGGCGTGGCTCGACAGTCCCGACCAGGTCGACAGCCACCCGCGGGGCGTCATCACCCGTCCGAGGCCGAAGGACCCGTGGTTGGCGTCGAGGGGGTCGGGGAAGGCGAAGATCGTCCCCGGGGCGCGGCCGGGCACGCAGCGGTCGTCGGCGTCGATGTCCGGGTCGAGGTACGCCGGGTCGGCGAGGGTGCGGTACACGGTGAGGTACCGGCCGAAGACGGCGCGCCGGCGGAGCTGGTTCCACTCGTGCGAGCCGCGCTCGGACGCGGCGGCCAGGGACCGGAACTCCTCGGCCCGGGCGATCTCGGCGCGGGCGGTGGCGTCGATGCGGGCGACCCGCGCCCGCTGGGCGTCCCGGTAGCGGGCGAGCCAGGCCGGGTCGTAGCTGGAGGCCTGGGGGAACGGCCGCCACCCGTTGGCGGGGTGGTACATGTCGAGCTCGGGGTCGACGCTGAACGGGTCGGCCTCGTCGGTGACCGACGGGTCGATCACCTGCAGCATGAACACGCCCTCGCCGGGGTGGGCGGCGAGGGCGACGAACGCGTCGCCGAGGTGGCGTCCATCGCGCTCGGCGGCGGCCTGGGCCTCCGCCATCAGCGATCCGCCGCCCGAGTTGCCGAGGAGCACGACCTGCTCGGCGCCCCGGTGGCGCATGGCCTCGACGGCGGTGGCGACGTCGACCGCCGCGAGCTCGTGGCGGCAGTCGGTGTCGTTGTTCACGTAGCGGGTGGCGAAGCCGAAGGCGGCGTACCCGGCGGCGGCGAGCAGCGGGCACGCGTAGTGGGTGGAGAAGTCGCCCCGCGGGTGGGAGAGGACGACGGCCGTGCGCCACGGCGTGCCGGCCGGCGGCGTCCACAGGATCCCCCGCACCACGGCGCCATCCGGCGCGACGAGGGCGACCGGCTCGCGCCCGACGTCGACGCCGGGGTCGTCGGCCGGGTCGGGCCAGTAGCCGAGGAACGCCCGACGCTCGGCCGGCCACCACAGGTCGGGCACGTGCGGCGCGACGCTCAGGTGGTGGGGAGGCCGGCGGCGGCGCCGACCGGCTCGCCCTGGAGGCGGGCCCGGTGCTCCGCGGCCGAGTGGAAGACGGGCGACGGCGGGGTCTCCATCTCCGGGTCGTCGCTGCGCAGCACCTCGAGGGCGTGGTCCCGGTCGGCCTGCGTGTAGGGGGCGGTGTCGGTGCAGAACTCGACGAGGATCCCGTTGGGGTCGACCGTGTAGATGCTGGTGCAGAACCCGTGGTCGATCTCCATGACGTCGATGCCGGCGCCGAGCCACTGGGTGCGCCGCCGGGCGATGTCGTCGAGGTCGCTCGCCGCGAAGGCGACGTGGTTCACCCAGATCTCGAGGCCGAGGTCGGTGGAGATGCCGGTCCTGGGTTCGGCCATGCGCTCGTCGTGCAGCTCCCAGAAGGCGATCAGCGGCGCGCTGTTCTTGCTGCCGTCGTGTCCCTCGATGGCGTAGAAGAGGTGCTTCGCCCATCCGCCGGGCGCGTCGGTGGGTGCGGCGACGGCCTTGACCAGCTCGAAGCCGAGGACATCGGCGTAGAAGCGGTGGGTGGCCTGCATGTCGCGAGCAGCGAAGGCCAGGTGGTGGTAGCCCATCTCGGTCCCCTCGTTGATCCGGGTGTGGGTGCCGGCGAGTCTCGCACAACAGGCAACGGGCGTACCCTGGTCGCCATGTTCCTCGGAGAGGACCTCCTCGCCTGGCTCGTGCTCGCCATCGGCGGCGCGATGACCGTCGGCTCGATCCTCGCCGTGGTCCGCCCGCCGGAGCGGGTGCGCCACGGCGACCTCGAAGCCGCCCCGGTGGGGCGCAGCATCGCCTTCGCCGTCGTCGGTGCGATCGGCGCCATCTGGGCGCTGGCCAGCCTGCTCTCCGGCTGACCCTCTCCGGAACTGACAGCGGCTCCGTTGCACCCTCCCCCGGAAACTGGCAGCGGCTCCGTTGCACGCCCCGTCGAAACTGGCAGCGCCTCCGTTGCAGCGGCGGCGCTACCGGGCGGGTGGGGCGGGCTGCGGATCGGTGCGGCGGACGTCGAGGCCGAGCGACTGCAGGGTGTCGAGGGGCCGGTTGTAGCCGCGCTCGAGGTGGTGCACCCCCTCGATCACGGAAGACCCCTCGGCCACCGCCGCGGCGATGACGCCGGAGAAGCCGGCTCGCAGGTCGGGGATCTCCACGTGCGCGCCCCGCAGCTTCGACACCCCCCGGACGACGGCCGAGTGCACGGCGTTGCTGTCGTGGAACCGGCAGGCCGGCCCGCCGAGACACGTCGTGAACAGCTCGATCTCGCCGCCCATCGCCGCCACCACGGTGGCCGGGTAGCGGATGCGGTCCTCGAAGACCGTCTCGTGCAGCACCGACATGCCCTCGGCCTGGGTCATCAGCACGAACAGGGGCGATTGCCAGTCGGTCATGAACCCCGGGTGGGTGTCGGTGTGGATGGCGATGGCCGACAGCCCCTGGCCGGGGTGGGCGCTGATCCAGTCGTCGTCGATCTCCACCTCGGCGCCCATGCGCTGCAGCGTGGAGATGGCGGTGACCATCCGCTCCTGCGAGCACCCGCCGACCCGCACCTGCCCGCCCGTGACCAGTCCGGCAACGAGGTACGAGAACGCCTCGAGGCGGTCGCCCTCCAGGCGGGTGGACGCGCCGTGCAGGCGCTCGACGCCGTCGACGACGAAGCGCCGGCCCGGGCTGAGCTCGACGCGGGCGCCCATGCGCTGCAGGAAGAGCGCGAGCTCGATGATCTCGGGCTCGGTGGCGGCGTTGTTCAACACGGTGCGGCCGGCGGCGAGGGCGGCGGTGAGCAGCACGGTCTCGGTGGCGCCCACCGACGGGTACGGCAGCGTGATCTGCGTGCCCTTCAGCCGGCCGGCGACCTTGGCCCGCACGCCGTCCTCCGTCTCCACGACCTCGGCGCCGAACGAGCGCAGCGCCTCCACGTGGAAGTCGACGGGCCGGGCGCCGATGCGGTCGCCGCCGACCAGTGGCACGAACGCCTCCTGGCGTAGGTGGAGCAGGGGCCCGAGCAGCAGGATCGGGATGCGGTTCAGCCCCGAGTAGCGCTGGGCGACCTCGGCGTCGATCTCGTCCGCCGGCACGATCGTGATCCGGTCGCCGTCGAGCTCGACCCCCACGCCGAGCGACCGCAGCACGTCGGTGGTGATGCCCACGTCGCCGACGTCGGGCACGTTGGCGATGGTCGACGTCGACGAGCCCATGACCGCGGCGACCATGTGCTTGGTGATGGCGTTCTTCGACCCCGACACCCGCACGTCGCCGCGCAGCGGGCCCGATGGCTGCACCGCCCACGCCGTGGCCGGACCTGCGGGCGCGCCGGTGCTCATGGCAGCGAGTCTAAAGCCGGCCTCTCAGAGGGCGGCGGCGAGGTCGGCGTTCATGGCGTCGAGCGCCCGACCCGCGGCGCCGGCGAGGTCGTCCGCCCCGTCCCGCTGCCAGGCCGCGGTGATCGCCCGGCTCGAGGAGACGAGCACGCCGCGCCCGTCCGGACGCCGGCCGGCCACGGCGTCGGCGGCCGATGCCCCCTGGGCGCCGTAGCCGGGCACGAGGAACACCGTGTCGGGCATCCGGTCGCGCAGCGCGCGGGCGTGGTCCGGGTAGGTCGCGCCGACCACGGCCCCGATCGAGCCGAGCCCGCCGGCGCCGAGCCGCTCCGACCCCCACGCCGCCACCCGGTCGGCCATCGCATCCGCGACGGTCGCCGGCCCAGCCGCCAGGTCCTGCAGCTCGCCGCTGCCCGGGTTCGACGTCTTCACGAGCACGAACACGCCGGCGCCGTCGTGGCCGTCGAGGATCGGCTCGACGCCGTCAGCGCCCAGGTAGCCGTTCACCGTGAGCCAGTCGGCACCGATGCCGGCGGCGGGCCCACCGTCCAGATCGGGCGCGCCCCCGAACGCCATCTGCCCGTAGTGGGCGGCGGTGGAGCCGATGTCCCCCCGCTTGGCGTCGAGGATCACCGGGATGCCGGCGTCACGGGCGTGGCGGATCGTGGCCTCCAGCGCCGCCCAGCCCGGCGTTCCGTACGCCTCGTAGCAGGCGGCCTGCGGCTTCACGGCCGCGCACCGGTCGGCGACCGCGTCGATGATGCGCCGGTTGGCGTCGAGGAACGCGGCGGCCACCCGACCGGCCGGCGTGGACGGTCCCCGCCGGTGGCGGTCGAGCACATCGGGGGGCAGCAGGTCCGGGCGGGGGTCGAGCCCAACGCAGGCGATCGACCCGGTGGCGGCGATCCGGGCTTCGAGGGCGTCGGCGGCGTGCACGACGCCGGACGGTACCCCGGGGCCTCGGGCGGGTCGGCCGCCGACGCCGCCCGGCCGATGACCTGGCCTCGAGCGCCGGGCCCGCTCCCTAGCCGGCTCCGCCGGTCCGGCGTGGGCTTCCGCCTCTTGTGCTCAAGGCGGCGAACCGGTGTGCCGATACCACTGGAGAACCCAAGGTCGAGAACCGTCCGGAGTCCCGTGCGCACCACCTCGCAGAGCTCACGGAGACCAGCGCAGCGCCACTGGTCCCGAGCCCGCCGCCGATCCGACCGCGGCGCCGCGCTCGTGGAGTTCGCGCTGATCGCCGTCCCGCTCTTCCTGATCCTCTTCGGGACCATCGAGTTCGGCAACGCCTTCTTCCAGCTCAACGACGTCCGCCACGGCGCCCGTGAGGGGATCCGCCTCATCGCGGTCGACTCCGACAAGGTCCCCGCGTACGCCGGTTCAGACATGAACACGAACGGCAAGCGGCTCGCCCAAGCGACCTGCGAGCGGATGGATTCGAAGAAGGGCGTCACGGTCACGATCCAGCTGACCGATCTCGACACCCCGGCGAACGGCTTCGACATCGGCGACGACGTGCAGGTGACGACCACGAAGCCGCTCGACCAGCTGACGATGATGTTCGATCCGATCCTGCGCAACGTCGTCCTCGACGAGGTGGTGACGACGCGACTCGAGCAGTCGCCCTCGCCGTCCATCCACAACACGACGTGGACCTGCAAGTGACCAGATCTCGCCGATCCCGCAGGCGTGACGAGCGCGGGGTCTCGGCCGTCATCTTCGCCCTGATGCTGACGGCGCTCCTCAGCATGAGCGCCATCGCAGTCGACCTCGGCGCTGCCTACACCGAGCGACGTCACGATCAGAACACCGCCGACGTCGCAGCCATGTCCGGGGCCGTGCAGGCCGTGCTCGGGGGTGGCGTCGTCGACGACGTGGTCACGGAGGTGCGCAAGAAGGTCGACACGACCCTCGGCAAGCAGGTCACTGCCGCCGAATGGCTCGCTTGCAAGGATCCCGACCGCCTCGCACTCACCACCGTCCAGCTCGCAACCGCCAACCCGACCATCGACCCGAAGACGGAGTGCATCTCCTTCAGTGCCGGCTTTGACCGGGTGAGGGTCAAGCTCCCGCCCCAGGAGGCGATCGGGGTGTTCGGGCCTGCTCTCGGGTTCGGCAACATCTCCACCACGGCGGCGGCCGTCGCCCAGGTGGAGGCGTCCAACGGTGCGGGCGCACCTCCCTTCATCGCCTTCGAGAACGCCAAGAAGGGCGACTTCATCTGCCTGCGCACCGGTGGGGCCGAGAACGCCGAGCCGGAGAACCTGTTCCAGGGGAACGGTCCCGGGGTCGCACCGTCGCTCAGCAACGTGCTCGATCCGTGCCACAGCAGCAACTACGGCGTGAGCAGCTCCACGTTCGGCACGGTCAAGCCGTACGCCTACAAGGAGGGGTGCACCTCGCCGGGCAACTCGGAGATCCGGCGGGCGATCGCGATCGGCATGGATCACCTCCTCGGCGTTTTCCCCGGGGGCTTCGACACCGCCGCCGACGTGAACGGCACCCCGAACGACGGCGCCGACACCCGCCAGCGGATCGACGGGGGGGACAACTGCAAGAAGGCGTACCCCAACACGCTCCAGGTCGACACGGGGTTCACCGCGCAGCTGCTCCGGTGTGCGCTCCTGTCGCCGCCGAACGACAACCTGTGCGTGAACGACGTGCCCCGGCTCAAGCAGGGGGCCGGCCACCCAAGCGGCTACACCGTGACCGCCGAGACCTTCGACAACACCCCCCTGTGGAAGTTCCTCCGCCGGGCGAAGCAGCTCCACGACGAGGGTGCGCCGAAGGAGTGTGTGATCGTCGCGATGGCTGCCCAGGACACCGGCGGGAACACCGTCGACGTGGACTACTTCAACCTGCTCCACCCGACCCGGGTCGACAACTACAAGAGCTTCACCGATCAGTACCCCAGCTGGCGGGGCCAGCACTGGGATCCGTACGACCTCTTCGACTGGACGGATAAGTGCCTGGACGCCTGGCAGCCGGGAAAGGATCCTGCAACCGGTCTGCCCAAGGACCCGATCCTGTTCACCGAGGACATCGGGAACTACCCGCGATTCGCCTTCATCCCCCAGGTCGCCGAATCGACGCTGACCGGCCCGAACCAGCTCGTGCACATCGAGGGGTTCCTGCCCGTCTACCTGAACCGGCTCTACATCCCGACGTCAGGCAGTGCGACTGCCCGGAATATGTGCGGCCCCTACGACAACCGGGTGAGTGAGCGCTACCTGGTGCACGACGCCGGCCAGCCTTGGAGCTGCGGTGAGAACAACGACAACATCGCACGGCTCTCGTCGCTCGTCCTCGCATGTGGCATGGTCGCCGACTCGCTCTGCGACAAGGAGACCGACCTCCCGTCGTCCGCCGGCCTCGACGTCTACGAGTTCCGGCTGGTCGAGTAGCCGGGAGCAGGTGCGCGACGGCGTCAGTCGACGTCGGTGGGCTCGAACAGCCGGAGCTGGCCGCCCTCGTTCTCGGTGGCGATGCGCAGGGCCCGGTGGGCCAGCGCCCCGTGCACGACCAGCGAGAGGCAGATGATGAAGATCGTCACCGCCCACAGGCCTTCGAGGCCCGGGATGTCGTGCTCGCTGGCGGCGTGAGCCAGGTAGTACACGGACCCGACGCCGCGGATGCCGAAGGCGGCCGTGACCAGCCGCTGCCGGCGTTCGAGGTGGGTGCCGAGGAGGCCGACCCAGCCGGCGACCGGCCGCACGACCGCCACGACGGCGACGCCGACGAGGGCCTCCTGCCAGCCGAGGGGCGACAGGGCGCCGCTGACGATGGCGCCGCCGATCAGGATCAGCACCAGGGCGCTGCCCAGGTTCTCGACCGCCTCGGTGGCGGCGTGGAGCGCCTCGTGGTGGGGATGGCCGCGCTCGCGTGACCGCACGGTGACCGCGGCGACGAACACGGCGAGGAAGCCGTAGCCGTGCAGCACCTCGGTGAGCCCGTAGACGAGGAGGGTGGCGCCGATGGTGGCGATGGCCTCGGAGCGGCGTGCCATCCACCCGTCCCCGAGGTGCACGAAGATCAGCCAGCCGATCGCCCTCCCGCACAGCCACCCCACGAGGAAGCCGACGCTGAGCTTCACCACCACGTCGTCCACCACCCAGCCGGCGAACCACGCACCGCCGGCGAGCACGGCGATGGCGGCGTTGACGAACGGGAAGGCGAGGGCGTCGTTCAGCCCGGCCTCGGCGGTGAGTGCCAGGGGGACCTCGCCGATGTCGCCCTCGTTCGGGCCGGCCACCTGCACGTCGGACGCGAGCACCGGATCGGTGGGAGCGATCACCGCGCCGAGGAGCAGCGCCGCCCCGGGGACGAGGCCGAGCGCCGTCCAGCCGAGCAGCGCCGTGGCCCCGATGGTGACCGGCATGCCGATGGCGAGCAGCCGCCAGGTCGGACCCCACTCCCGCCGGCCAGGCGCCCGGTCGATCATGAGGCCGGCGCCAGCGAGGGAGATGATGACGACGAACTCGCTCAACCGTTCGGCGGCGACCCCGTCAGCGACCGGATCGACATCGGGCAGGGTGGGCACCAGGCCGAAGAGGGCCATGCCGAACAGGACCTGCACGGTGGGCAGCGAGAGGGGGCGCCGCGTCATCCGGCGGGGAAGGGTGGCGCCGCCGACCACGCAGAGTCCGAGCACGACGAGGAAGACGGCGTAGGCGTCCACCGAGCCCCCATACCCATCTGGCAGCGGTCGTGTCAGCGGGCCTGTGCCCGTCGACGGCGCGTCGGGGTATTCTCTGACACGGCCGTCAGGGAAGTGCGCGGGGGTGCCGCCACGGAAGGGGAACGATGCAGGGAGCTGGCGACCTCGACGGGTTCGACCCGGAGGCGGTGAAGGCGAAGTACCTCGCCGAGCGGGACAAGCGGCTCGTGCCCGGGCGCGCCGACATCGTCGACGTGCGCAGCGACCCCCGCTTCCTGCGCTACTGCGAGGACCCGTTCACCCCGGTGGCCGAGCGTGCCCCGGTCGTGGACGACGTCGAGGTCGTCGTCGTCGGGGGAGGGATGGCCGGCATCCTCGCCGGCGTCGAGCTGCGCAAGGCGGGCATCGAGCGCATCCGCGTCATCGACCAGGCCGGCGGCTTCGGCGGCACCTGGTACTGGAACCGCTACCCGGGCGTGATGTGCGACGTCGAGTCCTACATCTACCTCCCGATGCTCGAGGAGATGGGCTACGTCCCGAAGGATCGCTACGCGTCGGGCGAGGAGATCCGGCTCCACCTGCAGTCGATCGCCGATCGCTTCGCGCTCGGTGACGAGGCCCTGTTCCACACCGGCGTCCGGCGTGCCGAGTGGGACGAGCAGTCCACCCGGTGGGTCGTGCAGACCGACCGGGGCGATCGCATCACCTGCCGGTGGTACGTCCTCGCCGTCGGCATCCTCAACCTGATGAAGCTGCCCGCCATCCCGGGCATCGACGCCTACGCCGGCCACTCGTTCCACACCGCCCGCTGGGACTACGGCTACACGGGGGGCGGCCCCGGCCGGCCCCTCACCGAGCTCGGCGACAAGACCGTCGCCCTGGTCGGCACCGGCGCCACCGGCATCCAGTGCCTGCCCGCCCTCGCCGACGCGGCCGAGCACGTCTACGTGTTCCAGCGCACCCCGTCGGCCATCGGCGTGCGCGGCAACCGACCGACGGAACCGACCTTCGCCGAGATGCTCCGGCCCGGCTGGCAGTCGGAGCGGATGGACAACTTCGAGGCGGTCATGAACGGCCGCCCGGTCGAGGTCGACCTGACCGACGACGGCTGGACGCACCACTACGCGGCCGTGCAGAACCCGCCCCGCCGCAAGGACATGTCGATCGAGGAGTACATCCGGGGAGCGGAGGCCCTCGACTTCGGGATCATGGAGGAGCACCGGCGGCGGGTCGAGGAGATCGTCCGCGATCCGGAGACGGCCGAGCGGCTGAAGCCGTACTACCGCTACCTGTGCAAGCGCCCGTGCTTCCACGACGAGTACCTCGAGGCCTTCAACCGTCCCAACGTCACCCTCGTCGACTGCCCGGCCGGGTTCGAGCGGATCGCCGAGCGGGGGCCGGTCGTCGACGGCCGGCAGTACGAGGTCGACTGCATCGTCTTCGGCACCGGCTTCGAGGCCGAGCTCACGCCGCTGCACCGCCGGGCCGGGCACGAGATCGTCGGGCGCGGTGGCGTCACGCTGGCCCAGAAGTGGGTCGACGGTGCCGCCAGCCTGTTCGGGATGATGAGCCGGGGGTTCCCCAACCTGTTCGTGATGCCAGCGCCGGGGCAGCAGGCCGTGGTGACGGTGAACTACACGTGGGTGGCGGTGCTCGGCGCCGAGTTCCTGGGCCGCACCGTCCGCCTCCTGCGCGAGCGGGACGTCGAGGTCTTCGATGTCGCCGCCGAGGCCGAGGCGTCGTGGTGCGACCAGATCGTGTCCACCCACGTCGACGGCAGCGCCGTGCTGTCGGCGTGCACGCCCTCGCGCATCAACAACGAGGGTCACCCGGAGGCCATGAACCCGCGCAACGGCAACTACGGGCGCGGCCGGGGCGACGCCTTCGCCTACCGGGACCTGCTCGAGGGCTGGCTCGACGCCGGCGACCTCGAGGGCCTCGAGCTCGACGTGCGCTCGCCGGCCGGATGAGCCCGTCCGGGGGAGGCGGCCGCCGGGTCGTCGTCGTCACCGGCGGTGGTGGCGGCATCGGCGCAGCGGTCGCCGAGGAGCTCGGGCGGGCAGGTGCCCACGTCGTGACCGTCGACCCGATGGTCACGCTCGACGGGGCATCACGCGCAGAGGTGCAGGGCGAGACGACGGCCGACCGCATCGTCGCCGCCGGCGGATCCGCCCGGGCGACGGACCTGTCGGTCACCGACCGAGCCGGCGTGCAGGCGCTGTTCGAGGAGCTGCGGCGCGAGCACGGCCGGCTCGACGGGGTGGTCAACGTCGCCGGCATCACCCGCCCGACGAGCTTCGCCGCCGGCACCGACGACGATTGGCGTGCGGTGCTCGGGGTCCACCTCGACGGCTACCGCAACGTCCTCGAGTCCGCCCTGCCGATCATGGCCGAGCAGGGGCACGGCCGGGTGCTCGGCGTCACCTCGGGGTCCGGGTGGCGGCCCGCCGACACCGGCGCCTACGGCTGCGCCAAGCGGGCCGTGGCCTCGCTCACCTGGGAGCTCGGCCGCCGCACCCCGCCCGGGGTGGCGGTCAACGCCATGTCGCCGATCGCCGTGACCCGCATGGTCACCGCCGCCCTCGGGAAGCAGGCGGTTCGTCCGGGTGGAACCGGGGCCGCCACCGGTGGCCTCTCCCTCGGCTCCCTTCCCGCCCCCGAGGAGCTCGGCCCGCTGGGCGCCCACCTCGTGGGCGAGGCGTTCGGCTGGTGCCGCGGCCTGGTGCTCTTCGCCGGCGGCTCGGAGGTGGCGGTCGTCGAGCGGCCACACCTGCTCGAGGTGGTGACCACCACGGGTGCCGGGTCCCTCGCCCATCTGGTCGAGGCCTTCGCCGAGCGGGCGCTGCTCCCGGCCGAGCGGAACCAGACCGCCGGTGGGGGCACCAACCCGCGCTTCGGCGACGTCCTCGCCGCCGGGACCGGCGCCCGGCGGCCCACCGGCGGGCGCTGCCTCGTCGTGACCGACGACCCGGGCGGGGTGGGCGAGCTGGTGGAGGCGCTCGCGGCGCGCGGTGCGACCACGGAGGTGCTCGATGCAGGCCGCGTCGATGGCGGCTTCGCCGGTGCGGCGGCGGCCCTGGCGTCGGTCGAGCCCTTCGACGCCGTCGTCATCCGGCGCTCGGGGCCGGCGCCGTCGAGCGGGGGCGAGGGGTGGCAGCGCGTGCTCGCCGGCCACGACGGTCTCGTCGACGCCATCCACGCCGACGCCGGCTGGGTCCGGGCCGCCACCGACCGGTCGTCCGACGCCGGCCGGCCCGTCCGGGTCGTGACGCTGGTCGAGGCCACCACCGCCGGCGGCCGCTCCCGGGCCCAGGCGGCGACGCAGCTGGCTCGCGCCTCGAGGAAGGCCACCGACGGCCGGGTCGCCGCGTTCGCCGTCTCGGTCGAGTCCACCGGTGCTGCCGCCACGACGGCGTCGGCCGCGCTCGCCGCGCACCTGGCCTGCAGCCCCGCGGCCGCCGACCTCGCCGGCGCCGAGCTGGCGGTCGGCGACGGCTGGCTCGGCCTGCGCAGCCACCCCCGGCCGAGCACCAGCATCGTGACCGGCTCCGGGCCCGTCCCTGGCTGGTTCGACGAGGTCCTGCGCGACGCCGTCGACCGCACCGCACCGGAGGGTCCGTGACCGCCGCCCCCACCCGCATCGTCGACGCCCACGTCCATTTCTGGGATCCGGCCCGCAGCGACTGGTACCCGTACCTCTCCGGCCGCCAGCAGCTCGACCTCGGCGACGTCTCCGGCATGTCCCGCCGGTTCGACCCCGCCACCTACCGGGCCGAGGCCGGACGCTGGAACGTCGAGAAGGTGGTCAACGTCGCCGCGGCCACCGGTCCGCACTCGATCGAGGAGACCCTGGAGCTGGACGCCCGGGCGGCATCCGACGGCGACGGGTTCATCGCCGGCCTCATCGGCGGCATCACCCCGTCGGAGGCGGTGGCCGAGACCGAGGCCCAGCTCGACCGCCAGCTCGCCGCCTCCCGCTTCCGAGGCGTGCGCCCCATGGGCGCGTTCGAGCACCCGGTGCCCGGTGCCGGCGTGCTGTCGGCGCTCGCCGAGCGCGACCTCGTCCTCGAGCTCATGGCCCACACCCACCAGCTCCGCTCCGCGGCCGAGGCGCTCGCCGGCCACGACGACCTGGTCGTCGTCGTGGAGCACACGGGCTGGCCCCGCTCGGGCAGCGACGAGGAGCGCGCCCTGTGGGCCGACGGCATCCGGGCCCTCGCCGACCTGGGCGAGCACGTGGTCTGCAAGCTGTCCGGGCTGGCCATGCCCCTCGGCTCGATGCAGCCCGACCTGCTGGCCCCGTGGATCGAGGGCGCGATCGAGGCCTTCGGGGTCGACCGCTGCCTCTTCGCCAGCAACTTCCCGGTCGATGGCATGCACGGAACGCTGGACGAGCTGTTCACCGCCTACGCCACGATCACGGCGGGTCTCTCCGAGGACGATCGGGACACGCTCTTCGCCGGCACCGCCAAGCGCGTCTACCGCTGCTGAACCGGTGGCTCAGGGGTTCCGCCGGCCGCCGAACAGGCCGACGTGGAGGATCCCGGTCAGCTGGTCGAGCAGCTCCTCCCGCTCGATGCGCACCAGCCCGCCGAGCGCGAAGGTCAGCGACCGCTCCACCATCGCCACCATGATCAGCGCCCCGGTGGCCACCCCGTCGACCGGCCCCGTGTGGTTCTCCTCCACGCGCTCGACCAACCGATCGACGAACCCACGCAGCACCCGCGCGCCGAGCTGCGCGAGGGCCGGGTCGCTGGCGTTGGCCTCGTTCCACGCCTGCAGGACGGGGAAGTAGCGGGCGTAGAGGTCGTGGAACTCCTCGAGCCACGACCGCAGCGCCTTGCGGCCGGCCGCGCCGGAGGTGATGGCGGGCAGGCGGCCGGCGAGGTCGCGCATCTCCTCCACGACCTCGTCGACGAGGGTGCTGAACAGGTCCTCCTTCGACGCGAAGTACAGGTAGAAGGTGCCGTGGCTCACGTCGGCCTCGGCGCACACGTCGTCGACCCGCGCCTGGTGGTAGCCCCGCTCGGCGAACACGACCAGCGCGGCGTCGAGGAGGTTGGCCACGTTGCGCCGGCCGGCGGCCCGCAGCTGCCGGTCCTGCGCGGGCTTGCCGCCCCGGGTGCGGGCGCTCACCCGCCGGCCTGCCGCGTGAGCGCCGCCGCCGTCTCGGCGAGCGATCGGCGATCCGGCTTCTGGCTGGTGAGCCAGGGCACGTTGGCGGCGTCGATGGCGAACACGTGCCGGGGGAGCTTGTACGAGGACAGCCGCTCGGCGAGGAACGCCCGCAGCTCGCCGGCTTCGCCGATCTCGGCGCCGTCGTCGGGGACGACCAGGGCGACGACGTCCTGGCCCCGTTCGGGGTGGTCGACGCCGAACACGTAGGCCGCCTTCACCGCCGGGTGGGCGACGAGGTTGCGCTCGACCTCGGCCGGGGCCACGTTCGAGCCCTTCGCCTTGATCAGGTCGGTCTGGCGGCCGGTGAAGAAGAACCACCCGTCGCGGAACAGGCCCCGATCGCCGGTGTGGTACCAGCCGTCGGCGTCGAACACCTCGCTGCGCTCGTGCTTGTACAGGCCGAGCATCACGCTGTAGCCCCGCACCAGCACCTCGCCCTCCACGCCCTCGGGCACGTCGTTGCCGTCGGCGTCGACGATGCGGTGGTTCACGCCGGGCACCTCGTGGCCGAACGTGCCCCGGTACTGCTCGGGGGCGCCGGCGACGTCGTCCTCCTCCGTCCAGAAGGTGTGGGGGCCGGCGGTCTCCGACATGCCCAGCGACGTCACCTGCAGGTCGGGCGAGCGGGGCCGCTCGTCCTCCCGGCGGGCTTCGTAGAACGTGCCCCGCCTCAGTGCCGACAGGTCGGTGGCGGCGAAGTCGGGGTGCTCGATGAGCGTGGCGCTGGTGGCCGGCCACGCGCTCACGAACGACACCCGCTCGCGCGCCATGAGCTGCAGGGCCGAGGCAGCCTCGAAGCGCTCCTGGGTCACGAACGCGGCGCCCACCGACAGCGCCCGCAGCAGCGTGAAGGAGAACCCACCGACCCAGCACAGGGGCATCGGCGTCCACACCCGGTCCTCGGGGCCGAGCCCGCTCATGGCCGCGAGGTTGCGGGCGTGGCGCACCAGGGGGCCGTGGCCGTGCACCACCCCCTTGGGCTCGCCGGTGGAGCCCGACGTGTAGGTGATGAGCATCGGGTCGGCCGGGGTCGTGTCGTCCTCGAGCCCCCGGACGATCTCGGCGAGCCGGGGATCGACGGGTTCGTCGAGGCGGGCGCCGATGCCGCCGGTGGCCCAGGCATCCGAGTCGTCCTCCTCCCACCACAGGATGTGGCGCAGCTGGGGGAGCGACGGCACCAGCAGCGGCCGGCCCGGTTCGGCATCGGCGAGCTCGGGTGCGATGTCGAGGAGCCGTGACCGGTAGTCGTGGGGCGCGAACTCCGGGGTGGCGACGAGCACCTGCACGTCGGCGTGGCGCAGCATCGTCGCCAGCTCGGGCGTCTTGTAGAAGGTGTTGACGGGGGTGGCCACGGCGCCGATGCGGGTCACCGCCGCCCACGTCACGACCCATGGCACGCCGTTCGGCAGGAGGATCCCGACGTGCGTGCCCTTGCCGGCGCCCCGTGCGACGAGGCGCGCCGCGAGCGCGGCCGAGCGGCGGTCGAGGTCGGCGTAGGTCAACCGCTCGCTCGGCGAGGCGGCGGCGAGGTTGTCCGGGTGGTGCTCCACCCCGTGGCGGAGCAGCCCGGCGACGGTCGCCTCGTGCTCGGGGAGGCACTGCTCGAGCGAGCGGTCCCAGGCCGCCCCAGCCGCCGGGCCGGGCTGGTAGCCGGTGCCGCTCACCACGCCGGAGGGGTCGGAAACGTGACGCGCATGTCAGGGAGGCTAGCCCCGGCCCTCGGACCCGGGCCTATGCTGCGCACCCGCTCAGCAGCGCGAGGGGGGACACGGGATTGGAGCTCGCGGCCTTCCGGTCTACGACACCGACCGGCGCCCGACGATGCGACCCCGCCCACCCCGGACGCCGTCCGAAACTGGCAGCGGCTCCGTTGCACCACCGTCCGAAACTGGCAGCGGCTCCGTTGCACCACCGTCCGAAACTGGCAGCGGCTCCGTTGCACCACCGTCCGAAACTGGCAGCGGCT
>Ga0208490_100375_pt1 | contig 30654 bp, 29 predicted proteins | sample SubbioAug_CSWold_FD_184818 | JGI IMG/M metagenome (GOLD analysis project Ga0208490, IMG submission 184818) | Serpentinite rock and fluid subsurface biosphere microbial communities from McLaughlin Reserve, California, USA - CR11Aug_CSWold (SPAdes) | ecosystem: Environmental > Terrestrial > Deep...
CGCGATCTTCGAGGAACTGGCGCAATCCGATTACGCGGGGCCGATCGGGCTCGAATACAAGCCGAAGGGCCGCACCGAGGACGATTTCGGCTGGATGGAGACGTTTGGCATCCGTTGACCGGCATGGTTGATCAAACGTAAGTGCTGCGTTTTGGTCCGTTATCCGGTATTCCGGCGCATGGAACCGCCTGAGCACAAGGGATGACGATGCGAGACGAGCGCCTGCAGCCGGTATGGAGCCTTCTGGACGCGAACTCGCTTTCCGGCCTCATGGCGGACGGAAAGGGCGTGCCCGCGGCGATCAGGGTCATCGACAACGGCAGGGTCACCCCCGAGACAGCGCCGCTGATCGGCGCAGCCGAGGCGATCCTCGCGCGCGCCCGGCAGCAGGAGAACGCAGCGCAACCGGGGCTGGGGCTGACGGCCTCGGGCTTCATCTCGCTGAAGAACGTTGCAGCCATCTTCGACGCAACTCCGTGGGAGGAAGCCGAGAAGGACATCATCCGTCACGTCTGCAAGGTCATCAGCGAGCGCGATTTCATCCCGATGTGGATGGCGCGCCTGATCCTGCAGAAGGCCGGTTTCCTCTACCGCCGGGGCGATCGGCTCATCGTGCGGAAGGGGACGCGCGAGGCCGGGACGCACTACGCGGAGTTCGTCGCGAGCACCTTCTGGAGAACCGATCTCAGCGACTTCGATGGCGTTCCCCTGCCGGTCTGGCCCCAGGATCACATCGGCGTCACCCTCTGGGCGCTGTCGGCCTGCGCGCTGCAATGGTCGCATCAGGACGAGCTGATGGCGGCGACGACCCTCTCGCACTCGACGCGGGGGCAGGTCGATTCCGAGAGACTCAGGGCCTTCGGCTTGCGCGTCCTGCGACCCCTCGTCTGGCTCGGCCTTCTCGAGATGGAGCAACCGTGGGAGTTCGGGGACCGTATGAAACGCGTGCGCAAGTCGCCTCTCCTCGACAAGACCTTCGCCTTCGACGTCACCCTGCGCGATCAGCCCGCCGGGCGCTTGCATTGAAGCCATGACCTGGAGGCGTCATCGCGATGGCGTGGCGAGTGGCGCGGCGCGCAATGTTTCGATCACCGACCGCCGGCTCGACGCGACACCTTCCCCCCTCGCGATCCACGCAGCGGATCCACGACTATTCACATAGACACGAGCACGAGCAGCATGCCCAGGAGCTGAAGGCCGCTCAGGGTTTCGCCCAGGACCGGCCAGGAAACCGCCGCGACGAAAACCGGCTGAATCATCAGGACGACAGAACTCGACGCTACGGGAAGATAGCGCAGGGCGATGGTCACGAGGCCCTGCCCCAGGATTTGCCCGAACACGACCAGCGCCACGATCTGCAGCACGGTCGTGGTGTCGGCAGGTAGTGCGAAATCCGGGCTCATCACGAGCGGCGAGAGGATAATTGCGGACCCGGCTGTCACCCACGCCATGATCGACCCAGTGCTGGCGTTGTGGAGCTTCAGAGCCCGCACGGCGATGAGATACGCCGCATAGAGCCCACCCGCGGCAAGACCGATCGCGTAACCCCACAGAGGGGCGTCCGGATCGAAGGCGGCAACTCCGACGAGCAGAAACAGCCCCGCAAGAGAAAGCGGGAGCGCTTTGCCGAAACGCGCGTCGGGGCGGTCGGTCAGGCCCATGAGGCCATAGATGGCGACGAACAACGGTGCCGCGTTGGTGAAGAGCGTGGCGATGGAGGTATTGATGGCCTTGATGGCGACATGCATGGCGAGGAGGTCGGCAGCGAAGAATACTGCCGCCAGAACATAAAGATAAAGCGGCGCAGTACTTTTGCGGGTTTCATCATGCCGGATCGACGATGTTGAGCGAAGCGCAATGAACAGAAAGAACGGCGCCGCGAGGAGAACCCGTAAGAAGGCGGAGCTCTCGGGAGGAAGGGTCATGCCCTTTACAAGGATCGGCGCCGTTCCAAGAGATATGCCTCCCGCAATGAGGATGCCCCATGACCAGACGGCAGACGGCGTAGTGCGGCTCGAGCTCCCGGCCACAGTCTTGGTCATCGCATCACCCTTCGAGCGGCGGGATCGGAGGTTGATTCGCCTGCGCCCGAAATTCGCCGTTTCTCGATTCCGAGGGAATAGACGAGCCAAGCGGGTCGGATGGTGGAATTCGGTCGAGAAGCAATATCTTCGTTGGCAAGGGATAATTCAGGAAGGTAACGTCCTGCCGAGAGGAATCTCACGCCTGTCTTCATCGCCATCACTCCGATTATTGTAATTTATGGTCAGACATTTGCCAGGAGATCGAAATTGGTATGTCCTGATGTCGAGTGCGCCAGAATAGGGCTCATGATCGCGAAATCGGAAATGAGTTCTATCTATTGAGGTTATGAGTACCAGAAATGAGCTTGATCAATATCGACATCGACCTTCTCCGGACCCTGATAGTTGTAGTAGAGCGCCAGAGTTTCACCGCCGCAGGAACGCAGCTGTTCAGAAGTCAATCTGCAATAAGCCTGCAGATGAAGAGGCTTGAGGATGCCGTCGGCAAGAAGGTCTTGGATCGATGAAGTGGTCAAGGCATGTCGCTTACGACATACGGAAGGCTCGTATATCATTACGCACGCGAAATCTTGGAGCTGAACGATGCGATGGTGCGCGAAATCAACGGGCATACTGAACCCAAGGTCCTACGTCTCGGAGTGCCCGATGATTATGGTGAGCTCATAATCCCCAAGGTCGTCGATCATCTGTCGAAAGTAGAGGACCACGTGGAGATACAGATCGTCACAGACCTCTCGACGACGCTCGACGAGATGGTCGGAAAAGGCGAGTTGGACATGGCGATCATGACGCAGGACAAGGAACTCGAAGGGCTCAACCTGTGCGACGAAAGCCTTACCTGGGTCGCGCGGGATCGGGACGTGGTCAAGCGAGGAAACCTTCTCAATCTCGCGCTCTTTCCGGACGGGTGCGGGGTGCGCCGCAATGCACTATCCGCATTGAAGAAGAGCAATCTGGAATGGCGAATTGGCTATTGCTCGAAAAGCTTTTCGATTCTCAAGGCTACGATTCTGGCCCAGGGCGCGATTGGCGTCCTCCCTCGGCGCGCAGTTCCAGCGGATCTCCTCGCCCTTGGCCCAGACGATGGGTTGCCGAATCTGGACGACTCCAGACTGATCGTACGCTTCAATCACGACTCGCACTTCGATCTCCACAGGCACTTCTCGAAGATTGCGAGGAGCGTCGGAACAGCCACTATCGTCAGCACCGAAGCTCGAGCCGGTTTTTAGGGGTCTTCGACCCATCGCAGTGAACGGGATGCAACGCGATCAGCCGGAGTGCGCTGGCCAACAACGCGCCTTCACGCGCGGCGCTCCGACGATTCATCCGCAGCAACGGCGTAATCCGGAAGGTCGAACCAGAGGATCGCCGGCTGCGGATCTCGGTCGGAGAGCCACTGCGCCATAACGGTTTCGACAACCTGCGAGGCCGTGTCGCCGTAACCCGGCAGGAGCCGCCAATGCGCCTCACCGAAGCCCGGAGCGCCGGTCGCCGGGCGCGCGCCGTAATCGACCAGGGTGGTGACGGCGCTGCGCACGGCCGTGTCGAGGGCCTCGCCCGCAAGGCCGAACCCCTCGCGCAGGAACGCGACCACCTGCCAGAAGCCGACGGCGTCCAGCGCGAGGCCGTTGCACAATCCGGCGAGATAGTCATCGAGCGTCACGCGGTGGAAGCGATCGATCATTCCCGCATCGAGCGGCGCGAGGATGGTGACGAGGGGCGGCGGTTTCTGGGGCGCTTCGGGCGCGCCCTCGGCGGGTGCTGTAATCTCGTAATCCGTCCATTTCAGGAAGGACAGGTCCTCCTTGCCGCCTGAGCGCAGGATATCGACGAAGGTGCAGACAAAGCGCTCGTTGCGCGTGCGCATCCCGAAGATCGTTCCGTCCCAGGCCTCTCGAAGGCAACCCGGATAGTCTGCAGGAAACGGGTATTCGGGGAAATGCGCCGACGGCATGTCCGATATCTCCTGCAGCTTCTCGGTGGATACCAATCGCAGATTGACGTCTCCGCCGGGATGCCGCTCGCCGAGGAACCTGCGGGGCCGCAGCACATCGACGAGCCTGGTCGGTGGCGGCTCGGACGGATCGCGCAGCGCCAGAAACGCCTCGGCGCGCTCCGCGAGGCTCCGCCGCCGCCTGACCTCGTCCGGAACAGCGAACTCGGCCGCCGCCGCAGGGCTGACGAAATCCTCTGGGGCGAGCGCGTCGAGCCATGGGCCGCGCCCTGCCGAAGCGTTTGCAAGTTCGAACGCGTGCGGCTGCGCACTCCAGGGCTCCCCGAGAGACCGCCACGCGAGGGACTCGGCCATCATCGCGTCGAGAATATCGGGCGTCGATCGCCCATATCGCGGCTCGGCGAGAAACACGAAAAGGGTCCCCGGGCGGCGCACGACGGGCAACGCACCACCATCGAGCAGCGCCTGGAGGACACGTCGCGAGGCGTTCGTCAGCTCGTCGCCGGCAAAGCCCACCTCCACCGCCAGAAACTCGACGACGGCGCCGAAGGAGAAGGATGTCCGGTCGGCGAGTTGCACGGCGTCTTCGATCAGAAGGGCGAGCGAGGCTTCGCGGTCGTCGCCGGCGCAAGCGCGCAGGTAGGTCGAATAGCTGTGGAAGCCTGCGGAAGCGAATTCAGGCGGAAAACCGGGAGCGTCGGATCCCGGGTGCGTGCGCGTCAGGGCAATGCGATGCTCGGCCACGTCGTAAAGCCCCAATTCCAGCCAGCCCTTTTCCTGCGAGGGGAACGTCATCGACGTCTCGTGCAGGTACTCCTCGTCGAGATCCTCGATTGCCGGCCCGCGATCGGCCTCGCCCGCGAGCATGACGTATGAGTTGCTCCAGTCCTCCGGATCGGCCTCGCGCCACAGCGCCATCAGCCCCTCGAGGATCTCCTCGTTCGTCCTGCCGAATTCGGTCGAGAGCAGCCATTCGTAGCGCCTGCCTACCCCGCCGATGACGGGGCGCGTGCCGAGCGCCATCAGGCGCGTGAGGACGTGCCGCATCGTAGCCTCCAGCACCTCGCCCTTCAGCTGAAAGCCGTAGCGGAGCGCGCTGTCGATCCAGTCGAGCGGGAGCATGTCGCGATCGCTCTCCCGCTGCCAGCCGGCGATCGCCTCAGCCAGCGTTTCCTGCGATTGTAGATCCCGAATGCTTTCGTCCACGCTCTCCTCCTTCGCGCCTGAAGCGACGGGCGCAAATGCAATTATTAGTATATTTTTTGCAATAATACGTGAACTTACGTCGGCTTGTGCACACAATTCGACGCCCGACGGTCGGGGCGGCTCCGGCCGGGAATGCTCCGGTCGGGGCGTCGCATTCCAAGGGGCTTTTTTCGCCCGTGGTGAAGGGGGGCGGCAGCGCTTCTTTCGTGCCCGAGAAGCCGCAATTCGTCAAAAGCCGCGTCCCGATGCAGAGCAAAGTTGCAATTGCCGGCAAAGTCCTGAAAATACCGTCAGGTTCGAACATCGATTTCAATGTCCGATAGATTCAGCGCCGGGAGGAAGAGTTGGAGGGATCGAGCGACACGACGATCGTCATCGCTGACGATCATCCGTTGTTCCGCGGCGCGTTGCGCCAGGCCATCGGCTCGATCATGCAGGATGCCGACGTTGCGGAAGCAGGCGGCATGGAAGAACTCGTCGCCCTCCTCCCCAAGATGTCGGGGGTCGATCTCATCCTGCTGGATCTGACCATGCCCGGTGTGCAGGGCTTTTCCGGCCTGCTCTTCCTGCGCGCGCAGCATCCGGATATCCCCGTCGTCATCGTTTCCGCCAACGAGGACCCGGTGGTGGTGCGCCGCGCGATCGAGTTCGGCGCATCCGGCTTCATTCCGAAATCGCTCGAGATCACGAGCATCGGCGAGGCGCTCGGCAAGGTGCTCGCGGGCGAAACCTGGACGCCGCCCGATATCGAGCTCGGCGCATCGGACGACGACGAGACCGCCGACATCGCCCGCCGTCTCGCAACGCTCACGCCCCAGCAGGTGCGAGTTCTGATGATGTTGTCGGAGGGGTTGCTCAACAAGCAGATCGCCTACGAGCTCACCGTCTCCGAGGCGACCGTGAAGGCGCACGTCTCCGCCATCCTGCAAAAGCTCAACGTGGACAGCCGGACGCAGGCGGTGATCACCGCATCCCGCATCGGCGCGACCTCGCGCCCCGCCTCAGCCGCCTGAGGCCGCAGCGAAGGTGAGTTCGGCGAACTCCGCATCGAGATGCGTCTCGATGAAGGCCTCCGTTTCCCACAGCAGGTTCGAGAGCGTCGACAGCCCCTCCTCGCTGATCGGCCAGAATTCGATGAGCTTCGGCGCAAGCTGCAGGAACTCGTCGCTGGAGAGCGCCTCGATCCGGACCTTGCCGCACTGCGCCAGCATGGCACCGTAGACCGCCTCGCCGATGCCGATGCAATACGCGTCGTCGAGCGTGAGGTAGCCGCACGGCGCGGCATAGGCGAGCGCCCGTTTCCATGCGGCGAGAAGGGTGCGCTTCACGTGGCGCAGGCGCGCGACGAGCACGGCTTCGGGATCGAGCGTGATGCCGCTCATGCGGTCGAGGGCGTCGAAGAGGGCGGCGGAGATCCTGCCCTGCGGCTGCGCCAGAGCTGCCGCGACGGGCTCTGTTGCGATCTTCTCCGGGTCGAGCCCGAGCGCGCCCCGCAGCTTCACTGCCGCCGCGTGATCGCCGGCGAGGTAGATCGCGAGCGAATGCGGGTCCGAGACCGAAAGACCAGCTCGAGATCGTCCACCGGGATGCCGAGGCAATCGCTCAGGTGAGCCGTGAGCTCGGCGAAGCTCGGCCGACCGGCGCAAATGCCGGGAGAAGGAAGAAAATCCGCCAGTGACGCGTTCCGGGTCTTGATCATCTCGGTTCCTCGTGCGCGGTCCATCAACTCGGGATGAGCATCGCGGAAAACGGCTGATCAGTCAATGAAAAATAACAAAAACTAATTTAATATGATAGAAAGTTATCATAGCAAGATTTATAAATAACCTATTGTCGCACCCACATGACCCGTGCCATCCAGCTGATATCCCCGATCGGGACCACACGGTCTTCGTGGGCGTCGTTGAGGGAACGTAGCTCGACGGTGCGCACTGTGCGGCGGTGCAGCTCCTTTGCGGTCACCTCGCCGTTGTGCAGCCGTGCCACCACCCGGTCCCCCTTGCGGATGCTGGCGGTGGGGGAGACGATGAGGACGTCTCCGTCGCGGTAGAGCGGCTCCATGGAATCGCCCGAGACTTCGAGGGCGAAGACCTTGTCGGTCCCGAGTTCGGGGAATTCGATTTCGTCCCACCCGGTGCCCGACGGCATGCCGTCCTCCGCAAAGAAGCGCCCGGCGCCCGCCTGCGCCCAGCCGACCAGCGGCACCGTCGTGCTCTGCTGCACGTTGCGCGGATCGATCAGCCCGACGAATTCCTGCAGGGTCGCCCCCGTCGCCGCGAGGATCTTCGCGATCGACTCGCTCGAGGGCCAGCGCTCGCGGCCATCGGGACTGACGCGCTTGGACTTGTTGAAACTCGTGGCATCCAGCCCAGCCCGCCGCGCAAGGCCCGATGCGGAAAGGCCATAGCGTTCAGCGAGGCGATCGATTGCCGTCCAGACCTGATTATGCGTCAGCATCGAAGCGCTCCCGAGGCGGACGGCCCAGCGAATTGGGAACGTGCACCTAGCCTAGGAAACATACCAGATGCATTCCCGTTCGCAAAGGGATTCCATCTACCTCCGAGGAGTTCATGTACCTCCGACGGGTTGCGGAGACGAGCGCTCCTCGCTAAGCGAACATGTCTCTTCGAGGAAGTGAAGCACATGCCGGACAGCCCCGCCGCACCGACGCTCATCTACAAGATCGTTCCCGCCCCCCTCTGGCGCGAGGCCGAGCGCATCGGGCGGCTCGACGGCGCGCCCGTCGATATCGCCGACGGATTCATTCATTTCTCGACGGCCGAACAAGTGCGCGAGACGGGCGAGAAGCACTTCAGGGGGCAGGAGGATCTTCTCCTCGTCACCGTCGATCCCGGCCTCCTGCACGACGCCCTCGTCTACGAGCCCTCGCGGGGCGGCGCGTTGTTTCCGCATCTCTACGCCCCCCTGCCGCTGGAGGCCGTGATCGGCGTCGAGCCGCTGCCGATGAACCCGGATGGTTCGCACGCCTATCCGAAGTCGATCGCATGATGGGCGCGCTCTTTTCCCTCGCACGCCCCTTCCTGCATGCGCTCGACGCCGAGACCGCGCATGCGGCCTCGATCCGCTCGCTCTCGCTCCTGCCAGCGCTCCCGCCCAAGCCCGACGATCCGCGGCTCGCGGTGGACGCGCTCGGTCTCGCCTTCCCCAATCCCGTCGGCCTCGCCGCCGGTTACGACAAGCAATGCGAGGTCCCCGACCAGCTGCTCTCGCTGGGCTTCGGATTCGTCGAATGCGGCGGCGTCACGCCCCTGCCGCAGCCGGGCAACCCGCGCCCGCGCGTCTTCCGCCTGCCCCGGGACGGCGCGGTGATCAACCGCTTCGGGCTCAACAGCGACGGGCTCGAGAAGGTGCGCCAGCGGCTGGAGAAGCGGCGCGGACGAGCGGGGATCGTGGGCATCAACCTCGGGGCCAACAAGATCGCGCAGGATCGCGTCGCGGACTATGCCAACCTCGTCACGGTGCTGAGCGGTCTGGTGAATTTCCTGACGATCAACATCTCCTCCCCCAACACGCCGGGCCTGCGCGATCTCCAGGGCGAGGCCTTCCTCGACGAACTTCTGGCGCGCAGTGTCGAGGCTCGCGATGTGGCCGACGCCGCGCGTGGATCGCGCACCGCCCTCCTCCTCAAGATCGCCCCCGACCTCTCGCTGGAAACCCTGGACGGGATCGTCGAAACCGTTCTGAAGCGTGGTATCGACGCGTTGATCGTCTCGAACACGACGACGGCGCGCCCGGCGACCCTGCACGAGAGGCAGGCGAGCGAAACCGGCGGCCTCTCCGGCAAGCCGCTCTTTGCGACCTCGACCCGGATGCTGGCGCAGACATATCTGCGCGTCGAGAACCGCATCCCCCTCATCGGCGTCGGCGGCATCGACGGCCCCGACGCCGCATGGGCCAAGCTGCGCGCCGGGGCAACGCTCCTCCAGCTCTACACGGCACTGGTTTTCAAGGGGCCGGGGCTGATCGACGAGATCAAGACCGGCCTCCTCGCCCGGATGCAGGCGGGAGGGTTTGCGCGGGTGGCGGATGTGGTCGGAACGGGTGTGGAGGAGTTTGTGGGGATGGAGTGATGCTGGAGTGGGGCTACGGAAAGGCGTGAGTGCAACGTGACGCCTCCCTGGTGTCATCCCCGCCGGAGCCGCCTTTTGCAGCGCAGGGACTTGCAGGAAGCCTGCATGTGACCGTTGATCAAAGCCTCAAAGCCCGAAGCAGTTGGCATAATACGTCGTCGTCGCCGGCCAGTCGGAAAACAGCCCCTTGATGCCGACGTCGCGGTGCAGGACATGCATCAGCTCGAAGACGTCGCCGTCATTGTCGATGACGTCCGTGACCGACTGATAGTACCAGCCGCCGCCGGAACTGAGGAAGCCGGAGCGCTCTGCCGTCCAGGTGATGATGTCGAGCCCGGCGGCGCTCGCTTCCCTTGCGTACGGCGAGGGCACCATCCTGCCGTCCTCGAGGGTGACGAGGACCCACATCGGCGGGGCGACGTAGTTCACGCCCAACGCCTTCAGCTCCGTCATCGAGGGCGTCCAGGTCGTGGAATCCAGATGCGACCAGCCTGCGATATCGTAGCGGTCGTCGAGATAGACGGCCTGACGGCCGAATTCCGGCTCGTTCTCGATCCAGTAGAGGACATCGTCCAGATTGAACGATTGCGGCCAGACGTCGCTCGGGTCGATGCCGGCGTTCTTGTAGTCGTCGATCATCTGCTGGGCGTACATCTCCTGCGTGTAGCCCTCGAACGGCATCTCGACGGAGGCGGACTTCAGTTCCGGCGTGAACTTGCCGCCGAGCGACCTGATCAGTTCGATGGACTCCGCATGCGTCATCAGGGTGCCCGTCGTCGCATACAGATCGGTGCGCCAGCTCGCGGTGCCGTCGAGGTATTCGCGCGGCGTCGTCGCCCGCGCATTGGCGGCATCCATCTTGCCGTTGAGGGTCCTGAATTCCGCCAGCGTCAGCTCCGAGGTGCGGCACTCTGCCGAGGCCGCGGTGAAGCCGGAGGCCGGCGTGAATGGCTGGACGCAGGTCGAGGCCAGCGGCGTGACGAGGATGTCAGTGGTGGTGTGGAGGTCGTTCTGCGCATGGCGGCAGACGAGTTCGCGGTCCTTCGTGAAGGTCACGTCGCACTCGATGATGCCCGCCCCCTGGCGCGCCGCCGCCGTGTAGGATTCGACCGTGTGCTCGGGAAACTGCAACGGCGCGCCGCGATGGCCGATCGACCAGTCCGATTTCGCGAAATCGTTCGCCGCACAGGCCCGCAGCTTGTCCTTGAGCTCGCCCTCCGCCATGACGTCGACCAGATAGAACGGTCGCACCCCCAGCTGCACGGGGACTTCCGCGATAACCGGGAGGGAGGTTGCGCCGAGGAGCGTTCCGACGAGCAGGAGGCGGGCGAGCGGGGGGCGAATCATGGTGTTCTCCATTGGGCTGATCCTTGGCTCTGCCAGCCCAGGCTGCGGATGACACTTGTAGTACGACCAGAATGCAGCTCAACCCCCTCGGTGTCATCCCCGGCCGTAGCCGCTTGCGGCGCAGGGGAAGGGGATCATGCCGTGAGAGACTCGCAGCGCTTCCCCGCCAACCAGCACGCGCTTCAGCTGGTCGCCCTGCATCACCCGCACAGCTGGATCCCCTTCCCGGCGCTGCGCGCCGCCGGGGATGACACTTGAGGGACGAGATTTGCAGTAGAGTGCCGCTCAATTCTGCATGTAGCCCCTCGCCTGAAGCCATTCCGATACTATCCGCCGGATCAGCTCGGATCGGGACGGATTGCCATCTGCATCCGCAGACGCCGTCTGGCAGAAGCTCTCACTCCTCGATTTCTACCTCGGCGATTGCGACGACAGCTGGACGGACAGGAGATGCGCCCGCCTGCTCGCCTCCATCAAGGCGGACCTGCGGACGCACGGCATAGGTTCCGCCCGCTGAGCACCCGGTGGGGCCGGACAATCCGGCCCCTCCCCTGCCCCCCGATCACTCGCTCGCCTTCACCTTCGGCACATACGGCCCGTTCCCGTCGAAGGTGTAGGCCGTCTTGACCGTGGTGTAGAATTCCTGCGCGTAGCGGCCCTGCTCGCGGGGGCCGTAGCTCGAGCCCTTCCGGCCGCCGAAGGGGACGTGGTAATCGACGCCGGCGGTGGGGAGGTTGACCATGACCATCCCGGCCTCGGCGTTGCGGCGGAAGTGGCCGGCATGCTTGAGGCTCGTGGTGCAAATACCCGCGACGAGGCCGAATTCGGTGTCGTTGGCGACATCGAGCGCCTCCTCGTAATCCTTCACCCGGATCACGGCGGCGACGGGGCCGAAGATCTCCTCGCGGGCGATGCGCATGGTGTTGTTCACCTGCGTGAAGAGCGCGGGCGACATGTAGAAGCCGGGCTTGTCACGGTTGAGCAGCTCCCCGCCCCAGTGCAGCGTCGCGCCCTCCTCCTTGCCGATGGCGAGGTATTTCATGTTCTGGTCTAGCTGGCTCTGATCCACCACCGGGCCGATATGCGTGCCGCCGGCTAGCGCGTCATCGACGCTCAGCGCCTTCAGCCGCTCCGTGAGTGCTGCGACGAAGCGGTCGTGAATACCGTCCGTCACGATCAGCCGCGAGGATGCGGTGCAGCGCTGGCCGGTCGAGAAATAGGCGCCGTTCACAGCGCATTCGACGGCGACGTCGAGATCCGCATCGTCGAGGACGACGAGGGGGTTCTTGCCGCCCATCTCCAGCTGCACCTTCTTCATCGGCGAGGATTCGATGCAGGCCTGCGCCACGCGCCGCCCCGTCGAGACCGAGCCGGTGAAGGAGATGGCGTCCACGTGACGATGCTCCAGCATCGCCTGCCCGACCTCCGAGCCGCGCCCCATCACCAGGTTGAACACGCCCGCCGGAATGCCTGAGCGGGCGATGATGTCCGACAGCGCATGCGCGCTCGCCGGCACGAGATCCGCCGGCTTGAAGACGACCGTGTTGCCGTAGGCGAGCGCGGGCGCGATCTTCCAGGCGGGGATGGCGATCGGGAAGTTCCAGGGCGTGATCAGGCCGACGACGCCGACGGCCTCGCGGGTCAGTTCGACATCGACGCCGGGGCGCACGGAGGCGAGCTTCTCGCCGGACATGCGCAGGCATTCGCCGGAGAAGAAAAGAAAGATCTGCCCCGCGCGCCCGGCCTCGCCGATCCCCTCCGCCAGCGTCTTGCCCTCCTCGCGCGACAGGAGCCGCCCGAGCTCTTCCTTGCGGGTGAGGATCTCGTCGCCGATCTTCTTGAGCGCATCATGGCGCACTTGCGGGGTGGAGCGCGACCATGCGGGGAAGGCGTCTCGTGCCGCGGCGATCGCACGCTCGGCATCCGCCCGCGAGCCGCGGGGGAATTCCGCGATCACGTCCTCGGTGTTCGACGGGTTGACGTTGCCGGAATATTGCCCGGCTTCGATCCACTCCCCGCCGATGAAATTCTTTTCGCGATTGGCCATGTTTGTTTCCTCACCGTTGTTTTTCCGCACCTTGAAGATGCGCTGTGAATTCGTTGTGCGTTCCCGCGAGGGAATGCATGCAATAACCTTCGCAATCGAGCAGACATCCGTCGCGATTGCCTTCGGACTTTCCCGGCGCGCCGATCATGGGCGTCCGCGCTTTTCGTTGCAAGACGATAGATCGAAGAACGCGAGTTGCACGAGCAATGGAAGGCCGCACGCGCCCTTGATCTGTCGCGCATGATCGGCGCAAATGGGTGGCCCTCCCCTCCCGTCACCCGGTGCCCCATGCTCGACCTGATCGTCCGCAACGCCAACCTCCCCGATGGTCGCGAGGGCATCGATATCGCGGTGGAGGGCGGGCGGATCGTGGATGTCGGGCATGGCCTCGCGGGCGAAGCCGCCGAGACCATCGATGCATCCGGCCTGCTCGTGACGCCCCCCTTCGTCGATCCGCATTTCCACATGGACGCGACGCTGTCGCTCGGCCTGCCGCGCATGAACCGCTCGGGAACGCTGCTCGAGGGCATTGCGCTCTGGGGCGAGCTGAAGCCGATGCTGACGCGGGAAGCGCTCAAGGAGCGTGCGTTGCGCTACTGCGATCTCGCCGTGTCGCAGGGGCTGCTCGCCATCCGCTCGCACGTGGACGTCTCCGATCCGCGCCTCGTGACCGTCGAGGCGATGCTCGAAGTGCGCGAGGCGGTGGCCCCCTATCTCGATCTCCAGCTCGTGGCCTTCCCGCAGGACGGCTATTTCCGCGCGCCGGACGCCGCCGCCTCGCTGTCGCGGGCGCTGGACATGGGTGTCGAAATCGTCGGCGGCATCCCGCATTTCGAGCGCACGATGAGCGAGGGCGCAGAATCTGTCTCGGAACTCTGCCGCATCGCCGCCGAGCGGGGGCTGCGGGTCGACATGCATTGCGACGAGACCGACGACCCGCTCTCGCGCCACATCGAGAGCCTCGCCGCCGAGACGATCCGCTACGGGCTGCAAGGGCGCGTCGCGGGATCGCATCTGACCTCGATGCATTCCATGGACAATTACTACGTCTCCAAGCTCATCCCCCTGATCGCGGAAGCGGGCATCCATGCGATCCCCAACCCGCTGATCAACATCACCCTCCAGGGCCGCCACGACACCTACCCCAAGCGGCGCGGCATGACGCGGGTGCCGGAGCTGATGGCGGCGGGCGTCAACGTCGCCTTCGGGCATGATTGCGTGATGGACCCGTGGTACGCGATGGGGTCCGGCGACATGCTCGAGGTCGGGCATATGGCGATCCATGTGGCGCAGATGACGTCGATCGCCGACAAGAAGAAGATCTTCGACGCGCTCACCGTCAATTCCGCCCTCGCCATGGGGCTCGAGGGCTACGGCCTCGACAAGGGATGCCACGCCGATTTCGTCGTGCTCCAGGCGCGCGATCCGGTGGAGGCGCTACGCCTCAAGGCGAACCGGCTCTTCGTGGTGCGGCGTGGCCGGATCATCGCCCGCACGGCCCCGCGCATCACGGAGCTGATGCTGGATGGCCGACCATCGCAGGTCGATGCAGCAGGCTACGCCCCGCCCGCATCCTGATCGATTGCCTGCTCATGGTCTGCTCCCATCTGACGCAATGTTAGGCAACGGCTATGCTTGACAATAACTTGAGCAGCCGATCACATTCGCGCTTTCAACACGGCAGGACAATGCCGAGAAAAAGGGATTCAGGGGAATGGCGATCAATCGGACCACGACGCGTCGGACGCTGCTTGCAGCAGGGTTGGCGATCACGACGATGCTGGTAGCCCCGGCGGCCTCGGCGCAGGATGTCCTGCGGGTGGCGGGCATTCACGCCTCGCCCGTCGAGAACGCCTGGAATTCACGGCTGCACGAGGCGCTGCAGGAAGCCGCTGCCGACGGGACGATCGAATACGTGTTCTCGGAGGGCGTTTCCGGGACCGACTACCCCCGTGCCATGCGCGAATATGCGGAGCAGGGTGTCGATCTGATCGTGGGCGAATCCTACGCCGTCGAGCGCGAGGCCCGCGCCGTGGCGGCGGATTATCCCGATACCGCCTTCCTGATGGGCTCGAGCGGCGAGCCCAGCGGCGATAATTTCGGCACCTTCGGTACCTGGAACCACGAGGGCGCGTATCTCGCCGGCATGCTCGCAGGCGCCATGACCGAAAGCGGAATTGTCGGCTCCGTGGGCGCGATCCCGATCCCCGAAGTCAACATGCTGATCAACGCCTTCGAGGCCGGCGTCAAGGAGACCCGCCCTGATGCACGGCATCTGGTTGCCTTCATCGGCACCTTCTTCGATCCGCCGAAAGCGCGCGAAGCGGGCCTCGCGCAGATCGATGCGGGCGCGGACATCCTCTTCGGCGAGCGCATCGGCACCGCTGATGCCGCAAGGGAGCGCGGGATCAAGTCGGTCGGCTCGCTGATCGATTACACCGAGCGCTACCCCGATACTGTCTTCGCTAACGCGATGTGGTACTTCCGACCGATCCTCGACGCAGCCATTGAAGACGTGAAGGCGGGCGAGCCGACGGGGCGGAACTACACGCCCTACGGCCTGATGAAGGAGGGCGGCAGCGATATCGTCTTCGTCGCGGACGTCGCGCCCGCGGACGCCGTCGCCGCCATGGAAGAACGCCGCGCCGCGATCAAGGCGGGCGAGTTCGAGGTGCCGATCAACATGGCGGAACCGCAATAAGGTCGAGCCGGCCGATATCGGTGTCCCATGATCCCGCGCATCAGGATGCGGTGGCGTTGAACCATGCCATCGCATCGGGCGAGCTTTCCGCCGTCGAGGCCATGCGCGCGGCGTTGGATCGCGCCATCGTGCATGGCGATCTCGGAGCCATCACGATGATCGACCCGCAGGCGGGGATGCGCCGTGCGGCGGCGATGGATGCGCTTCGCGTGGACGCGCCGGTGGATTTCATGGCGCGCCCCTTCGCCGGCGTCCCGACGCTGGCGAAGGATCTGGGAGGGCCGTTTTCCGGCATTCCGGTGCATGCCGGATCGCGCGCTGTGGCAGCGAAGGGCGACGGCGAGGCCGACAGCGATCTCGCTGCGCGTTTTCGCGAGGTCGGCCTATGCCCGTTCGGGCGCACCGGCGTGCCTGAATTCGGGCTTTCGCTTGCAACGGAACCGATCGCCGGCATCCCCTGCCGCAATCCTCTGGCGCGCGATCGAACACCGGGCGGATCGTCGGGCGGCGCTGCGGCGGCGGTGGCGAGCGGCATCGTCGCGATCGCGCATGCCACCGATGCAGGCGGCTCGATCCGCGTGCCTGCTGCCTGCTGCGGCCTGGTCGGGCTCAAACCCACGCGCGGGGCGATGCCGGAAGGGCCGGGTTTCGGCAACCATCTCGCCGGCCTCGCCAGTGAATTCGCCATCTGCCGCTCGGTGCGCGACGCGGCGCTGGCCTTCGCCGTCCTGAAGGCCGAGAGGGACGGAGCTTTGGCAGAGGGGGAAGCCACCCGCTTGCGGATCGGCTATCTCGACGACGACAGGCTGGAAATCGAAGGCGAACGTCGCGCCGCAATCGCATCCGCCGCAAGCGCGCTGGAGCAGGACGGACACTCCATCGTCGGCGTCTCCTTCGACGCGATCGCCGATCTGTCGCGCCGATCCACCCGCGTCTTCGATCGCATCGTCTCCGTCAACCTCGCGCTGCTCGTCGATGATCTCGGGCTCGACGAGGCGCTGATGGAGCCGTTGTCGCGGGCTGTCGCCGAGCGCGGTCGCAGGGCATCCGTGCGGGATCTGCATGAGGCACAGGACGAGATCCTGCGAATCGGCTATCACGCCGCTCGCCTCTTTGCGGATGTCGATACATTGCTGACGCCCATGCTCCGGACCGCGCCGCCCCTGATCGGCTCCTTCCCGACCGACCACGACGATGTGGATGCTCACTGGGCGCGGCTGACGGCATTCGCCCCGCTCGCCATGCTCGCCAATGTCGCGGGCCTGCCGGCGATCACCCTCCCCTTCGGAGCCGATGAAGCGGGATTGCCGCTGCCGCTGCAGCTCCTGGCTGCACGAGGCGGCGAAAACCTGCTGCTGCGGCTCGCAGCCCGGCTGGAGAGCGAAGGGCGCTGGCAACATCGCTCTCCGGTGGCGGGGCTCGGCGCATGACGGCCGAGAATCCCGGTACACCCGTCCTCCAACTGACCGGCATCACCAAGCGCTTCGGCGAGACGCTGGCGAACGACGACATCTCCATCGAGCTGCGACAGGGCGAGCTGCTGGCGCTGCTGGGCGAGAACGGGGCCGGCAAGACGACGCTGATGAGCATCCTCTTTGGCCACTACACCCCCGACGCGGGAACCGTGGAGGTGGAAGGCGCGGTGCTGCCGCCGGGGCGCCCCCGCGCGGCGATCGACGCCGGCGTCGGCATGGTCCACCAGCACTTCTCGCTCGCCCCCAACCTCACGGTGCTGGAAAACGTCATGACCGGCACGGAGGGGCTGTTTCGCCTGCGGTCGGACACGGCGGGCGGTCGCTCAAAGCTGCTCGCGATCGCCGAGCGCTTCGGCCTCGCCGTCGATCCCGATGCGCGCCTGGGCGATCTGTCGGTGGGCGAGCAGCAACGCGTCGAGATCCTGAAGGCGCTCTACAACGATGCGCGCATCCTCATCCTCGACGAACCGACGGCGGTGCTGACCAACATCGAGGCGGCGAATCTCTTCGTCATCCTGCGCGAGATGGCCGCGCAGGGGCTGTCGCTGATCTTCATCTCGCACAAGCTCAACGAGGTGATGGCGGCGGCAGACCGGGTGGTCGTCCTGCGCAACGGCAAAGTCGTCGCGGAACGCGCGACGGAGGCGACGACGAAGCAGGAGCTGGCGGAACTGATGGTCGGACGGCGGGTCGATCGCCCCGTGCGCGAGCCCTCGGCGCCCGGCAAGCCGGTGCTGGAGGCGATCGCGGTCGATGTGACGATTGGGGGCGCGACCAGGCTCGGCGGCATCGATTTCACCGTGCATGAAGGCGAAGTTCTCGGGATCGTCGGCGTATCCGGCAACGGCCAGACGACGCTGGCGCATCTCGTCTCGGGCCTCGTCAAGCCGAGTGCCGGGACGCTGCGCCTGTTCGGATCGGCCATGGCTGACGGCGTCCAGGGGCTCGTGGAAGCAGGTGTCGGGCGCATCCCGGAGGATCGCACCAGCGAGGGCGTCATCGGCGAGCTGACGATCTGGGAGAACGCCGTTCTGGAACGCATCGGCCTGCAGGAATTCGCGCGTTGGGGGCTGGTCGATCGGCAGGCGGCGCGGGCGTTCGCTGCGCGGATCATCGCGGATTTCGACGTGCGCGGCGGCGATGTGGATCATCGCATCCGGCTGCTCTCCGGCGGGAACATGCAAAAGCTCATCCTCGGTCGCAATCTCGATGCCCGCCCCCGCCTCCTGATCGCCGCGCAGCCGACGCGCGGTCTCGACGAGGGCGCGATCGCCGCCGTCCATACCCGTATCCTCGAGGCGCGGCGCGACGGGACGGCCATCCTGCTGATCTCGGAGGATCTCGACGAGGTGATCAACCTTGCCGACCGGGTGCAGGCGATCGTCAAGGGCAGGCTTTCGCCGGCGATCGCTGCGGAAGACGCCGATTCCCGCACGCTCGGCCTGATGATGGCGGGCGACTGGGACTTCGCGGACAAGGTGCGCTCCCATGCGTCTTGAACGCCGCGCTCACCGCCCCCTCGCCCTCGTGCTTCTCGCGCCCGTCATCGCCGTCGGCGCGGCGCTCGCGATCTCCGGCATCCTGATCGCGCTCGCAGGCGCGCCCGTCTTCGAGGCCTACCGGCAGATCCTGATCGGCGCGTTCGGCTCGCGGCTCGCGATCACCGAGACCCTGACCCGCACGACCCCGCTCATCCTGACCGGCCTCGCCGCCGCCGTCGCCTTCCGCGCGCGGCTGTGGAATATCGGGGCGGAGGGGCAGTTCTTCGTGGGCGCGATCGCGGTTGCGGCTTTCGGGGCGGGATTTGCCTCGCACTGGCCCGCATGGGCGCTCATCCCGAGCCTCCTCGTCGCGGGTGCAATTGCGGGGATGCTGCTCCTGCTGGTCCCGCTGATGCTGCGGCTGCGGTTCGGCGTCGATGAAGTGGTCACGACGCTGCTCCTGAATTTCGTCGCGGTGCTCTTCGTCTCGATGATGATCGAGGGCCCGCTGCGCGACCCCCTCGCCTTCGGCTGGCCGCAATCCGTGCCGGTGCCGGAGGAGGGCGAGCTGCCGAGGCTCGTGGAGCGTTCGCGCTTGCACGTGGGCTTGCTGATCGCCGTGGTGATAGGCTTCGTCATCCATCTCGCGCAATCCCGCACGGTCTTCGGCCTCAAATCGAAGGCCGTCGGCCTCAACCCGAAGGCGGCGGTCTTTGCCGGCGTGCCGCTCGCCACGACGCTGGTCGGCGTCGCCTGCCTCTCCGGCGGCCTCGCGGGGCTTGCCGGTGCGATCGAGGTGATGGGGGTGAAGGGCTACGTCACGACCGACCTCTCGCCGGGCTACGGCTATGCGGGCATCATCGTCGCCATGCTCGCCAACCTGCACCCGGTCGGCGTGATCGCAGCCGCGCTCTTTGCCGCGGCGATGTTCGTCGGCGCCGACGGGATGAGCCGGGCGATCGGCATCCCGAGCTACATCGCCGACGTCACCGTCGCCCTGTCGCTTTTGACGATGCTCGTCGCCCTGTTCTTCACCCAATACAGGATCCGCAGATGATCGAACTCATCGAGATCTTCGGCACGGCGGGGCTCTGGGCCGCAGTCCTGCGCATCGCGACGCCGCTCATCTTCGGCACGCTGGGGGCGCTGCTATGCGAGCGAGCGGGCGTGCTCAATCTGGGGATCGAGGGCATCATGACCTTCGGCGCTATGATCGGCTGGCTCGCGGTCTTCAACGGCGCGGATCTGTGGACCGGCATCCTCGTCGCGGCGCTGTCGGGCGCGATGTTCGGGCTGCTGCACGCGATCATGACGGTGCCGCTCGGCCTTTCGCAGCACGTGACCGGGCTCGGCATCACGCTGTTTGCCGCGAGCCTGAGCTATTTCATCTTCCGCCTGACGGTGCCGCTGGCCGCCACGCCGCCGACAATCACGCCCTTCCAGCCCCTTGACATACCCTTCCTGAGCGACCTCCCCTTCATCGGCGCGGCGCTCGCCAACCAGACCGCACCAACGTATCTCGCCATCGCGACGGCGGGCCTCCTCGCCTACATCCTGTTTCGCACGCCGCTGGGCCTCGCGATCCGCATGACGGGCGAGAACCCGCATGCGGCGGAGGCCCAGGGCGTCAATCCGGTGGCGGTGCGGATCGGCTGCATCATGGCGGGCAGCGCGCTGATGGCGGTGGGCGGAGCGTTCCTCACGCTGTCTGCGTTCAACAGCTTCTTTCCGACGATGGTGCAGGGGCGCGGCTGGGTCTGCATCGCGCTCGTGGTCTTCGCCTCGTGGCGACCGGGGCGCGCGCTGCTGGGAGCGCTGCTGTTTGCCCTGTTCGACGCCTACCAGCTGCGGCTCCAGACGGTCGTCGGCCGCGCCATTCCCTATCAGCTCTTCCTGATGGTCCCCTACGTGCTCTCGATCCTCGCCCTCGTCGTCATGGCGCGGCGCGCGCGCGTGCCGCAGGCGCTGATGCAGCCCTTCCGGCGCGGCGAACGCTGAGGCGAGACGATCAGGGCCCGCCAGCCTCAGGGTCCGCCAGCCATGGAGCCGATGATCGCCATCGCGAGCGCATCGAGGTCGATTTCTCCGTGGACGTCCAGTCGATCGTCGACGGTTTCGACGCGAAGCGTCGATGGCGAGGCTTCCGCCTGCCGCCGCAGCTCCTCGACGATCGCCTCCCGCACCTGGTCCTCGTTCATGTGCTCTGCTCCCGCTGCTCGTTTCACGACCGACTCTCGCGTTCACGCCCCGCCGAGCGGCTCGGTGATCTTGCCCGTTCCCGCGCAATCCGGGCAGGTCTCGCCGTCGATCTTGCCCGATCCCGAACAGGTCCGGCAGATGTTCTCGCCCGCGCCGGGCGTGTTTGGCGGAACGGCTTCCGGATTCCCCGGGCCAGTGCTGGTTTTCGATTTGTCCGACATCCGGCAATCCTCCCTGATCCTCGGTGCATGAAGCGATGATCGTCGAAAGTGAACGCGGGGCCGGATCAGCCGTTCCAGGCGTCCAGTCTGAGGACGGTTGCAAACGGGTCACTGATCAAGTTTGATCCTTGCCGCGCACGCGCGCGCATCGATATAATCCGTTCAGGGTACGGAGGCAGACGTTCGGAGTGAGGAACACGCAAATCGATACGGGGGCGAAAGCTGCACAGAGGCCTCTCTATCAGGCGGTTGAGGATGCGCTGAAGGAAGCCGTCGCGAGCGGCTCCCTGCTGCACGGCGACATCCTCACCGAGGTCGTCGTTTCCGATGTCCTCCAGATCAGCCGGACGCCGGTGAAACTCGCATTCGACCGCCTCGTCGATCAGGGCCTGATGACCAAGAGCGACGGACGCGGGTTTTCGATCCTGTCGCCGGAGCGGAAGGCGTCATCTGGGCGGCAACCGGCCACGCCCCCCCGCCGCATCCGCCGCGAACAGCTCGCCGCCCTGATGGCCTCCCCCCCGCCGAGACGCTCGCACGCGACCTGGACCACGATCTACGACGAGGTCGAGCGCGAGATCAGCGGGCGCTCGGTCTTTGGCCCGATGCGCGTCGTCGAGGCCGAACTCGCGAGCTGCTACGGGGTCAGCCGCACGGTGGCCCACGAGGTCCTGATGCGCATGGAACGGCTGGGGATCATCGAGAAGGACGATCGCGGGCGCTGGCTGATCGTGCCGATGACGCCCGATCGCGTCCGCCAGATCTACGAGGTCCGCCGCCTCCTCGAACCCACCGCGATCCGTGCGGCGGCAGGCCTCATTCCGCCGCAAGAACTGGATCAGATGCGATCACGGCTGCAGGCGGTGCAGAAACGCTACCCGGAGGTCAGCGTGATCGAGCTCGACGGGCTGGAGCGCGACCTGCATGTGAGCTGCGTCGCGTATTGCGGCAACCCGGAACTCGTGAAGCTCCTGCGCGGGATCCAGGCGCTCCTGATCCACAACAAGCACATGCTGGGCAGCTATCTGAGCCTCCCGCAGCTCGATCCGTTCATGGGCGAACACGCGATCGTGCTCGAAGCGCTGTCGCGCGGCGACGGTGCCTCGGCGGCACGAGCCATGGAGGCGCATCTGCGTTCCGCCCTTCCCAACGTGCTGCAGCGCCTCGAGGCGCTGCTCGCACAGGAACCGACGCCGCAGCCGAGCTACCTCGTGGCGGAGTGACGACTCACGAAAACGTCTGCGTCGCGACCGCGTTGCGGCGGATGAAATCCCAGTCGTAGACGACGCCGAGCCCCGGGCCTTCCGGCACCGGCACGCAGCCGTCCGGCCCCACGCAATCGAGCTGGTCGGAATACCCGCAGGCGTAGACGGGGGCAACCGCGTTTGGGCAATCGGGACCTACGAGGGCGAGTTCGTAGTAGTTGGTGTTGCGCAGGGCCGACATGACGTGCCGGTGCGCCGGTCCGCAGGCATGAACCTCCGCGTCGAGGCCGAAGGCTTCCGCGAGATGCGCGATCTTCATGGCGCCCGTGATCCCGAGATCGTATTCCGGGTCGATCCGCACGAAGTCCGTCCCGCCGGCGACGATGAAATCCGCCTTCGGCTCGAGACCGCGGACATATTCGGTGATCAGGAGCGGGGTCTTCAGCATCTCGCGCAGCTTCTTGTGCGCGAAGGCCGATTTTCCGGCATCGCGAAAGGGGTCCTCGTACCAGAAGTAACCCGCTTCGTCGCAGGCGCGGCCCACATGGAGCGCATCGGCGAAAGTGCGCAGCTGGTTCGCGGGATCGAGCATCAGGACCATCTCGTCGCCGATCTCGCGCCCGACATGCAGCACGTTCTCCGCCTCCCGCTTCGCGTCCCCCTCGTTCCAGCCGTGGATCTTGAAGGCGCGGTAGCCGAGATCGTGGCACTGGCGCGCGAAATCGACATAGGCCTGCGGAGAATCGAGCCCGCCCTCGTCGTCGCCGTGATAGGTCGAGGCGTAGGCGGGGAGCCGCTTGCGGTAGCCGCCGAGCATCTCGGAGACGGACGCGCCGTATTTCTTCCCCGCGAGATCCCACAGGCAGATGTCGAGCGGCCCCTGCCCCATCCCCGACCATTGCCTGATCTCGCGCTTGAGATCGTCGTGCAGAACCTCGCGCGCCAGTGCATCGCGCCCGAGGAGGAACGGCGCTAGCATCTCCATTTCGCCGCGTGTCGCCGGGCTCGCGCCCCAGTTCGTGACGTATTCGCCCCGCAGCCCGTCATCCGTCTCGATCACGATCGCGTTCTTGACGATGGTGACGGACGATCCGCGCGAGAAGGTCAGCCGCTGGCCGAGGCCGGTGCGCCGCAGGTTCTTCGCCTCGAAGGTGAAGTCGGTGATTTCGATGCGCTTCACGATGCTCATGGCGAGCCCCCTATCGAAATGCGTGGACGAGACCGAGCGACATGAACGGGACGAAGCTGATCACGAGGAGCGCCGCCGTGAGCGCGAGCAGGAAGGGCCATATCTCGACGAGGAAGGTCCCCATGCGCAGCCGCGCGATCGAGCAGGATACGAACATCAGGACGCCGAGAGGCGGCGTCAGCTGGCCGATCAGCAGGTTGAAGACCATGATGATCCCGAAATGCGTGAGATCGATGCCGAAGGTCTTCAGCAGCGGCAGGAGGATCGGCACCAGGATGATGATGATCGCCAGCGTCTCCATGAACATGCCGACGACGAGCAGCAGCACGTTGAGCAGCAGCAGCACGACGAGCGGGTTGTCGCTGATCCCCGTGATCAGCCCGAGCATCAGCTGGGGCGCCTGATAGAGCGCGAGGATCCAGGCGAAGGGCGAGGCGGCGGCGACGAGGATCAGGATCGAGGCCGTATCCTTGCCGGTAGAGATCAGCGCCTCCAGGATGTCCCGCCCGCCGAGCGTGCGATAGATCACGAGGCCGACGATCAGCGCGTAGACCGCCGCCACCGCCGCCACTTCCGTCGCGGTGAAGATGCCGGCGCGAAAGCCGCCGACGATCAGGATCGGCAGGAGCAGCGCCCAGACCGCGCGCTTGAACGTCGCCCACAATACCGAGCCGCGAAACACGTCGCCGGCCTTGAAGCCCTTGATGCGCGCCATGACGACGCATAGACCCAGCAGCACCGAGCCAATGAACAGCCCGGGGACGATGCCGGCAATGAAGAGATCGCCGATCGAGATATTGGCCTGCCAGCCGTAGATGATCAGCAGGATCGAGGGCGGGATGATCGGCGCGAGCGTCGCCGAGGCGGCGGTGAGCGCCACGCTGAACCCTCGGGAGTATCCGGCCTTCTCCATCTGCGGCACGAAAACGCGGGTCGTCGCCGCGCAATCGGCGAGGGAGGAGCCCGAAACCCCCGACATGAAGATGCTGCCGAGCACGTTCACCTGCGCCAGCCCGCCCCGCAGGTGCCCTACGAGGGCGCGGGCGAAGGCAAACAGCCGCTCGCTCATGCCGCTCTGGTTCATCAGGTTGCCGGTGAGGATGAACAGCGGAATGGCCAGCAGCGGGAAGGACTGCACGCCCGACGAGACGCGCTGGGCGAAGATCGAAAGCGGCAATCCCTCAAGCCAGATCACGAGGAGCGACGAGCCGAGCATGGCGAATGCGATCGGCACGCCGGTCAGCATCAGGCCGGCGAAGACGAGAAGCAGGAGTGTCATGAAGCTTGCTTCTCCGCCTGGCTGCCGAGTTCACCCGTTTCGATCACGGATTTGAGGACGTCCGCCGGTCCCTCGTCGATCACCTGCCGCGCGAGGTGCACGAGAGACAGCGCCATGCCGAGGGGGAGCCCGACATAGACCCAGGCCGCCGAAATACCCAGCACCGGCGTCCGGTTGCGCGAGACGAAATGCGCGTAATCGTAGCCGAGCTTCACGAGGAAGCCGAGGATGACGAAGGTGATCGTCACGGCGATCGCACCGACGACGAGAGACGCCGCGCGCGGCAGGAAGCGCACGAGGACATCGATCCGCAGGTGCTGGTGACTGCGAAAGGCGGCAGATACGCCGATGAAGACGAGCCAGACGAAGACGGCGACGACGCCCTCCTCCATCCAGGCGAACGGGCTTCTGAACACGTAGCGCAGAAGCACGTTCGCGAAGAGGAGGACGGCGAGCACCGCCGTCCCGAAGGCGAGCAGGCCGTCTTCCAGCCAGCCCACCCAGTCGTCCAGCATTCTCAAGGCCCGCACCGGCGTTCTCCGCGCTTGGTGAGCGTCGATGCCGCGATCAGCGACCGCGCAGGACTTCGATCGCCTCGACGACCCGGTCGAAGTTCTCGGTTCCCCAGTTCTGTGCCATGGCCGGATAGGCATCCTGCATCAAGGCCGAGAAGGCATCGCGATCGACGTCGTAGATCACCGTCGTGTTGGGATCGGCGTCGATCTCGTCGAGCATCTGCTGCTCGCGCCGCTGCTGGATGGACGTGTTCTTCGCCGAGACCCGCGCCGCCTCTTCGAGGAGGATCAGCTGGTGCTCATGCTCCAGGTTGTCGAAGCTGTTCGTGTTGATGAGCATCATGTTGTTCTGCAGCATGTGCCGCGACATCGATACGGTATCCTGCACCTCGTAGAAGCGACGGGTGTAGATCGTCGGGATCGGGTTCTCCTGGCCATCGACCACGCCCTGCTGCAGGGCGGAATAGACGTCGCTGAAGGCCACGGGGGTGGGCGATGCGCCGAACGCCTGGACCATGCCGATCCAGACGGGCTGCTCGGGAACGCGCACGCGCAGGCCCTGCATGTCGGCCGGCGTGCGCACTTCGCGCCCGGCGAAGGTGAAGTTGCGCCAGCCCCAGTACCAGATCTTGGACAGCGGACGCAGGTTGTGCTCTTCGGCGAGTTCGTCGAAGGCGGGCTGCATCGCCTCGCTCATGATGATCGCCTGCGCCTCTTCCCAGTTGCTCCACAGGAACGGCGCGCTCGGGATCTCGAGTGCCGGCACGAGCAGGCTGGCCGAGGGCATGGACGGGGCCGTGATGTCGATCGCTCCAGCCTTCGCCTGCTGCACGAGCTCGTTCTCGCGGCCGAGCTGCTCGTTGGGGAAGATCTGAATGGTCACCGCGCCATTGGTGCGCTCGTTGACGCGCTCGGCGAACTCCTCGAAGAGGCTCGCTGCGATTTCGCCTTCGCCGTTGGCGTGTCCAAATCGCAGCGTCTGTGCCTCCGCCATGCTCGAGAATGCGGTGGCGGCGGTGAATAGCGCCAGAACGGCGGTGCTGAGTACCGTCTTCATGAATACGTCTCCTCCCATGATCGCGGCATGCAAATTGACTGGCCCGGATTTCCTGGACGCTGCCGCATTGACCTGAGGGTAGGCGAGTTTGTATTGTGCATGCAAGATACAATATGTAGGATGATCGCGATTTCGACAGGCGTCCCCACTCGTCGACATGCGACGTTGCCGCAAGGCATGGATCACTCGTTCAGGATATGAAGATGCAAGAAGGCACACAAGAAGGCACACGGGATAGCGGCACCGGGCTCAGTGTTCGCCTTCACCCGGAGGATAATGTCGTCACCGCCCGCACGACGCTGTTCACCGGCGCGGCCGTGCCCTCGGAAAACGTGAGCGCCAACCAGCGCATCCCCGTCGGCCACAAGATCGCCACCGCCCCGATCGCGACGGGCGAGGCGATTCGCAAATACGGGCAGGTGATCGGCTTTGCCGCGAGCGACATCGCAGCCGGGGATCACGTTCATACCCACAACGTCGTCATGAAGGATTTCGGGCGCGATTACGCCGTGGGCGCGGCAACCCGCCCGACGCGCGAGATACCCGAGGCCGAGCGCGCCACCTTCCAGGGCTATCGCCGCGCCAATGGCCGCGTCGGCACCCGCAACTATATCGGCATCCTGACCACCGTGAACTGCTCGGCCACGGTCGCCCGCCAGATCGCCGCGCAGATGACGCAGTCGGGCGAACTCGACGCCTATCCCAACATCGACGGCGTCGTCGCGCTGACCCACGGCACCGGCTGCGGCATGGCGGATTCGGGCGACGGCTTCGCCAATCTCCAGCGCGTGGTCTGGGGCTACGCCCAGCATCCGAACTTCGCCGGCATCCTGCTCGTCGGCCTCGGCTGCGAGGTCAACCACATCGATTTCCTGCTCGAAGCCTACCAGATCGAGCGCGGCCCGCTCTTCCAGGTGATGAACATCCAGGATACCGGCGGCACGCGAAAGACCGTGGAGGCCGGCTGCGGCTATGTTCGCGAAATGCTGCCGCATGCTGCGAAGGCGCGCCGCGAGACCTGCCCCGCGAGCGAGCTCATCGTCGCCCTCCAGTGCGGCGGCTCGGACGCCTATTCCGGCATCACCGCGAACCCGGCGCTGGGCGCCGCCGCCGATCTGCTCGTGGCGCATGGCGGTGCGGCGGTGCTCGCCGAGACGCCGGAGATTTACGGAGCCGAGCATCTCCTCACGCAGCGTGCGGTGAGCACCAAGGTCGCCGACAAGCTGATCGAGCGGATCCACTGGTGGGAGGGCTACACGGCGCGCAACGGCGGCACCCTCGACAACAACCCCTCTCCCGGCAACAAGGCGGGCGGCCTCACCACCATTCTGGAGAAGTCGCTCGGGGCCGCAGCCAAGGGCGGCACCACGAACCTCGTCGAGGTCTATCGCTATGCCGAGCGCGTGGACGCGAGGGGTTTCGTCTTCATGGACACGCCGGGCTACGATCCGGCCTCGGTCACGGGGCAGATCGCGGGCGGCTCGAACGTCGTCTGCTTCACCACGGGACGCGGCTCGGTCTCGGGCTACAAGCCCTCGCCCTGCATCAAGATCGCGACGAATTCCGCCATGTACGAGCGGATCTCCGAGGATATGGACATCAATTGCGGCGCCATCATCGAGGGCGCGATCAGCGTCGAGGAGATGGGCCGGCAGATCTTCGAGCACATCCTCGCCGTCGCTTCCGGAGAGCACACGAAATCGGAAGCGCAGGGTTTCGGCGACAACGAATTCGTGCCCTGGCAGATCGGCGCGACGATGTGAGACGTCGGCAAAAGCGCTATGCACGCCGGGTGAATTCGCTGTAGATGCGCAGGAGCGACCGCCGCAGGGCGGTTCGTCCACCGGGGGCGATATGTCGAAGTATCCCGCCGGCATCGCGCATGCCGGCCTGAAGGGCGTCGTTCTGATGATCGCCGCAACGGCGTTCTTTGCGAGCGCCGACACGATCGCCAAGCAGCTGGCGGGGTCGATCCCTCCGGTGCAGATCGCGTGGCTGCGCTATTTCGTCTTCGTGCTCATCCTCGTCCCCATCGTGATCGGCCGCTACGGCGCGAGCGCTCTTCGATCGGCGAACCCCAAGCTGCAGATCGTGCGCGGCCTCGGCATGCTCGGCTCGGCGCTCCTCTTCATGACCGGTCTCGCATTCCTGCCGGTCGCGGATGCGACGGCGATCTTCTTCATCAGCCCGATCGCGATCACGGCGCTGGCCGTCATCTTCCTCGGCGAGCGCGTGGGCTGGCGTCGCTGGCTCGCGGCCTTCGTCGGGCTGGCGGGCGTGCTCATCATCATCCGGCCGGGCGCGAGCGCCTTTCAGGCTGCGGCACTTCTCCCCTTCCTCGCGGCGTTCGCCTGGGCCACCGCCTCAACAATCACGCGCCGGATGAGCGGCAGCGATCTGCCGATCACCACGCTGGTCTATTCCGCGCTCGTGGGGATCGTGACCTTGAGCGCGATGGTTCCGTTCTGGTGGATCACGCCGTCCGCGCCGCAGCTCTGGCTTGCGCTCGCCATGGGCATCCTCTCGACCGCCGGGCACGGCCTCGTTGTCCTCGCCTTCCGCGAGGCGGATGCGTCGATCATCGCGCCCTACGCCTATGGGCAGATCATCTGGGCGGGTGCGCTCGGCTTCATCGCATTCGGCGCCGTGCCGGATGGTTACACGGTGCTGGGCGCCCTCGTCATCGCGGCGAGCGGCATCTATATCAGCTACCGCGAGCGCCGCCGCGCATCTGCTTGATGCCGCCCGCAGCCGTGTAACGGTATCGATTCCCGCACTCCGGTTCCGCGTCGCTGCGGCATCGACAGCAATTATCGGTTCACCCACAATCGCGCATCGCGGTCGAAGCAGGGGAATTCCAGATGCGCATCGCCATCATCGGAACCGGGGCCATGGGCTCGGTCTATGCGGGGCTCCTGGCGGATGCCGGGCTCGATGTCTGGGCGATCGACAGCTGGGCCGAGCATATCGCTGCGATCAAGCGCGACGGGCTGCGCGTCTCGGGTGCGAGCGGCGAGCGCGTGGCGCGGCTCGAGGCCGCGACCGAAGCGATGGATGCCGGGCCGGCCGATCTCGTCATCATTGCCACGAAGGCCAGCGGCGTCGAGGCGGCAGCGCAGGCCGCCCGCGAAATCCTCGCGCCCGAGGGCGTGGTGCTGACCATCCAGAACGGCCTCGGATCGGCCGAGCGCGTCGCGCGGATCGTGGGCGAGGAACGCACCATGATCGGCGTCGTCGGCGGCTTCGGCGCGTCGATGAAGGGGCCGGGACACGTGCATCACAACGGCTGGGAGTTCGTGCGCCTCGGAGAATACGACGGCGGCATGTCCACGCGTCTGGAGCAGATCTCCGATATCTGGAAGAAGGGCGGCTTTCGCGTCCTGCTGTTCGAGGACATCCACCAGCTCGTCTGGGAGAAGTTCATCTGCAACGTCGCCTTCAGCGGCACCTGCACGCTGACGGGCCTGACCATCGGGGAGGTGATTGCCGACGCCGACGCCTGGAAGGTGGCATCGGGCTGCGCCTCGGAGGCCTATGCGGTCGCCAAAGCCAAGGGCGTGAATGTCGATATCGACGACCCCGTCGCCTATGTCCGCGCCTTCGGCGAAAAGATCCCCGGAGCGCGGCCCTCCATGCTCCTCGACCACATGGCGCAGCGCCGCTCGGAGATCGACGTGATCAACGGGGCCGTCCCGCGCGTCGGGGGCGAACTCGGCGTGCCGACGCCCGTCAACGCCACGGTCACAGCCCTCGTCCGCGCCCGCGAGAACGCGTTCGGCGGTTAGTTCGCATTGATGTGAGGGAAGCAGCACCATGGACCGGGATGTCTTCGATTACGTGATCGTCGGTGCGGGCGCGGCAGGCTGCGTCCTCGCCAACCGCCTCGTGAGCGACGGGCGATATACGGTCTGCGTGCTGGAGGCGGGGCCGAGCGATCACAACATCCACCTCCACATTCCAGGCGGCTTCATCAAGGCGGTCTCAAATCCAAAATACGCCTGGCAGTTCAAGACCGAGCCGAGCGAAGGCACGGCGGGGCGGGCGATCACGGTGCAGCAGGGCAAGACGCTGGGCGGCTCGACGGCGATCAACGGCTTCAACTACAATCGTGGCCAGCCGGGCGATTTCAACACCTGGGCCCAGCTCGGCAATCGCGGCTGGGGCTATGCCGACGTCCTCCCCTATTTCAAGCGCACCGAACGCCGGATCGGCGGCACCGACGAGCGCTACCGGGGAGCGGAGGGCGGCCTGCCGATCACCGATTGCGACTGGCGGCACCCGCTCTGCGACGCCTTCATCGACGCCGCGGTGGGCATCGGCATCCCGCGCAACCCGGATTACAACGCGAAGACGCAGACCGGCGTCGGCTATTTCCAGCGCTGGATCCGAAACGGCTGGCGCATCAGCGCCGCGCGCGCCTTCCTGCGCCCTGCCCGCAGCCGCAACCTCGAGATCCGCACGAACGCCCAGGCGACGGCGATCCTTTTTGACGCGAAACGCGCCGTCGGCATCCGCTATGTCGAGGGTTCGCGACAGGGTGGCGTGCTTCGGGAAGTGAGAGCGCGGCGGGAGGTGATCCTGTCGAGCGGCGGGGCGAACACGCCAAAGCTCCTGCAGCTCTCAGGGATAGGACCTGCGGACG
>Ga0208490_100376_pt1 | contig 30642 bp, 27 predicted proteins | sample SubbioAug_CSWold_FD_184818 | JGI IMG/M metagenome (GOLD analysis project Ga0208490, IMG submission 184818) | Serpentinite rock and fluid subsurface biosphere microbial communities from McLaughlin Reserve, California, USA - CR11Aug_CSWold (SPAdes) | ecosystem: Environmental > Terrestrial > Deep...
GGGCGCGCCCGCCGCGAGTGCTCCGCGACGGCCGGCGGACACCGGCGCATCGCCCGCGGCCTGCGCATAGCCCGGAGCGCCCGGTGCGCTCCCGAAGCCTGGTGCCGACGCCGAACCGTAGCCCGGAACGCTGCCGTAGCCGGGAGCCGACCCGAACCCGGGTGCGGAGCCGAACCCGGGGGCCGAGCCGTAGCCCGGTGCCGAGCCGTAGCCCGGTGCGTACGGGTGCGGCGTGCTGCCCGCGAGGTTCTGGGCGGCGGCACTTCCGGGAACCGAGGCCGAGGGCATCCCCGTGACGGAGGCCGCTGAGGCGACGCTCGCCTGGCTGCTGGCCGAATTCACGCTGGAGCGCGCCGAGCGGGGCTCAGCGGTCATCTCGTCCCGGTTGACGGGAACCCACGGTGAGGCCGCCGGCGACGTCGTGCCGGCTCCGGTCGCGGCCGTGGCCGAGCTCACGCTCGGGTCGGTGAACGCGGCGGCGGCGAAGGCGTCCGCGGCGTTCGATGCGGGGCGCGATGCCTGCGGGGGAGCGTTGTCCGCTCCCGGCGTGCCGATCGACTCGGTCGGCCGGACGGTGGCTGCCGCGGCGCGGGCCTCTGCCTCGCGGCGCTCGGTCTCCACGCGCTCTGCCTCGAGACGGGCGGCTTCGACACGCTCCTGTTCTCGGCGGGCCTCTTCGAGACGGTCCTGTTCGGCGCGCGCTTCGGCGATCTTGCGGGCGCGCTCGGCTTCCTCACGGGCGGCGGCTGCCGCGGCCGCAGCAGCGGCGGCCGCGTCGGCGTCGGTCACCTTTGCGTCGGCGACGGGCGGGGCGAGCTGACGCAACACCTGCGCGGTGGGCTGCTGTGCCGGCTGGCTGTCGTTGACGCCGCCGTCGACGGGAGTGCTGTCGGCCGACTCGGCGCTGCGCCGATCACGGCGACGCGGAAGGTCGTCGTCGGCGTAGACGGTCTCGGTGGGCACCATCGGCTGGCGCGCGTCGGAGACGTGCTCGGTCCACGCGTGGTTGTCCCACCAGCGAAGCTGCGGAAGCCCCAAGGGGTCGGGATACCACCCTGCAGGTACGCGCCCGTATTCGTCGTCTGCCACGATGTATCGCCCCCGAGTTCGAGCGCCGATCCCCCGACCGGCTGTGTGCAGTCTAGGGTTGCGAGGCTCTTTCGACTAGACGGATAGGTCCCCCCAGTACGAGTGTGCCCCTTTTGGGGGTACTCGACACGTGTCGTTGATCACAGCGCGGTGGCGGCGTTCGCGAGTGTGTGGCGCAGCCACGCGTCGCGCTCATCGTCGCGCACGAGCACGGGCCCCTCCACCCAGCGCTCGACCGCGCGGGCCCCGTGAAGGGCGCTCAGCACCCACAGGCTCGCTCCGGCCAGCTCGCCGACGGTGGGGCGGGCCTCGTCGACCGCGAGCCCGTGCGTGCGGGCGGCGTCCCGCACGAGACGCTCCGTCACACTGGGGATGCGCGGGGCCGGCTGCCCGATGACCGCCAGGCGCCCGTCGCGCGCGATGAGCAGGGAACTGTAGGCGCCCTCGACGGGGCGGCCCCGGGCATCCACGATGACGGCCTCATCCGCACCGGCGAGCTGTGCCTGCGTGCGCAGCGCGGCAAGCCGTTCGAGGTCGGGGCCCTTCACGCGGGGCGTGCGGCGCGGGTCGTGGGCCGCCGTCGCCACGGTGATCGCGGCGAGGCCGTCGCCCGTGACGATCGGCGGGCTCGGGCGCACGAGTAGCCGAAACTCGCCGCGCTCGCGCCGCTCCAGGCGGGGGAACAGGGCGGGATGCTCGGGGTCGTCCGCCACGATCGCGCGCAGGGCCGCCAGCGCATCGTCCCAGAAGGCGGTGGCGCGCTCCAGCTCGCCAGGACCGGTCATCGCCGCGCTCGCGAGGAAACGCTGCCGATGGTGGGCAATGCCGCGCACTCGTCCGCCGTCCAGCCGAAACGAGTCGGCGACGGCAACCTCGCCCTGCCCCGGGTCGCACCAGTCAACCGTGGTGAAGGCGCGCGTGGTGCCCGCCGCATCGGGGCGCCAGACGAGAGTGCTGCCGATCGCCCCGCCGCCCGCGCCCATACACTTCAGCGTATGGCGAGGGGACCCCGAACGGTGCGCGTGCACCGCATCGACCTCGGCAGGATCGACGACCTCGAAGCACTCGCCGCACGGGTGCACGCCGCCCCCCGCCTATTCGCGATCGAGGGGGTGGAGCGCGAGGCCTCGGCGGCCGACCCGCTCGGCGTCGCGTGGCTCGACTCGGGCCGCGATGCGGACCACGGCCGTAGCGTGCTGGCGGTCGGCTCGCGGGTGACCCTGGGGCGAGGAGAGACCCTGTCCGGCCTGCGGGTCGCGCTTGCCGCGCAACACGCGTCGCTCGGCGCCGCGGGAGAGCTCCCGTCGCCGCTCGGAGTCATCGGCTGGTTCGGCTACGAGCTGCGCGACGAGACCATGGGCGCGACGGTGCCGGGCGTTGCCGACGCGCACCGAGCATCCTGGATGCGCGTGGATGCGGCGCTCCTGCGCGACCACGCGACCGGGCGCGGTCAGCTGGTCGCGTTCGCCGCCGATGCGGATGCGGACGCCTGGGCCGAGCGGGTGCGCGCGCTGATCGACGAGTCGGCTGAGCACTCGCCGGATGACCCGCCTGCGCCGCCCGTTCGGGACGTCCGATGGCGCGACACCGACGACCACTACGCCGAGCTCGTGCGCCGGTGCCTCGCCGCCATCCGTGACGGGCAGGCCTACCAGCTGTGTCTGACGAGCGCGGCACAGGTCACTGACCCCGGCGACCCGGTCACGATCTACCGACGCCTGCGCCGTTCGAGCCCCGCGCACCACGGCGCGCTCATCACGATCGGCGGCATCAGCCTGCTGTCGGCGAGCCCGGAGACCTTCCTCACGGTCGCCGACGGTCAGGTGACGACCCGACCCATCAAGGGCACGCGCCGCCGCGGGGCGGATGCCGCAAGCGACGCACAGTTGGCCTGCGAGCTCGCGGACGACGACAAGGAGCGCGCCGAAAACCTGATGATCGTCGACCTCATGCGCAACGACCTGCAGCGAGTGTGCGACGTCGGCACCGTCACTGTCACCGGTCTCCACGAGGTCGAAACGTACGCGCATGTGCACCAGCTGGTGTCAACGGTCACGGGCCGGCTGCGGGCCGGGTTCGACGCCCTCGACGCGGTGGCAGCCAGTTTCCCCGCCGGGTCGATGACGGGCGCGCCCAAGCGTCGCGCCGTCGACCTGCTCGCCGAGTGGGAGCGCGCGCCGCGCGGCATCTATTCGGGCGCATTCGGGATGCTCGGGGCCGACGGGTCCGCCGACCTCGCGATGGTCATCCGCTCGATCGTCATCGCCGACGGTGTCGCGACGGTGGGGGCGGGCGGCGGCATCACGGCGCTCAGCCAGCCGGAGGCGGAGACCGAAGAGATGCACCTGAAGGCGCGCGCCCTCCTCGCCGCGCTCGGTGCCAGAGAAGGCGACTAACCTGGGACGTCGGGTCACTGCGCCCCGACAGCCACCCCACTTTTCGCGATTGAGAGCCCCGTGAGCGACAGCACCGCCGACACCGAGCACGACTACGACCCGCACCGCATCGAGGCCGCCTGGGCTCCGGTGTGGGACGAGGTGAAGCCGTTCTCGACGCTCGACAGCGAGCTCGACGAGAGCGAGCGGGCGAGGCCGCGCAAGTACATCCTCGACATGTTCCCCTACCCCTCGGGCGACCTGCACATGGGTCACGCCGAGGTCTACGCGCTCGGTGACGTCGTTGCCCGCTACTGGCGCCAGCGCGGCTTCACCGTCTTGCACCCCATCGGCTGGGACTCGTTCGGCCTGCCCGCCGAGAACGCCGCCATCAAGCGCGGCGCCGACCCCCGCGAGTGGACGTACGAGAACATCGCCCAGCAGAAGGCGTCGATGAAGCGCTACGCGGCGAGCTTCGACTGGGATCGCGTGCTGCACACCTCCGACCCCGAGTACTACCGCTGGAACCAGTGGCTGTTCTTGAAGATGTACGAGAAGGGGCTCGCCTACCGCAAAGACAGCTGGGTCAACTGGGACCCGGTCGACCAGACCGTGCTCGCGAACGAGCAGGTGCTGCCCGACGGCACCTCGGAGCGCTCGGGCGCCGTGGTCGTCAAGAAGAAGCTGACGCAGTGGTACCTGAAGACCACCGACTACGCCGACCGGCTGCTCGACGACCTGAACCAGCTCGAGGGTTCCTGGCCCTCGAAGGTGCTGACGATGCAGCGCAACTGGATCGGCCGCTCGACCGGTGCCGACGTCGACTTCGTCATCGAGGGTCGCGAGGCGCCCGTGACCGTCTTCACGACGCGCCCCGACACGCTGTTCGGCGCGACCTTCATGGTTGTCGCGCCCGACAGCGACCTCGCCGCCGAGCTCGCATCGGGTTCGACGCCCGAGGTGCGGATGCGCTTCCAGGCCTACCTCGACGAGGTGCAGAAGAAGAGCGAGATTGACCGACAGGACGCGTCGCGCGAGAAGACCGGCGTCTTCCTCGACCGTTACGCCATCAACCCCGTCAATGGCGAGCGGCTGCCGATCTGGGCTGCCGACTACGTGCTGGCCGACTACGGCCACGGTGCGGTCATGGCCGTGCCGGCGCACGACCAGCGCGACCTCGACTTCGCCCGCACGTTCGACCTGCCGATCCGCATGGTGGTCGACACGCTCGCGCCCGTGACCGGCGCGATCCCCGTCATCACCCCCGAGATGCTTGAGGAGGAGCCGCCGACGATCGACCCCGCCGTCACCGGCGAGGCCCTCACGGGCGACGGGCGGATGATCAACTCCGGTCCGCTGGACGGCCTCAGCAAGAACAACGCCATCAAGCGGGTCATCGAGCTCCTGGAGGAGCGCGGCACCGGGCGCGCGGCGAAAACGTACCGGCTGCGTGACTGGCTGATCAGCCGCCAGCGCTACTGGGGCACGCCCATCCCGATCATGTACGACGAGGACGGGCGCGAGATTCCCGTGCCGGAAGACCAGCTGCCCGTGCGGCTGCCCGACGCGGCCGGCATGGACATGAAGCCGAAAGGCACCTCGCCGCTCGGCGGCGTCGAGTCGTGGGTGAAGATCACCACGCCCGACGGTCGGTCGGCGCGTCGCGACACCGACACGATGGACACCTTCGTCGACTCGTCGTGGTACTTCCTGCGGTTCCTGTCGCCGGGCGACGACTCGCAGGCGTTCGACCCCCGGGAGGCCGAGAAGTGGGCGCCCGTCGACCAGTACGTCGGCGGCGTCGAACACGCCATTCTGCACCTGCTGTACGCGCGCTTCATCACCAAGGTCTTGTTCGACCTCGGCTACGTCAGCTTCACCGAGCCGTTCAGTGCGCTGCTCAACCAGGGCATGGTGATCCTCGACGGGGCGAAGATGTCGAAGTCGAAGGGCAACCTCGTCTACTTCACCGAGGAGCTCGACCAGTACGGCGTCGACGCGGTGCGCCTCACCATGGCTTTCGCCGGGCCGCCGGAAGACGACATCGACTGGCGCGACGTGTCGGTGACGGGCTCGCAGAAGTTCCTGGCGCGCGCGTGGCGTCTGTCGGGGGAGGTGTCGTCGCCGGTCGACGTCGACTTCGCCGACGGTGATGTGGCCCTGCGTCGGGTCACCCACCGGTTCCTGTCCGAGGTTCCCGCGCTCGTTGAGTCGTTCAAGTTCAACGTCGCCGTCGCGCGCACAATGGAGCTTGTCAACGCCATCCGCAAGGCCGTCGACTCGGGGCCGGGCGCCGGCGACCCGGCCGTGCGTGAGGCCGTCGAGGCGGTCGCCATCGCCCTCTCGCTGTTCGCGCCGTACACCGCCGAAGACATGTGGCACCGGCTCGGACGCGGCGACGCGTCGGCCGGGAGATCGGGTCTCGTCGCCTTCGCCGGTTGGCGCAAGGCCGACCCGACGCTGCTCGTCGACGAGCAGGTCACGGCGGTCGTGCAGGTCGACGGCAAGGTGCGCGACCGGCTCGAGGTGAGCCCGCGCGTCGGCAACGATGAACTCGAGGCGCTGGCGCTGGCGTCCGATGCCGTGCAGCGTGCGATCGGCGGGCGCGAGATCGCCCAGACCATCGTGCGCGCGCCGAAGATCGTGAGCATCGCGACGAAGAAGTAGCGGGCGCGTCCGGCGGGTGCCGCGTGCGTCCCCCACAGGGGCGCCTCGGGATGCTCGTCCCCGATCGAGCGGGCCTGGGGCGCTGGCGGGGTGGTCGCCTCGTAGCCTCGCCGCGTGCATCCGCCCGATTCGATCGCCGCATCGACCCATGGTGAGCGCGGAGCGGCCGGGGTGGCGGGTCTGTCGAGCACGGCAGTCGAGCCGCCGCGCCGCTCGGCGCGCGTGCGAGCGGCGGTCAGCGGCACGGTCGTGCTCGTGCTCATCGGGTTCGGAGCCGCTGTTGTCGCCTCGATCGTGACCCCGGGTGGCGAGCGCGTCACCGTGGGGCAGAGCGCGGCGGCCGGGTCGCCCGCCGGGCACGGTGATCGCGACGAGACGGGCGATCGAGGTGAAGGGCCCGGCGACGACGGAGGGAGCGAGGGCGCGGCCGGGAATGGTGCAGGCCTAGCGGGTGCACCGGCTGCACGGGCCGTATTCGTTCACATCACCGGCGCGGTCGAGTCCCCGGGCGTTGTCGAGCTGTCCGAGGGGGCCCGCGTCATCGATGTCGTCGCCCGCGCCGGTGGCGCGACCGACGACGCTGACCTGGCCGCGGTGAACCTCGCCCGCGAGATCGTCGACGGCGAGCAGATCCACATCCCCCGAGTCGGAGAGCACCCGCCCGATTCGCCGGCGGCCGGCCCCGGGTCGTCGGCGTCCGGCGGTGGGGCGGGCGGCGCGGCCGCGGGCGGCGTTGTCAACATCAACACGGCCGCCTCTGCCGAGCTGGAGGCCCTGCCGGGCGTGGGCCCGGCGCTGGCTGGGCGCATCATCGCCTGGCGCGAGCAGAACGGGCCCTTCCGCAGCGTCGACGAGCTGCTCGCCGTGTCGGGCATCGGTGAGAAGACCCTGTCGGGCTTCCGCGACCAGGTGGGCATCTAGTGCGAGTCCTCGACGCTCGGCTGGCCATTCCTGCCGGGGTCGCGTGGGTCGGGGCGCTCGTGCTCATCGGGGTGAGCCGAGACGTCGTCGTGCCGGTCGCCTGGAGCGTCGCCACCGCGGCGATCGCTCTGTCGCTCGCAACTTGGTGGCCCCTCCGGCGGACCCGTTCCGCCGTCCCGTCCCTGCTCGCGCTCGCCCTGATCGCCGGGGCAGTGGGGCTCGCGGCACCGGCGCGAACGCCCCCGGCGCTCACCGACGCGCTGGACGGTGCGCCGACTGAGCTCGTCGTGCAGCTGGAATTGACGGCGACACCCGAGACGACGACGGTGCCCGCGCGCATCGTCGGCGTCGTGCAGTCCGAGCGTGCGGTCGCCCGCGTCTCGGTGCCGGTGCGGCTGTTGTCGATCGACGTCGATCGCCGCACGCCGCTCGGCACAACGCTCGTCGGAACCGGCCGACTGATCCCCGTGGGAGCGGGCGACGGGCGCGTCGCCCTCGTCCGCGCCGTCGGCGCGTGGACTCCCACCCGCGACCCGCCGCCACTGCTTGCCGCGGGCGACGCGCTGCGCGAGCGATTCCTCGCCCTGATGGAACAGTTCGGCGGCGACGGCGCCGTTCTTCTGCCCGGCCTCGCCATTGGCGACACGTCGGAGGTGCCCGACGACCTCGACCTCGCCATGAAGCAGAGCGCCCTCAGCCACCTCACGGCGGTCAGCGGAGCCAACTGCGCGATCGTCGTCGGCCTCATCCTCGGGCTCGGAGGCATCCTGCGCTGGCCCCGCTGGGTGCGCATCATCATCGCGCTGGCCGCGCTCGGCTTCTTCGTGGTTCTCGTGACGCCCGAGCCGAGCGTCATTCGTGCGGCGATCATGGCGACCGCCGTGCTGCTCGCCACACAGGTGGGAAGGCCCGTGCACGGGCTGCCCGTGCTCGCGCTCGCTGTGATCGGCATCATCGTGCTCGACCCGTGGATCGCGCGGCAGTACGGCTTCGTGCTGTCGGTGCTCGCCACCGCGGCTCTGCTTGTGCTGGCCGGCCCCATCGCCGACCGGCTGTCGGCAATCATGCCGCCCGCCATGGCTCTCTGGGTTGCGGTGCCGCTCGCGGCCCAGCTCGCGTGCCAACCCGTGCTCATCCTGCTGCAGCCCGAGGTGCCGGTGTGGGGTGTCGTCGCGAACATCCTGGCCGCGCCCGCCGCGCCCGTGGCGACGGTCGTCGGCATGATTGCCTGCGTGCTGGCCCCGGGCATCCCGTGGGTGGCGACGGTTGTTGCGGCGATCGCGTGGGTGCCGTCGGCGTGGATTGCGGGCGTCGCGCGCGTGAGCGCGGGCATGCCGGGGGCGCTCATTCCGTGGCCCGAGGGCGCGCTCGGCGCGACACTGCTGGCGGTGCTGACCGCGCTGCTGCTCGTGGCATGGCGGGTGCCGGTGGCGCTCGGCTCGCAGCGCTTTCGCCGACGACTCGTTGCGGCAGGGCTCGTCGCGGCGGTCATCACGCTCGGGGTGACGGCGGGGCGCGACGCGCTGACCCGGATCGCCGTTCCTGCCGACTGGGTGATCGCCCAGTGCGATGTGGGGCAGGGCGACGCGGTGCTCGTGCGTGATGGTCCGCTGACGGTGCTGATCGACACCGGCCCGACCGCCGAGGCGCTCGGGGAATGCCTCGACGTGCTGCGGGTCGACCGCATCGACGTGTTTCTCATCAGCCATTTCGACCTCGACCATGTGGGCGGAGTCGAGGCGATCCTCGGACGGGTCGCTGCCGTCTGGACGGGGCCCGTCGGTCGCGACGCTGACCAAGTGGTGCTGGATGCTCTCATCGCCTCGGGTGCGGAGGTCCACGACGTGCGCCAGGGCGACGTCCTGCAGCTCGCCGACGCGCGTTGGCAGGTCTTGTGGCCGCCCGACCATCGGGGCGTGGTGCCCGGAAACGACGCGAGCGTCGTCGTCGACGTGCGGTTCGGTGCCGGGTGTCCGCGGTGTCCCAGCCTCCTGGCCCTGGGGGACCTCGGCGAGTCCGTGCAGCGCACGATGATGGCGACGGCCGACGTCCGGCCCGTCGACGTGGTGAAGGTGAGCCACCACGGGTCGCCCGACCAGTTCGACGAGGTGTACGCGCGCGCCGGCGCTGCGGTGGGTCTCATCGGAGTGGGGGCCGACAACTCGTACGGGCATCCGGCGGCGTCGGTGATCGACACCGTCGTGAGCGCCGGCGGTGCGGTGAGCCGATCCGACCTGCACGGACTCGTTCTCGTCGGCGCCGACGGGGACGGTCTGTGGGTGTGGCACGAGCGGCCCGGAGGTGTCGCAGCCGATCAGTAGGCTGGCGGGGGAGGACATCGATGGCACGAGCGAAGGCACCCGCGCGCGGGGGGTCGGGGCGGTCTGCCGGCACGCGCATCCCGCAGTTGGCGTGGCACGAGGTTCGCCCCGCGCCGATTGTGCTCATCAGCGGCACGGAAGGGTTCCTGGCCGACCGGGCCCTGCGCATCCTGCGCGACGCGTTGCGCGCAGAAGACCCGGCCCTTGAGGTACACGATGTCGACGCTGCGGCCTACGCGCCGGGCGAGCTGCTGACGCTGGCGAGCCCGTCGCTGTTCGGCGAACCGCGCCTTTTGCGTGTCACGAACGTCGAGAAGATGACCGACGCCTTCCTCGAGGAGGCGCTGGCGTTTCTGGAAGAGCCTGCCGACGGTGCGGTCGTTGCATTGCGTCACGCCGGGGGAGTGCGCGGCAAGAAGTTGCTCGACGCGATTCGCGCGGGCACGGGCGACGGCGTGGAGGTGGTGTGCGCCGAGCTGAAGCGCGAATCCGACCGTGCCGACTTCGCCGCGGCCGAGTTCCGGCACGCGGGCCGCGCGATCGCCCCGGTCGCACTGCGCGCGCTCGTCGCCGCCTTCGCCGACGACCTCGGCGAGTTGGGGGCTGCGTGCCAGCAGCTGATCGCCGACACTGAGGGCGACATTTCGGCGGAAATCGTGCAGCGCTACTACGGCGGGCGGGTGGAAGCGACCGCGTTCGCCGTCGCCGACGCCGCCATCGCCGGGCAGCTCGGGCAGGCGCTCTCGCTGCTGCGGCACGCGCTCGACACCGGCGCCGACCCGGTGCCGATGGTTGCCGCGTTCGCGATGAAGCTGCGCACCATGGCGAAGGTCGGCGGAACCCGCGGCTCGGGTGGCCAGATCGCCTCGCAGTTGGGCCTCGCGCCGTGGCAGGTCGACCGCGCGCGGCGCGACCTCCAGGGGTGGGACGAGGTGGGCCTCGGCCGCGCCATCCTGACGGTCGCCGAAACCGACGCCGCCGTGAAGGGCGCAAGCCGCGACCCGGTGTTCGCCCTCGAGCGCCTCGTCACCCTCATCGCCGACCGGGGACACCCCCGCGCCTGACCCCGCGCCGCCCTTTCAGCGCCGCGGCGACGCCCGCCCAGCGTCCCGGCGCGCCCAGGCGTCGACAACTCAGGACTAGCGCGCGCGGCACCTGTGCCCGCGCCCGTAGCGCCGGTGTCAACAACTCAGGACTAACGCGCGCGACCCCTGCACCCGCGCCCGCAACCCGCTGTCAACAACTCAGGACTAACGAGTCCCGTGCCCACCCAGGCCGCGGGAGGCACAGTCGCAGAACCCCGCTAGTCCTGAGTTGTTGGCGTTGCCGCGTGGTGCGCTCCTGCGGCGCGCGCAGCGCTAGTCCTGAGTTGTTGACGGCCGGACGTGAAGAACTGCGTTGCGACCGCGGCCGTTAGTCCTGAGTTGTTGACACGCGTGGGTGGGCCGGGCCTGCGCACGGCGCTCCGCAGGCACCAGTAGGCCCCGGACACAGCGAAGCGCCCCGGGGCGCTGAGCCCCGGGGCGCTTCTGCGTGCGTGTGGTGACGACCTAGAGGGCCGCGACCTGCTTCGCGATGGCCGACTTGCGGTTCGCGGCCTGGTTCTGGTGGATGACGCCCTTGCTGACCGCCTTGTCGAGCTTCTTCGACGCGACCTTCAGCGCGGCGGTCGCCGCCTCCTTGTCGCCCGCCGCGATCGCCTTACGCGTGCTACGCACGGCGGTCTTGAGCTCGCTCTTGACGGCCTTGTTGCGCTCCTGGGCCTTCAGGTTGGTCTTGATGCGCTTGATCTGCGACTTGATGTTCGCCATGACTGTCTTTCTTCGTGTGTGTACGGGATGAGCGACCGGTCGTGGGGTGTGCCTGACGGCGAACTGAGCCCGGTCGCGTTCCGTGCCGGAAGAGAGAGGGCTTCCTGGCACGCAAGCCAACAGGAAACATTACCAGTCGGGCGCCGCGGCCGACAATCGTGCGGGATGCGCGCGGTCCGTGTCGCGCGCGGCCCCGATTCCGCGGGCACCCGCCCGCCGTGGGAGAATGGCCCGACATGTCTCCTCGCGCCCACACCCCGCTCGCGCCCGCCGCGACCGACCCGACGCAGATTCGCAACTTCTGCATCATCGCCCACATCGACCACGGCAAGTCGACCCTTGCCGACCGCATGCTGCAGATCACGGGCATCGTTTCCGACCGTGAAATGCGCGCGCAGTACCTCGATCGGATGGACATCGAGCGCGAGCGTGGCATCACGATCAAGAGCCAGGCCGTGCGCATGCCCTGGGCGGTCGCGGGCGAGAACGGCGCGCCCGTCACCTACGCGCTCAACATGATCGACACGCCCGGTCACGTCGACTTCACCTATGAGGTGAGCCGCTCGCTCGCGGCCTGCGAGGGCGCCATCCTGCTCGTCGACGCGGCGCAGGGCATCGAGGCCCAGACGCTCGCGAACCTGTACCTGGCTCTCGAAAACGACCTCACGATCATCCCGGTACTGAACAAGATCGACCTGCCGGCGGCCGACCCCGACAAGTACGCTCGCGAACTCGCCCAGCTGATCGGCGGCGACCCCGACGACGTGCTGCGCGTGAGCGGCAAGACGGGCGTGGGCGTCGAAGAGCTGCTCGACCGCGTCGTCGAGCTGATTCCTGCGCCGGTCGGCAACGCCGATGCGCCCCCGCGCGCCATGATCTTCGACTCGGTGTACGACTCGTACCGCGGCGTCGTCACCTACGTTCGCATGGTTGACGGGCGCCTCGACCCGCGCGAGCGCATCCAGATGATGTCGACGAAGGCGACGCACGAGATCCTCGAGATTGGCGTGTCGAGCCCCGAGCCGACCCCGAGCAAGGGCCTCGCCGTGGGCGAGGTCGGCTACCTGATCACCGGCGTGAAGGACGTCCGCCAGTCGAAGGTCGGTGACACGGTCACGACGGCGTCGAAGGGCGCCACCGACCCGCTTCCCGGCTACACCGACCCGCTGCCGATGGTGTTCTCGGGCGTGTATCCGATCGACGGCAGTGACTACCCCGATCTGCGCGACGCGCTCGACAAGCTGAAACTGTCGGATGCTGCGCTCCAGTACGAACCGGAAACGTCCGTCGCGCTCGGCTTCGGTTTCCGCTGCGGGTTCCTCGGGCTCTTGCACCTCGAGATCGTGACCGAGCGCCTGCGCCGCGAGTTCGACCTCGACATCATCACGACCGCTCCGAGCGTGATCTACAACGTGACGACCGAGGACCGCTCGACGGTCGAGGTGACGAACCCCAGCGAGTACCCGACGGGACGCATCGAGAAGGTCATGGAGCCGATCGTGTCGGCGTCGATCCTCGCGCCGAAGGACTACGTCGGCTCGATCATGGACCTGTGCCAGACGCGCCGCGGCACGATGCGCTCGATGGACTACCTCGGCGAGGATCGCGTCGAGCTGAAGTACACGCTGCCCCTCGGCGAGATCGTCTTCGACTTCTTCGATCAGCTGAAGAGCAAGACGCAGGGCTACGCGAGCCTCGACTACGAGCCGGCCGGCGAGCAGGAGGCGGACCTGGTGAAGGTCGACATCCTCCTGCAGGGCGAGCAGGTCGACGCCTTCAGCGCGATCGTGCACAAAGACAAGGCGTACGCCTACGGCACGATGATGGCCCAGCGCCTTCGCGAGCTGATCCCGCGTCAGCAGTTCGAGGTGCCCATCCAGGCCGCGATCGGCGCGCGCATCATCGCCCGCGAGAACATCCGGGCCATGCGCAAGGACGTGCTCGCGAAGTGTTACGGCGGTGACATCACCCGTAAGCGCAAGCTGCTCGAGAAGCAGAAGGAGGGCAAGAAGCGCATGAAGATGGTGGGCCGCGTCGAGGTTCCCCAGGAGGCGTTCATCGCCGCGCTGTCGGGCGACGTCGAGTCGAAGAAGGACAAGAAGTAGGCGCCATGCCGGCGACTGCCGACCGCCCGCCGGTCACCTACGCCGTCGTCGGCGCGACGCAAGCGCCCGACCTGATGACGTTCCCGCCGCGCGGGTTCCGTCCGGCCGCCTACACCGCGCGCATTGGCCACGGCGAGAACCGGTGGGCGTACGCGGTCGAAGGCCTTCTCGATGGCGGCGTGTACCGCGGCGCCGGCATGACAGTGCGGTACCGGCCGGCACCTGACCAGATCGCCGCCGACGGGTACACCCCGGTCGGCTTCGACGACGACGGCGAGCCGGTCGCGCCGGCCGAGCTGTCACCGGCCGAGCAGGTGTTCACGGCCGAAGGTCGCCCCCTCTTGCGTCCGGCCGACGAGATCACGGTCGGGCTCGGCGTCGGCGACGCGCTCTGGTTTCCTCTGCCGACCCGGGTGGTGCTGCTCGAGCAGGCTGAGTCCCGCGTGACGCTGGTGATGGGCACGCTGCCGGGCCACGTTCTGCGCGGAGAGGAATCGTTCACGCTGGAGCGAGCATCCGATGGCTCCGTGTGGTTGACCGTGCGCAGCTTCGCGCGCCCGGCGCACTGGTGGCTGTGGCCGGCATGGCCCGGGATGCTCGTGGCGCGCCGCCTGATCGCCGCCCGGTTCCTGAGGGCCCTCGCTGGGCCGATTCCCACCCCGAGGGGTCACAATGACGAGCGTGTCTGATTCGGCTGTCGCTCCGTCTCGTGTGAACGGCTTTACGCGCGTCCTCGTCGCCGTGTACGGCATTCTCGCGTTGGCCGCGACGGGTCGTTCGTTTTACCAGATCGCGACGAAGTTCGAGGAGGCGCCGCTCGCGTACTCCCTGTCCGCGGTCGCGGCGGTCGTATACATCCTGGCGACGGTGGCTCTCGTGGCACCGGGGCGCGTCTGGTTTCGCGTCGCGTGGCTCGCGATCGGTTTTGAGATGGTCGGCGTCGTCGCGGTTGGCATCGTGAGCATCGCGATTCCGGAACTGTTCCCGGCGGACACGGTGTGGTCGCAGTTCGGTCGGGGCTACGGTTTCGTGCCGCTCGTGCTGCCGATCCTGGGGCTCTGGGCGCTGTCGCGTACCGCTCGCGCCCGCCGCGATCGCGCTGAGGTGAGCGCATGAGCGACCCCCGTGTCGTCACCGGCATCGAGGCTCTGCCTCGAGATGGCCGCCGTTCCGCGGTCACGATCGGCAAATTCGATGGCGTGCACCTCGGCCACCAACGGGTGTTGGAGCGCTTGTGCGACGAGGCGGCCGAGCGCGGGATCGACCGCACGGTCGTCATCACCTTTGACCGCAACCCCCTCGAGGTATTGCGCCCCGATGCAGCACCGCTGCCGCTCATCAGCATTGCCCAGAAAACCGAGGCTCTCCTTCAGGCGGGCGTCGATCTCGTGGTCGTGATCCCATTCACTCCCGAGTTCGCGGCGCTCGCCCCCGACCGCTTCGTCGATGACGTGCTCGTGTCGGGCCTCAGTGCCGCCTGCGTGCTCGTCGGCTCCGACGTGCGCTACGGCGCGAACGGCGCCGGCACGCTCGAGACGCTGCGCGCCGCCGGCGAGACCCACGGGTTCGATGTCGCCCTGGTCGACGATGTCTGCGTGTCCGACGGCGAGCGCATCTCGTCCACGGGCATCCGCCGCCTCTTGGAGGTCGGTCACGTCGCCGAAGCCGCCGCCGCGCTGGGACGACTCCCGCGCATCCGTTCGCTCGTCGTTCCCGGGCACCAGCGGGGGCGCACGCTCGGCTACCCGACGGCGAACCTCGCGCACGGCGCGGAGGGGTTCATTCCCGCCGACGGGGTCTACGCCTGTTGGATGCACGTGAACGGTGAGCGCTTCGGCGCGGCCGTCTCGGTCGGCAACAATCCGACGTTCGGCGACGTGCCCGAAAAGACCGTCGAGGCGCACGCCATCGACGTGACCGTCGACCTGTACGGCCAGACCGTCGAGCTGGAGTTCGTGCGGTTCATTCGCGGCATGCGGAAGTTTCCGAGCGCCGACGCTCTCGCGCACCAGATGCGCGTCGACGAGCTCGAGATCCGTGAGGTACTGGGGCTCCCGGCGGAGCCTCAGGCCTCGTAGTCGTCCTCGTCGTCGCGTGGACGCCGGGGTCGCGGCTCCGGCTCGGGAAGTTCGTCGGGGATACCTCCGCGTCCGGCGAGAAACAGCACGATGCCCGCGCTCGTCGCGTACAGCGGACGACCGGCCCCCACCTGCCAGCCGCCGTCGACGGCGCGCATGGCGCGGGCGGTGAGCACGGCGCGCCGCTCGGTCGGAACCCGCAACGCCAGGTCGAGCGCGACGGCGCCCAGGTCGTGCGGGTCGACCGTCAGCGGCACGGTGTGACGGGACGCGATGTCGAGGGCGACGACAACGATCTCGCTGAGGGCCTGCACCGAGGTGGGGCGCTCACTCGAGGTACGCGCCGCCGCCTCGACGCGCAGAATCTCGGGGAGAGCGGCGGTGTCGAGACCGGCGAGCTCGTCGCTGGGTGCGTCGACCACGCCGACGACCGCGAGGAGACGCTGCCAGCGCGACCAGCGCATCCGAGTGAGGGCGATGCGCAGCGCGCGGTCGACGGTCACGTCGGCGTGTGCGGTGTCGGCCATGAGCAGGTCGGGGCGCGCGGTGAGCACGTCGGCGAGGGCCGTCAGCACGGCCGCCGTTGCCGCCGACCGGTCGCCCGTGACGGCCGACTCGTCGCGGCGCGGGCGGTTGCTCAACGGCAGGTGCCGCGCCCAATCGCTCACGGTTCCACTGTAGGCGTTCGTGGTGGGCGGCCGTAGGCTGAGCGTCGTGCCCGGCGCATCCTCCGCGACAGCAGGCCGCCCGGTCGCTCCGGGCGTGTTCTTCGCCGTCGTCGCGATCCTGCTGCTCGCGGTGAACCTGCGCACCGGCGTTGGCGGGCTGTCGCCGTTGGCATCGACGATCGGTGAAGAGATCCCGCTGTCAGCCGCGAGTCTCGGCGCGCTTGGCATCGCAGCGCCGCTCGGGTTCGCGCTCGCCGGCGTGCTCGCTCCGTCGGCCGCGCACCGGTTCGGGCTCGAGCGCACGCTCGTCGCGGCACTGGTCGCGATGATCGCCGGTCACCTCGTGCGCGCGGCCGCCGCGGACGTCGCCACCCTGCTGACCGGAAGCCTCATCGTTCTGCTGGGCGCCGGCTTCGGGAACATCCTCCTGCCGAGCGCCGTGAAGCGTTACGCACCGAATCGCATCGCCGCGCTCACCGCCGCCTACGGCACCGCGATGTCGATCGGGGCCGCCCTGCCGCCGCTGGTCGCCGTGCCGATCGCGGCGGGCGCCGACTGGCGCGCATCCCTGGCCGTGTGGAGCGTCGTCGCGGTCGCCGCGCTCGTTCCGTGGACCGTGCTCGCCGTGCGCGCCCGTCGCGTCGCGACGCGCGGCGGCGACACTCCGACAGCCCCGGATGCGCGGGGTGCGATCGCGCTTGCCCGCTCGCGCACCGTCTGGGGCATCACCATCGGGTTCGGCCTCTCGAGCGTGTCGGCGTACGCGCTGTTCGCCCTGTTGCCGGAGGTCCTGCGAGAAGGCGCCGGTGTGGGGCCAGCGGTCGCCGGTGCGCTCGTCGCGCTGTTCGGCATCCTTGGGCTCCCGCTCGCGTTGACCGTGCCGGGGCTCACGGCGCGGCTGCGCACGCCGACGCCCCTGCTTACCGCCGCGACCGTGCTGTTCGGCGTCGGCTGGGGCGGGCTGTGGCTGGCGCCCGCGCTCGCGCCCGTCGTGTGGGTGGCGGCGATCGGGCTCGGGCAGATTGCGTTCCCGCTGGGGCTGACGCTCATCGGCCTGCGCACCCGCACCGACCGCAGCGCTGCCGCCGTCAGCGGGTTCGTGCAGACGGTCGGCTATCTGGCGGCCGCTGCGGTGCCTCCGGTATTGGGTCTGCTGCGGGACACGTCGGGCTCCTGGTCCGCCTCGATGGCGCTCATGACCGTTCTCACGGTGGCGACGGCGACGGCGATCCCGCTCCTGCGGCGTGCGCGCTACGTGGACGACGAGATCGCGCGCTAACCGACCTGCTCGCGGTGGTGGATGAGCGCGGCAGCGCCGATCAGCGGCCCCTCACCGCTCAGCCCGCTCGCGACGACGCGGGTGCTCGTCACGAAGCCGAAGTCGCTGTGCCCCGCGACGGTGCGGGCGACGATGTCGATGTAGTCGTCGGCGACGTGCGAGAAGCCACCGCCGATCGCGACGACGTCGAGGTCGAGCAGTGCCGACGTCGACGCGATGGCGTGGCCGACGGCGGTCGCTGAGCGCTCGATCGCCGCGCGCGCGATGGGGTCGCCGCCGCGCGCCCTCTCGGCGAGCTGCTCGCCGGAGTCCCCGGCCCAGCCGTTCCGGCGCGCCCAGGCGACGGTGCGCGGGCCCGAGGCGACGGCCTCGAGGCACCCGCGTGCGCCACAGGCGCACTGGTCATCGTGACCGGCGACCTGCACGTGGCCGATGTGTCCGGCGTTGCCCGAGGGTCCGCCGTGGGTGCGCCCGTCGAGCAGCAAACCGCCGCCGACACCGGTCGACACGACCATGCCCATGACGTTGCGCTCGCCCTGGGCCGCACCCACCCAGGTCTCGGCGAGGGTGATGGCGATGCCGTCGATGCGGGTCACGACCGGCACGTCGGGCACGAGAGAGGCGACCAGATCGCCGAGCGGATACCCGCGCCAGGCGGGCAGGTTCAGGGGAGAGACCCGGCCGTCGGAACCGACGAGCGGGCCCGCGGAGCCGATTCCCACGCCGACCACGCGGTCGTGGCGGGTCGCGTCGACGAGCGCGCCCACCGCATCCTGAACGGCCTCGGTGACGCTGCGCGCGAGATCGTCGCTCGTGGCGGCCTGGCCGGTCGGTCGGCGGTGCCGCGATCCGGGCAGAACCGAGCCGTTCGGGTCAACGATGGCGGCTTCGACTTTCGTGCCGCCGAGGTCGACGGCGAGGGCGTAGTCGGTCACCCGTTCAGACTACAGATTGGCGCGTTGCTGCTCATCTGAGCAGACACGCAACAAATGTTGGTGGATGCCCGGGGTGCGCAATAGCGTGGACGAACGGGGCGCTCGCCTCGCCGCCACCCCGCGCCGTACACCGCGCCCCATCGCCTCGGAGGGACCGTGCCGCTCGACACCAGCGACAGCGAACTGCTCGCCGTGCGGGCGGCCGAGCTGTACTACGAGGAGAACAAGACCCAGGACGAGATCGGCGCGATTCTGCGCATCACGCGCTGGAAAGTCGGGCGTTTGCTCGCCCAGGCCCGTGATCGCGGCATCATCCGCATTGAAATCGTGCACCCGCGCGCCCGCCGGCTCGGGCTCGAGCGCGACCTGGCCGCGCAGTTCGGGCTCAAGGACGCGGTGGTCGTTCCGGCACCGCTCGACGACGTCGAACTGCAGTCACGAGTCGCCGAGGCGGCGGCCGACTACCTCGTCAGCATGCGGCCGATCCCGCGGCTGCTCGGGCTCAGCTGGGGCCGCACGCTGCACCAAGTCGCCGAAGCGCTTCCCGTTGGCTGGTCGACCGGCGTCAACGTCGTGCAGGTGAACGGGGGTGTAAGCCTCTCGAAGCGGCCGGGAACCGCGGCGGCCACCGCGACGATGATCGCCCAGAAGGCCGGCGGTCAGGCGACCCTGCTGCCGACTCCAGCCATCCTCGAGCGCCTCGAGACGAAGCGCGCCATCGAGGGCGACCGCACGGTCGGCGGCGTCATCCAGCTCGCCCGCACCGCGAACGCCTACCTGTATTCCGCCGGCCCGGCCGACACCAGCTCGGTGCACGTCGACAGTGGCTACCTGACCGCCGACGACATCACCCGCCTCGTCGACCTCGGCGCCGTGGGCGACGTGCTCGGCCGATACATCACCGCCGATGGCGAAATCGCCGACCCCGAGCTCGACGCCCGCACGCTCGGCCTCGGCCTCGATGAGCTGCGTGCCGCGACCACGAGCATCCTGGCCGTCGGGGGCGAGACGAAGCACCCGGTTGCCCGCGCGATCGTGACGCACGGCCTCTGCTCGGTGCTCGTCACCGACGAGCACACGGCCCGATTCCTGCTCGGCCGCGACCGCGATGCCGACCGCGATGCCGACCGCGATTCCGACCGCGATTCCGACCGCGATGCCGACCTCGACCACTCGACCGACTCGACGCCTTCCACCGCACCGCGAGAGGACACCCCATGACCATCGACCACCCGGTCGCCCTGGCACCCGCTGAGCGCGCCGTTCGGCTGCTCGGCGGCGACCTCACCGAGAAGGCGCTCGCGCTGCACCTCGACGGTCTCGCCGGCGTCGACGCTGTCGGCCTCGAGCAGCGCGCCGCGGGCCTCGCGACCCGCTCGATCAAGACCAGCTCGAAAGCGTGGGCGCTCGACACGATCATCCGCACCTGCGACCTGACGACCCTCGAGGGAGCCGACACGCCCGGCAAGGTGCGCTCCCTCGTTGCCAAGGCCGTCACCCCCGACGCGAGCGACCCGACGACGCCGCGCGTCGCGGCGGTCTGCGTCTACGGCGACATGGTTCCGTACGCCGTCGAGGCGCTCGGCTCCTTGCACGGCGACCCGGATGCTGGCCTCGTCTCCGTCGCGGCCGTCGCCACCGCCTTCCCCTCCGGTCGCGCGAGCCTCGAGATCAAGCTTGCCGACACCCGCGAGGCGGTTGCGGCGGGTGCCGACGAGATCGACATGGTCATCGACCGCGGAGCCTTCCTCTCGGGACGCTACGGGATGGTCTTTGACCAGATCGTCGCCGTGAAAGAGGCGTGCCGCCGCGCCGACGGCACGTATGCGCACCTGAAGGTGATCCTCGAGACCGGTGAGCTTGTGACCTATGACAACGTCAAGCGCGCGTCCTGGCTGTCGATCCTCGCCGGCGCCGACTTCATCAAGACCTCCACCGGCAAGGTGAGCCCCGCGGCCACGCTGCCCGTGACACTGCTGATGCTCGAAGTCATTCGCGACTGGCACCGCCTCACCGGCGAGAAGGTCGGAATGAAGCCAGCCGGCGGCATCCGGTCATCGAAAGATGCCGTGCGCTACCTCGTCACCGTCGCCGAGACGGTCGGCGAAGAGTGGCTCACCCCGCACCTGTGGCGATTCGGGGCGTCGAGCCTCGTCAACGACGTGCTGCTGCAGCGCCAGAAACTGCGAACCGGTCACTACAGTGGCCCCGACTACGTGACGGTGGACTAACCCATGAGCTTCCTCGAGTACGCCCCTGCTCCCGAATCCACGAGCATCCTGAACCTCAAGAGCGAGTACGGGCTCTTCATCGACGGCGAGTTCGTCGACGGTTCCGGTGAGGTCTTCGACACCATCTCGCCCGCCACCGAAGAGGTCATCGCGCGCATCGCGCAGGCCGACGCCTCCGACGTCGACCGCGCCGTCGCCGCCGCCCGCCGCGCCTACGACCGCACGTGGTCGCGCATGTCGGGCAGCGACCGGGGCAAGTACCTGTTCCGCATCGCCCGCCTGGTACAAGAGCGTTCGCGCGAGCTGGCCGTCGCCGAGAGCCTCGACAACGGCAAGCCCATTCGCGAGACGCGCGACGTCGACGTGCCGCTCGTGGCCGCGTGGTTCTTCTACTACGCCGGCTGGGCCGACAAGCTCGAGTACGCCGGCGCCGGCCCGAACCCGCGCTCGCTCGGCGTCGCCGCGCAGGTTGTTCCGTGGAACTTCCCGCTGCTGATGCTCGCGTGGAAGATCGCCCCCGCGCTCGCCGCCGGCAACACGGTCGTCATCAAGCCGGCCGAGACCACCTCGCTCACCGCGATGCTGTTCGCCGAGATTCTGCAGCAGGCCGATCTTCCCGCCGGTGTCGTCAACATCGTCACCGGCCCGGGCTCGACCGGCCAGGCTCTCGTCACGCATGACGACGTCAACAAGGTCGCCTTCACGGGCTCGACCGGCGTCGGTCGCATGATCGCGCGTCAGGTCGCCGGCACGAACAAGAAGCTGACCCTCGAGCTCGGCGGCAAGGCCGCAAACATCGTCTTCGACGACGCCGCGATCGACCAGGCGGTCGAAGGCATCGTCAACGGCATCTTCTTCAACCAGGGTCACGTCTGCTGCGCCGGTAGCCGCCTGCTCGTGCAGGAGAACATTCACGACGAGGTCGTCGACAAGTTGAAGCACCGCCTGTCGACCCTGCGCCTCGGCGACCCGCTCGACAAGAACACCGACATTGGGGCGATCAACTCGGCCGCGCAGCTCGAGCGCATTCGCACGCTCAGCGACACGGGCGAGAGCGAGGGCGCCGAGCGCTGGCAGCTCGACTGCACGATCCCCGAGAAGGGCTTCTGGTTCCGCCCGACAATCTTCACCCGTGTCTCGGCGGCCCACACGATCGCCCGCGAAGAGATCTTCGGGCCCGTGCTGTCGGTGCTGACCTTCCGCACGCCCGACGAGGCGATCGCGAAGGCGAACAACACCCCGTATGGCCTGTCGGCCGGCATCTGGACCGAGAAGGCGTCGCGCATGCTCGCCGTCGCCGACCGCCTGCGCGCGGGCGTGGTCTGGGCCAACACGTTCAACAAGTTCGACCCGGCGTCGCCGTTCGGCGGCTACAAAGAGTCGGGCTACGGCCGCGAGGGTGGCCGCCAGGGGCTCGCCGCGTACCTTGATTCGGCCGGCTGGGAAGCGCCCGCCGCGATCATGGCGAGCGCCGCATCCGCAACGACGACCGCCGCGGGCGGTCGCAAGAAGACCACGAAGAAGGCGGTGGCGAAGTGAGCCGAGTGACCGTGCCGAAGACGTACAAGCTCTACATCGGCGGCAAGTTCCCGCGCAGCGAGTCGGGGCGCACCTACGAGGTGACCACCCCGGCCGGAGAGTTCGTCGCGAACGCGGCGCTCGCCTCGAGGAAGGACGCCCGCGACGCCGTCGTGGCAGCTCGCGCGGCCGTCAAGGGATGGGCCGGAGCCACCGCGTACAACCGCGGGCAGGTCATCTACCGCATCGCCGAGGTGCTCGAGGGTCGTCGCGCGCAGTTCATCGACGAGATCAGCCGCACCGAAGGGGTGACCGAGGCCGCCGCCGGCGCCCAGGTCGACGCCGCCATCGACGTGTGGGTCTGGTACGCCGGCTGGGCCGACAAGTACGCGCAGGTCGCGGGCAACGGCAACCCCGTCGCGGGCCCGTACTTCAACCTGTCCGTGCCCGAACCGACCGGCGTCGTCGCCGCGATCGCGCCGCAGCAGCGCGTCGGAACGTCGCTGCTGGGTCTCGCCGCCGTCGTCGCGCCGATCATCGTGTCGGGCAACACCGTCGTCGTCGTGCCGAACCAGCAGGCGCCCCTGTCGGCCATCACCCTCGCGGAGGTGCTCGCCACCTCGGATGTGCCGGGTGGCGTCATCAACGTGTTGACCGGCTCGCCCGCCGAAATGGCGCCGTGGCTGGCCGCGCACGCCGACGTGAACGCGCTCGACCTCGCCGGAGCCGCCGACATCGAGTGGGTCGACCTGCAGCTGTCGGCGGCCGAGACGCTCAAGCGCGTGCTGGCTCCGGTCACGGGCGTGCCCGCGCCGGCACTCGAGCGCATCACCGCCTTCACCGAGACGAAGACGGTCTGGCACACGAAGTCGATGCTCTAGCTCTCTGCTGCGTCAACAACTCAGGACTAACGCGCGCCGCGGCGCCCGCGCCCGCCCCACCCGGTGTCAACAACTCAGGACTAACGCGCCATCACGCGGTCTGCCGCGGCGCGATCACGGCCGCTGGCGGCGTTAGTCCTGAGTTGTTGACACATGGGTCGTGAGGGGGAGCGGGTTCCCCCGCGCGGGGGATGGCGAGTGACCCTCGTGTCGGTAACGTTGCAGGCTGACCCTGAGGAGAGATAGTCACGTGATTGCCGATATTCAAGAGTTCACCGCGTCCGTCGACCCGCTGTGGCAGTGGCTCGCCGTCATGGGGGCGGGAGCGATTCCGTTCGTCGAGTCGTACGGTGCGGGCCCGATCGGGATCGTCGTCGGGGTGACGCCAATCGTCGCGATCCTGGCCGCCATCGCCGGGAACATTGCATCCATGACGATCGTGGTGCTCGCGACGAGCGGCGCCCGCGACAAGCTCACGAACGCCGAGAAGCCGCTGAGCCCCCGCCGTCAGCGCTTCACCCGAGCGTTCGACAAGTGGGGTGTGCCCGGCGTGAGCCTGCTCGGTCAGTGGATTCTGCCGAGCCAGATCACGTCGTCAATCATGGTGGGGATCGGCGCGTCGAAGCAGAAGGTCATCGTCTGGCAGATCATCTCGATCATCCTGTGGGGCGTCGCGTTCGGCGCGCTCGCCTGGGCCGCCGTCGCCGCGATCCGCGGCTGAGTGTGTCAACAACTCAGGACTAACGGTCCGGCACGACGCGACACCCGCCTCTACGGGCGCGTTCGCGCGCGCTAGTCCTGAGTTGTTGACGAGCGGGGCGGGAGGTGCCCGCGCGTTAGTCCTGAGTTGTTGACGGGAGCGCGAGGGCGAGGCGGGCGAGGGTGTCCGCGGGGCTGAGGTGCTCGCCGGTGCGTTCGACCTCGTGCACGAGCGCAACGAGCGCGGAGTTCACCGGCGTGGGCACGCCGTGCGCACCGCCGAGGGCGACGATGACACCGTTGATCTGATCGACCTCGGTCACACGACCGCGGCGAATACTCTGCAGCATGGATGCCGGGTTCGGCACGTCCCCCATCCCTGTGGCCAGGCGCCTCGCCAGCTCGTCGGCGGCGACACGGCCTCGCTCTCGAATGCGCGCGACGGCGTCCGCATTCACGCCCCCGATCGGGCCCCACGAGACGCCCTCGGCGTCGCCGACAGCGACGGTTTCGACCATCCCGCTTGTGAGAACGCGGCGGAGTCGGTCATCGGCGATGGTCTGCTGGACGCTCAGCCCGGTGATGGCGGGTAGGGCATTGACCTGGTTGATGAGCAGCTTGGTGAACTGTGCGCCGCGGATGTCGTCGGTGACGGTGAGCTCCGCCGGAAGCGCATGGCGCAAGACCGGCTCTGTGACCGCCACGGCGTCGTCTTCACCTCCGAGCGTCAGACCGTTCGGCCCGGTCACGGTGATGCGACCGGGGCCGGTGAGGCTCACGGCGAACAGCGCCAGGCCGACGGCGACGGGAGAGTTCGGAAGCGCATCCCGAACCGCCTGCTCGCCACCCAGACCGTTTTGCAGCACCAGCACCGGAGTGCCGTCGTGGCCGGCCCACTCTGGGAGCGCCGCCGCGGAGTCATGCGCTTTCGTGGCGAGCACGAGAAGGTCGGCTGCCTCGGCGTCGCCGCCCACGACCGAGACGCGGGCGCGCCACTTGCCCCAGCCCCCGTCGACGTGAAGACCGTCGGCCGCGATCGCCGCCGCGTGCTCACCGCGCGCGACCACCGCGACGACGTGCCCCGCGCGGTGGAGGAGCGCGGCGAGCACCCCGCCGACGGCTCCGGCTCCGATCACGATGACGCGCATCCGCCCATGCTAGGTCGAGCCGGTAGCGTTGACTCCGTGATCTCCGGCCTGCTGCTCGTCGATAAGCCTGCCGGCCTCACCAGCCACGACGTGGTCGCTCGCGCTCGTCGCGCCCTCGGTACGCGCAAGGTCGGCCACGCCGGCACCCTCGACCCTGCGGCCACCGGCCTGCTGACGCTGGGCGCGGGCCCTGCGACGCGCCTGCTCACCTATCTCGTGGGTCTCGACAAGCAGTACACGACGACGATCCGCCTCGGCCAGAGCACGACGACCGATGACGCCGAGGGCGACGCGATCGGTGACCGAGCATCGTCCGCTGCGCTTGAGGCCGCCACTGACCGCCGGATTGCCGAGGGGGTCGCCGCCCTTACCGGCGAGCTCGACCAGGTGCCGAGTGCCGTCAGCGCGATCAAGGTCGACGGTCGCCGCGCGTACGACCGCGTGCGCGCGGGCGAGGAGGTCACGTTGGCCTCGCGTCGCGTCACCGTCTCGCGCTTCGACGTGCTCGACATTCGCCGAACGCGGGATGCCGTCGACGTCGACGCGGTCGTCGATTGCTCGTCGGGCACCTACATCCGCGCGCTCGCCCGCGACCTCGGCACCGCCCTCGGCGTCGGCGGGCATCTGACGGCCCTGCGTCGCACCCGCGTCGGCCCGTTCACAGTTGACGACGATGCGACGATCACCCTGGATGCTCTTGTCGCCGCGGGCGGGGACGCGTCCGCCCCAGCCCTCCTCGCGCCGCCCGCCGAGGTCGCCGCCCGCCTGTTCCCCGTCCTCCACACCACGGACGACCAGACGCGGGATCTGTCGCACGGCAAGAAGCTCGACGGCCTGGACATCGCCGACGCTTCCCCGGTCGCCGCCGTCGACACGCAGGGCCGTCTCGTGGCGTTGCTCAGCGTTGAGGCGGGACGGGGCCGTATTCTGACGGGGTTCCCGCAGGAGCCGTAGACCCCCGCACTGCACAGCCCGCATCGCAGACCCCCGCCGCCCAGGAGTACACCGTGATCGAGTGGTTCAGCTTCGTGCAGATCGGCGTCGCCACGCTGGTTGGTCTGATCGCGCTGGTCTTCGGCGCGATGGGGCGTCGCCCCGACGACGTGACGGTGCTCGGGAGCGCCCTCGTCGCGCTACTGCTCATTGCGCAGATCGTCGTCGGCATCGTGCAGCCGTTCGTCGGCAACGACCCGACCGGCGACATCGTCGAGTGGTGGCTCTACCTCATCGTGGCGCTGCTGCTCGTGGTCGCCGGCGTTGTGTGGGCGCTCATCGATCGCACCCGCTGGGCGACCATCATCTTGGGCGTGGTTGCGGTCACCGTGGCGGTGATGGTCTACCGCATGAACCAGATCTGGTTCGTGCAGACGGTGGGCGGCGCGCTCGGCGCGTAGCGCAGCTACAGCGCCTCGATCGCCGCCACCACCTCGTCGACGTGCCCGTCGATGGTGGGCACGACGAGCACCGCTGACGTCTCTCGCAGTTCCTCGACGCTGAACACCCCGGTCGCCACCGCGATGAACGGGATGCCCGCCGCGACCGCCGCCTCGTCGTCGCGCGGGGTGTCGCCGATGATGACGAGCGTCTCGTCGGGCAGGGCGGCGCGCGCCGCACGGGTGATGTCGGTGCGCTCGGGCGCGGTCGCGCCGAAGAACGAGCGGCTCCAGTCGAAGCGGTCGGCGCCGAGCCCCGAGCCGTCGAGCTTCACGCGCGAGCGGGTGGCCGAGTTGCCGGTGAGCAGCGCGTTGACCCAGCCACGGGCATCCGCCTGATCGAGTGCCTCTCGGATGCCCGGCGCGATCACTCGACGATCGCCCGCCTCCGCGCGCTCGACCGACAGCTCGTCGAGCGCGACCCGGGCCCGCTCGTGCCACTCGGCCGCGTCGAAGCCGAAGTGCTCGAGGATGTCGGTGAGGATGTGGCCGTCGGTCTTGCCGTGGGTGCGGGGGAGCGGCGGGCTGAGCTCGCGGCCCACGGCCCGCTCGACGGCGGTGTGGTACAGCTCGCCGCCACCGGTGAACGAGTTGAGCAGCAGGGTTCCGTCGACGTCCCAGAGAATCGTGGTCACGTCTCCATCCTTTCAGGCGTCGGCCAGGCGCCAGACCGGCGAGAATGGTGCTGATGCCCAGCGCCCTGCCCCTCGCCGACCGGGCCCCCGACGACGGGGCCCTGCCGGCGACCGTCGCCGACGGTGCCGCCGACCGGGCCTTCGGCGTCTACCTGCACGTGCCCTACTGCCGCGTGCGCTGCGGATACTGCGACTTCAACACCTACACGGCCGACGAGGTGCGGGGAACGTCCCGGGCCGATTTCGCCGAGCAGGCAATCGCGGAGGTCGAGCTTGCTACCCGCGTGCTCGCCGAGGCCGATCTTCCACACCGCCCCGCGAGCACGGTGTTCTTCGGCGGCGGAACCCCCACCCTTCTGCCGACGCGCGACCTCGCCCGCATGCTCGACGCCGTGCGCGGCGCCTTCGGCCTCGCCGACGGCGCCGAGGTGACGACCGAGGCGAACCCCGACTCCATCGATGCGCGCGGTCTCGCCGAGCTTGCCGAGGAGGGTTTCACCCGGGTGAGCCTGGGCATGCAGTCGGCGGTCCCGCACGTGCTGGCGACGCTCGAGCGCACCCACGACCCCGAGAACGTGCCGCGGCGGGTCGCCGAGGCGCGTGCGGCGGGCCTGCAGGTGAGCGTCGACCTGATCTTCGGCACGCCCGGCGAGAGCCTCGCCGACCTTGACCGCAGCATCGACGCGGCGCTCGCGACGGAGCCCGACCACCTGAGCGCCTACGCGTTGATCGTCGAGGAGGGCACGAAGCTCGCTCGCCAGATCGCCCGCGGCGAGGTGCCCCCGGTCGACGATGACCTGCACGCCGACATGTACGAGCACCTGGATGCACGGCTCGCCTCTGCCGGATACGCATGGTACGAGGTCAGCAACTGGGCGCGCGACGACGCTCATCGCTCGCGCCACAATCTCGCCTACTGGACGGGCGAGGACTGGTGGGGCGTCGGTCCCGGCGCCCACAGCCACGTGGGCGGCGTGCGCTGGTGGAACGTGAAGCACCCGGCCGCCTACGCGCAGCGCCTCGCGTCTGCCCTGAGCCCGGCTGCGGGCCGCGAAACGCTCGACGCCGAGACGCGGCGGGTCGAGCGCGTGCTGCTGGAGACCCGCACGGCCCTCGGCCTGCCGGTCAGCGCGCTCGATGCGCCCGGACGCACCGCGGTCGCCGGTCTCATCGCCGACGAACTCGTGGATGCTCGCCTCGCCATCGCAGGCCGCCTCGTGCTCACGGCGCGCGGCCGCCTCCTCGCCGACGCGGTGGTGCGCCGGCTGCTGCCCGAGCCCGCGTAACCGCTGCGCTTAGTTCTTGATGAAGCGAATCGCGAGCGGGTAGGTGTAGGCCTGGCCGCGGTTCGCGGCCACTGCGGCGAGGATCGACAGCACGAGGATCGCGATCGACACCCCCACCAAGATCAAGAAGCCCACCAGCACGAGCGTCAACACGCTGCCAGCGATCGCCGCGATCAGCATCGTGAGCTGGAAGTTGAGCGCCGTCGCCGTGTGGTCGCGCACGAACGGACCGCGGTCCTTCAGCACGAGGTATCCGATCAGCGCGGGGAGGAATCCGAAGAAGATCCCGCCGATGTGAATGAGGGTGGCCCAGAGTTTCTCGTCTTCCGGCCGCATCGGCTGCGGCGGGGCGGCATACGGCGAGCTCGGGGGAGGCACGTCAGTCATGAGGCCAGTAAACACCCAGCAGTGCCCTGCACGCGAGAGGGGCCCGGCCCTGCGGCCGAGCCCCTCGTCGTGTGATCGGTCAGGCGGCGCCTACTTGATGAGGCGCAGCGCGAACGGGTAGCGGTAGGCCACGCCGTCCTTCGCTTTCTGGAAGCCCATGATGCTCCAGATGAGCGAGAGCACCCAGAGCCCGAGCGGGAAGATCCAGCCGATCAGCGCCCAGAGGCCGAACGTCACTGTGGTGAGGATTGAGTTCAGGATGAACACGGCGATCTGGGCGATGGCCATCGTGATCTGGAAGTTCAGGGCCTCTTTCGACTCCTGGCGGGTGAAGGTTCCGCGGTCCTTGAAGATCAGGAAGATGATGAGCGACGGCAGGATGCCGATGATGCCGCCGAGGTGCGCGAACGAGGCCCACTGGCGGTCTTCGGCCTCGCTGAGCGGCGCCGGTGCGGCCGACGACGCGGGGGGAGGAGGGGTGTCAGTCATGGGGTGAACTGCCTTTCGAGCGAGCGAACGGTGCGTATGAATACCCGGGGTGGAGCATGACCGTGCCGGCGCCGTCGGAGAGCACGGAACGCCTTCGTTGGCACTGACACACGCTCGACCGTACTCGCGCCGCACCGCGAGGGCAACGATTTCGCGCCCGCGCCCCGCGGTAGAATTGGCAGTCACGTCAGGTGAGTGCCAGGAATGGCGGCGGCGAGCGGCACGAAAGGGGGCATCGCATGGTGTCGGATCGAGCACTGCAGGTGCTTCGCGCCATCGTGCAGGACTACGTGTCCTCGCGAGAACCCGTGGGCTCGAAGGCCCTGGTCGAGCGTCACCAGTTCGGGGTGAGTTCGGCGACGATTCGCAACGACATGGCCCTTCTCGAGGAAGAAGAGTTGATCGCCGCGCCGCACACGTCCTCCGGCCGCGTTCCGACCGACAAGGGCTACCGGATGTTCGTCGACCAGCTCGCCGAGCTGCGGCCGCTGAGCGCTGGCCAGCGCCAGGCGATCGCGCAGTTCCTCGATCAGTCGATCGACCTTGACGACGTGTTTGCCCGCACCGTGCGCCTGCTCAGCCAGCTCACCAACCAGGTGGCGCTCGTGCAGTACCCGACGCTCGGCAATGCCCGCGTTCGTCACGTCGAGTTTGTGCCGATGACGGCGACCCGTCTCATGACGGTCTTCATCACCGACGGTGGGCGGGTCGACCAGCGCATCATCGAGCTTCCGCTCGAGGCCGACGAGGTGTTCGTCGGCGAATTGCGCGCGAAGGTCAACGCGCTTCTCGACGGCCGGCCGCTCGCGGACGTCGGCGGCCTCGCCGACGTTCTCGGCGAGCATTTCGCACCCGAGCGACGGGACGCCGTTCGCGTCGTCGCCGAGGCCCTCGTCGGCCACGTGGATGCGCACCGGCAAGATCGGCTCGTCATGGCGGGGGCGGCGAACCTCGTGCGCACAGAGGGCGACTTCGCCGGCAGCGTGTACCCGGTGCTCGAGGCCATTGAGGAGCAGGTGACCCTGCTCAAGCTCTTCAGCGAGATGGAACTCGACTCGCAGGCGGTCGCGGCTCGGATCGGCCGCGAGAATGCGGAGGCCCTGCACGAGGCGGCGGTTGTGACGTCGCCGTACAGCATGGGCGCAGATCAATCGGCGAGGCTGGGCGTTCTGGGCCCGACCCGCATGGACTATTCGAACAACATGGCAGCGGTACGCGCCGTCGCGCGCTATGTCAGCCGCCTACTGGGTGAGGACGAACGCTAAGTGGCAGATCACTACGAGACCCTCGGGGTCGCCCGAGACGCGAGCGCCGACGACATCAAGAAGGCCTACCGGCGCCTCGCGCGCGAGCTGCACCCCGACGTGAACCCGTCGAGCGAGGCGGCCGAGCGCTTCAAGCAGGTGACGCACGCGTACGATGTGCTGAGCGACCCGAACCAGCGCCAGCAGTACGACCTCGGCGGCTCCGGCGGCATGGGCGGCGGCTTTGGCGGCTTCGGCGACATCTTCGAGACGTTCTTCGGCGGCGGTCAGTCGCAGCGCGGCCCCCGATCGCGCCGCGAGCGCGGCCAGGACGCCCTCCTGCGCGTCGAGGTCGAGCTGAACGAGATTATCTTCGGCACGACCCGCACCCTCGATGTCGACACGGCGATCCTCTGCGAGACCTGCAACGGCTCGTGCTGCG
>Ga0208490_100378_pt1 | contig 30416 bp, 34 predicted proteins | sample SubbioAug_CSWold_FD_184818 | JGI IMG/M metagenome (GOLD analysis project Ga0208490, IMG submission 184818) | Serpentinite rock and fluid subsurface biosphere microbial communities from McLaughlin Reserve, California, USA - CR11Aug_CSWold (SPAdes) | ecosystem: Environmental > Terrestrial > Deep...
ACGAGATCGAGCGCTTCACGGAGGCGGTCGGCCCCGAGATGCCCGACGAGGTCACCGAGTGGGAGGTCAAGGAGTACTTCCTCGACCTCTAGTCGAGGAAGCGTGGGTGCTGTCTCGATCTCTAGTCGAGGAAGCGTGGGTGCCGTCTCGACCTCTAGTAGTGCGCCCGCGCCTGCAGAATCACGATGTGCTCGTCGGTGACGTAGTACACGAGCCGGTTGGTGTCGTCGATTCGGCGAGACCAGGCGCCCGACAGCACGTGCTTGAGTGGCTCGGGCTTGCCGATCCCTGCAAAAGGATCACGAAGCACGTCGGCGATCAGGGTGTTGATGCGCTTCAGCGTCTTACGATCTTGGCGCTGCCAGTAGACGTAGTCTTCCCAGCCGTGGGCGTCGAACGCCAGGGCGCGAGTCACGGGTCGACGAGGTCGTGCTGCTCGAACTCTCCGCGCCGGGCGCGCTCGATCGACGCGAGCAGCCGCTCGGCGTTGGCAGGGTTCCGCAGTAGGTGGGCGGTCTCGGCCATCGCGTCATAGTCGGCCTTCGACAGAATGACGGCGTTGCCGTGCTTCGACACCACTTCAACGGGCGCATGGTCGTCGTTCACCTGCTGGATGATCCCAAAGAGCGTCTTTCGCGCTTCGGATGCACTGATCGCGGTCATGACGGCCTCCCGAGTCGTACCACATACGGTACCACTCGGGTGTTCGTGGCGGCAGGGCATCCTGCCGCGCACACGCTAGATGCTCGGGTTCGACCGGTCGGCGACGAGCGTGCCGCCGTTGAAGGTCACGCCGATTTCGCGGTAGTAGGCACCGATTTTCTCGTGGATGGGCAGGATCGACGCGAGCTCGTCCCAGGGGGAGTCGTGCAGTTCGAGCTCGAAGTCGCCGCGCCAGGTGGCGCCGATCTCGGCGTCGACGCCGCCCATGGTGATGAGCTGGTCGAGTGAGTTGCCGGCTCCGGGTGTGATTGAGGGCATCCAGCGCGAGTGCAGCATGGGGTGGCCGTTGACGAAGCCGTTGCTGTCGCTCTCGGCTTCGAGGGTGACGACCAGCGAGGCGAGGCGGTGGTCGTAGGCGGCGAGCGAGGCGCCGATTTTCGCGCCCGGGGCGAGGCGCGGCGCGGCGCGCCCGACGTTCATGACGCGCGTGACGGCCATGCTCCCCAGCTTCTTCGGGTAGCCCTGGAACCAGCCGCGGGCGATCGCGAAGTCTTTTGTCACCCAGATGGCGACGCAGCGGGTGTAGGTCTGGCCGTCGTGCTTCACGCGCACGACGGCGAAGGTTTCGAGGTACTGCGAGCGCTGTGGGTCGAGCAGTTCCGCGCCCGACGCCGAGCACGACTGCCAGTCGGCCCAGATGAGAGCCACGGCACCGGGGTCGTCGTCGGCAAGCTCGAGGCCTTCGGGAAGGAGTGCGGCGACGTTCGCGGGGTCGGTGCGGTACTCGGCGGTGAGTAGCGTTCCGGAGTAGTACCACGGCATGTCGGGAATGATCGCGCTCTTGCCGGTGGGGGTTTGCGGGGCCATGAAGCCGGTGAGGTCAGCCATTGCCCCAGCCTAGCGATTCATTCGGAAACAAACGATAGGCATTTTCGGATGGCGTGCATCCCGAGCTGCGCCCGCTTGTGGACAGAAACTCGGATGCCCGCCCCACCCCCGCGCACAATGTCGCGCATGTCCACCCCCGTCGCCACCATCACCGACCGGGTGCGGGCCCGCGTGCGCAGCGAGCGCGTCGACCTGCACCGCGATCCCGACGCGGCCGAGCGTCTCGTGCGCGAAGAGCTGCGCGTCTACGCCGAGCGGTCGCTGTCGGGGGCGCTGCCGCGCATCCACGATGAGGTGCGCACGCACGGCGAGGTGCTCGCCGGCCTCACCGGGTATGGCGCCCTCCAGCCCTACTTCGACGACGCCGAGGTCGAAGAGATTTGGCTGAACGCGCCCGACGCGATCTTCGTCGCCCGCTCGGGTGTGACCGAGCGCGTGCCGCTCACGCTCACCGACGATCAGGTGCGCGTCATCGTCGAGCGGATGCTGCAGGCCACCGGTCGCCGGGTCGACCTGAGCTCCCCCTTCGTCGATGCGAGCCTGCCAGACGGCTCCCGCCTGCACGTCGCGATCCCCGACGTGACGCGCCGGCACTGGGCGGTGAACGTGCGCAAGTTCTCGCAGCGCATCCGCTCGCTGACGCGCCTCGTCGAACTCGGCTCGCTTACTCCCCAGGCGGCCGAGTTTCTGCGCTTGAGCGTGCTGGCGGGTTGCAACATCCTCGTCAGCGGCGCGACGCACACCGGCAAGACGACGATGCTCGGTGCGCTGTTGGCGAGCGCCCGCCCGAGCGAGCGCATCATCACGGTGGAAGAGACGTTCGAGCTTGACCTCGACGCCCCCGACGTTGTGGCGATGCAGTGCCGCAGCGCAAACCTCGAGGGCACGGGCGAGATCACCCTGCGCCGCCTCATCAAGGAGGCGCTGCGCATGCGTCCCGACCGCCTGGTCGTCGGTGAGGTACGCGAGGCCGAGTCGCTCGACCTCCTCATCGCCCTGAATAGCGGAATGCCGGGCATGTGCTCGCTGCACGCCAACAGCGCACGGGATGCCCTCATCAAGCTCTCGACGCTGCCCCTCTTGGCCGGCCGCAACATCGACTCGTCGTTCGTCGTGCCGACGGTCGCGAGCGCGATCGACATCGTCGTGCACCTCGAACTCGCTCCGGACAGGGGCCGTCGCGTGCGCGAGATCGTTGCCCCGACCGGCGCGGTCGCCGCCGACGGAATCACGGATGCGCCCCTCTTCGTCCGCGACGCTCTCGGCAATCTGGTCGCCACCGGCTCGCTTCCGCCCCGCCCGCAGAAGTTCGCCGACGCGGGGCTCGACCCGCGCCCCGTGATCGGCCACGCCGCATGACCGTCGTCGTCGCCCTGCTCCTCTCCGCGGGAGTACTGCTGGTCGCCTCGCCCTGGCTCTGGCCTCGAACCCCGAAACCGGCGGATGCTCGCCCCGGCTCCCCGGGACGCCTCGCCGACCTGCTCGCCCGCGCGGGCCTCGCCGCGGTGTCGCCCGCCGTGCTCGTCGCCGTGATGGTGGTCTTGGCGGTAATCGGCGCGGGCCTCGTCCTCCTGCTGGTCCCTGTTCTCGCCCTCGCTCCGGCGGCGGCGGCCGTATGCGCGGTGGCTCCGATCCTGCTCCTGCGCGCTCGCGCCGCCGCCCGGCGCCGCGCGCTGCGCGCCCTCTGGCCTGACGTCGTTGACCTGCTGTTGTCGAGCATCCGGGCGGGGCGTGGGCTTCCCGACGCGATCAGCGCGCTGGGCGACAGCGCGCCCGACCCGGTCCGCCCGGCATTCGTCGCGTTTCGCCGCGACTGGATGCGCACCGCCCGTTTCGATGAGAGCCTCGACACCCTGAAGCAGACCCTCGCCGACCCGGTCGCCGACCGCATCGTCGAGACGCTCCGCATGGCGCGGGAGGTGGGCGGCACGGAGCTGCCCGCCGTTCTGCGGTCGCTGTCGCACTACCTGCGTGCCGAGGTGGCGGTGCGCGGTGAGGTTGAGGCGCGCCAATCGTGGGTGCGCACGGCCGCGCGGCTCGGCGTCGCCGCGCCCTGGGTGGTGCTGCTCATGCTCGGCTCGCGCCCTGAGGCTCAGGCCGCCTACAACACGCCGGGTGGCGTTGCGCTCGTCGCCGCGGGCCTCGCGGCAACCCTCGTGGCGTACCGACTGATGGTCGCGATCGGCCGCCTGCCCGAAGAGGGGCGGTGGTTCCGGTGAATCCCGCCCTCGCGGCCGCCCTCGTCGCCGGCGGCACCCTAGGCCTCGGGCTGTGGTTGCTCGCGAGCGCCGTGCCACGCATCGGCCGCCCTCGGCTCGACCAGCGCCTCGCGCCCTACCTCGTCGACGTCAGCCCGGTCGCGGCCCAGCTTGTCGCCCCGCGGCGCTCCGACCCGTTGCCCGTGCTCGGCGCGCTGCTCGCGCCGCTTGCCGAGCGGGGTACGCGCTTTCTCGAGTCCGTCCTCGGCGGCGAGGCGACCATCCGTACGCGCCTGCGGCAGTCCGGATCGTCCGCGACGGTGGGCGGCCACCGCACCCGGCAGCTCTTTGGCGCCCTCATCGGTGCTTCCTCGGGCGCGGCGCTCGGAGTCGTCGCCGGCCGCGAGTCGCTGGCCGTGATCCCCGTAGCCATTGTCGGAATTGGCGCCGGCGCGATCGCCGGCATCGCCCTCGTGGATGCTGTGCTCGCGCGTGCGGCGAAGCGCCGCTCCCAGCGCATCGCCCAGGAATTCCCCACCGTCGTGGAGTTCCTCGCCTTGAGCGTCGCGGCGGGGGAGTCCATCGTGGAGGCGCTGCGTCGGGTTGCCCGCACGGGCAGTGGAGAGTTGGCCGGCGAGCTCGACCGCGTGGTGTCTCGGCAGGCGGCTGGCCAGCCGATCGCGGAGGGTCTCGCCGAGTTGCGCGACGAGTTGGCGATCCCGTCGGTGTCGCGCCTCGTCGATCAGGTGTTGGCGGCGATCGAACGGGGTACGCCCTTGACCGAGGTGCTGCGAGCCCAGGCGGCGGACGCTCGCGACGACGCCAAGCGTTCGCTACTGGAGGCGGCGGGCACCCGCGAGGTCGCGATGCTGATCCCGCTCGTGTTCCTCATCCTGCCGGTGACGGTGCTGTTCGCGGTGTACCCGGGCCTACTCGTTCTGCAATTTGGCTTCTGACGCCTGTGGACAGGTCACCACTCACCGCGCGAAGCCACGCATTATTGCTCGCGTTCATCCCGCCCCCGGAAGGAATCGTCATGTCCCGTCTCCGCGCCCGATTCGCCCGCCACCTCGACGACGATCGAGGGGATGTGCCCGGCTGGGTGCTCATCACCCTCATGACCGCGGGTCTCGTCATCCTGATCTGGGCGCTCGCCGGCCCCGCCCTGTCTGGCGTCTTCCAGCAGGCGATCGACCGCGTCGCGACCTTCTAGCCCTCCGGCCACAACCGCCACCCGCATCCGCGCCCGAGCAACCCCATGCTTTCTCGACGACTCGACGACGACCGCGGCTCGGCCCCGGTCGAGTTCGTGCTTGTCGGCACCCTGCTCACCCTCGTGCTGCTGGCCGTGCTGCAGCTGGCTCTCGCCCTGCACGTGCGCACCACGCTGATCGACGCCGCGGCCGAGGGTGCCCGGTTCGCGGCGCTCGCCGACAGCTCGCTCGAGGCGGGGGTCGAGCGGTCCCGCGAACTCATCTCCACGGCGATAGGGCCGCGGTACGCCGGCGACGTGGGCGCCGGATTCGGAACGTTCGGCGAGCATCCCGTCGTGGTCGTGACGGTTCGCGCGCCGCTACCGATGGTGGGCTTGTTCGGAGTCGACGGCGCCTTGGAGGTGAGCGGCCGTGCCGCGCTCGAACCGCTGCGCTGAGCCTCGACGGTTGAGTGATGCCCGCCGCCGCCTCGCCGCTCGCGTGGCGGCCGACGACGGCTCCGCCTCGCTCGAATTCATCACCGCCGGGATGCTCCTGCTTATTCCGCTCGTGTACCTGATCGTCGCGCTCGCTACGATCCAGTCCGCCGCGCTCGCCACCGAGGGGGCGGCCCGCCACGCAGCCCGCGTCTTCGTGCAGGCTCCCGACACCGCCGCGGGCAGCGCCGCGGCCGCGCGGGCGCTCGAGCTCGCACTCGCCGACCACGGGGTCGCTGCCGAGGCCGTCGACCTCACGATCTCGTGCCAGCCCAACCCCGCCGCCTGCCACACCCGCCGTGGCTGGGTCACGGTCGAGGTCAGCGCGCGCGTGCCGCTGCCGCTCGTCCCCGACGTGCTCGACCTGCGCACGCCGCTCGCCGTGCCCATCGATGCGGCCGCCACCCAGCAGGTCTCGCGATTCTGGGGCGCGCGATGAGGCGACGAGCGCGCGCGACGTCGCCCCGCGCATCCCGGATGCTCGCCGACGACACCGGATCCATCCTCCCGCTGATCGCCGGCTACGCCGCGCTCGGACTCGTCGTCGTGCTGCTGGTCTCGGCCGCCACCTCGCTCTACCTCGAACGCAAGCGACTGTTCACGCTGGCCGACGGGGCCGCGCTCGTCGGAGCCGAGTCGTTCGACCTTGACGCGGTGCGCGCGCCCGACGGCAGCCTGCGACCGAGGCTCGATGACGCCGGCGTCGCGCGCGACGTGGGCGCGTACCTGAGCGAGGCGCCCACGTCGGAATTCGAGGCCCTGCGCCTCGTCGCCGCCCGCACCCCCGACGGGGTCTCCGCCGAAGTGACGCTCGAGGCCGCCTGGCGCCCGCCCGTCGTCACCCTGTTCGTGCCGGAGGGGCTGACGATCGAGGTGACGGCGACCGCCCGCAGCGTGCTGCAGTAGAGGCCACGGTTCCCGCACCGCCGCGACCCGCGTCGTCAACACCCGCGCACACCAAACCTGCGCGCTCACTGAGTTTTCTGAGTGCCCCATGCACGTTCCCAGAGTGCGGCCGATACGCTCACCGCATGACCAACCTGGAGGGCGCGTCGATCATTGTCGTGGGCGCAACGGGCGGACTCGGCCGGCACATCGCGCGCCTGCTGCACGAGCGCGGCGCGAAGCTCACACTGAGCGGCCGAAACATGACCAACATCGAAGCGCTCGGCATCCCGGCGACCTTCGTGCCCGGCGACCTGGCCGACCCGAACTTCGCCCGCACCCTCGTCGCGACGGCCGTGACCGCGAACGGCAGGCTCGACGGCGTCATCAACGCAGCGGGGGTCGTCGCCTTCGGGCCGATCGCCGAACTCACCAATGACACCCTCGAACAGCTCTGGCAGGTCAACGCCGCCGGGCCCGTGCGCGTCATGCGCGCCGCCACCGACTCGCTCGCGAAGAGCGCCGAAGCCGGGGGAGAGCCCTTCGTCGTCACCCTGTCGGGCCTCGTCGCCGAGAGCCCCACGAACGGGCTCGCCGCCTACTCCGCCGTCAAGACGGCCCTGCACGCGTTCACGCAGGTCGCCGCGCGCGAGCTGCGCCGCCAGAAGATCCGCGTCCTGGATGCCCGCCCCGGCCACACCGAGACCGAGCTGTCGCGGCACCCCATCGCGGGCGAGACGCCGAAGTTCCCCACCGGGTACCTCCCCGAGGCGGTCGCCGCCCGCATCGTCGAGGCGATCGTGAATGGCGAGAAGGATCTGCCGTCGACCGCGTTCACCGACATTCCGGCGGCGCCCACCGAGACGGTTCCCGCCCCCGAGCATCCCGTCGACGCCGACATGCATCCGGCGGCGCGGATGGCCGCCGAGATGTCGCTCGAGGTCGCCACTCCGCTGAGTGCGCAGTCGGCCGCGAGCGCGCAGTCGGTGTCGAGCGTGCGCTCGGCCTCCAGCGCCCACTCCCCATCGAGCGCGGACGCGCCCGCGAACACTCGGTCGGCCGCGAGCACGCTGTCAGCGCCACCCGCGCCCGACAGCAGCACCTAGCGCGCGACGCCGGCGAACTGCAGCGCGACCGCCAGGTCGAGCAGATAGTGAATGCCCACGAGGTAAGGAAGCAGCACGGGCCTGCGCGACAGGGCGAGCGCGAGAAACACGGCGAAGGCGACGAACATCAGCGCCCGCCAGGCGATGAACGCCGGGTCAGTGCTCAACGGAAGCGCCACGTGCTGCACCGCGAGCGCGCCACCGGCGATCAGAACGGCGCTCCACTCGCCGAGGCCCCGCTCGCGCAGCTCGGGCAGCACGATGCCGAAATACAGCGGCAGCTCGACCGCCGCGGTCGTCAGCGGAAACACCACGACGACCGGGATGATCGCCCACGCCGGCAGCGGCTGCACGAGCGCGGCGACCGCCAGCTGCGGATCGCCGAACAGCAGGGCGCCGAGACCGAGGCTTCCCGCGGCTCCGAGTGCCAGCGCGATCACCGTCACGAGCGCGACCAGCCCCAGCACGCGCGGCACGCGGTGCGGCTCGACGCGGTACACGTCGCGCAGGCGCCTGTCGTGGCGGTGCAGCCACCACCGCATCAGCACGAGCGAGACGACGTTCACGACGATCGCCGTGACCGGCCACCAGGCGCCGGCCGCGGCGAACGGTTCGGCGACGCCCGCGAGCGCGAAGATCACCGTGAGCAGCAGCTGACCGGCGGCGAACAGCGCGAGACGATGCGTGAGCGCGGCAGTCAGCGTGGCGGTCGACACGGGGCTCCTTTACACACATCGGGATGCACGGGGCGACGTCACTGCGATCCTAACGCTCGGGGGCGGCGCTGGTCACGCCGATAGGCTGGGGGCACAATGTTCGACCTCGATTTTTCTGAGCGCATCGCCGCCGCCCGCTCCACCTTCCGCGACATCCGCGCCGTCGTCGACGTCGACCGCCTCGCCGCGGAGATCGCCGAGCTGGGCGAGAAGGCCGCCGCCCCCGATTTGTGGGACGACGTCGACGCCGCCCAAAAAGTCACGAGCGCGCTCAGCCACAAGCAGGCCGAACTAAAGCGCATCACCGAACTCGAGCAGCGCCTCGACGACCTCGAGGTGCTTATCGAGCTCGCCCGCGAAGCCGACGACGCCGACTCAGCCGCTGAGGCCGGCGAGGAGCTTGCCGGCATCGAGAAGACGCTCGGCGATCTCGAGGTGCAGACGCTACTCGACGGCGAGTACGATGACCGCCCCGCCGTGGTCACGATTCGCTCGGGCGCCGGCGGTGTCGACGCCGCCGACTTCGCCGAGATGCTGCAGCGTATGTACCTGCGCTGGGCCGAGCAGCACGGCTACCCGGCAACCGTCATGGACACCTCGTACGCCGAAGAGGCCGGCATCAAGTCGACGACGTTCCAGATCGACGCCCCGCACGCGTTCGGGCTGCTCAGCGTCGAGGCGGGCACCCACCGACTCGTGCGCATGAGCCCCTTCGGTGCGGCCGGCAAACGCCAGACGAGCTTCGCCGCGGTGGAGGTGATTCCCCTTATGGAGGAGACCGCCGAGATCGAGATTCCCGAGTCCGACATCCGCGTCGACGTGTTCCGCTCGTCGGGCCCCGGCGGCCAGAGCGTGAACACGACCGACTCGGCCGTGCGCATCACGCACCTGCCGACCGGCACCGTCGTGTCGATGCAGAACGAGAAGAGCCAGATCCAGAACCGGGCCGCGGCCATGCGCGTGCTGCAGTCGCGGCTGCTCCTGCTGCAGAAAGAGCAGGAGGCCGCGACGAAGAAAGAGCTCGCGGGCACCATCACCGCCAGCTGGGGCGACCAGATGCGTTCCTACGTGCTCGCCCCGTATCAAATGGTGAAAGACCTCCGCACCGAGCACGAAGAGGGCAACCCCTCGAAGGTGTTCGACGGCGACCTCGACGCGTTCATCGCCGCCGGCATCAAGTGGCGCAAGCAAAAGCCCACCGACTAACCCCGCGCACGTAAGGGGCGCCTGAGAGTCGCGGTCGCGCGCGCGTGGCAACCCCGCGCATCCGGCGCCCCCGCCTACGCTGACCGGCGTGATTCGATTCGATGAGGTCACCAAGGTGTACCGCGGCAACGCGAGGCCGGCGCTGAACGCCGTCGACCTCGAAATTCTCGCGGGCGAGTTCGTCTTCCTCGTGGGCGCGTCCGGCTCGGGTAAGTCGAGCTTCCTGCGCCTCGTGCTGAAGGAGGAGCGCCCCACCTCGGGGCAGATCCACGTGCTCGGGCAAGACCTCGGCCGCATCTCGAGCCGCAAGGTGCCGTACTTCCGCCGCAACCTCGGCGTCGTCTTCCAAGACTTCCGGCTTCTGCCGAACAAGACCGTGTTCGACAACGTCGCCTTCACCCTGCAGGTCATCGGCAAGTCGAAGGGCTTCATCCACGAGGCCGTGCCCGACGCGCTCGCGACCGTCGGCCTCGACGGCAAGGGCGGGCGCTTCCCGCACGAGCTGTCGGGCGGCGAGCAGCAGCGCGTCGCGATCGCGCGCGCCGTCGTCAACAAGCCGTCGATCCTGCTCGCCGACGAGCCGACCGGAAACCTCGACCCCGCAACCTCCGACGGCATCATGACGCTCTTGCAGCGCATCAACGCGAACGGCACGACCGTCGTCATGGCGACCCACGACGTCGGCATCGTCGACCGGCTGCAGCGCCGCGTCGTCGAGCTCGTTGGCGGCCGCATCGTGCGCGACGAACGCGGCGGCAGCTACACGCAGGCCGTGCCGCTCGTGCGCGAGCAGTCCTTCGGCCCGGCGGAGGTCACCCCGTGAGGCTCGGACTCGTTCTCAGTGAGGTCGGGCAGGGGCTTCGCCGCAACCTCTCGATGGTCGTCTCGGTCGTGCTCGTGACCTTCATCTCGCTCACCTTCGTCGGCACCGCGATCCTCCTGCAGTCGCAGATCACGCAGATGAAGACGTATTGGTACGACCGTGCGCAGGTCGCCGTGTACTTCTGCACCGACTTCGCGACCGCCGGCAGCTGCGACCAGCAGGCCGCCACCGACGACCAGATCGCCGCCGTTGAAGCGCAACTGCAGTCGGCGACGCTCGCGCCGTTCATCGACGCGTACTACTTCGAAGACCAAGAGCTCGCGTTCCAGAACTTCCAAGACCAGTTCGCCGGCAACGCGATCGCCTCCCTCGTCACGCCCGAGCTCATGACCGAGGCGTTCTGGGTGAACCTCGTCGACCCCGAGCAGAGCCAGATCCTCTCCGACGCGCTCGCGGGTCTCGCTGGGGTCGAGTCGGTGGTCGACCAGCGCAGCTACCTCGACCAGATCTTCGCGATCCTCAACGCCTCGAGTCTCACAGCTGTCGGCATTGCCGCGCTGATGCTCGTGGCCGCCGCGCTCCTGATCGCGACCACAATCCGGCTGAGCGCCTTCTCTCGTCGACGCGAGCTCGGCATCATGCGCCTTGTCGGAGCCTCCAACCGCTTCATCCAGACCCCGTTCGTGCTCGAAGGCGTCGTCGCGGCCCTGCTCGGCTCGCTGCTCGCCGGCGGCGCCGTCATCGCGATCGTGCACTTCTTCGTACAGGGCTATCTGACGCAAACTCTCCCGGGCACGAGCTTCGTCACCGTCGACGACGCGCTCATCGTCGCGCCCGTGCTGCTCGTCGCCGGCGGGCTGCTCGCCGCGATCGCGTCGAACGTCGCAATCAGCCGGTATCTGCGCGTCTGATCGGTCGCGACCGACGCGCACCGAGCATCCAACAGAAATGGATGCTCGGGGCCGGGCTATGCTGGAGGGCTGCGCGCTGCCCCGCGCGCCCGTGAACGCCACCGGTCACGCTGGGCCGAAAGGAGGGGCGCCATGCCGAAAGAGCAGGGTCAGAAGGTCGTGGCGACCAACCGCAAGGCTCGCCACGACTACACGATCGAGGACACCTACGAGGCCGGCCTCGTCTTGAGCGGCACCGAGGTGAAGTCGCTGCGGCAGGGTCGCGCGAGCCTCGTCGACGGCTACGGCTTCATCGACGGGGGCGAGGCGTGGCTCGACGCCGTGCACATCCCCGAGTACTCGCAGGGCACCTGGACGAACCACTCCCCGCGCCGCAAGCGCAAGCTTCTTCTGCACAAGCAGCAGATCATCAAGATCAGCCAGAAGACCAAAGAGGGCGGCTACACGCTGATCCCGCTGAGCATTTACTTCAGCGACGGCCGCGCGAAGGTCGAACTGGCGGTCGCGAAGGGCAAGCGCGAGTACGACAAGCGCCAGACGCTGCGCGAGAAGCAGGACAAGCGCGAGGCCGAGCGGGCCATGCGCAGCCGCAACCGCATGGGCGAGTAGGCGGCTGGTCCTCATCTCAGTAGACACGACCATCGCAACTCTTTGTTTAACTGATGCATTTTCGTTTTATATGCACCTTTGTCGACGACGATGTGTCAACTTTTACTCAGGGCTACGTGTTCAAGTGATTCGAGCTCAGTAATTGCGTCGGGCGATTGCGGCCTTCCGCAATGGCTTTCCCTTCCGGTGTCCCCCAAAGTGCGGACTGGTCAACTATGTGATGACAATCTAAGTTCAACCTTGCAGCGCAGGGCTGCCAAGAAAAGAGGTAAGATCGATGTCTCGACTGACAATAGGTGCTTCTCTGGTGTGTGTAGCGTCAATGCTCTCGGTAACCGGCGTCGTGGCGCCGTCCTACGCTGTCACTGAAATCAACAGTGCGGGGGTAGACGGGGAGGCCGTCGAGGCGGTTCGCTTCATCGAAGACGTCACGGGAACTGAAAACCTTGTCGACGTCGCTCCTGGCGGGTCCAGCGAAAGCGTGTCCGTGCCCCTCGACAGCGATGGCGCTGTTGTCCTGAGCGCGGGTGGCGTTGAGTTGCGGTTCACGCAGCCTGGTGTTTCCGAGGAGACGACGGTCAGTGCCAATGGCACGATTTCCTATGTGAGCGATTCGGAAGCGTTCGACACTCATCTGCAGGTGCTTGAATCGCCTGCTCCTGACCTCCTCAGCGAGGGAGTTCGAGCGCTCATAGAGATCCAGGACCCCACAGCGCCAAGAGAGTACGTCTTCCCCTTGAATATTGAGCCCGGAACTGAATTGACCGTCCTCCAGGACGGAACAGTAGTTGGCTATAGCGGCGAGGACACTACCCTCGTCGTGCCGGCACCATGGGCTTTGGACGCGGAGGGCTCGCCAGTTCCTACTTGGTACGAGGTGAGAGGAGACGCCCTCGTGCAGCACGTCGAATTCAGTGATTCCGACGTGTTTCCGATTGTCGCCGATCCTGCATTCTTCTTGCCGCTGATCATCGCTGGCGGGCGCGTCATCGGGCAGGTTGTGGTGAACGCAGCCACACGAGCCGCAGCAGTCCGTGCCGCTGCCGCTATCGCCGCGCGCACCGTTATCGCTACTGTCAGAGGCGTTATCACCAGCACAGCGGCTAAGCGGTGCTTCGCCGGGGCTGCGATCACGGGGGGCGCCACGTCTGTTCCGGCAATCCTTCAGGAACGCGGCGATGGGAACTGGCAGGTGCGGTTCAACGGAAACTCCGCCGTTCAGATTGTGAGCGCGAGCGTCGGTGGCTGCCTGGCGGCGAACATTCGGTGATGGTCTTTCGTAAGGCCGCCTTTCTGGTGTTATACGCGTCGGTCGGGGGGTGCGTCGCGTTCACAGTGGCGAACGTCCTCGGTTTGCCTGGCTATGCGGTCGGACTTGTCGTTGGCGTCGTCTTCATCAGACTGGCTGATCGCGTTGGACGTGGCTTTGGCGTCGCTCCAATTCTGGCTCCAAACGAGCGGCCCACGCCCCGAGGCGAAAAACCAGAAATCGCCTAAGCGCGCGCTCGCTGGTGAACCCGTGTCCACGACTGACCGTCGTGGACACGGGTTGCTACCGCATGCAGGTCCTCAATCCACCTCACGGTTCGGTGTGTGAAGTTGGGCCTTGGATCACCTGCCGGCGCTCACCTTCTTGGGTACGAAACGACCCCGACATAGCGCGGGCCTGGCTGCTCATCGAGTGCTCAGGCATTGCAGGCGTAGGCTCGATCACCGTGGCAAATTCGGCGACGAGTGACGTGACGTACTCCGACCGCACCCGTTGGCAGGCGTTCTCGATTGCGGTGGCCGTCGCGTCGCTCACGATTCTCGACCTGTCGAAGGTGAACGTCGGCATTCCGGCGATCGAGCAGTCGCTGGGCGCCGGCCCGACGGAGGTGCAGCTGATCGTCGCCGGCTATGTTCTCGCCTTCGGCGTCGTGCTCGTGCCGGCCGGCCGCTGGGGTGACCTGAACTCGCGGCGACGGATGTTCCTCGCCGGGCTCGTCGTCTTCCTGCTTGCCAGCCTGTTCTGCGCCATCGCGCCGAGCGTCGAAGTGCTGATCGCCTCGCGCATCCTGCAGGGAATCTCGGCGGGGCTGCTCATGCCGCAGGTGCTCGGGCTCACCCAGCAGCTCTTCCAGGGCCCGGCGCGCGGGCGCGCGTTCGGCATCTTCGGCGCCGTCATCGGGCTTTCGACCGCCTTCGGTCCGACCCTGGGCGGCCTCTTCGTCAGCCTCGGCAGCGACGACGTCGGCTGGCGCCTCATCTTCTGGATGAACGTGCCGCTCGTGCTGCTGCTGTTCCCGTTCGCCTACAAGCTGCTGCCCCGAACCCAGCCCGCGTCCGACGGACCGGCCGACCTCGATCTCGTCGGCACCGCGCTGCTCGGCGCGGGCGTGCTGGCGCTCATGCTGCCGTTCGTGCTGACGACGGGCAGCCCCGACGACAACCCCGCGCGCTGGTGGTTCCTTAGCGTCTTCGTCGCCATCGCCGCGCTGTTCATCGCGTGGGAGCGCCGCTACCTCGCCGCCGGCCGCACCGCGATCGTCGACTTCACGCTGTTCCGCATCCACAGCTACCGCAACGCGACCGTGCTGGCGATGGCGTACTTCGCCGCCATGCCGGCGACCTTTCTAACGCTCACGCTGTTCCTGCAGCTCGGGCTCGATCTTCCCGCCGTGTACGCCGGAATGGTCACAATCCCGTTCGCCCTGGCGAGTGCCGTGACCTCCTTCTACTCGGGGAAGGTCGTCGATCGCTACGGGCGCCTCATCGTCGTCGTCGGTCTCGTCGGCGTGCTCGTCGGTTTCGGCGGAGCGGTCGCCTCGGCCCTGCTGCTGCCGCCCATCGCCGTGCCGTGGGCGATGGCCGTCGCAATGCTTGTTGCCGGGGCCGGCGGCGGGGCCGTCATCGCCCCCAACCAGACCCTCGCCCTTGCGGAGGTGCCCGTCACCTCGGGCGGCGTCGCCGGCTCGATCGGCCAGGTCGGCCAGCGCGTCGGCACCGCGGTCGGTCTCGCCGCCGCGACCTCGGCGTTCTACGCGACCGTCTATCGCGAAGAGGGCATGTTCTCGCAACTCATCGTCTACCAAGACGCCTACCGCAATGCGGGTGGCGTGATCGTGCTGTTCGTGGCGATCGCGCTCATCGTCGCTGTTGTCGACCTCCGCGCCCGCCGCGCGGGCAGGGTTCCCGACGGCATCTAGCGCGGCTATACTGAAGGGCTACGCCGCGGGTTCCGCGAGCGTGTGAGAACGCCGGTGGCCGGCCCGAACGGCAGCCAACGGCTCACAAAACTCCACAGTGCGTGACAGCGACTCGCTCGCACGAGCATCCATTTTTCGTTTGTGATGGCGGATGCACGATGCGAGCCCCACGGGGATGATCGGTTTCGACACTGCCTGCGAAACTGTGAGAAGCGGGTCGAGGATGCAGGGTTATCTCGTAAACGCTCCCTGTAACCAATAGGTGCCAATGCTAAGCGCACCGACTTCGCTCTCGCCGCCTAAGGCAGAGTAGATAGTCCGTCAGCCCGGGTTCGCCTCCGCCCCGGTCGCTGGCGTCATTGAGGAGGCTTGCTGTGTGGTTGCGTCTCAGGGCCACACGGGACTTTTTCTGAGGCTGGGCCCGTCGACCTAGGGGTCTGCAACAAAGGTCGGGGCCGAGCAGAACGTCTCAGCAGACTACGCCCGTAGAAGGCTCAGGCTCACAGCAGTGGACGGGGGTTCGATTCCCCCCATCTCCACCATGGGTTGTTGTCACGCACTGTTGGAGGGTTCGCGCGCCCGTGCATGTGCGCCGTGGCCTGACAGACTGGGCCTATGCGCGTAATCCTCAACGTGATCTGGCTGATTCTGTCGGGCCTGTGGCTGTTCCTCGGTTACGCGTTGGCGGCCCTGATCATGGTCGTGCTCATCGTCACGATTCCGTGGGGCATCGCCGCGTGGCGCATCGGCGTGTATTCGCTGTGGCCGTTCGGCAAGACCGTGGTCGATCGACCCACCGCCGGGGTGGGGTCCGCGCTCGGCAACATCGTGTGGGTGGTCCTCGCCGGCTGGTGGCTCGCGATCGGGCACATCCTGTCGGCTCTTGCCCTCGCGATCACGATCATCGGCATCCCGTTCGCGTGGGCGAACCTGAAGATGGTGCCCGTCGCGTTGCTGCCGCTCGGCAAGCAGATCGTCGACATGTAAAAAATTATTGACACGCGTGCTGCGCGTGCCCTACCGTTCGGGTGTCAAGAATTCTTGACACCCGAACGATCGAGGGGATGCTCGCGATGAGCTTCGAACACCGCGGCGCGTGGATTCAACTGGCCGTCACCATCGGCGCCTACGCCACCTACCTGACGCTGCTCGTTCGCCGCGCCGACGGCGCTCCGCTCAGCGAAACCCCCTATGGCGACCTGATCGCGTGGATGATCGGCGGGTCGATCGTTATCGGAATCGTGCTGACGATCATCGTCGGAATGTTCGGCGGCGAGCGTGCGCGGCGAACCGATATGCGCGACCGCGCCATCAACCGGCTCTCCGATCAGGTCGGCGCATCCTTCATCATCATCGGCGCAGTCGCCGCGATGATTCTCGCCATCCTCGAGGTCGAGCACTTCTGGATCGCCAACGCGATCCTCGTCGGCTTCGTCGCCTCGGGCATCCTGTCGTCGATCGCGCGCATCGTCATGCACCGCACGGGGGTGCCGTCGTGGTGAAGCCGACGCGTGTCACCAACCGCATTCGCGACCTGCGCGACGAGCACGGTGGCATGACCCAGGGCCAGCTCGCCGACGCGCTCGGCGTTACCAGGCAGACGGTCAACGCGATCGAACAGGGCAAGTATTCGCCCTCGCTCGAAGTCGCCTTCCAGATCGCCCGCGTCTTCGGGGTCGGCCTCGACGACATCTTCCGCTACCCCGACGGCACGTGAGCGCCCACCCCGAAAGGCCCCCCCGATGACCAGCGCGACCCCGACCGTCCCCCCGATCATCCCGACGACCATGCGCGCGCTTGTGCAGCGCGGGTACGGCACGAGCGATGTGCTCGCCGATGAGATGCGCCCCGTGCCGACACCGCGGCGTGGAGAGGTTCTCGTGCGCGTCGAGGCCATGAGCCCCGATGCGGGCACGATCCACCTCCTCGCCGGGCGACCCCTCATGGTGCGCCCCGCCGTCGGCTGGCGAACCCCTCGTCAGCCGGTCCCGGGTCTCGCCCTCGCCGGTCAGGTCGTCGCCATCGGCGAGGAGGTGACGACCATCGCCGTGGGCGACCACGTCGCGGGGTCAGGCGCCGGCGCCCTCGCCGAGTACGCCGTCGCGCCCGCACGGAAGCTCGCGCTCGCGCCCTCGGCGGTCTCGATGACGGATGCGGCGAGCATCCCGATCTCGGCCGTCACCGCCCTGCAGGCGGTGCGCGACGTCGCCCGCGTGGAGGCGGGCCAGCGCGTGCTCGTCATTGGGGCGGGTGGCGGCGTCGGCGCGTTCGCCGCGCAGTACGCGGCGCTCGCCGGGGCCGACGTGACCGCCGTGGTCAGCGCTCGCAAGTCCGACTTCGTGCGCAGCCTCGGCGTGGAGCGGCTGATCGACTACGCGCGCGAGAATGATCCATCGCGCTGGGGCACATTCGACGTCGTGATCGATACCGCCGATGGCCGACCGCTGCACGTGCTGCGGCGGGCGCTCACCCGACGCGGCACGCTCGTCATCGTGGGGGCCGACGGGGTCGGCGGGCCGGTGTTCGAAGGCTTCGACCGGCAGCTGTTTCGGGTTCCGCTCGCCAACATGGTGGCGTCGCAGCGTATTGCGTCGGTCATGCAGAAGGAGACCGGCGACGATGTCGCCCGCGTGCTGGGCCAGGTGGCCGAGGGCAGCATCGCGTCAGCGGTGACGGAGGTGGTGCCGTTCGCAGACGCGCGCCCCGCGCTCGACAGGCTCGCCGCGAAGCAGGTCGCGGGCAAACTCGTGCTGACGCTCGATCGCTAGCGAGCGATTCCGGCGAGCGAGCCCGTGAGCTTCTGGCCCGCCGGGTCGTAGATCACGCAGAGAATCTCGCGGTCGCCGTTCGCCCAGCTGCCTTCCGTCGGGAAGTAGTAGCTGAAGTCGTAGATCGAGTCGAGGTAGGGGATACCGACGAACTCTTCGAAGCGCTCGAAGCAGGCGTCGTCGGCCTCGGCGATCACGGCGTCGTTCCCGGGAAACGCGTCGCCCGTCATGATGATCGACGCGTAGACCTCGCTGTCGTGCGGCTCGCTGCACGGCACGAGGGGAACCTCGGTGACCTCGTCACTGGCAGACGCGTCGTTCAGGCAGTCGCCGACTCGAATGGTGAAGACGTCAGCGCTGTCATTTTGTTCGATGACCTGGCCGTCGTCGCCGCGGGGCGTCGAGTCGCCGCCGAACGTGGATCCCAGAAGCGAGCATCCGGCCAGGCTGACCGCGGCCGCAGCAGCGACGGCGAGTAGCGATAGGCGGCGGGCGAAGAGGCGAGGGCGGGTCACACGGCGAGCATAGTCAGCGATTTCTGACGATGTCGAGCACGGTGTCGTGCAGCACACCATTGGTGGCGAGCGCGCTGCCGTGCCACGGGCCTTCCTCGCCGTCGACCGACGTGAATCGGCCACCGGCCTCCTCGATGATGGGCTGCAGGGCCGCCATATCGTAGGGCTGCAGGTCGAATTCGCCCGCCGCATCGATGGCGCCCTCGGCGACGAGCATGTACGACCACATGTCGCCAATGGCGCGCGCACGCCAGGCTCCTCGGGCAAAGGCGATTGCCTGCTCTAGTCGGCCGGCGTCGGCCCAACCGGGCAGGCTGTTGTACGACACGACGGCGTCAGCGAGCGTGGCGACGCCGCTGACCCGCAGTCGGGTCGGTTCGGCACCCGCGAGTGCTCCGGTGCGGGTCATCCATGCCCCGAGGCCTGTCGCGCCCCACCATCGACGCTCGAGCGCGGGGGAGCTGACCACGCCGACGACGGGGCGACCGTCGACGGCGAGCGCGATGAGGGTGCCCCAGATCGGCACGCCGCGTAAAAAGTTCGCGGTGCCGTCGATCGGGTCGATGATCCACTGACGCCCGGCGACCTCCGTGCGATCCGCCGCCGCCGTGAACTCTTCGCCAAAGATCGCGTCGTGGGGGCGCTCGGCGACAAGGCCCGCACGAATCGTCTCTTCGACCGCGCGGTCGGCGTCGGTGACGGGGGTGCGGTCAGGCTTCGTCGTCACCTCCAGGTCGAGCGATTGGAAGCGCGCGAGCGACACCTCGTCGGCGGCGGCGGCAAGCCTGAGGGCCAGGGCGAGGTCGTCGGCGTGGGTCGAGGCGCTGTCGGTCACAGACCGAATCTAGTAGTCCTTCGGCCGCATCAGGGTGGCGAGCAGTCGCTGCAGTGAGTCGAGCCGCGCGGCGCCCGCCTCGCCGAGCTCTCCGGCCTCCACCGCCTCGACGAGGGCGCAGTCGGGGCTATCAGGGAGGTGCGTGCACCCCCGCGGACAGCGTTCGGCCACGGCGGCGAGGTCGGCGAAGCCCGTCAGGATGTTCGCCGGGTCGACGTGGCCGAGCCCGAACGAACGCACCCCGGGGGTGTCGATGATCCAGCCGTCACCGTCGGGCAGGCGCAGCGACACGGTCGAACTCGACGTGTGACGCCCGCGGCCCGTGACCGCGTTGACGATGCCGGTCGCGCGCCCCGCGCCCGGCACGAGCGCGTTCACGAGCGTCGACTTGCCGACCCCGGAGTGTCCGACAGCGACGGTGGTGCGGCCGTGCAGCAGTGCGCGCAGCCGATCGAGCGGCGGGTCGGATGCGGCGCTCGTCACGATCTCGACCCCCAGCGCGCTGAGCGGCGCGATCAACTCGGCAGGATCGCGGAGATCGGTCTTCGTCACGACGACGAGCGGGGTGACGCCGGCGTCATAGGCGGCGACGAGATAGCGGTCGATGAGGCGGGGGCGGGGCTCGGGATCGGCGGCGGCCACCACGACCATGAGCTGGTCGGCGTTCGCGACGATCACCCGCTCGACGGCGTCGGTGTCATCAGCGCTGCGCCGCAGCAAGGTGCGCCGCTCGTGCACGCGCACGATGCGTCCGAGGCTCCCCTCGGCGCCGCTGACGTCGCCCACCACGTCGACGCGGTCGCCTGTGACGATCGCGGTGCGACGCAGCTCACGCGCGCGGGTGCTCAGGACCTCCCGCTCGGTGTCGGTGCCCTCGTCGATCAGGGTGAGATAGCGGCCGCGGTCAACCGTGACCACCCGGCCCACCACGGCGTTGTCGTGTGCCGGACGCTGTTTCGTGCGGGGTCGGTTTGCCTTCGGATTCGGCCGCTCGCGCACCGCGCTCTCGTCGTAGTCGCCCCAGGGCTCGTCGTCATCGTCGTCGACGGGAGGCAGCCAACTCATGCGAGCATGCCCTGCCACAGTTCGGGGAACTCGGGCAGTGTCTTCGCCGTCGTCGTAATGTCGTCGACCTCGACGCCCTCGACGACCAGCCCGATCATCGCGCCCGCCGTGGCCATCCGGTGGTCCTCGTACGCGCGCCACGGCCCACCCGAGAGGGTGGCGGGTTCGAGGGCGAGGCCGTCCTCGAGTTCGCGAATCGCGCCTCCGAGGGCCGTGATCTCGGCGGTGAGCGCCGCGAGCCGGTCGGTCTCGTGGCCGCGAAGGTGCCCGATGCCGGTGATGGTGCTGGGACCCGCGGCGAGCGCGGCGAGCGCGACGAGGGCCGGGGCAAGTTCGCCCCCGGTCGACAGGTCGAGGGTGACGCCGCTGATCGCGCGGCCATCGCGCAGACCTTCCCCGCCGTCGACGGTGACAGCGCCGTCGGCGTCGTGACGCACGGTGGCGCCGAAGTGCGGCAGCAGGTGGGTGAGGTCCGCGCCGACCTGCGTCGTGCGTGCAGGCCAGCCGTCGACCGTCACGGTGCCGCCGGCGATGAGGGCGGCGCCGAGGAACGGTGCAGCATTCGAGAGGTCGGGCTCGATGGTGACATCGAGTCCGGCGATCGGGGCGGGCTCGACCACCCACACGCCCGGCTCGGGACTGTCGACGCGCACACCACGGTCGGCCAAGCACTGCACCGTCATCTCGATGTGCGGCATCGACGGTAAGTGTTCGCCCGTGTGGCGCAGCACAATGCCCTCCTCGAAGCGGGGGGAGGCAAGCAGCAGGCCGCTGACGAACTGGCTCGACGCGCTCGCGTCGATCGCGAGCTCGCCGCCGCGAATCGCCCCGCGACCCCAGAGACTGAAGGGCAGCGTGCCGCGACCGTCATCGTTGACGTCGACACCGAGCGCTCGCAGGGCCTCGATCGTCGTGCGCATGGGGCGCCGACGCGCCGACTCGTCGCCGTCGAACGCGACGGGGCCGAGCGCCAGCGCGGCCAGGGGAGGCACGAAGCGCATGACCGTGCCGGCCAGCCCGCAGTCGATCGACACGGATCCCGTGAGCTCGTCGGGCGGCGTGATGAGCAGATCAGGGCCGAAGGCGCCGTCGCCGTCGACCTCCTCGATGTCAACACCGAGCGAGCGCAGGGCCTCGACCATGAGTCGCGTGTCGCGCGAGTGCAGCGGGCGGCGGAGCAGCGACGGCGCGTCGGCCAGCGCCGACAACACCAGCTCGCGGTTGGTGAGCGACTTCGACCCGGGAAGCATGATGCGGGCGTTCAGGGGGCCCGCGGCGGTCGGGGCGAGCCAGCGCGTGTCCGTGGGGCCGCCGGTCGCGGCCTCGGTGCGATCTTCGTCGCCGTAGGGCGAAAAGCGGGGGCCGGAATTATTCGAGACGAGCATCGGTTATCAGGGTAGTCGGCACGCACGGGATTGAAAGGACGGTGCTCGTTGAGCGCGACGCTTGTCATGGATGCCCCGTCAGTACACTGGCGCTCGATGACTGACGAGGCCGAAACCAAGCGAGCACTGTTTCAAGAGCAGGCTCTGCCGTTCATGGACCAGCTCTATGGCGCCGCGATGCGCATGACGAAAAACCCGGCCGACGCCGCCGACCTCGTGCAAGAGACCTTCGTGAAGGCCTTCGCTGCGTTCGCGCAGTTCGAACAGGGCACGAACCTGAAGGCGTGGCTGTACCGCATCCTCACGAACACGTTCATCAACCAGTACCGCAAGAATCAGCGCAATCCCTACCAGGGTGCGCTCGAGGAGTTGGAAGACTGGCAGCTCGGCGGCGCCGAGTCCGCCACGTCGTCCACCGGTCGCTCGGCCGAGGCTGAAGCGATCGACCGGATGCCCGCGAGCGCCGTGAAGGACGCGCTGCAAGAGATCCCCGAAGACTTCCGCCTCGCGGTATATCTCGCCGACGTTGAAGGCTTCGCCTACCAAGAGATCGCCGACATCATGAAAACGCCGGTCGGAACCGTGATGAGTCGCCTCCACCGCGGTCGCCGACAGCTGCGCGAGAAGCTCGCCGACTACGCGAGAGAGCGCGGCTACGCCATCCCCGACTCGACCCCGACCACCACCAGGAGCACGACATGACCGACTGCGGCTGCGACAAAGCCAAGGCCGAGCTCGAGGAGTTCCTGCACAACGAGCTGAGCCCCCAGCAGTGCCAGGACATCCGCGACCACATGGCCGTCTGCGACGACTGCTCGGCTGAGCACCTCGTCGGCCTCACCCTGACCAACAAGGTGAAAGAGGCGTGCCAGGAGAAGGCACCCGACGAGTTGCGCGAGCTCGTCCTCGGAGCGATCTCGAACCTCGACAACCGCGCGTAGCGCGCGATCCCGAACGCACGCGGTCCGTGGATGCTCGGCCGAGCATCCACGGACCGTTCGCGTTTGCGACTAGTCGCTGAGCGCCGCGTCCATGATGGCGGCGTGCTCTTCCGCGCTGCGCTTCGACGAGCCGGTCGCGGGCGACGCGGAGGCCGGGCGCGAGACGACGCGCACGCGCTTCATGCCGCGCTTCGCGAGCTCGATCGTGAAGAACGGCCACGCGCCCTGGTTCTCGGGCTCGTCCTGCACCCAGACCAGCTCGGCGTTCGGGTAGCGGTCGATGACCGCCGCGATCTGCTCGGCCGGCAGCGGGTGGAACTGCTCGAGGCGCACCAGCGCCACGCCCTGCGTGTCGCGCTTGGCGATCTCGCTCTTCAGGTCGTAGTGGATCTTGCCCGAGTGGAACAGCACGCGCCGGACGGCCTGCGGGTCGGTCACCGTCGCATCGTCGATCACCGGCTCGAAGCGGCCCTGCGTGAAGTCGGCCACATCGCTCGTCGCTCCGCGCAGGCGCAGCATCGCCTTCGGGGTGAAGACGACGAGCGGGCGGCGCGGGCGCGCGTAGGCCTGACGGCGCAACAGGTGGAAGTACGACGCCGGCGTCGAGGGCCGGGCGATCGTCATGTTGTCTTCCGCTGACAGCTGCAGGAAGCGCTCGATGCGGGCCGACGAGTGGTCCGGTCCCTGGCCCTCGTAGCCGTGCGGAAGCAGCAGTACGACGCTCGAGCGCTGACCCCACTTCTGCTCGGCCGACGAGATGAACTCGTCGATGATCGTCTGGGCGCCGTTGGCGAAGTCGCCGAACTGGGCCTCCCAGAGAACGAGAGCGTCGGGTCGCTCGACCGAGTAGCCGTACTCGAAGCCCATGGCCGCGTACTCGCTCAGCAGTGAGTCGTAGATCCAGAACTTCGCCTGGTTCTCGCTGAGGTTCGCGAGCGGCAGCCACTCCTGGCCGTTGGCGCGATCGTGCAGCACGGCGTGCCGCTGCACGAAGGTGCCGCGACGGGAGTCTTGGCCCGCCATGCGGACGGGCGTGCCCTCCATGAGCAGCGAGCCGAGCGCGAGCAGTTCGCCGAAGCCCCAGTCGATGCCGCCGTTGCGGCTCATCTCGACGCGCTTCTTCAGCATCGCCTGCAGCTTGGTGTGCACGGTGAACCCGGCGGGCGGGTTGTCGTGAGCGTCGCCGATGTGCTGCACGACGCTGACGTCGACGCCGGTGCTCTCCGGCTCACCCGATCCCTCATCGACGGATGCGTCACCGCCGACGACCGGAATCGCACCCGTCTGCGCCGCGTGCGTCTCGGCGAAGGCGACCTCCATGCGCTCTTGGAAGTCTTTGTGGGCGTTCTCGAACTCTTCTTCGGTGATGTCGCCACGACCGACGAGCGCCTCCGTGTAGAGGGTGCGAACGCTGCGCTTGGCCTCGATGAGGTTGTACATGAGCGGTTGCGTCATCGACGGGTCGTCGCCCTCGTTGTGGCCGCGGCGGCGGTAGCACACGAGGTCGATGATCACGTCGCGCTTGAACTCTTGGCGGTAGGCGAACGCGATCTCGGCGACGCGCACGACCGCTTCGGGGTCGTCGCCGTTCACGTGAAAGATCGGAGCCTGGATGGTCTTCGCGACGTCGGTCGAGTAAATCGACGACCGAGCCTCACCGGGGGGCGTGGTGAAGCCCACCTGGTTGTTGACGACCACGTGTACCGTGCCACCCGTGCGGTAGCCGCGCAGTTGCGACAGCTGCAGGGTCTCGACGACAACACCCTGACCGGCCATGGCCGCGTCGCCGTGTACCAGCACGGGCAGCGTGCCGAACTTGCCGTCGCCCTTGCGGTCTTGCTTCGCCCGGACGATGCCCTCGAGCACGCCATTGACCGCCTCAAGGTGCGAGGGGTTCGCGGCGAGGTACACCTCGATCTCTTTGCCGCTCGCTGACGTGAAGGTGCCCTGCGTACCGAGGTGGTACTTGACGTCACCCGAGCCCTGCACGTTGCGGGGATCTTGCGTGCCCTCGAACTCGCGGAAGATCTGGCCGTAGGTCTTGCCCGCGATGTTGGCGAGCACGTTGAGGCGACCGCGGTGCGCCATGCCGATGGCGACCTCGTCGAGCTCATTGTCGGCAGCCTGCTGCACGACCTCGTCAAGCAGCGGAATCAGCGACTCGCCACCCTCGAGGCTGAAGCGCTTCTGGCCGACGTACTTCGTCTGCAGGAAGGTTTCGAACGCCTCGGCCTGGTTGAGCTTGCCCAGGATGCGTATCTGCTCATCGTGCGTCGGCTTCTGGTACGGCTTCTCGAGCCGCGTCTGGAACCAGCGTCGCTGCTCGGGGTCTTGGATGTGCATGTACTCGATGCCCACCGTGCGGCAGTACGTGTCGCGCAGCACACCGAGAATCTCGCGCAGCAACATCGTGCGCTTGCCCCCGAAGCCGCCGGTGACGAACTCGCGGTCGAGGTCCCAGAAGGTGAGGCCGTGGCTCGAGATGTCGAGGTCGGGGTGGCTGCGCTGCTGGTAGGCGAGCGGGTCGACGTCGGCCATCATGTGCCCGCGCACCCGGAACGAGTTGATCAGCTCGTGAACGCGCGCCGTCTTGTTGACCTCGTCGGCGAGGTCAACGTGAATGTCTTGCGCCCAGTGAATCGGGTCGTACGGGATGCGCAGGTCGGCGAAGATCTCTTCGTAGAAATCGCGCTGACCGATCAGCAGCTCGTGCACCTTCTTCAGGAACTCGCCGCTGCCGGCGCCCTGGATGACGCGGTGGTCGTAGGTGCTCGTCAGCGTGATCGTCTTGCCGACACCCAGCTCGGCGAGAGTCGCCTGCGACATGCCCTGGAACTCGGCGGGGTACTCGAGAGCGCCCGCGCCGATGATGGCGCCCTGGCCCTTCATGAGGCGCGGCACCGAGTGCACGGTGCCGATGCCGCCCGGGTTCGTGAGCGAGATCGTGTTGCCCTGGAAGTCGGCGGCGGCGAGCTTGTTGTCACGGGCGCGCTTGACGACGTCTTCGTAGGCGGCGTGGAACTCGCCGAACGTCATCGACTCGGTCTTCTTGATGCCGGGAACCAGCAGGGCCCGCGTGCCGTCGGGCTTCGGGATATCGATCGCGATGCCGAGGTTGATGTGGGCCGGCGTCACGACCACCGGCTTGCCGTCGTGCTCGTCGTAATAGACGTTCTGGCTCGGGAACTCGCGCAGTGCCCGCACCATGGCCCACGCGATCAGGTGGGTGAATGACACCTTGCCGCCGCGGGCACGCTTCAGGTGGTTGTTGATGACGATGCGGTTGTCGATCATCAGCTTGGCGGGGATCGTGCGAACGCTGGTTGCCGTCGGAACCGTGAGCGACGCATCCATGTTCGTCGCCAGCGTCTTCGCCATGCCGCGCAGGGCTGTGACCTCGTCCTGCTTCTCGGCCGCCTCCTCGTCGACGACGGGGGCGGGCGCCGTCGCGGGGGCCTGCGCGGGAATCGGCTGCGGCTGCGGGGCACGCGCCGTCGTCTTCGCGATCGGCTGGCTGCCCGTCACGGGCGCCGAGCCGATGCTGACCGAGCCGCCCGTCGACGCGCTGGGCAGCGCCGTCGTGGGGTCGTCGCCGGTGACCGTGGTGGCTGTCACCGGTGTGGCCTCCGCAACCGCGACAGCGGTCGGGGCGCTCGCGGTCGCGCGCTCGGTGGACGACTGCTCGTACTTTTCGAGGATCGGCCACCACGAGGGGTCGACCGACTCTTTGTTCTCGCGGTACTGCTCGTACAGCTCATCGACGAGCCATTCGTTAGCACCGAACTCACCGGAGGCGCCGCCCTCGGCACCCGTACCGGACACGTGGCTTGACACAGCCGACCGCCCACTTTCGCTTCTGCTGGAGGGTTAATTCTCGACGCGCCGCCGACGATGGCGGCACCGCTCAAGCGTAACGCCTTGCGCCGGAGCAAACGCTCGATGCCGCTGGGGCTGTGGGCGCGCATCCGCGGGCTTGTACCGTTGACGCGTGCGCTTTGCGAACGAGACCCCCGTCCATGACCTGACCTACTCCGACGTCTTCTTGACGCCGCAGCGTTCGGCTGCCGGCAGCCGGCTCAGCGTCGACCTCACTGTGGACGACCCGGCCGGGCTGAAGACTCCGATCGTCGCGGCCAACATGACGTCGGTCACCGGCTCGCGTCTCGCCGCAGCCCTCGCCCGTCGTGGCGGCCTCGGCGTGCTGCCGCAGGACCTTCCGCTGCAGGAGCTCGACGCCGCCATCCGCGAGGTCAAGGCCGCGCCCACGATGCTCGACCCGCTTATCACCGTGACCCGTGAGACGTCGGTCGCCGAGGCCCGACGGCGCGTGCCCGACACGGAGGGGGCCCTCGTCACGATCGTCGATTCCGACGGCGAGCCGACCACGTGCATCCCGGCTGCGCGCCTGCGGCACGCCTTGCCGGACGCTGTCATCGGCGATCTCGTCGGCGACCCCGTCCCGTCGATCGACGACGAAGACGTCACGGATGCGCGCACCGCCTTCGACCTGATCGATGCGGCCGGCGCTGACGCGGTCGCCGTGCGCCACCACGGGCGCATCGTCGGCTCGCTGAGTGCGCGCAGCGCCGTGCGGGCGACGCTGTACACGCCGGCGGTGGATGCTCACGGCCGTTTGCGTGTCGCCGCGGCAGTCGGGGTGAATGGTGACCCCGCCGAGCGGGCCGCCGCCCTCGTGCAGGCCGGCGTCGACGTTCTCGTGCTCGACACGGCTCACGGCCACCAGGAGCAGATGCTGAGCGCACTGCGTGCGGTCTCCGCCCGAAACCTCGGGGTGCCGATCGTCGCCGGCAACATCGTGACGGCCGACGCGGTGCGCGACCTCGTGGAGGCCGGGGCAAACATCCTCAAGGTCGGGGTGGGGCCGGGCGCCATGTGCACGACGCGCATGATGACCGCCGTCGGGCGACCTCAGTTCTCGGCCGTGCTCGAAACGGCGGCGGCCGCGCGCGAGCTGGGGGCGCGCGTCTGGGCTGACGGGGGAGTGCGCTACCCGCGGGACGTGGCCCTCGCGCTCGCCGCCGGTGCATCCGCCGTCATGATCGGCTCGTGGTTCGCCGGCACCCTTGAGGCGCCCGGCGAGATCGAAAGCGATGAGAGTGGTCGCTGGTTCAAGAGTTCGTGGGGTATGGCGTCGACGAAGGCGGTCGAGCAGCGCTTCCGACGCCTCGACGCGTTCGAGCGCGCGAAGAAGACGCTGTTTGCCGAGGGTATTTCGTCGTCACGCATCTACCTCGACCCGCAGCGCCCGAGCCTCGACGACCTGCTCGACATGATCACCTCGGGGCTGCGCAGCTCGATGACCTACGCGGGCGCCGCGACGCTGCCCGAGTTCCACGAGCGCGCGGTGGTGGGCGTGCAGTCGGCGGCCGGCTACGAAGAGGGCAAGGCGTTGCCCGTCTCCTGGTAGCTCGAGCACACCTATGCTCATCAGCACCATGGAGCCTCCGTCTACCGCCACCCTCGACGTACTGAGGGACACCCGTGGGCGCTGAGTTACTCGGCGGCGAATGGCTTCTGCTCGGCATCGGGGTCGTGCTGACCATCGGTACCGGCCTGTTCGTCGCGAGCGAGTTCGCGCTCGTCAACCTCGACCGGTCTGAGCTGGAGGCTCGCCGCGAGCGGGGCGAGACCCGGCTGGGCATGACGATCGCCGCGCTCAGGTCACCTCGACGCACCTGTCGAGCGCGCAGCTCGGCATCACGCTGACCACACTCCTGACCGGCTACACGATGGAGCCGGCCATTTCGCGGCTGCTCGCAGGCCCCCTGCTCGCGATCGGCGTTCCCGAGGGCGCCGTGCGCCCCGTCGGGTCGGTCACCGCGATCGTCATCGCGACGCTGCTGTCGATGATCGTCGGCGAATTGGTGCCGAAGAACTTCGCGCTCGCGCTGCCGCGACAGACGGCGAAGGTCGTCATCCCGTTCCAGTGGCTGTTCACGACCGTTTTCCGTCCCGCGATCCGCGTGCTCAACGGCACGGCGAACCGCATCCTGCGGGCGATGGGCATCGACCCGAAGGAAGAGCTGAGTGGTGCCCGCACCGCCGAAGAGTTGTCGTCGCTCGTGCGCCGCTCGGCGCAGCACGGCCTGCTCGAGGCGGGCACGGCGACGCTCTTGTCGCGCACCCTTGCCTTTTCGCAGTTGACAGCACAAGACGTCATGACGCCGCGCCCGCGCATCGAGAGCGTCGAGCGTGGCGACAGCGCGGTCGACATCATCGAGCTGGCGCGGCGTACCGGCCACTCGCGCTTCCCCGTCGTCGGCGAGTCGTTCGACGAGTACGGCGGCACGGCCGGCGTCGCGACGCTCGAGGACCTCGTCGAGGAGCTCGTCGGTGAGGTCGCCGACGAACACGATCGGGCGGTCGTGGACGTCGTTCGCGCCCGTGACTGGCTGACGTTCCCGGGCATCCTGCGACCCGACGAGTTGGCGGACCGGGCGGGCGTCACCGTTCCCGAGGACGGACCGTGGGAGACGGTGGCTGGCTGGCTCATGGCCGAGCTCGGCCGCCTGCCCCGCGTCGGCGACACCGTCCAGATCGACGCCGGCGTATTCCGCGTCGAACGGCTCGACGGTCGCCGCATCGACCGCGTGCGCTTCACACCGGTCGCGGTGGACGCCCCGTCGGCGGGAGGCGCCTTGTGATCACGTCAGCGGACTGGTGGGGCCTCGTCTGGCTCGTCATACTGCTCGCCGGCAACGCCTTCTTCGTTGGCGCCGAGTTCGCCGTGATCTCGGCCAAGCGCTCGCAGATTGAGCCGCGCGCCGAGGCGGGCTCCCGCGCCGCCAAGACCGCGCTCTGGGCGATGGAGCGTGCGACCCTCATGCTCGCGACGAGCCAGCTCGGCATCACGGTCTGCTCGCTGCTGATCTTGAACGTGTCCGAACCGGCGATCCACCACATCCTGGAGATTCCGATCAGTCTGACCGGCCTTCCGCCCGAGGTCGTATCAACGATCGCGTTCATCATCGCCCTGCTGATCGTGTCGTTCCTGCACGTCGTGCTCGGCGAGATGGTGCCGAAGAACCTGTCGTTCTCGCTGCCGACCCGGGCCGTGCTCATTCTCGCTCCGCCGCTCGTGACCGTCGCCCGCATCTTCGCCCCCGTCATCTGGAGCCTCAACGCGATCGCCAACGGCATCCTGCGCCTGTGCGGCGTCGAGCCGAAAGACGAGGCGACCAGCACCTACACGCTCGACGAGGTGGCGACGATCGTGAAGCAGTCAACCCGTGAAGGCCTGCTCACCGACGCGACGGGCACGCTCGGCGCGGCCTTCGAGTTCACGAACAAGACGGTCGGCGACGTCGCCGTCCCCATGGATGCTCTGGTCACCCTGCCGGAGGACGCGTCGGCCCTCGACGTCGAACGCGGCGTCGCCCAGCGCGGCTTCAGCCGCTACCCGCTCGTCGACGAGGCCGGCGAGCCGACCGGCTACCTGCACCTGAAGGACATCATCGACCTGCCCGAGGACGAGTTCGACGATCCCGTGCCGCCGAAGCGTATCCGCCGGCTCGTGTCCATCGCGGCCGACGCCGAATTGGAAGACGCCCTCGCCCTCATGCGGCGTTCCGGCTCGCCCCTGGCCCGCTCGGTCGACGCCGAGGGGCGCACGGCCGGCGTGCTGTTCCTCGAAGACATCATCGAGGAGCTCGTCGGCGAGGTGCAGGACGCCACCCGCCGCCGCCATTTCGGCTGAGTGGGGGCTGGCGTGGTGCCAGCCTGCGGCGTAGCGTGAGCGCATGACGGGGCATGACGATGCGACGGAAATGGCGGCGGCGATCGACAGAGCCCTCCGCGAGGCGCAGTTGCCGGCGGGCGGGGCGGTTCACGCCGAATCGGTGACGATCATCGCCGCGCCGGAGCCCTCTGAGGCGGAGTCGGGCGCGGGGCTGTCCACTCTCGACGGTGCCGACGGCGACTAAGCCTCGATCCACCGGTGAGTCGGGGTGTTGAGCGGCGTCGTGACATAGAAATGCCCCTCTGACCGGGAAGAATAGAGCTTG
>Ga0208490_100379_pt1 | contig 30230 bp, 31 predicted proteins | sample SubbioAug_CSWold_FD_184818 | JGI IMG/M metagenome (GOLD analysis project Ga0208490, IMG submission 184818) | Serpentinite rock and fluid subsurface biosphere microbial communities from McLaughlin Reserve, California, USA - CR11Aug_CSWold (SPAdes) | ecosystem: Environmental > Terrestrial > Deep...
GAAGCCGTCGCAAACGGCGGCAACGCCTACGAGCACTACGTCAACTACGGAGAAGCCGAAGGCCGGACCTTCTGACAAGGCACGCCGGATGCTCTCGACCCTCCCCGTTCGCGCGGGGAGGGTTTTTTGCATCAGTCGAAGCGCCGGACGCCCGCTGTCGGGCGGGGAGTTCAACGCATTCGGGATCCGGCGGAAAGAATGATCAGCTGTGGATCACGCGCCCATATGCATCAAGCACGCTCTCATGCATCATTTCCGACAGCGTCGGATGCGGGAAGACCGTGTGCATCAGGTCTTCCTCCGTGGTCTCGAGGTTCATGGCGACGACGAAGCCCTGGATCAGTTCGGTCACTTCCGCGCCGACCATGTGCGCGCCCAGCAGCTTCCCCGTCTTCTTGTCGAAGATCGTCTTGATCATCCCCTCCGGCTCGCCGAGCGCAATCGCCTTGCCGTTGCCCTGGAACGGGAAGCGCCCGACCTTCAGCTCGAAGCCCAGCTCCTTGGCCTTCGCCTCCGTCAGGCCGACCGAGGCGATCTGCGGGTGGCAATAGGTGCAGCCCGGGATCATCGCCTTGTCCATCGCGTGGGTATGCATCCCCTTGATCGTCTCGACGCACAGAACGCCCTCGTGCTCCGCCTTGTGCGCCAGCATGGGCGGCCCGGCGACGTCGCCGATGGCATAGATGCCGGGAACGTTCGTGCGGCCGAGTCCGTCCGTGACGATGCAGCCGCGGTCGGTCTTCACGCCGAGCTTCTCGATCCCCAGACCCTCGATGTTGCCGAGCACGCCGACGGCGGAGATCAGGCGATCGGCCGTGATCTTCTGCGTAGCCTTGCCGTCGTCGATGGTGGCGGTGATCGAATCCGCACCCTTCTCGACGCCGGTCACCTTCGCGCCGGTGATGATCTTGATGCCCTGCTTTTCGAAGCGCTTGCGCGCATGCGCCGCGATCTCCGCATCCTCGACGGGGAGGATCTGCGGCAGCACCTCGACCACGGTCACTTCCGCGCCCATGGTGCGGTAGAACGAGGCGAATTCGATGCCGATGGCGCCGGACCCCATCACGAGGATCGATTTCGGCATGGCCTTGGGTACCATGGCCTCGAAATAGGTCCAAATCAGCTTCTTGTCCGGCTCGATGCCGGGCAGCGCACGCGGGCGAGCGCCGGTCGCGACGATGATGTGCTTGGCGGTATAGGAGCCAGGGCCGAGCGCGCCCTTCGGCGGCTCCTTCGGCGGGCCTTCCACGGATTTCGTCGCAGGGCTGACGGTCACCTTGCCGGGCGCGTCGATCTTGCCCTCGCCCCAGATCACATCGACCTTGTTCTTCTTGAGCAGCATCCCGACGCCACCGTTCAGTCGACCGGAGACGCCGCGCGAGCGCTTGACAACCTCGGCGATGTCGAACGACACGTTCTGCGCCGACAGCCCGTAATCCTTGGCGTGCTGGAAATAATGGTAGATCTCCGCCGAGCGAAGCAGCGCCTTCGTCGGGATGCAGCCCCAGTTGAGGCAGATGCCGCCGAGATGCTCGCGATCGACCACGGCGACCTTGAAGCCGAGCTGCGCCCCGCGAATGGCCGCGACGTAGCCGCCAGGCCCCGCTCCGATGACAATGATATCGTAGTTCGACATATTCACCCCCGTCATGCCCGGGCAGGTCCCGGGCGAAAGCGCCACGGGACGAAGAATGCGGATGACGGGCCGGGCGAGCCGGCCCGCTCTCGGATCAGACGAGCATGCCCATCGGGTTCTCGATCAATCCCTTGAAGGCCTGAAGCAGTTCTGCTCCGAGCGCACCGTCCACGACCCTGTGGTCACAGGACAGCGTGACGCTCATCACCTGCGCGACGGTGGGCGCGTCGTTCTTGACGACGACCCGCTTCTCGCCCGCGCCCACGGCGAGGATGGAGGCATGCGGCGGGTTGATCACGGCGGCGAACTCACGGATGCCGAACATCCCGAGATTGGAGACCGCCGTCGTTCCGCCCTGATACTCTTCCGGCTTGAGGCGCTTGTTGCGGGCGCGCCCGGCCAGATCCTTCATCTCGGCAGAGATCGCCGAAAGCGACTTCGTTTCCGCCTTGCGAATGACCGGCGTGAACAGCCCGCCCTCAACGGACACCGCAACGCCGACATCGGAATGCCTGAAGCGAAGCACGCGGTCCTCGGCCCAGACGGCGTTGGCGTGCGGCACCTTCTGCAGGGCGAGTCCGAGCGCCTTGATGACGAAATCGTTCACCGAGAGCTTGTAGGCGGGCTTGCCGTCCTTGTCCTTGGTCGCCGCGTTGTTCAGCTGCGTGCGCAGGGCGAGCAACGCGTCGAGCTCGACGTCGAGCGTCAGATAGAAGTGCGGGATGGTCTGCTTGGATTCGAGCAGGCGCTTGGCGATGGTCTTGCGCATCCCGTCGAGGGTGACTTCCTCGTAGCTGTCCTCCGGGTACATCGCCTTGACCTGCGCAAGCGACATGCCCTGCGCCATTCCGCCGGCAGCAGCAGCGGCCTTGGGTGCGGCAGCGGCCGGAGACTGTGCGGGAGCTGCGGCAGGGGCCTTCGCGCCGCCGGTTTCGATCGCGGAGCGAACGTCGCGCTCGATGATGCGCCCATGCGGGCCGGAACCCTTCACATGCGCGAGATCGAGGCCTGCATCCTTGGCGATGCGGCGCGCGAGCGGCGAGGCGAAGACGCGCTCGCCCTGCCCTGCTGCAGGAGCGCTCGACGATGCGCTTGCGGGCGCGGCCTGCGGCTGAGGTGATGCGGAAGCCTGGACAGCGGTCTCGGCAGGCTTCTCGGATGGGCGTGCGGCGGCGGTCGGCGCAGGCTCGGCGGCATCAGAAGCTGCAGGGGCTGCGGATGTAGACGAGTCGGCGGAGACCGACTTCGGATCCTCGCCCTCCTCCGCGATCACCGCGATCAGGTCGTTGACCGGGACGTCTGCGGTGCCCTCTGGCACGACAATCCTGGCGAGGATGCCATCATCGATCGCCTCGACCTCCATGGTGGCCTTGTCCGTCTCGATCTCGGCGAGGACGTCGCCGGACTTGACGCTGTCGCCTTCCTTCTTGAGCCACTTGGCGAGATTGCCCTTCTCCATCGTCGGCGACAGGGCGGGCATCAGGATGTTGATGGGCATTGTGCGTATGATCCTGAGCTGTATTCAGTTGATGGAATGGGTGGAACCGGGATCGGTCGGATGATCCAGTTCGGCGTTGAAGCCCGCGCAGATTTCCGCGAAAGCCTCGTCCTCACCGACCCCGGTTTCGAGCGCGTAGATCCGCGCCGCGTGGCGGGCGAGATCGACGAGCAGGACACCCCATGTGAACGGTTCATCGAAGGAGCGCCGTAGAGCGACACTTATCCCGCCCTCCACGACACTCGCCCGCAGCACCTCGTGACCACCCTTTTCGAGGGCGTCCGGGGGTGCGGAGAGTTCGTGGAATTCAGGCTTGTCGCTCATCTCGCTCACTTGTAGCAGACGGCCTTGCAGGCCGCGATCACCTCGCCGACATTCGGCAAGGCGAGCTTTTCGAGGTTGGCGGCATACGGCATCGGCACGTCCTTGCCGGTGACCCGCATGACCGGCGCATCGAGATAATCGAACGCCTGCTCCATCACCCGCATGGCGATCTCGGCGGTGACGCCCGATTGCGGGAAGCCCTCCTCGACGGCGACGCAGCGGCCGGTCTTCATGACCGAGGCGATGATGGTGTCGGTGTCCATCGGGCGGATCGTGCGCAGATCGATGACCTCCGCTTCGATGCCCTCCTTGGCGAGTTCATCCGCAGCCTTCAGCGCATAGGTCATGCCGATGCTGAACGAGACGATGGTCACGTCCTTGCCGGTGCGGTGAACCTTCGCCTTGCCGATCGGCACCAGGAAATCGTCCATCTGCGGCACGGGGAAGCTCTGGCCGTAGAGAATTTCGTTCTCGAGGAAGACGACCGGGTTCGGATCGCGGATGGCGCTCTTGAGCAGCCCCTTCGCGTCGGCTGCCGTGAACGGCATCACGACCTTCAGGCCCGGCACGTTGGAATACCAGGCCGCATAATCGTGGCTGTGCTGCGCACCCACGCGGGACGCCGCGCCGTTGGGGCCGCGGAACACGATCGGGCAGCCGAGCTGGCCGCCGGACATGTAGAGCGTCTTGGCGGCCGAGTTGATGATGTGATCGATCGCCTGCATGGCGAAGTTGAAGGTCATGAACTCGACGATCGGACGCAGGCCCGAGAACGCAGCGCCCGTCGCCATGCCCGCAAAGCCGTGCTCGGTGATCGGCGTATCGACCACGCGGCGCGCGCCGAACTCCTGGAGGAGGTTCTGCGTGACCTTGTAGGCCCCCTGATACTCCGCGACCTCTTCGCCCATGACGAAGACCTTCTCGTCACGCCGCATCTCTTCGGCCATGGCGTCGCGAAGCGCTTCGCGAACGGTCGTGTTCACCATCTCGGTCCCGGCGGGGACTTCCGACGAGGCGTCGTAGGAATCCGTGTTGCGGATGACGGCGGGCGCAGCCGGGGCGGAAACCGGTGCGGCCGGAGCCTCGCCGGGTGTTTCCACGGGAGCCGGTTCGCTCGGTGCTTCCTTCGCTGCCGGCGCAGGTGCCTTGGCACCTCCGGCAGCAGCGGCCGCAACGTCTTCGCCCTCCGAGGCGATGATCGCGATCGGCGTGTTCACGGCGACGTTGTCGGTGTCGTCGGCGATCAGGATCCTGGCGAGGATACCATCGTCGATCGCCTCGATCTCCATGGTCGCCTTGTCCGTCTCGATCTCGGCGAGAATGTCGCCGGACTTGACGGCATCGCCTTCTTTTTTAAGCCATTTGGCTAGCTTGCCTTGCTCCATCGTCGGAGACAGGGCAGGCATCAGGACATCAATGGGCATGGGCTCAAGCTCTTCGCTCAGCGGGCGCCATAAGCAAGCGCGGCCAGTTATCGGAATTCAGTGAAGGATGTCGGTCCAGAGTTCGGACGGATCCGGCTCGGGGTCGTTCGTCGCGAAATCGGCAGCCTCGTTGACGATCTGCCTGATCTTGCTATCGATCGACTTGAGCTCGTCCTCCGCCACGTTCCACTCGCCGAGAAGACGGCGGCGGACCTGCTCGATCGGATCGTGCTCCTCGCGCATCCGCGCAACCTCGTCCTTCGTGCGATATTTCGCCGGGTCGGACATGGAATGGCCGCGATAGCGGTAGGTCATCATCTCGAGGATGAACGGCCCCTGCCCCGAGCGCGCATGCTCGATCGCACGCTCGCCTGCGGCCTTCACTGCGCGGATATCCATCCCGTCGACCTGCTCGCCGGGGATGTTGAACGACAGCCCGCGCTTGGAGAAATCCGTCTGCGCGGCGGATCGCGCCACCGAGGTGCCCATGGCATAGCGGTTGTTCTCGATCACGTAGACCACGGGCAGCTTCCACAGCGACGCCATGTTGAAGCTCTCGTAAACCTGGCCCTGGTTGGCCGCGCCGTCGCCGAAATAGGTCAGGCAGACATTGTCGTTGCCGCGATAACGGTTCGCGAACGCGATGCCCGTTCCAAGCGACACTTGCGCGCCGACAATGCCGTGGCCGCCGTAGAAGTGCTTTTCCTTGGAGAACATGTGCATCGAGCCGCCCTTGCCGCGCGAGTATCCGCCGCGGCGACCGGTGAGCTCGGCGAGGACGCCCTTGGGGTCCATGCCCGTGACGAGCATGTGGCCATGATCACGGTATCCTGTGATCACCTGATCCCCGTCCTTGGTCGACATCTGCATGCCGACGACGACCGCTTCCTGCCCGATGTAAAGGTGGCAGAAGCCGCCGATCAGGCCCATGCCGTACATCTGGCCCGACTTCTCCTCGAAGCGGCGGATCAGCAGCATTTCGCGATAGGCGTGGATTTCCTCGTCCTTCGACAAGGTTGGAGTATTGGGGGCCGCTTTCCGCGAACTACCCCTGGTGGCCTTGGGAGCAGAGCCCCCTGCTTTGCGCGCAGCCGTGGCCATTAAAAACCTCCGAGACGTTTCCCTCGGACTTTAATACCCCAACGAAAGTCGAAAAGCGAGTAGCTGCACGAGGCGTTCATGACGCATTGCACAAACTGCAAAATCATGATTTTAAAAGAGAAATTGCTATCAACTTGATTTCTGTTAATCGAATGTCCTGCGACCGTTTATTGCCCGCGCGTGATTATCACAAGATCGTTTCTGTGAACGCGGCCTAGCATCAGCCGGGCCTGCTCCTCGAGCAGGTCGCGATCCAGCTGCTCGCTGCGGACGAGCCCGATGCGCCGCTCCCAGTCTTCGCGCTCATCCTCGAGCGCAGCAAGCTGCTGCACGGCCACCTCGATCTGCGCGCTCAGTCCGCGTTTGGCTTCGAGCCCACGCTGTCCGATATTCGCGTGATGAAGGAAATAAGCGACCGCCAGGCCTGAAGCGCAATACAGCGCCAGGGGGATCAGAACAGCTCGGGCTCGGGCTCGTACTACCATGGCGTCAGACTAGGACGCCATGGTTAAGGAGGTGTTATCGAATCCGCCTTGCAGCGCCTTCTCAGCCGAAATTCTTGACCGCAGAGCGACCGGCATAAATCGCCTGCGTCCCCAGTTGTTCCTCGATGCGGATCAGCTGATTGTACTTCGCAAGGCGATCCGAGCGAGAGAGCGAGCCGGTCTTGATCTGCCCGCAATTCGTTGCAACCGCGAGATCGGCGATGGTCGCGTCTTCGGTCTCGCCGGAGCGGTGCGACATGACGCAGGTGTAGCCGGCGCGATGCGCCATGTCGACGGCGGCCAGGGTTTCGGTGAGCGTGCCGATCTGGTTCACCTTGATCAGGATTGAATTCGCCACCCCCTGCTCGATTCCGCTGCCGAGACGCTCGACATTGGTGACGAAGAGATCGTCGCCAACGAGCTGGCAAGTCTTCCCGATCTTGTCCGTGACCGCCTTCCAGCCCGCCCAGTCGTCTTCGGACATGCCGTCTTCGATGGAGATGATGGGATAATCGGCCGCGAGCTTGGCGAGGTAGGCGGCCTGTTCGTCGGAAGAGAGGCTGCGGCCATCGCCCTCATAGACATAGGCACCGTTCTTGAAGAACTCGGTGGCGGCGCAGTCCAGCGCGATCATCATGTCGTCGCCCGCCTTGAAGCCGGCCTTGGCGATCGCGTCCATGACGAAATCGAGCGCGGCCTCGGCGCTGGGGAGGTTGGGTGCAAAGCCGCCTTCGTCGCCCACGTTCGTGTTGTGACCCTTATCCTTCAGCGCCTTCTTCAGCGTGTGGAAGACTTCCGCCCCCATCCGCACCGCATCCGCCAGCGTGGAGGCGCCGACGGGCATGATCATGAATTCCTGGAAGTCGATCGGGTTGTCGGCATGGGCGCCCCCGTTGATGATGTTCATCATCGGCACGGGAAGCACGCGCGCCTGCGTGCCGCCGACATAGCGATAGAGCGGTAGCCCCGTCGCCTCGGCTGCCGCCTTCGCCACGGCGAGGGAGACCCCAAGGATGGCGTTTGCCCCCAGCCGCGCCTTGTTCGGCGTACCGTCGAGCGCGATCATCGCCGCATCGACGCCGACCTGGTCCTCCGCATCCATTCCCACGACCGCATCGAGGATCTCGCTGTTGACGCCCCTGATCGCCTTGGTCACACCCTTGCCGAGATACTGTGACTGATCGCCGTCGCGCAGCTCGACCGCCTCGAACGCACCGGTAGACGCGCCGGAGGGCACCGCCGCGCGCCCCATGGAGCCGTCTTCGAGGAAGGCGTCGACCTCGATCGTCGGGTTGCCCCGGCTGTCGAGGATCTGGCGGGCGACGATATCGATAATGGCGGTCATCGTGGAGGCTCCAATTCATACGGAAAAACGTTTCTCGCGGGTTTTATGCGATAGGGCGGCAGACGCAAGGTTCCAGACGGACAAATCCGCCGCGATATGTCGTTCGTTCGCCGAATGCTGGCGCGAAGCTGCCGCTTTGCCGCAATTGACGGGGGTCGCGATCAGCGCGATAGCAGGCGCGACGCCAGTACCGACGGACGGAACACATGATCGATTCAACCAATCTCCAGCTCGGCCAGACGAGCGCACAGCCGGGCTCGCCCGAAGAGGCGCAGCTCGACCGCGTTCCCAATCCACAGGCCGGGACGGACTACGTCGCCCGCTTCACCTGCCCGGAATTCACCTCGCTCTGCCCGGTCACCGGCCAGCCGGATTTCGCCATTCTCGTCATCGACTATGCGCCTCGCGACTGGCTGGTGGAATCGAAATCGCTGAAGCTCTATCTCAACGCCTTTCGCAATCATGGCGCATTCCATGAGGATTGCACGGTGGCGATCGGGCGGCGGCTCGCGGAGCTTCTCGCGCCGAAGTTCCTGCGGATCGGCGGCTATTGGTACCCGCGTGGCGGGATCCCGATCGACGTGTTCTGGCAGACGGGCGATCTGCCCAAGAACGTCTGGCTGCCCGATCAGGGCGTCGCCCCCTACCGCGCCCGCAGCTGAGGCGCCGTCGCCTTCAGCGCCCAGGCGGCGATGAAGCCGAGGCTGAAGATCAGCAAGGCGAGCATGAGGAGAGTCGCGTTCGCCCCGAATATGGTGGAGCCGTAGCCGAAGATCACCGGGCCGGCCGCTCCGCCGCAGAAGAACGAGCAGGCGTGAAGCGCCACCGCCGATCCGCGTGCCTCGACCGACAGCTCCGTGACCTGCGTCTGGAACGAGTTGTGCATCATGTAGAAGCCGAGCCCGAGCAGGGTCAGGGCTGCGGTGACCGACCTCCAGTCGTCGAGATATCCAAGCGATGCCAGCGCGAGCGCGCTTGAGAGACCGCCGCCGATCAGCATGCGATAGATGCCCAGCCGACGCAGCATCCAGCGCACGAGGCCGGAATAGATCAGGCCGCCCACGGCGAACCCGGCAAGCGCGATCCCGGCCTGCGTCGGACCGCCCGCGTCGCGCTCCGCCAGCAGTGGGGCGATGAAGGGCAGCACGCCCATGATCGCGATGGCCTCGAAGAACACCAGCGCAAACAGGGCTCTTGCGCGAGGGTTGGCGAGAAGCTCGCGGTACCGCGTCATCGCCACCGCGAAGCTGAAGACCGACCGCGTCGCCACCTGCCCTCTCACGCCCACGGATGTCGCGAGAAACGCCACGCCTGCGATCGCGGCGGCAACATAGAAAACGCCGCGCCAGCCGACGACGTCGGCGAGAAGGCCTGATAGCGACGAACCGGCCAGCTGGCCCAGAATCACGGCCACGAGAAACCGCGTGATCGCGACCTGCCGATCCTCCATCCCGACCCGATCGCCGATCGTCGCAAGCGCAAGCGGGATGATGCCGCCGGCGGCGATTCCCGTGATCACCCGCATCACAAAGAGGCTTTGCGCATCGGGCATGAAGGCTGAGGCGATCAGCGCCATGACGAGGATGGCAAGGCAGAAGCGCATCACGCGCAGCTTGCCGAGCGCGTCGCCGAAGGGGCCGAGAACCGGCTGGATCAGCGCATATGGCAGCGCGAAGGCCGTCGCGAGAAGGGCGATCGCCTTGACCGACGCATCGAGATCGAGGGCGATGACGTTGACGAGGGGATCGACGATGCGGCCCGCGAAAGTGCCCGCAAACCCGGCGATGGACAGGATGATGATCGTAGCGCGAACGGCTTGCGTGTTTTCGTGGTCCGACGACATGCGCTGAGTGGTCCGGGAGCGGGCTCGCCCGCGGAATGCACAGGCTAGAACAGTCAGACGTCGACCGCGAGCGCCGAGCCCTGCAATTCACGCAGGGCCCGCACCCGTCACTAAGGACGGATTTCTAAAGCAACGATTTCGCCAGCCTGTCGAACCCCATGAGATTACTTAGAAGTTTCTCGAAGTCTCTCAGCGGAACCATGTTCGGGCCATCGGATGGGGCATGATCGGGATCCGGATGTGTTTCAATGAACAACCCGGCCACGCCCACCGCAACGGCCGCGCGCGCAAGCACGGGAACGAACTCCCGCTGCCCGCCTGAGGTGGCGCCCTGCCCGCCCGGCTGCTGCACGGAATGGGTGGCGTCGAAGATCACGGGCGCGCCGGTCGCCGCCATGATCGGGAGGGCGCGCATGTCGGATACCAGCGTGTTGTAGCCGAACGACGCGCCGCGCTCCGTCAGCATTACATTGGCGTTGCCCGCGCCAACGACCTTTGCCGCCACGTTCGCCATGTCCCAGGGCGCGAGAAACTGCCCTTTCTTCACGTTGACCACGCGCCCGGTTTGCGCGGCGGCCACGAGCAGATCCGTCTGGCGGCAGAGAAATGCTGGTATCTGCAGGATATCGACCACCTCCGCGACCCGCGCGCACTGCCCCGCCTCGTGCACGTCGGTGAGGACGGGCAAGCCGTAGCGCTCCTTCACCTCGACGAAGATCGGCAGCGCCGCGTCAATGCCGATGCCGCGCGCACTTGCGCCCGAGGTGCGGTTGGCCTTGTCGAAGGACGACTTGTAGACGAGCCCGATGCCCAGACGATCGGCGATCTCGCGCAGGGCGGCGGCCATTTCGAGCGCGTGTTCGCGGCTCTCCATCTGGCAGGGCCCGGCGATGATGGAGAGCGGCAGCGCATTGCCGAATCTGACGTTGCGCTTGCCGCCGACTTCGACGACGGAATTCGGCTGTGCAGTCATGTTCCAGACCCGTTTGGAAGGTGTCAGAAGGTCATCGCAGCGGCGTTGATGATGCCCGCGGCGAGCGAGATCGCGCCGAGAAAGATGGCGGCGGACAGTTCCCCCGCAGCGATGCGCTTCGAGAGATTGGGGATGATGACGCGCACCATTCCGTAAGCCGCGAGCTGAACCACCATCGCAACGACGCCCCAGATTGCGAGATCCGCAACAGACTTGGCGTAGACGACGGCGCTCGACAGCGGAAGCGCGAAGCCGACGAGGCTGAGCCCGAGCGCAAGCGCAGCGGCGACGACGTTCTGCCGGATCAGGGCGAGCTCGTTATGCGCCGTCACCAGCGTATAGACGAGGAGATAGGCGGCGACGAGGGCCGCAGCCATGAGGAAGAACAGCAAGAACTCCGGCAAGTTCGATATCGACGAAAACACCTGCATCTCCCTGTTCGCGAATCTCGTCCGATGCATACACCTGCCGGCCGAGGATCGCGAGGCGGAAAGCGCCCGAACTGCGGAATTATGGCAAGCGGCAAATATCGGGTGATCCCCCGATCACAGGATGAAGGGATCAGGGGAGCGCAGGATCAAACGTCGCGCTGACCCTGAACCTCATCCTCGTCTCGGTCGGGCCCCATCCCCTGGCCCCGAAAGCCCGTCGCCAGAACATAAAGCTCGGCCGAGTCGGCGCGGCTGGCCGAGGGCTTGACGTGGCGGACGGTGGCGAAGTCGCGCTTGAGATCATTCAGCAGCGTGCCCTCCGTGCCGCCCCGCAGCACCTTCGCCAGATAGACGCCGCCCGGCGCAAGGATCGATCGCGCGAAATCCGCTCCGACCTCGGCAAGGCCCATGATGCGCAGGTGATCCGTCTTCTTGTGGCCGGTGGCGTTTGCGGCCATGTCCGACATCACGACATGCGCCGGCCCGCCGAGCATGGAGATGAGGGTCTCGGGCGCATCGTCTGCCAGGAAGTCCATCTCGATGAACTCCGCTCCGGGCATCGGTTCGATCGGCAGGAGGTCTATGCCGACGATGCGGCCGAAGCTCTTCTCCTTGCCTTCATCCTCCGATCGCACGAGGCCCGTCCGCCGGGCCGCCACCTGCGACCAGCCGCCGGGAGCGGCACCGAGATCGACGATCCGTTGGTTCGGCTTGAGGAACTTGTACTTGTCGTCGAGTTCGATGAGCTTGTAGGCCGCGCGGGAGCGATAGCCGTCACGCTTTGCGCGAAGGACATAGGGATCGTTCAACTGCCGCTCGAGCCAGCGCTGGGACGACGGCGTGCGCTTTCGCGCGGTCTTGAGCTTCACCTTCAAGGCCCGCGTCGGATTGCTGTTCTTTTCGGTCACTTGCCTCTACCGCGGCGCCAGACGCCGTCCTCACGCATCATGTTCATCAAGATACCCTCGCGCAGCCCCCGATCCGCGATGCGCAGCCGTGGAGAGGGAAAGGCGCGCCTGATCCCCTCGAGGATCGCGCACCCGGCGAGCACGAGATCCGCACGCTCCGGGCCGACGCACGGGTTCGCCGCCCGCCCGTCGTAGTCCAATTCGATCAACTCGTCGAGGACGTCGTCGATCTCGCTGTCGGCCATCCAGAGGCCGTCGACCTGGCGGCGATCGTAGCGCGGCAGTCGCAGGAAAATCCCGCCGACCGTCGTCACCGTCCCGGATGTGCCCAGCAGGTGAAAATCCTGCGCCGTCGCCGCGGAGGCGGCTGCGATCTCGAACGGCGCCAGCATATCCGACACCTCCTCGACCATCTGCTCGAACTTCTCCTTCGAGACATCCGTGCCGCCATGCCGCTCTGCCAGCGTCACCACGCCCACGGGAAGCGAATCCCATGCCCTGATGCGCTTGCAGGGATCTGAAAGCGGGCTTCGCGCCTGCCCGTCGAGCCATGCGATTTCCGTCGATCCGCCACCGATGTCGAAGATGATGACCGAATAGGCCTCCGGGTCGGCGAGCGCCGCGCAGCCGGTCACTGCGAGATAGGCCTCCGTGCGCCGATCGACGATCTCGAGTTCGAGGCCGATTTCGTCCAGGACGCGATCGACGAACCGGGTCGCGTTCTGCGCCGCGCGGCATGCTTCCGTGGCGATCAGCCGCGCCCGCCTGACGCCCTTGCTGCTCATCTTGTCCCGGCAGATGCGCAAAGCCTCAAGCGTGCGATCGATCGCGCCTTCGTTCAGGCGCTCCGTCGCCCCCAGGCCCTCGCCGAGGCGCACGATGCGGGAAAACGCGTCGATGACGCGAAAGCCGTGGCGTGATGGTTCAGCGATCAGGAGGCGGCAGTTGTTCGTGCCGAGATCGAGGGCGGCGTAGGCCTCTCCGGAGCGGCGATGGTGACGGAGCGGCCACTGCCGATGATGAACACCGCCGGCTTGATGAACTGCGCCTGTTTCCTGTGGGCCGCGCTCCGACGTCAGGCTCGTTTCCGAACCCGGCTGCCCGCGAAAACCCAAAGCTCCACCATTGACCGGCAAGGTCTCGATCCCATGGACGCCATGCCCGAATGCCAGCGTCCTTCAACTTGGGGACAGAGTAGCAAGACCAGCGGCGTCGTGCCAAGGCCTGTTATGCGCCGGACTGCATTTGTTAATGATTTGTATGCGCGTATCAGGCCGCAACCTTTTGCGGGACGGCGCTCGCCGTGCGTGCGACAGGGCGAAGCAGCCCCTTCACCTGCAGGTACGGCCGGGGTCGGTTGATCACTTCGTCGAGGCGCGACCAGAGAACTTTCGGCGAAAACGGCTTCGCGATGATCTCGTTGACGCCCAGCGACACGGCGCGATCCACCACATAGCGACGCGGCTTGCCCATCATCAGGATGATCGGAAGCGTCGGGGCCGGGGATGTTGCGGGCGTGCGGGTGAGGCGGATGAACTCCTCGCCGCTGAGGATCGCGAGATCCCAGTCGAGGATGACGAGATCGGGCTTGCTTTCCGACAGCACCCCCAACGCTTCTGCCCCATCGGGCGCTTCGAGAACCCGCTTGATCCCCACGCGCGTCAGCATGTCGCGCAGAATGCGCCTGATGTAGAGGCTCTCGTCGACGACGAGCGCGGCGATGTCAGGGAAAGTCGGCGTGGCGATCATGGGTGTGTCAGGCCGTTCTGGAACGCAACATGGAAGTTCGCGCTGAGAATAGGCCGCAATTCTTTTCCGCTTCGCTAACGAAATCCTTTATCCGCCGTCGACCATGCGTTTGCGGTTTGAAGGTCGGCGCAGCACGGATAGGATCGTCACAAAGGCTGCGAATCCCCCCGCTTCGCAGTCGTTGGTCACGAGGAGAGCAGGTTATGAGGCGTTCGGTGTTTCAGGGTTCGACGTTGCGGGGCAAATTGATGCGAACCGTTTGTAGAAAATTCAGGACGATGGCGATCGTTGGAACGGCGACGCTCGGGGTGGGGATCGCCGGCGCCTCCGCGGACGTGCGCAGCGGACAAACCATAGCAGAGCGCTGGTGCGCGGCCTGCCACCTCGTCGGCCCGGACCAGACGCGCGCCACCGATGGCGTTGCGACATTTGCGGAGGTTGCCCGTCGGGAGGACGTGACCATCGACGGCCTCAGGGCATTCCTCGCCTCGCCCCATCCGATGATGCCCGACATGGCCCTGACCCGCAGGGAGATCCGCGATTTGGTGGCCTATATCAAGTCTCTGGAGTAACGCGCAGAAGGGGTTAGGCCGAGGAGTGAAGGCGATGGATCAGCACCCTGCCCGCTCGCTCGGAGCGGCGGATAGCGTCGGAGACGCCGGTTTCCCTGCGCGGTGCAAGAGCTTGGACGTCGCTGGCGCGCCGGGCGGCTTCCCGCATTGCGTCCGCGCCCCTGGGCCCGCACGAAGCTGGTCCGAGCACGTCCCGCAAGACACCCGCATCGTCGCGGGCAGCGTCGAGAACTGATGCGTCGAGGATCGGCATGAGCGCTTCCCTTCGTCTAAAACCCCACCTCTTCGGGCGGGTTTATGATCAGGACATCAACGTGGGTGTTAGGCTGCTGTTCCCTTAGTTCTGAAATTTATTGTAACATATCGTGAGCGTCCGATACGAGCTGATTTTACCTCACGTTTCGTTGATCCAGGCGTATGCTCCCGGTTCTCTCTCGTCGAGACGCGTCACCTTCGACCTTTACGACTGGTTAAAATGACAACTCCCCCGCCCCCTTCGCGCCCCGACCAGAAGTGCCCCGAACAAGAACGCCCGGATCCGGAGCGCCCTGTTGGTGCTGGAGAAATCCCGCTTGTCGAGGAGATTCAGACATCGGGAGAAAGCTCCCGCCCGGAAGAGGCTCCACGCCCGAGAGCGCCCCCCCGTCGCGTTCTCGTCATCTTCAACAGGTCGAGCAGACGTGCCGGGGAGATGATGGAAGCGGCGGTGGAGCAGCTCGATCGCCATGAGGATATCGCCGTCACGATCGCCGACTGCACTGCCAGGGAGAAGCTGTCCCCGCTGATCGTCGAGCGTCGAGAGGATTCGGATCTGGTGGTGCTCGGGGGCGGTGACGGGACCATCAACGCAGCCGCGCGCGGTCTCGTCGAAGCGCAGATTCCCCTCGGCATCCTCCCCCTCGGCACGGCAAACGACCTCGCCCGGACTCTGGGTATTCCGGAGGATCTCGAAGAGGCGACGCAGATCATCATCGACGGCAATCGTCGCCGCATCGATCTCGGCGAGGTCAACGGCGCCCTGTTCTTCAACGTTGCCAGCATCGGATTATCGGCGGATCTCGCGTCGGAGCTGACTTCCGACATGAAGAAGAAGTTTGGAAAAATTGGCTATGCCCTTGCGGCGGTTTCCGTTCTTCTGCGGGCGACACCCTTTCGCGCCACCATCGAGTCCGAGCGCGCCAAAGCGCGTGCGCTGACCCTCCAGATCGCCATCGGTAACGGCCTCTTCTATGGTGGCGGCATGGCGATCGAGCGAGACGCGAAGATCGACGACGGCACGCTCGATCTCTACAGCCTCGAGATGCGTCGGGCCTGGAAGCTGGCATTGATGGCGAAAGCGTTTCGATTCGGAGATCACGGCGCGTGGCGTGAGGTCCGCGTCGATCATGCGCAGGAATTCCATATCCGGACGCGTCGACGCCACCCGATCAACGCCGACGGGGAGCTCGTGTCACACACGCCGGCACATTTTCGCATTCTGCCCAAGGCCATCGAGGTCTTCACCGGAAAGAACGCGCCCGGGATCACGACCGTCGAGGATGTGGCTTGACCACCCGTCATTCGCTTGAGCCCAGTTATTCCGGCCTGAACGCGACCGGCAGCGCCACGATTGTCGCATGCGCCATCGGAGCTCTTGTTTTTGCGATCATGGCCGTGATCGTCGTCGTCGATCCCGCTCTGATCGAGCCGACGGACGAAGCCATCTTCACCTGGCTGCGCAGCGGCGCCGCAGCAAAGCCGGAATGGTTCGGGGAGGCGGTTCGGGACGTGTCCAGTCTCGGCAGCCTTTCGGTCCTGATCGGCACCTCTCTGATCGCTTCGGCCTACCTGCTGTTGCTCGGTCACCGACGCGCCGCCCTTCACGTAGCCATCGCGGCGGTGGGCGGAATCATCCTCGGCATGGGATTGAAGATCCCGTTCGACCGCGCCCGCCCGGATCTGCTTCTGCATGAATCGCAGGTCTTCACCCGCAGCTTCCCGAGCGCGCACGCGACCGCATCGGCTGCGGTGTTGATCACCCTCGCAGCGATGGTTGCGCGACAGGCGCGGCGGATGGACCGCCAGGTCTTCATACTCGCGACTGCGGCCACGATCATATTCCTGATCGGAATCAGCCGGATCCATCTCGGCGTGCACTGGCCATCGGACGTCCTCGGCGGCTGGGCGCTCGGCACCGCATGGGCTTGCGGTTGCTGGCTCGGATTCGCTGCGGCGCACCAGAGCCCACGCGCAAGAAACGACGCGCGATAGCCTTGCTGATCAGCGAGCCTGCGCGATTGGCACCACGTTGTGGAGCGTCTTGTCGGCGTTGTCGAAGAACCGGCGGATGTTGCGTGCGGCCTGGCGGATGCGTTGCTCGTTCTCCACGAGGGCGATCCGGATATGCTCGTCGCCGTGCTCGCCAAAACCGATCCCGGGCGCGACGGCGACATCCGCCTTCTCGACGAGGAGCTTGGCGAATTCGAGGCTGCCGAGCTCGCGAAAGCGCTCGGGGATGCGCGCCCATGCGAACATCGAAGCGGCCGGCGGCGGGATTTCCCAGCCGGCCTTTCCGAACGATTCGACCAGTGTGTCCCTGCGCTTGCGATAGATCGAGCGCATTTCGACGACACAATCGTCGGGGCCGTTCAGCGCCGCGGCCGCCGCCACCTGCACCGGCGTGAACGCGCCGTAGTCCAGGTAGGACTTCACGCGCGACAGGGCTGCAATGAGGCGCTCGTTGCCGACGGCGAAACCGATACGCCAGCCGGCCATCGAGAAGGTCTTCGACATCGACGTGAATTCGACCGCCACATCCATCGCACCCGGCACCTGCAGCACGGAGGGGGGCGGGTTGCCGTCGAAGTAGACTTCGGCGTAGGCGAGATCCGAAAGCAGGATCAGCTCGTGCTTCTTCGCGAACGCGACAAGGTCGCGATAGAAATCAAGCGTCGCAACGCATGCGGTTGGATTGGACGGATAGCAGACGACGACGGCGATGGGCTTGGGGATGGAAAGCGTGACCGCACGCTCCAGCGCCGGGAAGAAGGCCGGAGACGGGTCCGCGGGAACCGAGCGGATCACACCGCCCGCCATCAGGAAGCCGAAAGCGTGAAGCGGGTAGCTGGGATTGGGGACGAGCACCACGTCGCCCGGAGCGGTGATCGCCTGCGCCATGTTCGCAAAGCCCTCCTTCGAGCCGAGCGTCGTGACCACCTGCGTGTTCGGATCGAGCTTCACGCCGAAGCGGCGCGCGTAATAGGCGGCCTTCGCCTTGCGAAGTCCCAGGATGCCCTTCGATGCGGAGTAGCGATCTGTCTGCGGCTTGCCCGCCGTCTCGACGAGCTTCGCCACGACATGGGCAGGCGCTGCGAGATCGGGATTCCCCATTCCGAGATCCACGATATCGACGCCGGCGGCGCGCGCGGAAGCCTTGATGCGGTTTACCGGCTCGAAGACGTAAGGGGGCAGGCGCTTGATGCGATAGAATTCGTTCATGGCTGATTCGGTTCGATGTTGCCGATGCGGGTTTGGCGTTACCGCATCAGTATCACCGTTGGCCCGGGAATGGCACAGGTCTTTCGGCTGATCCGCGAGATTCATGCAGGACGCGTTGCAACCCGCACCACTTCCTCGCCACCATCTCCACGAGGAAGAGTGGAGACGCGGGCCGCTGGCCTGTTCATCGCATAGTCGTGACCGGCTCCGGAGCGGGCCCGAGTTCGGGAACCGGCTCAACGGCTACCGGCTCGGGCGCAGGCGAAAGCGCCAGACGTCTCGCCTGCGCCGCGCTGGTGGCGTTGGTCGCCTGTATCCGCCGCAGCTCCTCTTCCATCGCTGCAATCTCGTCGACTGTCTTGGGGGCAGTTTCGCGCGGGGCCGCAGCGGTCCCGACGGGAACGTATTCCAGTCGCTCCGGCCGCGCTTGCTCGACGAATTCGGGACGCGCGATCGGGGCGTCGCCGATGCCCGTGGCGACGAAGACGTCCCGGACCGGATTGAGATCGCCGGCGCATCCGGCGACGAGGAGAGCCGACGCGCCGACATAAAGAAATCTCATATTCTGCAAGCCTGTCGGGAACATTTCGCAATCCTTTTGAGGAAACGGCGTCTAAATGCCGCTTCCGGTCTAGCAACCATTGTAGCTGAAAGCTTATGATGGCCAAAGGACGGCGATGCAATTGGTTCGCTGTCGTCCCAGAGGAGGATACGCTCGTGTCCGACAAAAAAGACAAGGGCGCGAAAGAAGCGCCAAAGACAGACGCGCCGAAATCGCATCCGTCAGATCCACACCCGCCCGGCTCGCAGGAGCCCGGCTCAAAGCCGCAGCTTCCGGATCTGGAGGCCATGTCGCGCAACATGGCCCAGCTCGTCGAGGAGGCGGGGAAGGCCACAGCGGCCTATCTGAAGCCCATCGAGGAACGGCGCGGCAACGTCGGCGCTGCCGACGAGATGAGCGACATGGTCAAGACGCTCGTCCATGTCACGGAGAAATGGCTCATCGATCCGCAGAAGGCGATCGAGGCGCAGAGCCGGCTCGGCGTTTCCTTCATGGATATCTGGACGACCAACCTGCGACGCATGCAGGGCGAGGCCGTCGAGCCCGCAATGAAGCCGGCTGCGAAGGATGGCCGCTTCGCCGACGAGGAGTGGTCGGAGAATGCCTATTTCGATTTCCTCAAGCAGGCCTATCTCGCTACCTCCCGCTGGGCAGAGGACATGGTCGAGGACGCCGAGGGGATCGACGAGGAGACCCGCCACAAGGCGCGCTTCTACGTGAAGCAGATGTCGAGCGCTCTCTCGCCCTCGAACTTCCTGACGACCAACCCCGAGCTCATCCGCGAGACGATGAAGGAGAGCGGAGCCAATCTCGTCAGGGGCATGAAGATGCTCGCGGAAGACATCGAGGCGGGCAAGGGCGAACTGAAGATCCGCCAGTCCGACCCGTCGCGATTCAAGGTCGGCGACAATCTCGCCAATACGCCGGGCAAGGTCGTGTTCCGCAACGACCTCTTCGAGCTGCTCCAATACGAACCGACGACGGAGAAGGTGCTGGCGCGACCGCTGCTGATCGTTCCGCCCTGGATCAACAAGTACTACATCCTCGATCTCAACCCCGACAAGAGCTTCATCCGCTGGGCGGTGTCGCAGGGCCTGACGGTATTCTGCATCTCGTGGGTCAACCCCGACGACCGCCACGCCGAGAAGAGCTTCGAGCACTACATGCGCGAGGGGATCTTCGAGGCGCTCGATGCCATCAAGGCGGCGACCGGCGAGGAGAAGGTCACGACGATCGGCTATTGCGTCGGCGGGACGCTGCTCGCGGTGGCGCTCGCCTACATGGCCGCCAAGGGCGACAAGCGCATCGAGAGCGCCACCTTCTTCACGACACAGGTGGATTTTGCCCATGCTGGAGACCTGAAGATCTTCGCGAACGAAGACCAGATCAAGGCCATCGAGGCTAACATGCAGGCGCATGGTTACCTCGACGGCGCACGCATGGCGGCGGCGTTCAACATGCTGCGGCCCAACGATCTCATCTGGCCCTACATGGTCAACGTCTATCTGAAGGGCCAGGCCCCCTTCCCGTTCGATCTGCTCTACTGGAACTCCGATTCGACCCGCATGCCGGCGGCGAACCACTCTTTCTACCTGCGCAACTGCTATCTCGAGAACAACCTGACCGCAGGGCGGATGGCTGTCGGCGACGTGAAGCTCGATCTGAAGAAGGTTAAGATCCCCGTCTTCAATCTGGCGGCACGGGAAGATCACATCGCTCCCCCGCGCTCGGTCTTCCTGGGATCCTCGTTCTTCGGCGGCAAGGTGGAGTTCGTGCTGGCGGGCTCCGGGCACATCGCTGGCGTGGTGAATCCACCCTCCAAGCCGAAGTACCAATACTGGACGAACGGTCCGCCCAAGGGGGAGCTCGAGGACTGGATTTCGGCGGCGACCGAGCATCCCGGCACCTGGTGGCCCTACTGGTTCGAGTGGGTACGCAAGCAGGCTCCAAAGGAGGTTCCGGCGCGCAATCCCGGCGAGGGTAAGCTCGAGGCGATCTGCGACGCCCCGGGCACCTACGTCCTCGCGCGCTCGTGAGGCGCCCGCGACGGGCAAAGTCTCAAGACCGGTTCTTGAAGATCGGCGCGTTGCGTTTGCCGGGTCGGCCCGCCATGATCGCCGCAACAATCACCAGGAGAGAAGTTCATGAAGCTCGTACGTTACGGCGCGGCAGGCGCGGAAAAGCCGGGGCTAGTCGATGACTCGGGAGCAATTCGTGACCTCTCGGGCGAGATTTCCGATGTGTCCGGCCCCTTCATCTCGCGCACGACGCTGCAGAAGATTGCAGCGATCGACCCCGCCTCGTTGCCTTTGGTATCGGGCGAGCAGCGCATCGGCCCCTGCGTCGGGAATGTCGGCAATTTCGTCGCGGTCGGTCTGAATTTCGCCGACCACGCCGCCGAGACCGGGGCTCCGATCCCGGCCGAGCCGATTCTCTTCAACAAGGCCCGCTCGTGCATCGTCGGCCCCAACGACGACGTCATCATCCCGAAGGGGTCGGTGAAGACCGACTGGGAGGTCGAACTCGCCATCGTCATCGGCGAACGCGCATCCTATGTGCCCGCGAACAAGGCGCTGGACTACGTCGCGGGGTACTGCGTCTGCCACGACGTGTCCGAGCGCGAGTTCCAGATGGAGCGCGGCGGCACATGGTCGAAGGGCAAGGGCTGCCCGACCTTCGGCCCCCTCGGCCCCTGGTTGGTGACGCCCGACGAGATTCCGGACATCCAGGACCTCGGCATGTGGCTCGACGTCAACGGCGAGCGCATGCAGACGGGCACGACGAAGACGATGATCTTCGACTGCGCGCAGCTCGTCTCGTACATCTCGCACTTCATGATCCTCGAGCCCGGCGACGTCATCACGACCGGTACGCCTCCCGGCGTAGGTGTGGGCATGAAGCCGCCGCGCTTCCTGAAGGCTGGCGACGTCGTGAGCCTTGGGATCGACCGGCTCGGAGAGCAGCGCCAGGAGATCAGGCCTTATGAAGGATGATCAATGAGCTTTGATCGATAGGTGCCGACCCTGGGTCGGTGTCGCGACAAGGCCGGTTCCAGCACAAAACCCGCGCGGGGCGACCGCGCGGGTTTTCTTTGGTTCCGGCGTTTCGGTGTTTCGCTCAGGCGGCGGCGACGCGGGTGAGGAACTGGTCAATGGACAGGCGGAGCTTTTCAGTTTCCTCCGAGGCCGAGCCGGCAGCCATCAGCACCTCGTTCGCCGAGCGCGTCGTCTCGCCTGTCGAGATCTTGACCGTATCGACGTTGCTCGCCACGCGCTGGCTCGATGCGGCCGAGCGCTGTACGTTCCGGGTGATCTCACCGGTCGATGCGCCCTGCTCCTCGACGGCGGCGGCGATCGAGGTCGTGTGTTCGCTGACCTCCTTCATGATCTCCGCGATCTGCTCGATATTGGCGACGGCATCTGCCGTCGAGCCCTGGATCGCACCGATCTGCTGACCGATCTCCGCAGTCGCCTTCGCCGTCTGGTCTGCGAGGCTCTTGACCTCGTTGGCGACCACGGCGAACCCCTTGCCCGCTTCACCCGCCCGAGCCGCCTCGATCGTCGCATTGAGGGCCAGAAGGTTCGTCTGCTCGGCGATATCCCGGATCAGACCGACGACGTCGCCGATCTTCTGCGCCGCCTTCGAGAGACTGGCGACCCGGCCGTTGGTTTCATCCGCCGCCCGCGTCGCGCGACCGACCACATCCGTCGTGAGACCGACGGCCCGCGCGATCTCGTTGATCGCCATGCTCAGGCTCTCGGCCGCTACCGCCGCGGTGGCGGCGTTGCGGGAAGAGTCGCTCGACGCATCGGCGGTTTCCTCGCTCAGCGCTGCCGTTTCAGTGGCGATGGTGGTCAGCGTATGGGCCGTCGCCTGCATCTCGGACATGTTCGTGGCGACACCTTCGAGCATGCTGCCGACGCTCGTGCGGAAGTCCTCGATCAGCGCTTCGACTGCGCGCTGGCGGTTTGCCCGGGCCAGAGCCTCCGCTTCGCTCTCGGAGGTCAGCTTCTCGCGCTCGATGGCATTCTGACGGAAGATCTCGACAGCTCCGGCCATGGCTCCGATTTCGTCGCTGCGATTGCGTCCCGGAACCGCAATCGCGGTATTTCCCTGAGCGAGTTCACGCATCGTGCCGGTCATCGCGGCAACCGGATTCGCGATCGAGCGCCCGATGAGGAAAGCGATGGCGATGCCGAGCGCCGCAAGCAAGCCTGTTGCGGCGATGGTCATCATCACCGTCCGGGTAGCAGCCGCCGCGGTCCCTTCGCCAATGGCGCGCGCTTCGCCGGCGGCGCTTTCCACGATGGCCCGCGTGAGCGCATTGATCTCCTGCTCCGTCCGACCAAGGAGCAGGCTGCGCGCTTCACCGAGCCTGCCGACCTGCTCGATGGCGCGGGTCATCGCTTCCTCATAGGCCAAAAGCTGCATCTGGACGCCGGCGAGCAGCACCTTGCGCTGCGCGTGCATCGTGTTCTTCTCGACGTCGTTGATCTGATTCGTGGCGCGCGTGAGATTGGCAGCGGCCGCATTCGCCTCATGCGCGTCACCTGCAATATAGCGGGTGAAGGCGATCTGCGAGAGCAGCGCATCCTGCAAGGCGCGAGAAACGGCGTTGGAGGAATCGAGATCTCCGTCCAGCGCCGCGAGATAGACGATGCGTCCCATGAACTCGCTCGCCGAATCGACCGCCGGCTGCATCTCGTTCGCAATGAGCCGCTGCAGGTTGTCGCGAGTCCTGAAGAGCTCATCGAGCCCCGCATCGAACTGCGCGAAACTCGCCTGGATCTCGTCGATCGATTCGCGGCGCACGTCATCGACCGACGCTTCCCCCGCGTTCGCGATGTGGCCGGCAAGAAGCGCCGTCGAGTCCTTGATGAGCGCGACTCGCTCAGGGGCAGCCGCCTGCAGCTCGTCGCGCACGAGCACGAGCAGACGCGTAAAATCCGTCGTAAGTGCCTCCACTCGCTGCGCTTCGTTAGTCACAGTGCGGTAGACGCCGAAGTCTCGATTAAGGCTGATCGCGTTGAAGATCGCAAATATAGCCGTGCCTACCGCCAGCACGAGGATGGCGCCGAACCCTGCCGCGATCCTCCCGCGAATACCAAGGGACAAGAGCCGCGCAGAGGCGGTACGCATTTCGCCAGGACTTCCCAAGGCCAACTCCCAAAACTGGATGCTTGTTTTGATAGAGTTGACCAAAGAAACGTTAAGAAAAGTTACGGCGAATTGCAGAAAGGTGTTCGGCGCACCTATGCAGCAGTGGGAAGAACAAGTTGCGGTCAGCGCCTTTGCAACTTCTAAGCGGGACTTTGGTTGCCGCTAAGGAATGGCGACCCCGGCTGGATTCGAACCAGCGACATCCAGCTTAGAAGGCTGGCGCTCTATCCAACTGAGCTACGGGGCCATAGTCGTGCGATCGAACGCAGGGGTCAATTCTTCAATGCGTCCACGCATCGACGCGGTTGAACTTGAAATTGTCGGAATACGCCAGAACGCGACGTTTCGGCGTCTGCGGCTCCTCGATCCGATATGGCAGATTGTTGCGCTCCGCGTACGCGACAGCCTCTTCGCGCGTATCAAAGCTCAACCTGACCTGCTGGCGGGTGTCGGCGGAACTTGTCCAGCCCATCAGAGGTTCGATCTGCCGGGGCGTTTCCTGATCGAAGACCAGCATCCAGCGCTTCGTGCGCGCAGTTCCTGAGGAAGTAGCGCCCCGGGCCGGCTTGAAGATGCGAGCGGTCATTGGTCTGGCCTCAAATCGGTATCCTCATCCTCAAGAATTGGTCGGGGCGGCAGGATTCGAACCTGCGACCCTCTGCTCCCAAAGCAGATGCGCTACCAGGCTGCGCTACGCCCCGACATGTCCTTGCGACGAAGAGTGGCTATCACGGTCGCGGCACCGGCGGCAAGCGTTACGAGCGCGCCGCGTATCATCTTCCGCATAAAAGCGCATCATTCTCCCGTCAGGAGCCTGTGGTCCACCCTGTCGCCCGCCGAAATCCCCAACTGCTCCGAGGTCCCCGCGTTCAATTCGAGAACGAACCGCACCGGCTCGCCGGAGGAGATGGTGCGTTCGGACAGCGGCTCGGTGTGTTGCGCGATGCGCGCAATGCTCCCGTCCGTCCGAATGAACAGCATGTCGAGAGAGATGTAGGTGTTGCGCATCCACATGGAGACCATCTCCTCGCGCTCGAAGTCGAACAGCATGCCGTGATCCGCAGGCATCGAGCGGCGGTACATCAGGCCGCGCGACCGCTCGGCGGGTGTAAGGGCGAGCTCGACCTGGAATTCGTGGCGCTCGTCGCCGCTGACGATGACGAGCGGCTCCAGCGCCTGTGCGACGGACGGCGTCGGCGCCAGCGCCATCCACGCCATCATGCCGGCGGCGACGAACAGCCAGACGAAGCGCGAAAGACTCGACGGTGCTGCTTGCAAGGGGACCTCGTGGTGGGAGCGTAACGGGAGGAGTCAGTGCGAGGACGGAAGCTGACTCTCGCTCAGGCGAACCTCGGCTGCCATCAATCCCTTCGGCCCGTCTCCGTAGCGGACGTAGACGGTATCGCCCGGCTTGAGTTCCGCGATGCCGTAACGCCGCAGTGTCTCCATGTGGACGAAGATGTCCTCAGTCCCCTCCCCGCGCGAGACGAAGCCGAAGCCGCGCAGGCGGTTGAACCACTTCACGACGACCGGTTCGAGAGCGCTGGACGGCGTGACGGCCACATGCGTCCGCGCCATCGGCAGCTCGGAGGGGTGGAGAGCGGTCGATTCGTCCATGGAAATGACGCGGAACGCCTGGAAGCCGCGGGGCCGCTGCACCGCCTCAACGACGACGCGTGCGCCTTCGTTGGCGATCTGATAGCCGTCCCGCTGCAGGCAGGTGACGTGCAGGAGGACGTCCGGAAGGCCGTTATCGGGGATGATGAAGCCGAACCCCTTCGACACGTCGAACCACTTGATGCGGCCGCTGATCTCCACGAGATCCGTCGGGCGCTCCGCCTCGGCCGCGCGACCGGCATCGTGTTCCCGCGATACAGCATCATTCAGCCCGTCGCCGAGTTGATGATCAATTCTGGATGTGAAATCGTTCGACATTTACTGCACCAATCGAATCGCCGCCGATATCGTTAACAACAGGATAACACCGTCGGCCCGTCACGAAAGCCCGAAAGAGCAGCACCGGGCAATTTATGCACAATCAAAGATTATCCAGACCTGAAAACAGCTGATCTATCAACGGTCCGATCTCGGTGTGAAGAACGAGATCCGCCACTTCGTCGAGTTCCGTCGGCTGCCGGTTCACGATGACGAGGCGAGCCCCCCACTTCTTTGCGAGAACCGGAAGCGCCGCGGCCGGAAAGACGACCAGCGATGAGCCGAGCACGAGAAACAGGTCAGCCTCCTGCGCCAGCGCCTTCGCCCGCGCCATGGCCACAGCGGGCATGCCTTGGCCAAAGGAGATCGTTGCGGACTTGACGATGCCTCCGCATGCGCAACAGCCGGGCGGATCCCCATGCGCCTCGAAATGGGCGCGGATCTCCGGTAATGCGTGATGCGCACCGCAATCGAGGCAGGCGGCGTAGGTGCCGTTCCCGTGGAGTTCGACGACCGAATCCGCCGGCGCGCCCGCGGCCTGGTGCAGCCCGTCGATATTTTGGGTGATGACGGCGGGCATCCGCTCCTGCGCGATCAATCGGGCGATTGCCCGGTGCGCGCGGGCGGGCTGTGCATGGCTGTAGATATCGTCCATCGCGAATTTGCGCCGCCACGCCTCGCGCCTGACGAGGGGGCTGCGCACGAAATCCGGGAATGGGATGGGCTTGTTCGTCATCCAGGGGCTGCCCGGCGTGCGGAAATCGGGGACGCCGCTCTCCGTCGAGATCCCCGCACCGGTGAACCCCACGATGCGGCGCGAGCCGGCGATGAGGTCCTGCAATCGGGCGATATCGTCTTCTCGCTTTTCCTGCATCTGATGCTAAACCTCCGATCACACGAGAACTGCGCGCATCGTCACACTGCTGATGGCGATACCTGAGAAGGGTAGAACATTTGACGTCGTTTCAAGGCTCGGCACCCTCACAAGGCGAATCTGCGACGAACCGCACGATGGGGCATCCGGCAAGGCCTCGCATCCCCGTCGTAGACGTGGCACGCGGCGTCGCCCTGTCGGCGATGATCGTCTATCACTTCGCCTGGGACCTGAGCTTCCTCGGCTTTATCGACACTGCCGTCGGTCAAGACCCTGCCTGGGTTGCTTTTGCGCGCGCGATCGCCGGCTCGTTCCTCTTCCTCGTCGGCATCGGTATGGTTCTCGCCGACGATGCCGGACAGAGCTGGGCAGGCTTCTTCCGACGTCTCGCCAAGGTCGGACTCGCCGCAACCGCAATTACGCTCGCAACCCTGTTCACATTCCCGGACGCCTTCATCTTTTTCGGCATCCTCCACATGATCGCCCTGGGCAGCGTCCTCGCCCTGCCCTTCCTGCGCGCGCCGGCACCGATCACAGTCATCGCCGCCGCGTTCGTCCTCGCCCTGCCGCATTACGTCGGCTGGAGCGCGCTCGATCCGCTCTGGCTGGCCTGGACGGGTTTATACGAGACACCACCGAGCACGCTCGATTTCGAGCCGGTCTTCCCCTGGTTCGGGCCGGTGCTCCTGGGAGTCGCCGCCGGGCGGGTCATCGTGGATACGCGGCTGCGCGGGGTGCTTGCGGGCGTCCCGGTGCGGGGGCGCGTCAGCTGCGGGCTGCAGGCGATGGGGCGCTGGAGCCTCGTCGTCTATCTCGTGCACCAGCCGATCCTGCTGGGGGTGCTCTATCCGATCGCCATGTGGAGCGCCCCGGAGCCGGTGAGCTTCACACAGGCCTGTGTTGGGAGCTGCGCGGGAACGGGCGCGGACCCTGCTCAGTGTACGCGCGCCTGCGAGTGCGTCGCGCAAAGCCTCGTGACCAACGGCCTCGGACATATCCTGACGGCGCAGAGCGTGACGCCCGAAGAGCAGGCGCTCATCGATGACGTCGCGCGGCAGTGCTTTGCGACGGAGCGGTCGGGAGCGGCTGGCGCACCCGACCGGAACGATTGAAGAGGTCAGTCCTTGGCGCGCTCGACGTAGGATGCGTCTTCCGTCATCACGACGATGCGCGTGCCGACGGCGATGTGCGGGGGCACCATGCTGCGCACGCCGTTCGAGAGAACAGCCGGCTTGTAGGACGAAGAGGCCGTCTGGCCCTTCACCGTCGGCTCGGTCTCGACGACTTCGAGCGTGACGCGCTGGGGAAGCTCGATGGCGATCGGGAGCCCGTTGTGCAGCTTGAGGCTGACCGTCATGCCGTCCTGGAGGAACGCCGCCTGATCGCCGATATCGTCCTTCGACATCTGGACTTGGTCGTAGTTCTCGGGGTTCATGAAGTGGAAGCCCTCGCCATCTTCGTAGAGGAAGTTGTGCGGGCGATCCTCCACGACGGCGCGCTCGACCTGCTCGGTGGTGCGATAACGCTCCGAGATCTTGGTGCCGTCGGAGATGCGCCGAAGGTCGAGCTGCGTCACCGGCGTACCCTTGCCGGGATGGATGTTTTGCGCGGTGAGGACCACATAGAGCTTGCTGTCGATATCGACGACATTGCCCTTTCGCAGCGAACTCGCCAAAACCTTTGTCATGTTTGATCCTATTCCTGGTCAACCGCGACGGCGGTCTTGAACCTGACGTCGCGTGCCATTAACCCGAGATCGCGCCCGGGTCTAGACCGCGATGACGATCGGGAGCGCCAATCGCGCAACAACGGAACGAAATGATGGGAAAAGCCGCCTGGTGGCGCAAGGACGTCCATGCCGATCGCCGCGGCATTCTGTTGGCCCGCAACAGGATTCTTGCGCGGACACGCGGTTTCTTCGACGATCGCGACTTCATCGAGGTCGATCCCGCGATCCTGCAGCCGTCGCCTGGAAACGAGGCGCATCTGCATGCATTCGAGAGCCGCATCCGTGCGCCCGATGGCCGCGAGCGGCCGATATACCTCCACACCTCGCCGGAATTCGCCTGCAAGAAGCTGCTCGCCGCCGGCGAGGAGCGCATCTTCAGCTTCGCGCACGTCTTCCGCAACGGCGAGCGCGGCCCGCTGCACCATCCCGAATTCACCATGCTCGAATGGTATCGGACGAACGCGCCCTACGAGGACCTGATGGCGGATTGCGCGGCGCTACTTGCGATCGCGGCGGAGACGACCGGCGCGACCCGGCTGCGCTACGGTGACGCCGAGGTCGATCCCCTCGCGCCCTTCGAGCATCTGACGCTGGCAGAGGCCTTCGAGCGCTTCGCCGGGATCGACCTGCTGGCGACCATCGCGCCGGACGGTGCCACCGACCGTCGCGCGCTTTCCGTTGCCGCAAAAGCGCGTGGCATCCGGACCGCTTCCGACGACACCTGGTCCGATATCTTCAGCCGCGTCCTCGTCGAGAAGATCGAACCGCAGCTCGGGCGGGGCCGCGCGACCATCCTGAAGGAATACCCAGTCGCGGAGGCGGCCCTCGCCCGCCCCAAGCCCGGCGACCCTCGCGTCGCCGAGCGCTTTGAGCTATATGCCTGCGGGGTCGAGCTCGCCAACGGCTTTGGAGAGCTGACGGACCCCGCCGAGCAGCGGCGGCGGTTCACGCTCGAGATGGACGAGAAGGAGCGCGTCTATGGCGAGCGCTATCCGCTCGACGAGGACTTCCTCGAAGCGCTCGCGGAGATGCCACCGGCAAGCGGGATCGCTCTGGGTTTCGATCGCCTCGTGATGCTGGCGACGGGCGCGCAGCGCATCGAACAGGTGCTCTGGGCGCCGGTCGCGACGATGGATGACGAGCAAGGATGACCGCGTGAACAAGACCCTGCGCAGCCCGCGCGACCTCGTGGAAGCCGGCCTCGCGCCCGACGACGCTCTCGCCGGGCTGGAGCGCATCGCCGCGCGCTACGCTATCGCGATCACGCCCGAAATGGCGGCGCTGATCGATCCCGCCGACCACACGGATCCGATCGCCCGCCAGTTCATTCCGCATGAGCGCGAGCTGACCACGCTGCCCGAGGAGCTGTCCGATCCGATCGGCGACGAGGCGCACAGCCCCCTGCCCGGCATCGTCCACCGCTATCCCGATCGCGTCCTGCTCAAGGCGGTGACGATCTGCCCGGTCTATTGCCGCTTCTGCTTCCGCCGCGAAAGCGTCGGCCCCCAGCATGGCGGCACGCTGGCGCCCGAGGTGCTGGAGAAGGCGCTGGCCTATATCGCGGAGCACGGGGAGATCTGGGAGGTCATCCTGACCGGCGGCGATCCGCTCATCCTCTCCCCGCGCCGGCTCGGCGAGATCATGCACTCGTTGGCCAAAATCGATCACGTGAAGGTCGTGCGGCTGCACACGCGCGTACCTGTGGTCATGCCTCCACACGTGGATGACGACCTCATCGCCGCGCTGAAGGCCTGCGGGAAGACCGTCTACGTCGCGCTTCACGCCAACCACCCCCGCGAATTCACCCCCGCCGCCCGCGCCGCAATCGCCCGGATCGTCGATGCCGGGATCCCGATGCTCTCGCAGTCCGTGCTGCTTGCGGGCGTCAACGACGAGGTCGAGGTGCTCGGCGCACTGATGCGCAGTTTCGTCGAAAACCGCGTGCAGCCCTATTATCTGCACCACGGCGATCTCGCGCCGGGAACGTCGGAATTCCGCACGACGATCGAGCGCGGACAGGAGCTGATGCGAGCGCTTCGTGGCCGCTATTCCGGCCTCTGCCAGCCGACCTACGTGCTCGATATTCCCGGCGGTGCCGGCAAGAGCCCGATCGGCCCCACTTACGTCGCGCGCGAAGGAGAGGCGGGCGATCTCGCCGTCGCAGACTGGCAGGGTGGAGTGCACCCCTATCGCTCGGGCGAATA
>Ga0208490_100380_pt1 | contig 30045 bp, 26 predicted proteins | sample SubbioAug_CSWold_FD_184818 | JGI IMG/M metagenome (GOLD analysis project Ga0208490, IMG submission 184818) | Serpentinite rock and fluid subsurface biosphere microbial communities from McLaughlin Reserve, California, USA - CR11Aug_CSWold (SPAdes) | ecosystem: Environmental > Terrestrial > Deep...
AGGTGTCGCGGTCGTGCACCGAGCCCGGGCGGGGGGCGGCCATGAACAGCTCGATGGTCCGGTCGTCGAGCGGGAGCACGCCGTGCGCCTCCGCCTCGGCCCACCACCGCTCGACCATGGCGGCCAGCCGCTCGGGGTGCGCGGCAGCCAGGTCGTGGCACTCGGAGAAGTCCTCGTCGAGGTGGAACAGGCCCCACTCGTCGGCGTCGAAGTCGTGGCCCTCCTGGTGGTAGGTGGTGACCTTCCACCCGTCGGCCCACAGGCCCCGGTGGCCCATCTGCTCGAAGTACTGGGCCGAGCGGGGCGACGGCGCGGTCGGGTCGTCGAAGGTGCCCCCGATGGAGGCGCCGTGCAGCGGCATCTGGGGGACGCCGTCGACGGCGTCGGGCATCGTGGCACCGACCGCGTCGAGGATCGTGGGCGTGAGGTCGACGATGTGGGTGAACGGCGTGCGGAGCTCGCCCCGCGCGGCGATGCCGTTGGGCCAGTGGACGACGAGCGGGTCCCGCACGCCGCCGCCGTAGGTGTTCTGCTTGTACCAGCGCAGCGGTGTGTTGCCGGCCTGAGCCCAGCCCCACGGGTAGTTGGAGTGGGCGTGGGGGCCGCCGATGTCGTCGAGGCGGGTGGCCACGAGCTCGTCGATGTCCTCCCACATCCCGTTGAAGAAGCTGAACTCGTCCATCACGCCGTAGGCGCCGCCCTCTCGGGAGGCGCCGTTGTCGGAGAGGACGACCAGCAGCGTGTCGTCGAGCAGGCCCCGCTCGGCCAGGAAGGCGGTGAGCCGGCCGATCTGGTCGTCGGTGTGCTCGAGCTGGGCGGCGAACGCCTCCTGGAGCCGGGCGGCGAAGCGCTGCTGGTTCTCGGTGAGCTCCGCCCAGGCCGGCACGCCGGGGTTGCGGGGGGCGAGGGTGGTGCCCGCCGGGACGACGCCGAGGTCGAGCTGGCGGGCGAACCAGCGCTCCCGTGCCGCGTCGTACCCGTCGTCGAACCGACCGCGCCACCGCTCGAGGTAGGCGGCCGGTGCCTGGTGCGGGGCGTGGGTGGCCCCGAAGGCCAGGTAGAGGAAGAAGGGGCGGTCGGGGCGCACGGCGGTGAGGTCGCTGATCCAGCGCATCGACTCGTCGACCAGGTCCTCGGACACGTGGTAGCCGTCCTCGGGTCGGGCCGGCGGGTCGACGGGGCCGTTGTCGCGGGTGAGCTCGGGGGAGAGCTGGTCGACCTCGCCCTGCATGAACCCGTAGAAGCGGTCGAAGCCCTTCTGCAGCGGCCAGTGGGTGTGCGGCCCGGCCGCCGAGCACTCCTCCATCGGGGCGAGGTGCCACTTGCCGGCCGCGTAGGTGGCGTACCCCTCGGTCCGCAGGACCTGGGCGACGGTGGCGGCGCGAGGGCTGATCCCGCCCCGCATGTTCGGGAACCCGGTGCTCCAGTTGGCCACGCCCCGCATGCCCACGGCGTGGTGGTTGCGGCCGGTCAGCAGCGCCGCCCGAGACGGCGAGCACAGCGCAGTGGTGTGGAAGCCGGTGTAGCGCAGGCCGCCCGCGGCCAGCGCGTCGATGTGGGGGGTGGCCAGCTCGGAGCCGTAGCAGCCGAAGTGCGCGAAGCCGGTGTCGTCGAGCACGATCACGACGACGTTCGGGCGGCCGGCCGGTGGCGGCGCCGGCCACCACGGGCTCGAGTCGCGGTGGGTGCGGCCGATGGTGCCGCCGAAGTCCGGTTCGTTGGGGCTGGCCATCAGCCGACCTCCACCCGGTCGAGGTCGGCGGCCACGACGATCTCGCCGTCGAAGCGGGTGGCGGCGAGGGCTCGCCACTCGTCTTCGGCGCCGGGGGCGATGGGCGGCACGCCGTGGGTGAGCACGAGGGTGGGGACCCCGGCGCGCGCCGCGGTGTCGGCCGCCTGCTCGACGGTGGAGTGGTAGTCGCACACGTCGATCAGCCGGGCGATGCCGAGCTGCTCGATCAGGTCGTGGCGGACCACCGTGATGACGAGCACCGCCGCGCCGGCGCAGAGCTCGTCGAGCCCGGGGCAGGGCACCGTGTCACCGGCCACCACGACGGCGTGGCCACCGTGCTCGAACCGGTAGCCGACGCTCGGCGCGGCCGGGCGGTGGTCGGTCGAGGCGGCCAGGATGCGTACGCCGCCCTCGTCGTGCACCACGCCGCCGGTCACCTCGACCACCTCGACCGGCGGCGCCCAGGTCAGGTCGTCGTGGTGGGCGAGGCGGTACTCGATGTCCGGGGCCAGGGCGGCGAGGGTGCCGTCGACCACCGCCTGCGTGCCGGGCGGGCCGACCAGGCGCAGCGGCAGCGGGGCGAACGACGTGACCCAGCGGGTGGTGATCACGTCGTTGAGGTCGGTGAGGTGGTCGCTGTGCAGGTGGGTGAGCAGGGTGGCGGTGAGCCCGTTGGCGGTCGCTCCCGCCGCCGTGGCCCGCAGCAGGACGCCCCGCCCGCAGTCGACCAGGAAGCTCTGGCCGCCCGCCCGTACCAGCGTGGACGGCCCCGCCCGGTTCGGGTCGGGGATGGGGCTCCCCGTCCCCAACGTCGTCACCTCGATCGCAGCCATCCTCAACTACTGACACAAGATGTGCCAGTAGTCAACGCCAACCCTCCCGCACCGTTCCTGCCGCGGTCGAGGACGGTCTTGTTCCTTCAGCGCGGCAGGAACGACACCGGGGGGTCGGGGTTGTCGGCAGATTGCCAACAGGGATCCGTCCCCATACGGTCGGCGGCGATGAGCGCAGACGTGGGCCCGGGCGCGGCGGCGGAGACCAGGGGCGACGAGAGCGTCGAGGACTTCGCGGCACGAGCTCGGGCGTGGCTGGCCGAGCAGAAGCCGACGGCTCCGCCGGACTGGGGGCCGATCATGCCGCCGGAGCGCCGGGAGCAGGGGATGGAGTGGCAGCGCCGGCTCCACGACGCCGGCTTCGCCGCCATCCACTGGCCGGTCGAGCACGGCGGGCAGGGCCTGTCCCCAGCGCACGCCCAGGCGTGGACGCTGGCCTGCGCCGAGGCGCAGGTGCCGTCGGTGCTGAACATGGTCGGGCTCGTCCTGGCCGCCGGGTCGCTGCTGCTCTACGGCACCGAGGAGCAGAAGCGCGAGCACCTCCCCCGCACCGCGAGGGGCGACGTCGTCTGGTGCCAGCTCTTCTCCGAGCCGGGGGCCGGGTCGGACCTGGCCTCGCTCTCCACCCGGGCCGAGCGCGACGGCGACGTCTACGTGGTCAACGGTCAGAAGGTCTGGTGCAGCGGCGGCCGGGCCAGCAACTGGGGCATCCTCATGGCGTGCACCGACCCCGACGCGCCGAAGCACAAGGGCATCTCGTTCTTCGTCGTCGACATGTCCACCCCCGGCATCGAGTGCCGGCCGCTGCGGCAGATGACCGGCGGGGCCGAGTTCGACGAGGTGTTCCTCACCGACGTCCGCATCCCGACCGGCAACCTGCTCGGGCCGGAGAACGAGGGCTGGCGGGTGGGCATGACCACCCTCACCAACGAGCGGGGCCACATCGGCGCCGGCACGGTCGCCCTCGAGCGCCGCGTCGACACCCTCGTGGACGAGGCCCGCCGGGCCGGCACCATCCACCCCGCCCAGAGGGACCGCCTGGTCCGGAACCTCATCCAGGCCAAGGTGCTGCTCTACATGGGCCGCCGCCAGGGTCCGCAGGCGTCCATCGCCTCGTCGTTGCTGAAGCTGGCCGTGGCCGAGCTCACCGTGGACCTGGCCGACGCCCGGACCGACCGGGCCGGGATGGCCGCCACCCTGGCCGACCACCCGGCCGCCCAGGGCCTCGTCGCCTCCCCCGGCGCCAAGCTGGGCGGCGGCACGGGCGAGGTGCAGCGCAACATCATCGGCGAGATGATCCTCGGCCTCCCCAAGGAGCCCCGCCCCGCCTGAGGAACCAACGTCTGTGGACGGATCCGTGCGCCATGCGCGCGCTGGCGTCCACAGACCTCGTCAGGCGTCGAGGGCGGCCGTGGCCTGGGCCTTCAGGGCCTTGTGGTCGAGCTTGCCGTTGGGGCCGCGAGGGAACGACGGGGCGGCCAGCACGCGCTTCGGCGCCTTGTAGTGGGCTAGGCGGGCCTTGGCGTGGGCGATGAGCGCCGCCTCGTCGAGCTCGGCGCCCGGCTCCATCTGGACCACCGCCGTCACCGCCTCGCCGAAGCGCTCGTCGGGCACGCCGACCACGCCGGCGTCAGCCACCCCGGGGAAGGCCTTGAGGACCTCCTCCACCTCCTCCGGGTAGACCTTCTCCCCCGCCGTGTTGATGCACGACGACCCCCGGCCCAGCAGGGTGATGGTGCCGTCCTCGTCGAGGGTGGCCCAGTCCCCGGCCACCACGTAGCGGCGCCCGCCGATGGTCCGGAAGGTGGCCGCCGTCTTCTCCGGGTCGCCGTAGTAGCCGAGCGGCAGGTGGCCGCCGACGGCCAGGAGGCCCCGCTCCCCCGAGCCGGGGACGACGTCGTTGCCGTCCTCGTCGATCACCCGGGCGGTGGGCGAGAGCTTGAACGTGGCGGTGCCGGCCGCGTCGGGATCGTCGACCACGGACCGCCCGAGCGACCCGGACTCGGAGCTGCCGAGCCCGTCGACCACCTTGGCCCGGGGGGCGTGGTGCAGGAACCGCCTCTTGCTCTCCGCGCCGAGCATGGCGCCGGAGGAGAACAGCACCCGCAGCCCGGAGAGGTCCCAGCGGCCCGGAGCGGCGTCGAGCTCGCGCAGGATCGGCCGGGCGAACGCCTCGCCCACGATGCAGAGCCCCTTCACCCCGTGGGCGACGGTGGCGTCGAGCAGCTCCACGGGGTCGAGCGAGTGACCGGGCAGGGTGACCGAGCACCCGCCCCGGGACAAGATCGGCAGCACGAACCAGCAGGCGGTGCCGTGCATGAGCGGAGCGGCGGGCAGCGCGGTGACGCCGGGGCGGTCGAGCGCGCCGACGAAGGCGGTCACGTCGGGCGGGTCCGGCAGCTCGTTGCCCTGGGACAGCTCGAGCATCCGGAACAGGTCGTCCTGCCGCCACATGACGCCCTTGGGCTGGCCGGTCGTGCCGCCGGTGTAGAGCAGGTAGAGGTCGTGGCCGGAGCGACCCCACGGGCCCTCCACCCGCTCGGGGTGGCTGCGCGCCGCCTGCTCGTAGGGCGTGGCCCAGGGCGGGCAGCCCGCGCCGTCGCCCACCCGCAGCCACGCCCGCACGGCCGGGAGGCCGTCACGGAGGCGATCGACGGTGTCAGTGAGCTCGGCGTCGAACACGACGGCCTCGGCGTCGCTGTTGGTCCACAGGTACCGGAGCTCGTCGTCGACGTACCGGTAGTTGGTGTTGACCGGGACGAGCGACGCCTTGAAGCAGGCCGAGAGCACCTCGAGGTACTCGGGCGAGTTCCGCTGGTACTGGGCCACCTTGGCCTGGTGGCCCAGCCCGGCCGCGAGGAGGGCGTGGGCGACGCCGTTGGCCCGCTCGTCGAAGCTGCGCCAGGTGGTGCGACGGTCGCCGTGGACCAGGGCCGGGGCCTCAGGGAAGCGCTCCGCCACCGCCTCCCACACGTCTGCGTAGCTCCAGCCCTCGGTCATCGTGTCGCTCGTCCCCCGTGGTGCGCGTTGGCGTTCGGCGCTCAGCGTGCCAGCCTGGTGGGCAGGTCTCCAATCCCGAGGGAATACCCCCAGGGGTAGGGCGGTTGGACACCGTGACGACCGCGATCCCAGGAGCAGACCTCTCATGGCCACCGTCAACCTCACCGAGTCCACCTTCGAGGAGACCGTCACCAAGGACGGCATCGTCCTCGTCGACTGGTGGGCGGAGTGGTGCGGCCCCTGCCGCATGTTCGCCCCGATCTTCGAGGAGGCGTCGGCGACCCACGGTGACATCACCTTCGCCAAGGTCGACACCGAGGCCGAGCGCAACCTGGCCGCCGCCGCCGAGATCATGTCGATCCCGATGCTGATGGCGTTCCGGGACGGCATCCTCGTGTTCGCCCAGCCCGGCGCCCTCCCTGCGGCCGCCCTCGAGGACCTCATCAGCCAGGTGCGGGCCCTCGACATGGACGACGTCCGGGCCAAGATGGCCGAGCAGCGTGCTGCCCAAGGCGCCCGCTGACCTCATCCAGCTCGAACCGGCGCACCTGGAGCGCCGGGGTCGACGCTGGCTGATCTGGTCCTTCCTGGCCTGCCCCTGCCACCTGCCGCTCACGCTCGCCATCCTCGGCGCCGTGCTCGGCGGCACCGCGCTCGGGGCGGCGCTGCGGGAGCACACCGTGCTGGCCGGGCTGATCATCGCCAGCGTGTGGGTGGCCGGCACCGCCCGTGGCCTGCTGCTGGTCCGGCGCGCCGAGAGGGGCCAGCTGGCCTGCGCCGCCCCTAGTCCTCGATGACGATCTCGTACCGGTCGTTCTCAGACAGCGGGCAGAAGCCCTCGAACGACCCGGGCCTGCCGTACCGGATCGACAGGGTCTTGCCGGCGCCGACGGCGTAGGGGCCCACGGACGCCTCCTCGACGTCTTCGTTGCGGATCAGCAGCGTCTGGCCCACGTCGAGCTCCAGCCGCTCCGGCATGACCACGACGTCCTCGCCGGCTCGCAGGCGCTTCGCCGTCCCCTCGGGGACGACGATCTCGACGACGTCGGGGCCGGCTTCCTCCGTCTCGCCGCACCCCGCGCCGGCGGCGACGAGGAGCAGGGCCGCCGCGAGCGACGCGAGCACCAGCGACGCTCGACGATCACCGGCGACCCCGCCCCTCGAGATCACGGCGCGGTGTCCCTGACCTCGGCCTCGAGCACCATCTCGCCGGCCTCGGCGAAGCTGAGGGTGACCTCGATCGTCGAGCCGACCTCGAGCGGTGCCGCCAGGTCGAGGAGCATGATGTGGTAGCCGCCGGGCTCGAGTGACACGGTCTCGCCGGCCGGCACCGGGATCTCGTCGACGGGCTGCATCTGCATCATCCCGCCACCCATGTCGTCGCCCATGGTCGAGCCGGACCCCTCCCCCACGCCGTCATCGTCCATCGTGTCGTCGGCGGCGGTGGTCTCGTGGAGCTCGGCCTTGCCGGCGAGAGACGCGTCGACGGACACGCCCACGAGGGCATCATCGACGTCGCCGTCGTTGGTGATCTCGACGTAGACGGCACCGGCGGTGGCCATGGCCGGGGAGGTGCGGGCCCAGGCCCCGTCGAGGGCGATGGATGCGCCGGAGGCCTCGCTGGCGGTCGAGGGGTCCGCCGTGGTCGTGGACGCGTCGTCATCGTCATCGTCGCCGCAGGCGGCGAGCGGCACGGCCACGAGGGCGGCCACCGCCAGGAGGCGGAGCGGGCGTCGGAGGGGGGTGGGGATCATGGGGGTGTCTCCTGTTCGAGCAGGGTGGTCAGGTCGGCGGTCATGTCCTCGGACTCGAAGCCGAAGGGCCACTCGACGGCGACGGTCCCGGAGTCGTCCACGACGAAGGTCGTGGCGGTGTGGGCGACCGCGTACGGCTCACCGGGCTCGTGCTCCTCGATCTGCCACTGCACGGTGAACGCCTCGGCCGCGGCGGCCAACGCCTCCGGGTCGTCGGTGCGCAGGGCGTGGGACCGATCGAAGAAGCTGCTGAGGTAGCGAGCCAGCATCTCGTCGGTGTCCCGCTCGGGGTCGACGGTCACCATCGCCACCGCCACCCGCTCGGCCTGCGCGGGGGGCAGCGCCTCGATGGCGATCCGCAGGTCGCTCATCGTGGTCGGGCACACGTCAGGGCAGCTCGTGTAGCCGAAGTAGACGAGCAGCAGCTCGCCATCGGGAGCCCGCATCGCCATCGGCGCACCACCGCTCGAGATGTCCGGGAGGGTGGTCGCTCCCACCTCGAGCGCAGGGATCCGCACGGCCCCGCCCAGGGTCGGCTCGGTGGCGGTTTCGCCGGCATCGCCGCAGGCGGCCAGCCACAGCAGCAGCGCCGCCGCCATGGCACAGCCACGAGCGCGGCCCGCGGTGGACCTCATGCCTGGTGGTCGTCGCGCTGACCGCCCCGGTTCCGGAGCCGGGTGGCGAGCAGGCGAAGAGGGCCGAAGGTCCCGAACCGGGCGCGCCGCGCAGCCGGCCGCCCTGCCTCCTAGCCTGAGGCGATGCCCGGAGGCGAGGCGGTTGAGGGCGAGCGGGTTCCGGCGTCGACCTCGGACCTCGCGGTCGACCTCCGCCTCATCGGTCGGCTCGTCGAGGGCACCGAGCCCGCGGTGATCGTGACGGACCTCGATGGTCGCATCACCTACTGGAACGCCGGGGCCGAGCGGCTGCTCGGATGGCCAGCGGAGAAGGTCCTGCACCAATCGGTGGAGGTCATCTCGGCCGCGTCGGCGGACTCGCTGACCAGCGAGCAGATCCACCGGGGGCTCACCCGTCAGGCGTCCTACACGGCGGAGTTCGCCCTCCAGGTCGGGGAACGGGAGCCGGTGCCCGTCCTCGTCACGACCAGCCCGATCCTCGACGACCGAGGCCGCGCCACCGGGACCGTGGCGGTGCTCGTCGACATCAGCGACCGCGTCGCGGCCGAGCGCGACGCGCGGCTGCGGGCCACCCAGATGACCGCGGTCGCCGCGGTCGGCGAGCTGGCCATCGCCCACACCAGCCTCGTCGCCCTCCTCGACAGCGCCCTCCGCCAAGCCGTCCAGGCGCTCGACGCGGACGTGGGGACCGTGTTCCTGGTCGAGGACCACGACCTGCGGATGGCGGCCTCGGTGGGGCTGCCGAGCCGGCTGGCCGGCAGCCACCGGGTGCCCTTCGGGGACCGCTCGCTGGCCGGCTACACCCTCGAGCGCGACGACCCCACCGTCGTGGAGGACCTCGCCTCGGAGACCCGCTTCGTGCCGCCCCCGACCCTCCTCGATGCCGGGGTGGTCAGCGGAGCCACCGCCGTGATGCGGGTGGGCGGTCGCGGAGAGGGGGTCATCGGCGTCTACAGCCGCCGGCGGCGGAGCTTCGACGCCGATGACCTCAACGTGCTGCGCAGCATCGCCAACGTGCTGGCCCACGCCATGGAGCGCGACCGGGCACACCAGCACCTCTCGCGCATCGCCATCACCGACGAGCTCACCGGTCTCCCCAACCGGGTGCTCTTCCTCGACCGCCTCGAGCACGCGCTGGCCAACCTCGATCCCGGGAGCGTGGTCGGCGTCCTCTACGGGGACCTCGACGGGTTCAAGCACGTCAACGACGCCCTCGGCCACGCGGCGGGCGACGAGCTGCTCCGGGCCGCCGCCACCCGGCTCCTCGACGGCGTCCGGGAGGGTGACACCGTGGCCCGCTTCGGCGGCGACGAGTTCGCCGTGCTCTGCGAGGGCGTGGCGGACCCGCAGGAGGCGGCCCAGATCGCCCAGGCCCTGGCCGCGGCGGTGGCCTCCGAGCCGTGGCAGGTCGAGGGCCACGAGGTCAACGCCTCCATCAGCCTCGGCGTGGTCGTCTCCGACGGCACCGACGACGCCGCGACGCTGCTGCGCGACGCCGACGCCGCCATGTACCGGGCGAAGTCAGCCGGTCCCGGTCGGGTCGAGCTCTTCGACGAGGACCTGCGAGGCACGGTGCTGAGCCGCCTGGAGCGGACGAACGAGCTCGTCGCTGCGATCGCCGAGGAGCAGCTCGTCGTCCACTACCAGCCGGAGGTGGCCATCCGCGGCACCGAGGTGTGGGCCGAGGCGCTCGTGCGCTGGGCGCACCCGACGCGGGGCCTCCTGCCACCCAGCGAGTTCATCGACCTCGCCGAGGAGACCGGGCTCATCGTGCCGCTCGGCCAGCAGGTGCTCGTGACCGCGGCGGAGCAGCTGGCCCGGTGGCGGGCGATGGGCAGCGACGAGGCCCCGTCCGCGGTGTCGGTCAACGTCTCCGCCCGCCAGCTCACCGAGGGCGACCTCGTCGGCCTGGTCGCCGACCTCACGGCGTCGCTCCAGCTGCCCGCGTGGTCGCTGTGGCTGGAGCTGACCGAGACGGCCATCCTGCGGGACCTCGACCAGGCAATCGCCACGCTCACCGAGCTGAAGGGGCTCGGGGTGGGGGTCGCCATCGACGACTTCGGCACCGGGTACTCGTCGCTGGCCTACGCCCGGAAGTTCCCGGTCGACGCCTTCAAGATCGACCGCAGCTTCATCGCCGGCATGACCGACGACCCCCGCGACGAGGGGATCGTGCGGGCCACGGTGAGCCTGGCGCACTCCTTCGGGATCCTGTCCATCGCAGAGGGCGTCGAGGAGCCGGCCCAGATGGAGGGGCTGCGCCGCCTCGGCTGCGACTACGCCCAGGGCTACCTGCTGTGCCGGCCCGGACCACCCGAGGTCATCGAGGCCTGGGTCCGCACCCACCGGCCCTCTGGCCGCTGACCGACCGCCGGCCCCTCTGCGGGACCCGGTGCGGGCCGCGCGGCGTGGGACCGATCAGGTGCCGCCGAAGTGGTCCCGGACGTTGGCCACGGACCGGGCCACGTTGGGGAGGTGCCGCTTCGGGTAGCCGAAGAGCCGCAGCGCCGGCGGGAACACGGCGGTGGACATGTCGAAGGTCTCGGTGACCTTCGTCTGGCCGTCCCCGGCCGGTTCGATCTCCCAGCGCCAGCGGTGCTTGCCCGGGTGGCACCAGGCGATCCGCTGGTCCTCCTCGTACTCCACCACGGTGTTGCGGATCCGGTACGGCAGCACGATCTTCATCGCCATCCCGAACTTGTCGCCCAACGAGAGCCGCTCGGGTCCCCCGGTCGCTCCGGTGACGCTGTGGTCGCCGGAGATGATCGGGTGGTTGGCCGGACGGCGCACGAAGTCGAACACCTCGGACGGGGAGGCCGCCACCGTGGTGGTGGCGCTCACGGCGTCGTCGCGCAGGTCGGTCGTGACCCCTTCGGGCAGGTTGTCGGACATGGCGCGCACGCTACCGGTCCGTGCTCCTCCCCACCCGGTCGAACAGGTCGTCGAGGTGGGCCAGCAGGGGGTCGCGGAGGGCGGCCAAGCCGGCGGTGTCCCCGCTGGCCACCGGCAGGGCCACGAGCGACGCCACCGCTGCCACATAGGCCCGGCAGGCGAAGCGGTCCCCCGGTCCTCGGGCACCGGTGGCCGACACGAGCTCCTCCACGAGGCGCTCCTGGATCGCCGCCCGTCGGGCCATGGCCTCCGGGCCGGCGGCGTGCACCTCGACCAGGAAGAGCCGGGCGAAGGGCAGGTGCTCGGCGAGGGTGGCGAGGTAGCGGGCGACCGCCGCTCGCGCCCGGACGGCGGGCGGGGCGTCGCCGGCGAAGGCCATCTGGAGCTCTCCGAGGAGCACCTCGCCCACGACGTCGAGGGCGTCGAGGAAGGCGGCCTGCTTGTCCTCGTAGAGCTCGTAGAACGTCTGGCGGGATATCCCGGCCCGCTTCAGGACGGCGGCCACCGGTGTCTTGGCGTACCCGGCCGCCATGAGCTCCTCGGCCAGCGCCACGACGAGTCGGAGCCGCTGGGCGGCCTGGACCTCGGCCCGGGTGAGCGAGTGCCGGCCCCGGGGGAGGGCGGTGGTCCGGATCGGGTCAGCCACGCCGGCGAGGCTGGTCGGTGGCGATGCGCAGCGTGCGGATGGCGGTGGCCAGCATCCGGTAGTGCCCGACCAGCAGCACCAGCTCGATGGCCTGGGCCTCGTCGAGGTGCTGGCGCAGCGCGGCCCAGGTGGGGTCGGCCAGGTCCTCGGTCGCGTGGAGCTCGTCGACCGCGGCCAGGACGGCCCGCTCCCGGGGCGTCCAGCTCCCGGCCGTCGGGTCCTCCAGGACGTCGGACATCTCCCGCTCCGTGAGCTCGGCCCGGCGGGCGAGGCGGCGGTGGTGCTCGAGCTCGTACTCGCAGCCGGCCAGGTGGGCGACCCGCAGGATCACGAGCTCGGTGGTCCGTCGGTCGATCCGGCCGCCGGGCATGAGGTGGCCGGCGAAGCGCAGCCATCCCCGGAAGAGCCGGCGGTGGCGCCCGAGGGTGAGGAAGAGGTTGGGCGGCTCCGTGCCGGTCACGCGCCCCGAGAGGCGGGCGAAGAGCCAGTTCGGCAGGCCGACCTCGGCTCGGGTCCCGGGGGCGACGCGGGGGACGGTCACGGCTGCGGGGTGGTGAGCTCGACCGACTCCTGGCGGGCGACCGCGAGGGCGGGAGCGACCCGGCGACGGACAGCCAGCTCCACGACGGGCTGGGCCAGCATGCGGATGGGCAGGATCGGTCCGGCCCAGGCGGGCGCCACCACGTACCGGCTGCGGCGGGCGATGCCCCGCTCGAGGGCGTCGATGCCGAGGCGCAGCGGGCTGACCTTCGTGATCGACCGCTCGCCCAGGAACCGGCGGGCCGCCTGCGTGTCGAAGCCGCGGCTGGTCATGTCGGTGTCGAGCTCGGCGAAGTAGGCGACCCCGGCCTTGGCTCCGGTGGGGGCCAGCTCGACGCGCATCGTGTTGCCGAGGGCCTCGACGCCTGCCTTCGACGCGGAGTACGCGCCGAGGAGCGGCACGTGGACCGCGCCACCGAGGGAGGACACGGCGAGGGCGTAGCCGTGCCGGTGGCTGATGTGGGGGCCGGCGGCCCGGAACGTGAAGTAGGTGCCGAGCACGTTCACCCGCTGGATGCGCTCGAAGATCTCGGGGTCGCCGCCGACGAGGGGCACCTGGGCGGCCACGCCGGCGTTGGCGACCACGACGTCGAGCCCGCCGAGCCGGTCGGCTGCCGCGTCGACGACCTCCTCGACCTGCGGGCGGTCGGTGACGTCGCAGGTCCACCAGGGAGCGTCGAGCGCGCCGGCCACCTCGGCGAGGAGCTCCGGCTCGAGGCCGGCGAGGGCGACCTGGGCGCCCCGCTGGTGGAGGCGCTCGGCGAGGGCGGCACCGATGCCGCGGGCGGCGCCGGTGATGAGCACCCGGCGACCGCTGAGGGAGGGGAGGGATCGACGAAGCATGGCGAGCACGCTAGCGATCCATGAACAAGATTGTCTATCTTGTCCGACATGCGCAGGTCCGGTCGGTTGCTGGCGTTCGTCCTCACCCTCGCGTCGATCGCATCGGCGGGCGCCACCGCTCCTCCGCCGGCAGGCGCCGAGGACGATCCGATGGTCACCGAGGACATCCGGGTCCCGATGAGCGACGGCACCGAGCTGCTGGTGCGCCTGGGGGGCCGCGGTCCGCTGGAGGACGGCCGGCTCCCGACCCGTCCGGTCATCGTGGAGATGAGCCCCTACGCCCCCGGCTGCTGCCCGGAGCACGGGGGCCCCGCCTACAACCACCTCCAGGTCCACATCCGTGGGACCGGGGCCAGCGACGGCACCTTCGACGCGCTCGGCCCCCGCACCCAGCAGGACCTGGCCGAGGTCCTGGGCTGGGCGTGCGAGCAGCCGTGGAGCGACGGCCGCATCGGGCTGTGGGGGTTCTCGGCCAGTGCCATCGTCGTCTACAACAGCCTCCACCAGGAGCTGCCCTGCGTGGAGACGGCCGTGCTCGGGTCCGGCACCCACGAGCTCTACCGGGATCTGCTCTACCCGGGCGGCATCCCGAACGGCGTCCCGGCGCTGGGCGTGTTCGGCCTCATCGGCGCGCCGACCGCGGCCACGCTGCCCGACCGCTTCGGCCGTGACCCGCTCTCGATGGTCCCGGTGCTGGCCGGCTACCCGCAGCTGGCCGCCGACTACCTGGCCCACTCGACGCTCGACGACTGGTGGCGCGAGCGGGGCATGCGGGGCGACGCCAACGACCTGCCGGTGCTCGCCATCGACGGGTTCTTCGACGTGGAGGCGCGCGGCGCGTTCGAGGCCTTCCAGGAGCTGGCTGGGAACGGCTCGCACCTCTACGTGGTCGGCGCCCACGACGGCGTGCCGGTCGGGTCGGGCGGCACCGAGGAGGTGACGCGCCGCTGGTTCGACCACCACCTCCGGGACCTCGGCACCGGCATCGAGGACGACCCGGCGGTCCAGCTGTGGCTGGCCGACGGGGACCGGGCCGAGATGCTGGCCGGCCGCTTCGTGACCGCCACCGCCGACGCCTGGCCGGTGCCGGGGACCACCTGGGTGCCCCTGCACCTGTCCGGGGAGCGCTCCGGCACGGCCCGATCGCTCAACGACGGCACCCTCCGCCTCGACGTGCCGAACGAGCCGTCGAGCGCGCTCCACGTGCCCATCCCGTCGCTGGCGACCGCCACCGACGCCCCGACCACGTCGCTGCTCGGGTTGTTCAACGGCTCCCCGCAGCTCACCACGATGGACGGACCCGAAGCGCTCGGGCTGTCCTGGACCACCGATCCCTTCGGCACCGACGTGCTGATGGCCGGGCCGGCCTCGGTGGAGCTGGCGCTCACCTCGGGCGTGCCCGAGGGCGACCTGTGGGTGGTCCTCTCCGACGTGCACCCCGACGGCACCGCGCACCCGATGGCCACCGGCCGGCTCCGAAGCTCGTTCCCCGACCTGGTGGAGGAGCGCACCCGCCGGGACGCGTCCGGGGCGGTGATCCAGCCGCTCAACGACCTCTCGACGAAGCGCCTCGTCCCGCCGGGCACCGAGCACCGCTACTTCGTGGAGCTGTGGCCGATCGGCAACCGGTTCAAGGCCGGCCATCGCCTGCGCCTGCACCTGGTGGGCTCGTCGCTGTTCAGCGTGCCCACGACCACCGGCCCCATGCTGGTCCGCGAGGGCGGCGCCGACGGCGGCTCGGTGCTGCGGGTGCCCGTCCTCCCGGGCAGCGACCTCCCGACCGCGCTGGAGGCCGACGGTGGCGGTCCCAGCGACCCCAGCGCGGGACCGGGTCCCGAGGGCTCAGCGCCAGATCCGACGGACCCCGACGACCGGCGCGCCCCGAGCGTCGTCGGTTCGAGCGCCTCGCCCGCCCGCCTCCCGGCCACCGGAGGCGAGGCAGCGGCCCCGTTGGCCGCGCTGGGGCTCGGGTTGGCAGCGCTCGCTCGCGCCGTGGCACGCCGAGCGAGCTCCTGACCCGAGCCTCCTCACGGGGCTGCCAGACTCCGGGGCGGCCACCCGCACCAGGAGGACGCCATGGACCTGACGGCGATCGAGCTCGACGTCTCCGACCACATCGCCACCATCACGCTCGACCGGCCGGAGGCGCTGAACGCCTTCAACGGCGAGATGGCGCACGACCTCGTGCGGGCCTGGGAGGCGATCCGGGACGACGACGACGTGCACGTCGTGGTGCTCCAGGCCAACGGCGAGCGCGCGTTCAGCACCGGTCTCGACGTCAGCGGGGACACCGACTGGTTCATGCGCTCGAACGTGTGGAACAGCATCGACCCCGGGGCGATGCTGAGCCCGAAGCTCCACCACCGGGTCTGGAAGCCGGTGGTGGCAGCGGTGCACGGCATGGCGGCCGGCGGCGGCCAGTACTTCCTCAACGAGGCCGACATCGTGATCTGCGCCGACGACGCCGAGTTCTTCGACCCGCACGCCAGCGTCGGCATCGTCTCCGCCCTGGAGCCGATCGGGATGCTCGCCCGCGGCGTGAACATCGGCGAGGTCATGCGCTGGGCCCTGATGGGCAACGAGGAGCGCATCACCGCCGAGACGGCGCTCCGGATCGGTCTGGTGTCCGAGGTCGTGCCCCGTGAGCAGCTGCGGAGCCGGGCGCGGGAGATCGCGAGCACCATCGCCGCGCGCAACCCCCGGGCCGTCCAGGGGACGGTACGAGCGGTCTGGGAGTCGCTCGACATGACCCGCTCCATGGCGCTGCAGAACGGGCTCGCCTACACGCTCCTCGGCAACGAGTCGGCCCCCCAGGCCAAGGGCGAGCGGCGCCCCACCACCTACCGCTGAGCTCCGGTCGGCGTCACGCCTCGGCGCGCGCGACGAGGGGCGGACCCATCGGGTCCGCCCCTCGTGGGGATCGGTGCCGGTGCCCCTACTTGAGCAGCGGATCCCGCGGCAGGCCGAGGATGCGCTCGCCGATCTGGTTGCGCTTGATCTCGCTGGTGCCGCCGGCGATGGACATCCCGCGGTGCATGAGCACGAGCTGGTTGCTCATCGCGCCGGCACCCTCCATGAAGACGGCCTCGGGGCCGGCCAGCGCGGTGAGGATGGCCGCCGCGTCGTGGCCGACCTCGGAGATGATGAGCTTGGTCATCGCGCCCTCCGGACCGGGGCCGCCGCCCGCCACCGCACGGTTGGCGCTGCGCAGGTTGAGCAGGCCCATCGACTGGTAGTCGGCGATGTACCGACCGATGCGGGCGGCCCCGCCGACCAGCCTCTCGGGGTGCTCGTCGAAGAGCGACACGAGCGCGGAGCCCGGCATGGCCATGCCGCCGGTCCCGCCGCCGATGCTGACGCTCTCGTTGCCGAGCGTGGCCCGAGCCACCGTCCAGCCGCCGTCGACGGGACCGACCACGTCGTCGTCAGGCACGAAGACGTCGTTGAAGAAGACCTCGTTGAACTCGGCGCCGCCGTTGGTCATCTTCAGCGGCCGCACCTCGACCCCGTCGGCGTGCATGTCGATGGCCATCATCGTGATGCCCTCGTGCTTCGGCACGTCGGGGTTGGTGCGGACGGTGGCGAAGCCCATCCCGGAGTAGTGGGCACCGGAGGTCCAGACCTTCTGGCCGTTGACGAGCCAGCCCCCGTCGACCCGGGTGGCCTTGGTCTTCACGCCGGCGGCGTCGGAGCCGGCGTCGGGCTCGGAGAACAGCTGGCACCAGACGACGTCCTGGCGCAGGGCGGGGAGGACCCAGCGGTCGATCTGGTCCTGGTTGCCGTGCTGGATGATCGTGAGGATGTTCCAGGCGGTGATGCCGTAGGCCGGCCGCTTGATGCCGGCGGCCCCGAACTCCTCCTCGATGACGAGCTGCTCGACGGCGCCGGCGTCGCGGCCGAAGGGCTTCGGCCAGGACGGCATGACGAAGCCGGTCTCGATGAGCCGGTCGCGCTGCTCCTCGGGCGGGAGGTCCTTGATGCTCTGGGCGAAGGCCCGCACCTCGTCGCGGATCGGCTCCGCCTCGGGCGGCAGCTCGACGGCCTTGGCCCGCACCACGCCGCGGCGGGTGAGCGCCACGAGGTCCTCAGCGGCGTCCTCGGCCCGCACGATGTGGCCGAGCACGGTGGCCCGGCGCATGAAGAGGTGGGCGTCGTGCTCCCAGGTGATCGCGATGCCGCCGTGGACCTGGGTGTTGAGGTTGGCGCAGAGATCGGCCGCCGGGCCGGCGAGGGTGCCGGCCACCGCGGCGGCGTAGGCGAGCTGGTCGCCGCCGGTGGAGGCGGCACGGGCGGCGTCCCACACCGCGCTGGTCAGCATCTCGGTGGCCACCGCCATGTTGGCGCAGTGGTGCTTCACGCCCTGGAACATGGCGATCGGGCGACCGAACTGCTGGCGCTCCTTGGCGTACTCGGCCGCCATCTCCGTGCACTCCCGGGCCATGCCGGCGGCCTCGGCAGCCAGGATCACCCGGGCGAGGTCGACGAGCGGGCGACGAGCCCCTGCGAGCACGGTGCAGGCGGCCCCGTCGAGCGTGACGCGGGCGCTGCGGCGGGTCGGGTCCATGTTGGCGGGCACGTCGACGGCGACGCCGTCGCCGACCTCGACCAGCGCGACGTCGTCACCGGCGGCCACGAGCAGGATCTCGGCCAGCCCACCGCCGAGCACGATCCCGGCGTCCCCGGAGACGGTGCTGCCGGAGACGCTGACGTCGGCATCCAAGGCGACGGCGCCGGTGAGCGAGCCGTCGGCCAGGCCGGGCAGGAAGCGCTTCTTCGCGTCGTCGTCGCCGGCCGCGGCCAGCACGGCGCTGGCGATGACGGTGGGCACGAAGGGTCCGGGGGCGACGGCCCGACCGAGGGCCTCGACGACGACGGCCAGCTCCTCGAGCGAGTAGCCGGAGCCACCGTGCTCCTCGGGCAGGTGCAGACCGAGCCAGCCCAGCCCCACGAGCTCGTCCCAGAGCTCGGGGAGCGGCTCGTCGGCCGCCTCCAGCAGCGCCCGGGCGGCGGCTCGAGCGTTGCGCTTGGCGAGGAAGTCGGCGGCCGTCTGGGCCAGGGCCTTGTGGTCCTCGGTGATCGCGATCGACATGGCTAGCTCAGCATCTCCCCGTGTTCCCCCACTCCCGGGCGCGGCGCCCGCAGGTCGCGCCATCCTCAACCTTCGCTCATCGAGGCTGCAAGTTCCCCTGGCCCCCCGGCGAACCCTCGGGACGGCGGCCCGTGGCAGGCTCCGGCCTCCGCCACCACGACACCACGAGGACCGCCGTGACCGACTTCCCGCTGCCCAACGCCTCCCATGACCTGACCGGCCAGGTCGCGCTCGTCACCGGCGCCACCTCGGGCCTCGGCTGGCGGTTCGCCCAGGTGCTCGCGTCCGCCGGAGCGGTCGTCATCCCGACCGGTCGCCGGACCGAGCGCCTCGACGAGCTGGCGACGCTGATCGCCGAGCAGGGCGGGACCGCCCACCCGGTGCCGCTCGACATGACCGACGCCGACGCCATCGTGGCCGCCGTCGACGCGGCCGAGCGGGCGGCGGGGAGGGTCACCATCCTCGTGAACAACGCGGGCATCCCCGACGCCCAGCGAGCCCACAAGATGCCTGTCGAGCTCGTCGACCGGGTGCTGTCGACGAACCTGCGCGGCCCCTACCTGCTGGCCTGCGAGGTAGCTCGCCGGCTCATCGACGCGCGCCAGCCGGGCCGGATCGTGAACATCTCGAGCATCGGCGCCTACGACTACGGGGGCGGCGGGGCGGCGCTCTACTCGATCACCAAGGCCGCCATCGTCCGGATGACCGAGGTGCTGGCGGTGGAGTGGTCCCGCAACCACATCAACGTGAACGGCATCGCTCCCGGGGCGTTCGCCTCCGAGATGATGGACGGGATGATCGAGCGCGTCGGGAACTTCACCCAGGCGCTCCCCCGAAAGCGCCTCGGCGACCCGGCCCAGCTCGACTCGACCCTGCTCTACCTCTGCGCCCCCTCCTCGGAGGCGGTGACCGGGACGGTCGTCAAGGTGGACGACGGCCAGCACTCCCGGTGACCGAGGACGAGCGCTGAGGCCGAGGTTTGGCACCGCGCCGTCGGGGTAGGGGGCCCGTGATCGCACAGCTCACCACAGCTCGCCGAGCCCCCGGATGCCTGCCCTCGCCGGGGGCTCGGCCGCGCTCGGGCCCCCGACTGGGAGACTGACGCCATGGACGCCCCCCGGCTGCCCGCCCCGGTCCTCGACGTCGGCGCGCTGCGCCTGGCCGTCCTCGGCTGCGACGGGTCCTACGCCGGGCCGGGCGGCGCCAGCAGCGGCTACCTCGTCCGGAGCGGCGACACGAGCGTGTGGGTCGACACCGGGCCCGGCACGCTCGGCCGCGTGCAGCAGCACGTCGCCCTACCGGAGCTCAGCGCCGTCGTCGTCACCCACGAGCACCCGGATCACAGCGGCGAGCTGCCGGTGCTCCGCAACGCCCTGCGGTACCTGCTCGGCGTGGAGGGGATGCCCGTCCTCACCACCGCCGGCACCCGAGCGCTGGTCGACCACGTCAGCGGGGGCGCCTCACCCACCTTCGCCTGGGACGTCGTGGCCGACGGGGACGAGCGACGGGTAGGGGACCTCCGGCTGCGCTTCGCCCGCACCGACCACCCGGTCGAGACCCTCGCGGTGCGGGTCGACCACCCCGGCGGGTCGCTGGCCTACTCGTCGGACACCGGCGGCGGGTTCGACGCCTCCACCTTGGACCCCGACGGCACCGGGGTGGACCTGTTCGTGGTGGAGGCCACCATGCCCCCGGACCTCGAGGACCGGGCGCAGCACCTCTCCGCCCGCCAGGCGGCTGCGGCGGCCGTCGCCTGCGACGCCCGGCAGGTGCTGGTCACCCACGTCGCCCCGGGCGACGATCCGGACCGGCGCCGGGCGGAGGTGGAGTCGGCCCTGCGAGCGGCCGGCAGCGAGGTGGCGGTGCTCGCCGCGGCGGACCACCAGACGCGCGGCTGACCGCTCTCCCCGACCGGCATCGGTCAGGCCGGCTTGCGGGCCTGCAGCGTGTACGAGAGCGGCAGCCGCTCCGGTCGGTCGATCAGCCGCCACTCGCCCGGGTGGTCGGGGTCGGCCTCCATCTGGCCCGGCAGCGCCACCCACGGGATGCTCTGGTGCTCCTCGAGGGCGGTGATCTCGAGCCCGCGGTCGAGCAGGGCCGTGATGATCTCCCCGAAGCCGCGGTTCCACTCGTGGCTCTCGGTGTGCTGGAGCTCGACCTCGGTCTCGACGTAGGTGCCCGGCTCGTCCCAGACGGTCGGCTCAGGCTGCTCGAAGTAGGGGTGCTCGATCGCGAGCAGCTCGTCGGGACGGTCGGCCAGCGTGTTCAGGACCGGGTGCCCCTCGCGCAGGAACAGCCGCCCGCCTGGCTCGAGGAGGTCGGCCACCACCTCGGCCCAGCGAGCGATCGACGGCAGCCAGATCAGGGCGCCGATGCCCGTGAACACCAGGTCGAAGCGCCGGCCCTGGAGCGCCTCGACCGCGTCGTACACGGACGCCTCGACGAGCTCGACCTGGTCGCCGCTGCGGGCCGTCCACCGGCGGGCCTCCTCGATCGAGGCCGGCGAGAAGTCGAGACCGACCATCTCGGCCCCGAGGCGCGAGAGCGAGACGGTGTCCGTGGCGATGTGGCACTGGAGGTGGATGCCCCGCAGGCCCCGGATGTCGCCGAGGCGCGGTCGGTCGAAGGCGACGACGTCGCCGATGAACGTCGGGTCCTCGACGTAGCGCTCCACCTTGTAGTCGGGGGACGCGGCGTGGGCGGGAGCTCGCTCGTCCCACATGGCCTGGTTCACCGCGAACGACTCGAGCTCTGCCATCGGGGGATGATCGCAGGCGGAGCCTGAGCGCTCGCCCGGTTTACGCTGCCGTCGTGCCCGAGCTGCAGCCAGCGGGGCTGGCCGCCCTCGTCGACCACGCCGAGCGCCCCCGCGCCGGCGACTGGAGCCTGCGGGCCGCGCTCGTGCGCCTGGCCCAGTTCGAGCCCGGCCTGGTGCGCGACCTCATGGAGCCGATCCGCCGCCTCGACCACGCGCTCCACACCCACCGCGCTCGCCTGGCGGGGGACGGACCGGCGCTGTGGGCCGTCCTGACCGAAGGCGGCGACCCGGCAGACGAGGAGGCCGAGCGGATCGTGGCGCTCCTGCACGTCGCGCTCGACCTCGACGCCCTGGCCGACCTGGTGGTCGCCTGGGCCCAGGATCGCACCGGCCCGATGCCCACGGACGCCGTGGCGCGCACGGCGGCCGAGGTGAGCCGCCGGCTCGACGACCTCGGCGTCGAGCGGGAGGACCGCGGCGGCCCCCCACCCGGGGGCCGTGGTCCGCGGCGCCGGCGGTCCTCCTCGGGCTGAGCCGCTGCCCAGAGGCCACAACGTCGCGACCGCCTGCGCGCAGCCCGCGTGGTTGACTGCGGGGCCATGGCCGACCGCATCGAGATCACCCGCGACATCGCCGCCTCCCCCGAGGCCGTCTACGCCGCCATCTCCGACGTCACCCGCATGGGCGAGTGGTCCGAGGAGTGCCATGCCTGCGAGTGGCACGAGGGCTTCGACGGTCCAGCGGTGGGCGCCACCTTCGACGGGCACAACCGCAACGGCGACAAGGAGTGGACCACCCAGGGCAAGGTCATCGAGGCCGAGCCGGGCCGGGCCTTCGCCTTCGAGTGCTCGATGATGGACTTCCACTTCTCCACCTGGGGCTACCGCATCGAGCCCACCGAGACCGGCTGCCGGGTGACGGAGTGGAGCGAGGACCTGCGCCCCGAGTCGGTCTTGGAGTTCAGCAAGCAGATGTCGGGCGTCGACGACCGCGCGGGGCGCAACCGCTCCACGATGAGCGGCACCCTCGAGCGCCTCGCTGCCGCCCTGGAGGGCTGAGCCGCCGTCAGCTCCGGTGGAGCTCGGCGGACAGGTGGTGGGTGAGCGGGACGCCGACCGCGGCCATGGCGAGCGTGTACCGGAGGGTGTCGTCGCCGAGCTCGAACCGGCGGACGACCTCGTCGACGCGCTTGGCCGTGGGCGATCCGAGGAGCGTCGTGCTGCGCAGGTCGAGGGCCCGTCCGTCCCAGGAGCCGAGGGCCACCTCGGTGATGCCGAACCCGTGGGCCACCACGAGCTCGACGCCGCCGTCGGTCGCCCGCAGGAAGCCGCTCTCGGCGTGGCGGGGCTCGCCGGTGGGTCCGTCCTTGGTGGTGCTGCGCCAGTGGGCCAGCGGGCGGTCGGGCACCGGGAGGACGGTCAGCTCCTCGGTGTAGGTGAAGTCCTCGATGGTCGGGTACTCCCCGGCGCCGCCGCCCCGCCACACGCCGCCGAGGGCCTCGAAGGGGTGCGACGCATCCATCGCCGGGAGGCTAGACCTCCCTCGGCCACGACCGGGCCGAGCTCGCGACCAGGACCACGGGTTCGGTCGTAGGGTCGGGTCATGCGCATCGGGCTGACCGCTGGTGGTTCCTCCGTCGATCGGATCGTCGAGCAGGCCGTCCAAGCCGAGGCGGACGGGTTCACGAGCCTCTGGTTCCCGGGGGCGGTGGGCGGCGACCCGCTCGTGGCGATGGCCCTGGCCGGGCGCGCGACCAGCTCTCTCGAGCTGGGCACCGCCGTCGTCCAGACCTACCCCGTCCACCCGGTGCTGCAGGCCAACCGCGCCGCCGCGACCGCTGCCGCCCTCGGCCGACCGGGCCTCACGCTCGGGGTCGGACCGTCCCACCGTCCTGTCATCGAGGACGTCTACGGCCTCTCCTACGCGCACGTCGGCGCCCACACCGAGGAGTACGTGAGCGTGCTGGCCCGCCTCCTGCGGGGCGAGCCGGTCCACCACCAGGGGGAGCACCTGCGGGTCGAGGTCGCCGCGCCCGCCACGCCGGCGCAGCCGGTGGCGCTGCTCCTGTCGGCGCTGGCACCGCGCCTCCTGCGGGTGGCCGGCCAGCAGGCCGACGGGACGATCCTCTGGATGGCCAACGCCCGCTCGATCGAGGTCCACGTCGCTCCCCGCGTCAGCGCCGCGGCGGCCGAGGTGGGCCGACCTGCGCCTCGGATCGTCGCCGGGCTGCCGGTGGCCGTGCACGACGACGTCGACGAAGCCCGTTCCGTGGCCGCCGAGGTCTTCGCCGGCTACGGCACCCTGCCGAACTACCGCCGCATCCTCGACATCGGCGGCGCCGCTGGCCCGGCCGACGCCGCCCTCGTGGGCGACGAGGCCGCCGTCGCCGCGCAGATCGACGCCCTGTTCTCAGCCGGGGCCACCGACGTGTGGGCCGCCCCGTTCCCGGTGGGCGACGACCGCAGCGGCTCGCGCCGCCGCACCCGCGCCCTCCTCGCCGAGCTCGCCGCCACCTGACCCGCCGCCCCGGGGCGAGGCGTGGCGTCAGCCGGGCGCTCGTCTCGTGCGCTGCTCCAGCCACTCGTCGGCGAGGAGCGCGTGCCCGAGGCCGTCGAGCCACTCGCCGGAGCGGTGCAGCGAGTCCCGCACGTTGTGGGCCTCACGCCGCATCCCGACCCGCTCCATCAGCCGCCACGACGCCTCGTTCGCCGCGAAGCACTCCGCGGAGACCCGCCGGAGCCCCAGGTCCTCGAAGCAGATCCGCAGCAGCGCCTCCACGGCTTCGGTCGCCAGACCCCGGCCACCGACGGCCGGATCGAGCACCCAGCCGAGGTCCGCCTGGACCCCCATCGCCTGCTCGGCCACCTCCGCCTGCGCCCACGCATCGCCGACCGCCAGCATCAGGTCGCCGACCACCACGCCGTCGAGCTCGATGATGAGGGTCTTCGCCAGGGACCCCGGCTCGGTGAACTGGCTGCGGTGCTCCTCGATCGACTGCGGCGCACGGGTGAGCCACCGCCCCACCGGTTCGAGCCGGCGGATCCGCCAGGTCGCCTCGAGGTCCTCGGGCACGGCTGGCCGGAGCAGGAGCCGAGCCGTCCGGACCGGCCAGCGGACGTCTTCCACCAGGGATGGCACGCGCCGATTCTGCTCTCCGAGCCGCCGCCGGCCGCTCGCTTTCCTGGCGCCGGCGGATCGAGCCCAGCGCGTCGAGCGGCGCGTCCTCCGTGCTGCAGGTGCCGGATCGGGCTTCACCGCTTCCCCTCGTCCGTGACGCTGGCCAGGAGCGCTGCGTCGCCAGGGAACTGGGCCGTGTGCTCGACCGCCAGCCCGGCGGCGCGGGCGCGCCGCCCGGCGACGACCAGCGCCGCGATCTCGACGATCTGGCGGTCACGACGAGCACTCGTCCGCGCTTGGCGCTGGGCGGTCTCCAGGTGATCCTCGGCCGCTGCGGCGTCCCCGTCGCCAGCGGCCATCAGGGCCAGCAACGCATGTGAGATCGGGTCCATGGACGCAGCATGCGGGGGAGGGCTGATCCGACGCTGACCGGCCGCTGAACCCCGAACCGGGAACGGGGGTACCGTCAGCGCATGCGGGTCGGGTTGCTCGGTGAGCTCGAGGTGCTCGACGGGCAGGGCCGGGCCGTCGAGGTGGCAGGGGCCAAGCAGCGCGGGCTGCTGGCCGTGCTGGCGCTGCAGGCGGGCCGGGTCGTCCCGACGGAGCAGCTGATCGACGCGCTGTGGGGTGAGGAGCCACCGGCCGCGGTGCGCAACGGCCTCCAGGGGCTGGCGTCGAAGCTCCGGCGCACCTTGGGCGCCGCCGAGCTGGTGGCCATGCGGGGGGAGGGCTACGCCCTCGAGCTCCCGGCCGAGGCCGTCGACGTCCACCGGTTCGAGCAGCTCGTCGCAGCGGGTCGGGCGGCGGCGGCCGGCGGCGACCTCGAGGGTGCGGCGGCGCGGTTCACCGAGGCGGAGGGGCTGTGGCGCGGCGATCCGCTGGCCGAGTTCGCCTACGACGACTTCGCGGCTCCGACCATCGCCCGCCTGGCCGAGCTGCGGGTGGCCGCGGTCGCCGAGCGGCTCGACATCGAGCTCCAGCTGGGCCGGCACCTCAGCGTCGTCGTCGAGCTCGAGGAGCTGGTGGCCGCGCATCCGCTGCGCGAGCAGCTTCGGGGGCTCCTGATGGTCGCCCTCTACCGCGCCGGCCGGCAAGCGGACGCGCTCCGGGTGTTCCAGGAGGGCCGGAAGGTCCTGGGCGAGGAGCTCGGGCTCGAGCCGGGCCATGACCTCCGCCGCCTGGAGTCGTTGATCCTCAGCCAGGACCGGTCGCTCGACCCACCGGCGGCCACCGCCGGCCCGATGGCCGCCGCCGGCCCGGCCCGGGCATCGGGCATCCCGGAGGCGCTGACGGCGCTCGTGGGCCGCGACGAGGAGCTGCGCGACCTCACCCGGCTGCTGGGCGAGCACCGGTTGCTCACCCTGGTCGGACCGGGAGGCGTCGGCAAGACACGGCTGGCCCTCGAGCTGGCCCGCACCGAGGCCGCCGGCCTCGAGCTCGGCGGCTGTCTCGTCGAGCTGGCCCCCGTGGGCGATCCCGCCGGCGTCCGGGGCGCCGTCGCTGCCGCGCTCGAGCTCCCTGACCCCAAGCGGCTGGCGGAGGTGATCGGCGAGCGGGAGCTCCTGCTGGTGCTCGACAACTGCGAGCACGTCATCACCGCCGCCGCCGAGGTGGCCGAGGACCTGCTGCAGCACTGCCCGGGCCTCCAGATCGTGGCCACGAGCCGGGAGGGCCTGCGCGTCGGCGGGGAGACCATCTGGCCGGTGCCGCCCCTCGCCACCGACGACGCCGTGCGCCTGTTCGTCACCCGGGCGAGGGCCGCCGGAGCACCCCACGACCTGTCCGACGAGGACCTCGCCGTGGTGGCCGACATCTGCACCCGTCTCGACGGGCTGCCCCTGGCCATCGAGCTGGCCGCGGCCCGAGCCCGCTCGTTCCCGCTGCCGCAGATCTCCGCCCGGCTGAGCGACCGGTTCCGGCTCCTGACCGGCGGGTCCCGCACCGCGCTTCCCCGCCAGCAGACGCTGCGGGCCGTCGTCGACTGGAGCTACGAGCTGCTCTTCGACCAGGAGCAGCGCGCCTTCGAACGGCTGTCGGTGTTCCCCGGCGGCTGTGACCTGGCGACCGCCGAAGCCGTCTGCGCCGACGAGGCGCTCGACGCCTCCGACCTCGAGGACCTCATCCACGCCCTGGTGGAGAAGTCGCTGGTCATCGCCGCGCCGAACGGGGACACGGTCCGCTTCGCCCTCCTCCAGACGCTGGCCCAGTACGGCCGGGAGCGCCTCACCGAGCGGGGGGACGCGGTGCGCATCCGCGACGCCATGGCCAAGCACTTCGCCCGGCTGTGCGCGGAGAGCGCGTCCGCCTACACCGGGGACAGGCAGCGAACGTGGCTGACCGCCATCGACGACGACCACGACAACCTGCGGGCGGCCCTCGACTGGGCGGTCGACAACGACGACGCCGAGACCGCGCTGATGATCGCCGGCGGCACCGCCTGGCCCCACTGGTTGACGGGTGGGGTCCCGGAGGGCAAGCGGTGGCTGGACGACGCCTTCGCCTGCCAGGGCGACGCCCACGAGCGCACGAGGGCGCTGGCCCTCACCGGCCGGGGCCTGCTCGAGTTCCTCCTGGGCGACGCCCGGCGCAGCGACCAGGACCTGCAGGAGGCGCTCGAGATCTTCGAGCGCCACGGTGACCACGACGGGATCATCCTGGCCCAGTCCTTCTACGCCGAGCAGGCCGTGGTGCGGGGGGACGTCGACGAGGCCCGCCGACGCCGGACGGCGGCCCGGGACTTCTACGGGGAGGCACCGCAGGACCCCTTCGCGGCAGCGGCCCGGGTGTACTCCGAGGCGAAGCTGGCCATCCTCGATGGTGACCTCGAGGCGGCCGAGCGCCACTACCGAGCCGCCACCGAGGGGTTCGCCCAGCTCGATCGGCCGGTCATGTCGTCGATGTGCCTGGGCATCGTGGCCGACTTCGACGAGCGAGCGGGCGACTACCCCGCCGCCATCGCCACGCTGGAAGCGGCCATCGAGACCAACGCCACGCTGATCGGCGGCTTCACGGGCTCCCTGCACGCTCGCCTCGGGTGGACGCTCCTCCACGACGGGCAGCTCGATCGGGCCGAAGCCGTCTACACCCAAGCGCTCGAGTCGTCTCGCCGGGTCCGGCACACCCTCGTCGTCTTCCATGCGCTGGCCGGCTTGGCCGCCCTGCACCACCTCCACGGGCGCGACGACGAGGCCGTGGCCGCCGCCACGGATGCCCTCGACCACTACGCCGCCGGGGACTTCCGCCAGTTCCGCAACCGCATCCACCCGACCTGGGACCTGCTGACGGCCGCCGCGGTGGCCGCCACCGTCCTCGCCGCGGTCGCCGCGGGGCGCGGCGACGCCGACGAGGCCAGGGCCCGCCTCGACGAGGCCGAGCGCCTGCGGGCCGAAGCGGACATAGGGGTCCCACCGTTCCAGCGAGCGGACGTCGAGCGGGTCCGACGGCTCCTCGGGCAGGGGGTCCCCACCGGCGCCTGACCGGGTTCAGCGCCAGCGCGGCGCCAGATCAGCGCCCTCCGGGATGGTGCTCGTGTCCCCGCAGTGGGCGGGACCCGATCCAGGAGGATCCCCGTGAGCGCATTCCTGTACCGCCTCGGCCGCAGCAGCGCCCGCCACCCGTTCCGGGTGCTGGGCCTCTGGCTCGTGGCCGCCGTCGCCATCGTCGCCCTGCAGGGGGCCGCCGGCGGCGAGTTCAACGACAGCGAGCGGGTGCCGGGCGTCGAGTCCCAGCACGCCGCCGACGTCCTGACCGACCGGTTCCCGACCCAGGGCGGCCTGTCGGCCCGCATCGTGCTCCACACCGACACCGGACGCCTCGACGACGCCGCGCACCAGGAGACCGTGGAGGCGGCCCGGGCCCAGCTCGCCGCCGGCACCGACGTCGCCGGGGTCACCGACCCCTTCGCCCCCGACGCCGCGGCGCTCAGCGCCGACGGGCAGACCGCCTACCTCGACGTCACCTACGCCGTGGACCGGCTCACCGCCACCCAGCTCGACGACGCCTTGGCCGTGACCGGCGACGCCCGCGCCGCCGGCATCGACGTCGAGCTCTCCGGTGCGCTCGCCCTGCTCGCCGACGAGGAGCCGAGCAGCGAGCTGATCGGGCTCGGCGTCGCCGTCATCGTGCTGCTCGTGGCCTTCGGGTCCGTGGTCGCCATGGGGCTCCCCATCGGTACCGCCCTCATGGGCATCTTCGTGGGCGCCAGCGCCGTCGGCGTCCTCTCCGCCGTGCTCGACGTGCCGGAGTTCTCCCTCATCCTGTGCGCCATGATCGGCCTGGGCGTGGGCATCGACTACGCCCTGTTCATCGTCACCCGGCACCGCCAGCACCTCCACGAGGGGATGAGCGTCGAGGACGCGGCCGGCACCGCGGTCGCCACCGCCGGGCAGGCGGTGCTCTTCGCCGGGACCACCGTGGTCATCGCCATCCTCGGCCTCTTCCTCGCCGGCCTGCCCGCCATCAGCGCCACCGGCGCCGCCGTCGCCCTCGTGGTGACCGTCTCGATGATCGCCGCCGTCACGCTGCTGCCCGGGCTGCTCGGCCTGGCCGGCACGAAGATCGACAAGCTCTCGATCCACCGCAAGACCCACGTGACCAAGCCCGCCGACCAGACCTTCTCCGGTCGCTGGGCCCACCACGTCGGCAACCACCCGGTCCGCTACCTCGTCGTCGGCCTCGGTGCGCTGTGCGCCATCGCCCTCCCTGCGCTCAGCATGCGGATCGGCGTGCCCGACGACGGCAACGCCCCGGTGGGCACCACGCAGCGCGTCGCCTTCGACCAGCTCGCCGAGGGCTTCGGCCCGGGGTTCAACGGCCCCATCCAGGTCGTCGTCGAGCTGCCGACCGCCGCGGACCGCGCCGTCGTCGACCGGGTGCACGGCGCCCTGCAGGCCGATCCCGGTGTCGCCGCCGTGACCGCCCCCGTCCTGAACGCGGCCGGCGACACCGCCGTGCTCACCGCCAACCCGACCACCGCCCCGCAGGACGAGCGCACCGACCAGCTCGTCCACCACCTCCGCGCCGACGTGCTGCCGGCCGCGGTCGAGGGCACCGACGTGAGGGTGTCGCTGACCGGCCGGGCCATGATCACGGACCTGACGGATCGCATCACCGACCGCCTGCCGGTGTTCATCGCCGGAGTGGTGGCGATGTCGTTCCTGCTGCTCATGATCGTGTTCCGGTCGATCCTCGTCCCCCTCAAGGCGGCGGTCCTGAACCTGCTGTCCATCGCCGCCGCCTACGGCGTGCTCGTGGCGGTGTTCCAGTGGGGCTGGGGCGCCGAGCTGGTCGGCCTGCACAGCACGATGCCGATCAACCCCTTCCTGCCGCTCATCATGTTCGCCATCCTCTTCGGGCTCTCGATGGACTACGAGGTGTTCCTCCTGCACCGGGTCCGTGAGGAGTACGTGGCGACCGGCGACAACCACGAGGCCGTGGTGCGCGGCCTGTCGAGCACCGCCCGGGTCATCACGTCGGCGGCGCTCATCATGATCAGCGTGTTCGGGGCGTTCGTCCTGAGCGACGACCCCAACGGCAAGCTGTTCGGGGTCGGCCTCGCGGTGGCCGTGCTGATCGACGCCACCCTGGTCCGGATGGTCCTCGTCCCCGCGACGATGAGCCTCGTCGGCCGGGCCAACTGGTGGCTCCCCGGCTGGCTCGACCGGATCCTCCCGCACCTCGACCTCGAGGGCGCCCCCACGGCCCCCGTGGCTCCCGAGGCGGATGGGGCCTCCCCCGAGCCGGAGCTCGAGCTCCTCCCCATCTGACCGAGCCGCCGAGCGCATCCCTCAGGGCCGGACCTGCCCGCCAGGTTCGGCCCTGTCGCGCCACCGTCGCAGGCCACCGCGCGGGCGTTCGGAGGTGCGGGCGACGTCCCGCTCGGCCGGTGCGCGGCCAGCCGCTCGGGTCACCGCCGCCGGTCGGCGGGACCGGTCACGGCGACGTCGTCGACGAGCTCTCGGCGGCGCCGTCGGTCGTCAGGCCGGCGGCCTCCTGCTCGGCGCGGATGTAGGCGATGACGGCGTCGACCTCGTCGTCGTCCAGCGGGATCGGCGGCATCCCGGCGAAGTCCCAGTGGTGCGGGGTGACCCCGTTGGCCACGGCGGCCCGGATGGCGCTGTCGGGGTGGTGGTCGGGCAGGTAGATCTCGTGGAGGAGCGGCGGGCCGACGAAGGTGCCCCGCAGGTCGTCGCCGTGGCAGGTCGAGC
>Ga0208490_100383_pt1 | contig 29827 bp, 28 predicted proteins | sample SubbioAug_CSWold_FD_184818 | JGI IMG/M metagenome (GOLD analysis project Ga0208490, IMG submission 184818) | Serpentinite rock and fluid subsurface biosphere microbial communities from McLaughlin Reserve, California, USA - CR11Aug_CSWold (SPAdes) | ecosystem: Environmental > Terrestrial > Deep...
TCTCCCACTCGGCGAGCCGCTCGCGGGCATCGAGCGCTTCGGCCATGGCCTCGATTCGCTGCACCTGCGCACGCAGCTCCGCAATCGCGGCCTCTGCATCGGCGAGACCCCGCTCGCCCTCCACGATGGCCTGCTCCACCTCCCCGAACCGAGCGTCCTGCGCGGCGATGTCCCGGTTCAGGCCGGCTATGCGTTCGCGCGCCTCGACGACGCGCTTTTGCGCCGCGCGGCCGTTGGCGAGGCGCTCCGTCGCACTCTCGACCCGATCACGGGCGGCATTGCGCTCGACATCGAGGCGGGCGAGCACGGAGGCTGCGGCCTTTCCCGCATCGAAGCTCTCGCGCGCCGCGGCCAGCTGCTCGACCATCGCCGCGCGTTGCGTCGGGTCGCGGCGGCGCGCGAGATCGGAGCGGATGCGGGCGAGATTCGAAAAATCGTCTTCGAGTTCCGCCAGCTGCCGCTGCAGCGCCTGCTCCTGGGCGAGGAGTTCGGCGTGGGCGTCGATGGCGGATTTGAGGGGGCCGCCGGTCTTCGGGCGGCCCGTATCGGTTTCCCGCTCGAGGAGCGACCCGCTCACGCGTTGAAGCACGCTGCGCGCGCGCTCGCCGCCGATCAACGTGCCGACTTCCGCCGAGATCAAGGCGTTCAGCTCGTTCTCGGCAGCCTCGGAGGGCTTGGCGACCTCGTATGATTCCCGTTGCCCCACCCAGAGCAATCCGAGCGAGCCGAGATCCGGGCCGCCGCGACCGCTGCCGGGGGTGACGCCGAGCAGATCCCAGACGATTTCGTCGGCCTGCGCACCACGGGCGTGATCCACGCCATCGCGCGTCAGCTGCGCCATCGCACCGCGGAGAAAGCGTTTGCGGATGACATAGTCGTGACCGTCGCTGCGGAACGCCACGGAGATATCGACCGGCAGCATGGCATCGCTGCTCGCCAGCGCCTTGATGGGTTCCGACGCGCTGGAATGGCGCTGGAAAAGGCAGGTTCGCAGGGCCTTGAACAGCGTCGTCTTCCCGGCTTCGTTGGGTGCGCAGAGCATGTTGAGACCCGGCGCGAAACCCGTCAGGCGCGTCGGCGAAATGAAGCGGCCGACGCCCGATACCTCGATCCCCGTGATGATCATGCGCCAGCTCCCTCGGCCACGAGGAGGTAGAGCTTGATCAGTGCGTCTTCCGTCACTGCGATCTCGTCGACAGGAAGCGTCGGATCGGCGAGGCGCTGCTGCAGCGTTTCGGCCACGCGCCTGAGCGCGCCGTCGAAATCGATCTGCTCCAGATCCTCCAGCGTCGGGCGCGTGCGCAGGGCGGCGTCGTCGATGTCGAGATGGCACACGGCCGCCTCGAGGCGCGCGGTGATCGTTGAGAGCTGTCGGCGGACAGCGAGCGACGCGGCTCCCGACAGGCGCAGGCGCAGGACGAGGGCGGGAAGCGCGCTCATCGCGCGCACCCGTTCCTCGAGATCCGCAACGCTCTGCTCGTCGGACACGGCGCTCGTCATCGAGAGCCAGCGATAGCGTCCGACGACCTCCTCGCGAACGCTCGGGTTTTCGCCCGCGCCGTTCGCCTCGACGACGAGCACCTTGCCGTATTCCTGGCTGTCCACGCGGTCGGGCTCCGGCGTCCCGGCATACCAGACGCGATCGTTGATCCGGAGCGTGCGATGCCAGTCGCCGAGCGCGAGATAGGCGAGGCCCGCGCGCTCCGGGCGCGTCGGATCGATCAGGTTGCTCGCCTCGCCCTCGCTGTCGAAGCCCGTGACGGAGCCGTGGGCGAGGCCGAGCCGCAGCGCGCCCGGCGGCGTCGGAGCATCGTTCATCCAGGCGGTGAGATCGCTCGAATCGGCGCGCCGCGTCAGCGGGCTCGGCAGGACGAAGGCACCGGTCTCGATCTCGACCGGTTCGGGCGTGAGCAAGGGGCGGACGTTTGCGGGCAGGTCCGCGCCGGCGATCTGTTCCCAAATGCCCTTCGGGCGGTGCGGATCATGATTGCCGGGCAGCAGCCACCAGCTCACACGCTCGAAGCGGCGCATGCGCTCGAGCGGCGCGCGCAGCGTGGTCGGGAGCGGGGTCTGGACGTCGTAGATGTCGCCGGCGACGAGGACGTGCTCGATCCGCTCGCGAATCGCAAGCTCCCCGATCGCATCGATCGCAGCCAGCCGCGCATCGCGAAACAAAGCCTCGCGATCGCCGAAACGCTTGAAAACCTTGCCGATCTGCCAATCGGCTGTATGGATGAAGCGCATTCTGCCCCCGTTTGCGGAAGACCTTGCCACGCCTCTCGCGGGGTTGTCGAGAAATTGGATGCGGGCGCGAACGCGGGTTGTTTTCGATCAATGAATTGGCGTCGCGCCCATGGTCAATTGCTTGGCGATACGCCAACAGCAGCCGGACAAAGCCATGGAAGATCCGCTTAATCGACGCGTCGAGGCGCATGCGCTCTACATGAGCGAAATGCTCGCGCGCCTGGGCTTCACGCCGGACGACCTCGAACGGCGATCGAGCAGCGAAGCGCTTGCGGGGGCGCAGGCGCAGTGCGCGACCTGCCGTGCATCCAACGCCTGCGGAATCTGGCTCGGGATCCACGAGGACCGGACGCCGATCGATATCGCCGCAGTCCCGTTCTTCTGTCCGAACCGGGAATATCTCGCATCGGTCTGCGCGAACAATCAGGACTAGATCGGGGCGGTCCCTGTCAGAGCGACCGCTCGAGCCGCAGCTCGCCATTGGGACTGTTGATGATCAGGGTTGATCCCTGCAAGTCCCATCGCTGGGCCGTCCGCAGCGCGACGAGGAACGCGCGCTCCGAATCCATGATTGCCCTGTCGCACGTGCGCTTCGTCAGTGCGAAGGGGCCGACGGCGATGCCCTGCTGCTGCTGGGGATAGGCGATGGCTGAATAGTTGTTGCAGCCCGCAAACCCGCGAAGGCGGAAGTTGTCGTCGAGCAGGATCGCCGGTCGCTCGCCGGGAAAGGCGCGCCCGTTCAAGCTCACGGCGATATAGGAGACGCCCAGCGGAAACATCTTTTCCCGCATGGGCTGGGGAACGTTGACGTCGGTCTGCTGAGCCGAAACTGTGGCCGGCAATGCCGCGAATAGGCAGAAGGCCGCGATGCGCAACGCTTTCATAGGTCCAGAACTCCCGTGCTCTAACGGTCGCGACCATAAGCGCGCGGGGCGCAGGACGCAACGCCCTCTTTCATGAGGAGAAAAACGGGGATTGATCGCGGTGCGGCGCGAGGAAAGGGCGAAACGGGCTGCAGCCGGTTTTTCGACGCCTCTTGAGCGTATGATGAACGGACTCGTCATCGTTAAGGATGGACACACGCGATTCTTGTTCCAGAACGAACTGTTTTCTCCCGACTGAAACGTCTTGTGAACGCTTTTTAAGCCCGCTTCAACATTCCTTTCTCCACGATTTACCTTCAATTTTATACGAGTTTTTACGCGATCGGCTCAATGATCTGTTCAACAAGAGGCGACGACGCAAAAGAATTCAGCCTCAATCACGCAGAAGCAAGTATTGGGAGTTCGTCATGGCACGTATCGAGATGGGAGCCGCCGACATCGCAGGTTTTGGACCAGCGAACGACAGCGGAGAATCGTTCTTTGAGCTCGGGCTGATGTATGCGGCCGGCAGGTCCGTTCCGGCCGATCTCGTGATGGCCCACAAGTGGCTCAATGTCGCGGTCTACAAGGGCTGCCGCGAGGCGGCGCAACATCGGGCGGAACTGTCCGGCGAAATGACCGCGGAACAGATCGCCGCAGCCCAACGCGAGGCGCGGCTTTTTCTGACGCTTCACTGACAAAATGCCGATCCAGCCGCATTGCGTCACTGTCGCGCGCGGTAGAGCTTGAGGGGAGGGCGCGTCGCGTCTATAAGCGCGCCATCTTTCAACTCCTCAAGCACTGGATACCCCATGGCCATCGAGCGCACCTTCTCGATCATCAAGCCCGACGCGACCAACCGCAACCTCACCGGCGCAATCAACGCCGTGTTCGAAGAGGCCGGCTTGCGCATCGTCGCGCAGAAGCGCATCCACATGACCCGCAAGCAGGCCGAGACCTTCTATGCGGTCCACAGCGCGCGTCCCTTCTTCGGCGAACTCGTCGATTTCATGATTTCGGCCCCCGTCGTGGTCCAGGTGCTCGAGGGCGATAACGCCGTCGCGAAGCATCGCGAGATCATGGGCGCCACCAACCCGGCAGACGCCGCCGAGGGCACCATTCGCAAGCGCTTTGCCACTTCGGTGGGCGAAAACTCGGTCCACGGCTCGGATTCGCCCGAGAACGCCGAGATCGAGATCCGTCAGTTCTTCGCGGGCAACGACATCGTCGGTTGATCCAAGCCCCGGCCGACCGACATTGAAGGCGGGTCCGGCTATGCGGGCCCGCCTTTTTCAAGTGCGCCGGAAGGCGGTCAGGAAATTGAATGGAAACCCCCTTCGTCGCCCTCCACGTCTGGATCCTTGCGGCCTTCGACCCGGTCCTGATCGCGGTTGCGGTCTACCTGGGCTGGAAGGCGGATCAGTTCGCCAAGCTCTTCATCGCTGCAATGGCCGCGTTGATCGTGGCGGTGCTCGTGGGTTGGGCGATCACGGCGGTGGGGCTGCCGTGGATCGCGCCAGTCGGCGGGGATTATCCGCTGCTGCTCCCGGTACGCACGCTCGCGGCCTTCGCCTGGGCTTGCGCAGCCTTCCTCGCGCAGCGATTGCGTTCGAAACAGTGAGGGGCGCCCCAGTGGAGCGCCCCGTGCGTATTCTCAGCCAAATATTCTCTCGTCCCTGTTACTGAGGCGCGACCGGCTGCGCTGGCGTGGCCGGATCGGTGGCAGGCGGCGGAGTTGCCGCAGGGTCTGCGGGTGCACCGGGCGTCGCAGGCGCGGTCTGTGTCGCCGGCGGAACGGTCCCTGTGGTCGTCACGTCACCACGATCACCCGTGCCGACCGCGAAGAAGCTGAAGATCGCGATCAGCGCGATACCGCCGACCAGGATCCAGACCCAGGTCGAGGATGAACGCGAGCGCGAAGGTGTGGTGTGTGGGCGCTGATCAACATCCGCCGAGCGGGGCGCAGGGTGGATCATGTTCGGGTTGCGGTGCGGACGATTGGGATCGTCGGCAAGCGGATCGCGGACGGGTTCGCCCGGAATGCGTTCGTTGTCACGGTCAGCCATGCTGTTTCTCCATGTTTCAAGTTGCATGGACAACGTGCGAGCCGCAACTCGGTTTCATCCGGCGCTTTCACGCCGATGATTGCGACCGCAGACTTGAACAGAACGCGCGGGAGCGCTAACCGATAGCGGAACGTTTCGAAGGATGGATGTCAGATGAACGCGCCGGTCGATCACAAGAAGCTCATCAAGGGCGCCACGGGCGACTGGGAAGTCGTCATCGGGCTGGAGATCCACGCCCAAGTGACGAGCAAGGCGAAGCTCTTCTCCGGCGCATCGACCACTTTCGGCTCGGAGCCGAACTCCAACGTCTCCCTCGTCGATGCGGCGATGCCGGGCATGCTGCCGGTGATCAACAAGGAATGCGTCCGCCAGGCCGTGCGCACGGGGCTCGGCCTCAAGGCGCAAATCAACCTGCGTTCGGTGTTCGACCGCAAGAACTACTTCTATCCGGATCTGCCGCAGGGCTACCAGATCAGCCAGTACAAATATCCCATCGTCGGCGAGGGCGAGGTGATCGTCGATCTCTCCGAGGGCGAGAGCATCCGGGTCGGGATCGAGCGGCTGCATCTGGAGCAGGATGCAGGCAAGTCGATCCACGATCTGCACCCCACCATGAGCTTCGTCGATCTCAACCGCTCCGGCGTGGCGCTGATGGAGATCGTCTCCAAGCCCGACATGCGCTCATCGGAAGAGGCCAAGGCCTATGTGACCAAGCTGCGCACGATCCTGCGCTATCTCGGCACCTGCGACGGCGACATGGAGAAGGGCAGCCTGCGCGCCGACGTCAACGTCTCCGTCCGCCGCCCGGGCGAGGGGCTCGGCACGCGCTGCGAGATCAAGAACGTGAACTCGATCCGCTTCATCGGGCAGGCGATCGAATACGAGGCGCGCCGCCAGATCGGGATCATCGAGGATGGCGGCACGATCGACCAGGAAACCCGCCTCTTCGATCCCGGAAAGGGCGAGACCCGCTCCATGCGCTCCAAGGAAGAAGCGCATGACTACCGCTACTTCCCCGATCCTGATTTGCTCCCGCTCGAATTCGACCAGGCCTTCGTCGATGAACTCGCGACGCATCTGCCCGAGCTGCCGGATACGAAGAAGGAGCGCTTCATCCAGCAGTACGGCCTCTCGATCTACGATGCCGGCGTGCTCATCGCGGAGCGCGAATCCGCCGATTTCTTCGAGCAGGTTGCCAAGGGGCGCGACGGCAAGGCGGCAGCGAACTGGGTGATCAACGAGTTCTTCGGGCGTCTCAACAAGGAAGGCCGCGACATCGCGTCGTCGCCGATCTCGGCCGACCAGCTCGGCGAAATCGTTGATCTGATCTCCGAGGGCGTGATCTCCGGCAAGATCGCCAAGGACGTGTTCGAGATCGCCTGGAGCGAGGGCGGCAGCCCGCGCGAGATCGTCGAGAGCCGCGGCATGAAGCAGGTCACCGATACCGGTGCCATCGAGAAGGCCGTGGACGAGGTGATTGCGGCAAACCCCGCCAAGGTCGAGCAGGCGAAGGCGAAGCCCACCATGCTCGGTTGGTTCGTCGGCCAGGTGATGAAGGCAACCGGCGGCAAGGCCAATCCGCAGGCCGTGAACGACATGCTGAAGGCGAAGCTCGGCATCGAATGACGATCATCCGCCCCGTCGAGCCGCGCGATCTGCCTGCTGTCCGCGAGGCGCTGGTGGAGGCGTGGCATGCGACCTATGACGCGCTGATCGGCGCGGAGCGGGTCTCGGCGCTGACGGATACGTGGCATTCGCCGCGCGCGCTGGCGAGGGAGCTGGCGGACCCGGAATGTGTCTTCCTGCTGGCGGAAGATGCCGGGCGCGTCATCGCCGTCTCGACGGCAAGGGCCGAACCCGGCGGAGCAGCAAAGCTCGCCCGGTTGTACCTCGTGCCGAGCGTGCAGGGGCAGGGGCTCGGCAAGCGGCTGATGGACGAAACGCTAGCGCCCTTCGGCAGGACGGCCGTCTGGCTGACCGCCCATTCCGGCAATGCCGGCGCAATCGGCTTCTACCGGCGCCACGGCTTCGTCATCACCGGAATGAGCGGAGACGATGCGGAGGCTGTGGAGATGCGCCGCCCTCTGGGCTTTCCGCCGCGCCCGGTGCGGGACGAAGACGCGCAGGATCTGTTCGGCCTCCTCACGCTCTGCTTCGCTGAATATCCCGGCTGCTACACCGATCCCCACGACGATCTGCGCGATATCCTGCAACCGGCGTCGCGGGCGCGGGAGGCCGGGGCGCGGTTCTGGGCGGTGGATGATGAACGCGGGCGGATTTGTGCCTGCGTCAGCGTCGATTTTCCCTCAGAAGGCACCGCCGAGCTGCATCGGCTGTATGTGCGCCCAGACATGCGCCGCAGCGGGCTGGGCGCGGGACTCGTGGGGATCGTCGAGGCCGAGGCGCTGCGGCGTGGGGCGCAGAGGATCGTGTTCTGGTCCGATACGCGCTTCACGAACGCGCACCGCCTCTACGAGCGGATGGGCTATGCCCGGCATCCGGGCGAGCGCGATCTTGGCGACATCTCGAACTCCCGCGAATACTTCTTCGAGAAGGCTCTCGATCAGAGCGGCACCGCCGGCGGGCGCAGCGCTTCCGCGAGATAGCCGTAGCCCCACCAGGCGGCGAGGGTGAGCGCAAGCACGCCGATCAGCGACACGAGCAGCGGCAGGAGCGGCCCGCGATCCGGCACGCCGCCATTGTCGTTGGCTGGAGGCGGAGGCCTGAATTGCGCCATCACCTCCGCAGGAATGAGACGCAGGATCACGACGACGCCGATGGCCGCCACGAGCAGATCGTCGAGCAGGCCGATCAGGGGCACGTAATCCGGAATCAGGTCGAAGGGGCTGACGATGTAGAGGACAATGCCGAGCGCGATGAGGCGCGCGCTCATGGGCGTTCGCGGATCACGCAAAGCGCGCAGGAGGATGCGCGCCTCCATCATCACCCGTTTAGCCGAACCGCGCATGCTCACTTTCCAGCCGCTTCCCGTTTATTTAGCCGAGCGGACGGATCGCCCGGCGAGCGAGTGAAGGCGCTCACGGACGCAAACGTAACGGCAAAACCGTTCAGCGGCTTCGCCAAAATTGCCGCAGGCTTGCAGGTGCTTATTCCGCAGCCTCGTCCGTCTTGGTGTCGACAGCCTTCTTCGCCGGCGCTTTCTTGCCGGCAGCTTTCTTCGTGGGAGCCTTTTTGGCGGGAGCTTTTTTCGCAGCCGCCTTTTTCACCGGAGCCTCACCATCGACCTCCGCGGAATCAGCCGCCTTCGTCTTCTTCGCAGCCGCCGGCTTCTTCGCCGGTGCCTTGGCAGGCTTCTTGGCTGCAGCCTTCGCCTTGCCACCCTTCTTGCCGCCCGAAGCCTGCTTGGCGCGCAACAGCTGGATCGCCTGCTCCAGATCGAGCTGGTCGGCTTCCAACCCCTTGGGAAGCGTGGCGTTGGTCTTGCCGTCGGTCACATAGGGGCCGTACTTGCCGGGCTTGACGGCGATCGGCTTTCCGCTCTCGGGGTCGTCCCCGACGACGCGACCGGGATCGCCCCCGCCACGCCGACCGCCCAGGCCGCTTTCCTTGGCGACGATGAGATCGATCGCCCGGTTCGCGCCGACTTCGAGGATATCGTCGTCCTTGCCGATATTGGCGTAGGTCTTTCCGTGCTGCACATAGGGCCCGTAGCGCCCGATGCCCGCGAGGATCGGCTCGCCGGTCTCGGGGTGCTTTGCGACTTCACGCGGCAGCGAGAGCAGCTTCAGCGCCATCTCCAGATCGACCGAGCCGGGGGACGCGCCCTTCGGCAACGACGAGCGCTTGGGCTTGTCGCCCTTCTCCACCGCCTCGCCGAGCTGGATGAATGGCCCGAAGCGGCCATCGCGCACCGTGACCTGCAGACCCGATTCCGGATCGACGCCGAGCACACGCACCCCCGGCTGCGAACCATCCGTGCCCGCGCCCTCTTCGCCGGAGGCGGAGAGCTGTCGCGTGAAGCGGCATTCGGGGTAGTTCGAGCAGCCGACGAACGAGCCGTAGCGGCCGATCTTGAGCGAGAGAATGCCGCTCTCGCAGGACGGGCAGGCGCGCGGGTTGCCGCCTTCCGGGCGCGGCGGGAAGATGTGGGGGCCCAGATAATCGTTGAGCGCGTCGAGCACCTGCGTCGTGCGCAGATCCTTCGTTTCGCCGACGGCTGCGGAGAAGTGTTCCCAGAATTCCCGCAGCACCTGCTTCCAGTCGATCTCGTTGTTGGAGATCCGGTCGAGCTGGCCTTCGAGATCGGCGGTGAAGTCGTATTCCACGTAGCGCTTGAAGAACGCCTCGAGGAAGGCCACGACGATGCGGCCCTTGTCCTGTGCGACGAGGCGCTTCTTGTCGATCGCCACGTATTCGCGGTCCTTGAGGACCTGCAGGATCGAGGCGTAGGTCGACGGGCGCCCGATGCCGAGTTCTTCCATGCGCTTCACGAGGCTCGCCTCGGAATAGCGCGGCGGTGGCTCGGTGAAGTGCTGGTTGGCGGCGATGCGGCGGCGCTCCAGCGGATCGCCGGCATTCATTGGCGGCAGGCGCTTTGCCTCCTCGTCCTCCTCGTCGTCGCGGCCCTCCTGATAGAGTGTCAGGAAGCCGTCGAACTTCACCACCTGGCCGGTGGCGCGCAGGTCGAGCTTGCGGGGTCCGACCTTGGCGTCGATATCGACGGTGGTGCGCTCCAGCTGCGCCGATTCCATCTGGCTCGCCACGGTGCGCTTCCAGATCAGCTCGTAGAGCTTGATCTGGTCGCTGTCGAGGTAGCGCGTCACATGCGAGGGGAGGCGACCGAGATCGGTGGGGCGCACCGCTTCGTGGGCTTCCTGCGCGTTCTTGGCCTTGGTGACGTATTTGCGCGGCACGTCCGGCACATAGCGATCGCCGTATTCGCGCCCGATGACCCGGCGCGCGGCCTGGATGGCGCCCGGTTCCATGTCGACGCCGTCGGTACGCATATAAGTGATGAGGCCGACGGTCTCGCCGCCGATCTCGACCCCCTCGTAGAGCCGCTGTGCGACACGCATCGTCTGCGCCGGGGCCATGCCGAGCTTGCGCGAGGCCTCCTGCTGCAGGGTCGAGGTGGTGAAGGGGGGCTGCGGATGGCGCTTGGCGGGCTTGGCCTCGACATTCGAGACGCTGATCGTGGCGAGTTCGAGATCGCGCTTGAACGCCTCGGCCTCCTCGCCCGTGCCGATGTCGAGGCGCGTGATCTTCTTGCCGTCGGCTCCCACGAGCCGCGCATCGAATACCGCGCCGTCAGCCGTCGCCAGCGTGGCGACGAGCGACCAGTATTCGCGGGAGATGAAGGTCTCGATCTCGCGCTCGCGGTCGCAGACGAGGCGCAGCGCCACCGACTGCACGCGACCCGCCGAGCGCGATCCCGGGAGCTTGCGCCAGAGCACCGGCGAGAGGGTGAATCCGACGAGGTAATCCAGCGCGCGGCGGGCGAGATAGGCATCCACCAGCGCCTGGTCGATCTCGCGGGGCTGGCGCATCGCCGTCTGCACGGATTCCTTGGTGATCGCGTTGAAGGTGACGCGCTCGATCTTGACGCCCTTGAGCGCCTTCTTCTGCAGCAGCGTGTCGAGAACGTGCCAGGAGATCGCCTCTCCCTCGCGATCCGGATCGGTTGCGAGAATGAGCGTCTCGGCACCCTTCACCGCACGGACGATCTCGCCGATGTGCTTGGCGCCGCGTGATTCGAGCTCCCAGATCATCTTGAAGTCGTCGTCGGGATCGACCGAACCATCCTTCGCCGGCAGGTCGCGGACATGCCCGAACGAGGCCAGGACTTCGTAGTCCTTGCCCAGATATTTGTTGATCGTCTTGGCTTTGGCCGGCGACTCGACGACGACAACTTTCATGAAAGACATTCCCCGAACGGGCGAGAGTTCCGGACCACGAACGCGCTGCGGCGTCCAGCCCCTCTCGACGCCGCGAGGCGTTTAAGTGGGTTAAGCGAGCGCCCGTGTCAAATCCGATGATTGCGAAAGGTTGGTTCGAAGCGGCATTTGGACTTCATGAAGCGATGTCTGCTGCTTCTTTGAGCTCCCTCACGCGACAGTCGGCAGCCGCGACTGGAAGGTGGCGTGGGTGATTGTGACTGTCGTGCCGCTCCCGCCGGTGATGATCTCGATCTGAGCCTCGTTCTGCTTGGCGAGCGCATTGATCAACGAGGTGCCGAGGCCCCTCCCGGGGCGGCCGGGTTGATGAGCCGGCATGCCCGCGCCATTGTCGGACACCGACAGCTTCCAGTCGGACCCATTCGCCTCGTATCCGACGATCACGCGGGCGTCCTTGGAATTCTTCGGGAAGGCGTGCTTGAAGGCGTTTATCAGCAATTCCGTCACGATCAGCCCGAGGCTCACCGCCTGGGCCGACGAGGTCTGGCCACCGCCCGCAATCACATCGACCACGATGAGGCGGTTGTCGCCGACCATGGATTCGGCCAGCGAGGCCGACAGCTTGGTCAGATAGGGACCGACTTCGATGTCTTCGCCCGTGGCAGACGCATGAAGGTGCTGCTGCACCGAGGCAATCGACATGACCCGGCGGTGTGCATCCACAAGATGCTCGCGGGTCTCCTCCGACTTCACGCTCCGCGCCTTCATCATGAGGATGCTGGCGATGATCTGAAGGGAGTTCGCAACGCGGTGGCTCATCTCGGCAAGAAGCATCTCCTTGCTCTCCAGGAGTGCGTTCAATGCCCGCTCCGACGTGCGGCGCTCGGTAACGTCCTCGAAAGCCACGAGAATGAGCGGCTCAGCGTCTTTTGGATTGATCACCCGGCGGGCGTTGAGAAACATTGTGCGACGACCGATGCGGGGAAATTCCTGCTCGATCTCGAAATCGTCCATGACCTCGCTCGCGGGAACGATGCGCTCGAGAAGGAGGCGAAGGGCGGATATATTCCACTCGCCGTCGCTCAGCTCAAAAAGCACGCGGCCTAACGTTTCGTCCGATGCGAGCTGGAACTTCGCGAGAAAAGAACGGCTCGCCGCCACGATCCGAAAGTTTTCATCAACGACTACGAGAGGTTCGCGGACGCTGTCCACTACAGCCTGTGCCAATGCGTCCGTAAAAAAAGGCGAAGCTTGGCCGGGAGAAATTTCATTCATGAATGCTTTTGCGCTTTTTTTCATTATTATACAAGGGATTTGGACGTTGTCGAAGCGCTGTGTACGGGTGAATTCACGCTTGATGCAATTCCAATCTTCAGCCTGCAACGATAATCTCTCGCCACCATTTCAAAGCCCTCGACGGCTTCGGGCGGCGCGATCCGTCCACGCCTTCAACCCGCTGCGATCGCACGCGGGCCTTTGTTCTTGCCCTTTATGCGATCGCAAAGTATAAGCCGCTCGCGTTCGCTCGACACCCTTGGAGGCACGGACGCGCAACCTTGAGGGCCGCCACGGGGCGGCCTTTGGTTTTGAAGCATATATGTAAGGACACGACCATGAGTGAAATGAAGCAGCTCAAGGCCGTGGCGCGCGAACGGGTCGGCAAGGGGGCCGCCCGTGAAACTCGTCGCCAGGGTCTCGTTCCCGCAGTCGTCTATGGCGCCGGTCTGGCTCCCAAGTCGATCTCCCTCAATTTCAACGAAGCCAAGAAGCTGATTTTCGGCGGCGGCTTCATGACCTCGATGTTCGAAGTGGACATCGCCGGCGACAAGGAACGCGTGATTCCCCGCGACGTCCAGTTCGACGTGGTCAAGGATCTCCCGATTCACATCGACTTCCTTCGCGTCTCGAAGGGCCAGGTCGTGACGGTCGAGGTTCCGGTCCATTTCGCGAACCAGGACAAGTGCAAGGGCATCAAGCGCGGCGGCACGCTCAACGTCGTGCGCCACACGGTCGAACTCTACGTTCCCGCCGATGCGATCCCCGATTCGATCGATATCGACCTCACGAACTACGAGCTGAACGATTCGATCCACATTTCTGCCTTCACGCTCCCCAAGGGCTGCAAGCCGGTGATCACCGATCGTGACTTCACGGTCGCAACGATCGCAACGCCCGCCGGCTTCAAGGAAGACGCCGAGGCGGACGCTGCCGAGGCTGCCGAGAAGGAGGGCGGAGAATAATCTTCTCTCTGCTCAGAAGGCTTTTTGGGTCAGACGCTCCGGTCGAGAGGCCGGAGCGTTTTGCCGTCGAAGAAGGAGGGCCGCCGATGCGCCTCTTGGTCGGCCTCGGCAATCCGGGCTCGCAATATTCAGGCAACCGGCACAATATCGGCTTCATGGTGATGGACGAGATCGCCCGGATCCATAATGCCGCGCCCTGGCGCAAGCGCTTCCACGGCGAGGCAAGCGAAGCCGTGATCGACGGCGAGCGCGTGCTTTTGTTGAAGCCCCTGACGTATATGAACGATTCCGGTCGCTCCGTCGCCGATGCCCAGCGCTTCTACAAGGTCACGCTCGATGACATCGTGGTCTTTCACGACGAACTCGATCTGCCGCCGGCGAAGTTGCGGATCAAGAAGGGCGGCGGCAATGCCGGCCATAACGGCCTTCGTTCGATCACGGCGCATTGCACCAACGAGTACCGTCGGGTGCGGCTCGGGATCGGCCATCCCGGCGACAAGGCGCGGGTGCATTCATATGTACTCAGTGATTTCGCCAAGGCGGAACTGCCCTGGGTCGAGGATCTGGCTCGCGCCTGCGCGGACAGTGCCGGGCTCCTCGCCAAGGGTAACGACGCCGAATTTCAAAACAAGGTCCACCTCGCCATGGAAGGGCGCGGCTGGAGTGACGTGACGCGGCCCGGGAAGCAATCCTGAAGGCGCAACAAGGGAATTGAGCCATGGGCTTCAAGATGGGCATCGTCGGCCTGCCGAATGTCGGCAAGTCGACCCTCTTCAACGCGCTGACGCAGACGGCGGCAGCGCAGGCGGCAAATTACCCGTTCTGCACGATCGAGCCGAATGTCGGCGATGTGGCCGTGCCGGACGAGCGCCTCGACAAGCTGGCCGAAATCGGCGGCTCGGCGCAGATCATCCCGACGCGGCTCACCTTCGTCGACATCGCCGGCCTCGTGCGCGGTGCCTCGCGCGGGGAGGGGCTTGGCAACCAGTTCCTCGCCAACATCCGCGAAGTCGATGCGATCGCGCATGTGGTGCGCTGCTTCGAGGACGACGACATCACCCATGTCGAGAACAAGATCGATCCGCTGGCCGATATCGAGACCATCGAGACCGAACTGATGCTGGCTGATCTCGACAGCCTCGAGAAGCGCGTCGTCAGCATGGAGAAGCGGGGCAAGGGCGGCGACAAGGAGGCGAAGGAGATCGCCGATCTGATGAACCGTGCCCTCGTGCTCTTGCGCGAAGGCAAGCCCGCGCGGCTCGTGGAGCGCTCTTCCGACGAGGAGAAGCAGTTCGAGATGCTGGGCCTGCTCAGCTCGAAGCCTGTGCTCTATGTCTGCAATGTCGAGGAGGCCTCGGCTGATCAGGGCAATGGATTTTCTGAGCGCGTCATCGCCCATGCCAAGGCCGAGAATGCGAAAGCCGTCGTCGTCTCAGCCAAGATCGAGAGCGAGATCGCGGTCATGCCGCAATCCGAGCAGCGCGATTACCTCGACGCCGTCGGCCTCTCCGAGCCCGGCCTCAACCGCGTCATCCGCGCCGGCTACGCGCTTCTCGGGCTGCTGACGTACTTCACCGTCGGTCCGAAGGAAGCCCGCGCCTGGACGATCACGAAGGGCACGCGCGCCCCGGCCGCCGCCGGCGTGATCCATACGGATTTCGAGAAGGGCTTCATTCGCTCTGAGACGGTCGCCTTCGACGACTACGTTGCGTTCAAAGGCGAAGCGGGAGCGCGCGAGGCGGGGCGGTTCCGGCTGGAAGGCAAGGAGTACATCGTCAAGGACGGCGACGTGCTGCACTTCCGCTTCAATCTCTAAGGACAAGCCGCTCCGATCAGCGATAGCGCGCCAGGATGTCCATCACCTGCGCGCCATCGACGGGCTCATCCGGCCAATCGGCCCAATCCCCCTTGCCCTCCAGCGCATTGCCGAGCAGCGTCTTGTAGGTGCGGCGCGGAACTTCGAGCGCGCCGAACTGGGCGAGGTGGTCGGTCACGAACTGCGTGTCGAGCAGCCTGAAGCCGCAGACGTTGAGCCTCGCGACGAGGTGGACGAGCGCCACTTTTGATGCGTCGCGGGCATTGTGGAACATGCTCTCGCCGAAGAACGCTGCCCCGAGGCTCACGCCGTAAAGGCCGCCCATGAGCCGATCGCCGTCATAGGCCTCGACCGTGTGGCAGAAGCCGAGATCGAACAGTTCACCATAGAGTTGGCGGATGCGCCGGTTGATCCAGGTCTTCTCGCGCTCTGCCGCCGGCTGGGCGCAGCCTGAGATCACCGCGTCGAAATCATGATCGAACCGGATCTCGAAGACATCCGAGCGCACGGTGCGGGCGAGACGCTTGCCGACATGGAACGTGTCGAGCGGGATGATCCCGCGCTCGCGGGGCTCGACCCAGTAGAGGCTCGGATCGTCGGCGTTCTCCGCCATGGGGAAAATACCGGCGGCATAGGCCCGCAGGAGGATCTCCGGCGTAATCTCGACGATGCCGCTATTCATTGCCGTGAACGGTGACGCCTCCGGAGCGGGCGGCTTGCATGACGGCGGATGCCGCACGACCGCCCGGGATTACGCAACAAGATGTTCTTATGTTTCGTCGAGCCCGCCGGTTTTCAAGAACTGCTCCAGCCAGTGAATGTCGTACATCCCGTTCTGGACGTCCTGATTGCGCACGAGCGTACGAAACAGCGGCAGCGTCGTATCGACGCCGTCCACGACGAACTCGTCGAGCGCGCGGCGAAGGCGCATCATGCACTCGTTGCGGGTGCGCCCGTGCACGATGAGCTTGGCCACGAGCGAATCGTAGTGCGGCGGGATGCGGTAGCCCTGGTAGGCGGCCGAATCAACGCGCACGCCGAGCCCGCCGGGCGTGTGAAAATACGTGATCATCCCGGGGGAGGGGCGGAAGGTCGTCGGATGCTCCGCGTTCACCCGGCACTCGATGGCGTGGCCGTGGATCGTCACCTCTTCCTGGGTCAGCGAAAGCGGCGAACCGGCGGCGATGCGGATCTGCTCGTTGACGAGATCGATCCCGGTGATCATCTCGGTCACTGGATGCTCGACCTGGATGCGGGTGTTCATCTCGATGAAGAAGAACTCGCCGTTTTCATAGAGGAACTCGATCGTCCCCGCGCCGCGATAGCTCAGATCCTGCATCGCCTTTGCGCAGATGGCGCCGATGCGCTCGCGCTCCTGCGCGTTCAGCGCGGGCGAGGGGCCCTCTTCCCAGACCTTCTGGTGGCGGCGCTGCAGCGAGCAATCGCGTTCGCCGAGATGGATCGCCGCACCGCGCCCGTCGCCGAGGATCTGGATCTCGATATGCCGGGGCTTTTCGAGATATTTCTCCATGTAGACCGCATCGTCGCCGAACGCCGCCTTCGCCTCGGTGCGGGCGGTAGTGTAGGCGTGTTCGATCTCGTCGGCGTTGCGCGCGACCTTCATGCCGCGCCCGCCGCCGCCGGAGGCCGCCTTGATCAGGACCGGATAGCCGATCTCGCCAGCGATCTTGGCCGCATCCTGGGCGCTGTCGATGCCGCCCTCGGAGCCGGGAACGCACGGGATGCCGAGACGCTTGGCGGTGCGTTTCGCCTCGATCTTGTCGCCCATGATCCGGATGTGCTCGGATTTGGGGCCGATGAACGCGATGTTGTGGTCTTCCAGCACCTCGGCGAAAGCGGCGTTCTCGGAGAGGAAGCCGTAGCCGGGATGCACCGCATCCGCGCCCGTGATCTCGCAGGCGGAGATCAGGGCGGGGATGTTGAGGTAGGAATCGCGCGCCATGGGCGGGCCGATGCAGACGCTCTCGTCGGCGAGGCGCACATGCATCGCGTCCGCATCGGCGGTGGAGTGGACCGCGACGGTCGCGATGCCGAGCTCCTTGGCCGCGCGCTGGATGCGAAGGGCGATCTCGCCGCGATTGGCGATCAGGATTTTATCGAACATCAAGCCCTCACTCGACGATGAGGAGGGGTTCGCCGTATTCGACCGGCTGCCCGTCTTCAAAGAATATCGCCGTCACGACGCCCGCCTTGGTGGCGACGATGTCGTTGAAGGTCTTCATGGCCTCGACGAGAAGCAGCTTGTCGCCGATTTCGACGCGCGATCCGATCTCGACGAAGGGCTTGGAATCGGGCGAGGAGCGGCGATAGGCGGTGCCGACCATGGGCGAGGTGACTGCGCCGGGATGCTCCCTCGGATTCACGACCACCGGGGCGGCCTCTGCGACGGCGGGAGCGGGTGCGGCGGCGATCGGTGCGGGGGCCGCCGGCGCATATTGCTGCGAGGGGACCATGACGTTCTGCGTCACCTGCCGCGCCACGCGAATGCGCAGATCGCCCTTCTCGACTTCGATCTCCGTCAGATCGGTCTCCGCGAGGAGACCGGCGAGCTCGCGCACGAGTTCGGGATCGAAGGGATTTGTCCGTGCCATGCTTCTTCAACCTCTTGCCAATGTCAGGCCCGCTCGTGAACCGGGACCTTGATCAGGACCCCTGGGCCTTCTGCTGCAGGAGAGGCAGGATCGCCTCGAATCCGAGCAGATAACTCGTTGTGCCGAAACCGCATATCACGCCACGGCAGACCGGGGCGATCATCGACTTGTGCCGGAAGTCGTCGCGCGCGTAAACGTTCGACAGGTGGATCTCCACAGCTGTTGCGCCACTTCCCGCGATAGCGTCGCGCAGAGCGATGGATGTGTGGGTATACGCTCCGGCATTGATGACGATGCCGGCTCCGGAAAGCCCCGCCTCCTGGATCCACGTGACGAGTTCGCCCTCGTGATTCGACTGCCTGAACGTCAGCGCGACCCCGGCTGCGTCGGCACGCTCGCGCAGGAGCGCCTCGACGTCGGCCAGCGTCTGGCTGCCATAGATCTGCGGCTCGCGACCACCGAGCAGGTTCAGATTGGGGCCGTTGAGGACATGGATCGCAATCATGCGGCGCGAGGACTCCCGAAACAGGCTCGCGACAAAGCGACCCGACGCGCCGTCATAGCCTCTCGGCGCGCCGGGGGGAAGGGGTTTGCACCCGACAAATGGCGCTCGTTCAACAGGTCGCGCTTCCGCACTTCCTGACATTGGCGACGGAAGCCGCCAGACGCTCGGTCCCGATCGCACCGGAAATGACGCGATCGCCGATGACCCAGGCCGGAGTTCCCGTCAGCCCGAGCCGGTCGCCGAGATCGACGTTCTCGGCGATGATGTCGCGCACTGCGTCGCTGTTCACGTCCGCCTGCAGCTTCGCTGGATCCGCGCCGAGCTCGATGGCGAGTGCCGTTGCCCGCTCGCCGTTGACCTGGCCGCGTGTCTGCATGAGGCGCACGTGAAAGGCTTCGTTCTGTTCCGCGGTGAACTGCTGCTTGGCCGCGAGCCCGATCCGCGCTGCCTCGAGCGAGCCGGGGCCGAGGACCGGGAAATCCTTGACGACGACGCGCAGGTTGGGATCCGAATCGATCAGGCGCTGCACGTCCTCAAGGGCGCGCTTGCAGAAGCCGCAGTTGAAATCGAAGAACTCGACGAGCGTCACGTCGCCCTCGGGGTTTCCGAGCACGACGTCGTCTGCGGCGAACAGCGCGTCCTGCGCGTCGCGAAGCGCTTCCTCGCGCGCCAGCTGCTGCGCGGCTTCCTGTCGCCGCTCCAGCTCGGCGAAGACATCGCGCATGATCTCGGGGTTTTCGATCAGGTAGTTGCGCACGATCTCCTCGATCGCTGTCGTCTCTTCGCTCGTGAAGTTCGATTGCTGGGCAATCGCGACCGGGGCCGAGAGGGCCAGCCAGGCCGAACCAGCCGCAACGGCGAGCCCTTTCAGATACGTATGCATTTGGTTTCCTCGATACGGTTGTCGCGTTGACCATGGTCGCTTGTGCGATGGTCGTTGTCCAACTCCTACAAGCTAGTGCAAAAGGTGGTCAAATCACGGATTCGTCGACGGCGTCGCGAAATCGGCGTTCTGCACTAAATAGAGGAGGCTCGACCCGATTATGAACAGATCATCCGAGGACCGCCCGACCGATCTGCCGTTGCCGTCCATCGCGGAGCGTGCGCAGCGCGTCGCACCTTTTCTCGCGATGGACGTATTGGCGCAGGCCGCGGTCAAGGAGCGGCGCGGGGAGAGCGTGGTGCATATGGAGGTAGGGCAACCGTCTGCTCCTGCGCCGCGCCTCGCCCGCGCGGCGGCGCGGGCTGCGCTCGACGTCGGGCGCATCGGGTACACGGAAGCACTCGGCATGATGGCGTTGCGCGAGCGTATCGCCCGCCACTACCGCGACGCCTACGGAGTTAGTGTCGGGCCGGAGCGGATAGCGGTGACGACCGGCTCGTCCGCCGGCTTCGTTCTCGCGTTCCTCGCGATGTTCGCCCCCGGCGACCGCGTAGCGATCACGGCACCCGGATATCCCGCCTATCGCAACATCCTGGAGGCGCTCGGCGTCGAGCCAGTGATCGTGCCGCTGGAGAAGGCGAGCGGCTATGTCATGACGGCGGCGGCCATTCGCGATATCCACGCGCAGACGCCGCTCGCGGGCGTACTCGCGATGAGCCCCGCCAATCCATCGGGAACGATGATCGGCCGAGCGGCTCTCGGCGATCTCGGCCGCGCCTGCCGCGAACTCGGCCTCTGGTTCGTATCCGACGAGATCTATCACGGTCTCACCTACGAAGCCCCGGCGGAGACGGCTCTCGTGGCCGATCCCGATGCCGTCGTCGTCAACAGCTTCTCGAAGTACTACTGCATGACGGGCTGGCGGATCGGCTGGCTCGTGGTGCCGCAACGGCTCTCCCGGGTGATCGAGCGGCTGGCGCAGAGCCTCTACATCTCCGCCCCCTATCTGTCGCAGGTTGCGGCGATTGCGGCGTTTGACGCGACCGATGAGCTGGAGGCCGTCAGGGCCGGCTATGCGGCCAACCGCGCGCTGCTCCTGGAGGAGCTGCCGAGACTGGGGATCACCGAGATGCACCCGGTCGACGGCGCGTTCTACATCTATGCCGACATTGCGCGCTTCACGAACGATTCGCTGGATTTCTGCCGCCGTATGCTCGACGAGACCGGGGTCGCGACGACGCCGGGGCTGGATTTCGACGCCAGGGAGGGCGCGCATCACCTGCGGCTGTCGTTTGCCGGCTCGCACGACGATTGCCGGGAGGCGATCCGACGGCTGGAGGGATGGCTGCGCTGAGGTGCATGGCGTGAGACCCGCAGGGCGAGCGAGCGCTGTGCAGGTCGAACCCAGTTTGTCATAGCCCGTTCTCATAGCCCGAAGGTGACGAAGCCCTTCTCGTCCATGGCCCACGCTGGGTTCCATGCAATTTCCCAAGCGTGATCATCGGGATCGGCGACGTAGCCGCGGAATCCGCCGTGCTGCGGGGCGTCTGCCGGGCGCAGGATCCGGCCGCCGGCCTTCGCGAGTTGTGCCATGACGGGTTCGACATCCTCCCGCCGGAGGACATTATGCGCCAGCGAAAACGCTCCGGGCAATCGCGCTGTGGACCGCCGCATGTCGTCCAGCAAGGATGGCTCGAGCCACGTGCCCAGGACGAACCCGTTCATCTGATAGAAGACGATTTCGTCATTCTCGAACACCGGCGACCAGCCGAAGCCCTCGAGGTAGAAACGACGCGAACGGGAAAGCTCGGCAATGCCGAGTGTGATGACGGAAAGCTGCTGTTGCATGGTCGTGCCCTCACTATCATCGTCTGCACCATGCAGACGACAGGATAGTCATGGGCCGTCACGTTCGTAACGGAAGGACCCGCTTTCGCGGGGGCCGGGCCAACCTTCCCGACCTAACCTGTTTTAGACCGAATTTTTTTAGTCCACCGGCGCCTTGACCGTCAAGGGCCGCGGTGAATCGATCGCTCTCGCCCTGGAGAGGAAAAAGGCCCCTCGCAGGTGACGAGGGGCCTTTCTTGTTTCGGGCTCAGCTGCCGGTGATGACCTGCTTGGCCTTCGACCACCAGCCGGCACGCTTGGGCCTGTCGGGATCGGGCTCGGTCAGCACCATCGTCACCGGCTCGGGTCGCGGGCCGCTGGGACGCCCGGTCTCCTCGACTTCGCCGTCCGTGGTCTCGGCGGGCGCAGCCTCGGCTGCTTCCGACGGGCCCGACGCCGCTTCCGGCGCTTGCGCGAGGGCCTCGGTCATCGTCGTCTCGGCTTCGGCGACAACGGCGGCATCCGCTTCGACTTCCGGAGCACTTGCGGCGGCGGCTGCCGCGGCTTCCGCAGCGGCGGCATCGGCCTCGATCTCCTTCTTGGTGCGACGACGACGCGGCGCGCGCTTGGGCTTCGGCGCAGGCTCTTCTGCCGCAGGTTCTTCCGGGGCAGCTTCGACTGCAACCCGAGCCTCCGCTTCCACCGGTGCGGTTTCGGCGGATGTCGCTTCTACCGGCGCGCCCTGATCCTCGCTGATCGGGATCGCGACGGTATCGCCCTGTGACGCCGAGATCTCCCCTTCGAGAGCCTCGCCGTCGGCGGTCTCGCCTTCAGGCGACACGCCCTGGGGTACCGTATCCCGGCGATCACGGCGACCCCCACGACGCCCGCGACGGCGACGACTGCCCTCGCGCTCCGAGGCTTCTCCGCTTTCTTCCGTGGCGCGCTCGTCGGATGACGCGGTTGCGGCCATCTCGCCGGCTTCCGCATCCGCGTCGGTGCCTTCGTCCTGCTCGTCCGAGTACCCGCCCTCGGAGTCGGTGCCCTCGCCGCCGTCACCGGCCTGGTCGGAGAACTCGCGTCCCTCGCCGCCACGGCCGCGCCTGCGGCGACGCCGGCGCTTGCGGCGTCCAGTGCCGTCGCCATTGGCCGCCTCCGTGCGCTCTTCCGAGCGATCATCCGAGCGCTCCTGATCACGGTCCTCGGTAGTCGTCTCCTCATCCTCGTCGTCGGGGATGTCTGGATCGTTCTCGTCCTCGATTTCGGCCAGCCTCACCGCTTCCGAAACGACCCCGGTGGCGGGGCCCTTCGCGGGCACGCCGACGGCGAGTTCGCCGCGCTCGATCGCGTAGGGCGAGGAATGGGCCAGCGTCTCGTCGATGCTGACCGTGATCTCGACGCCGAAACGCTCTTCGAGCTCGCGCAGGTGAACGCGCTTCTGGTTGAGGATGTAGAAGGCGACCGCATAATGCGTGCGGATGGTGAGGTTGTGCGTCGCGCCCTTGATCAGCAGCTCCTCGACGGCGCGCAGCACATGCAGCGCGACCGACGGGGTGGCGCGCACGAAGCCGGAGCCGGCGCAGGTCGGGCAGACCACCGATGAGCTCTCCAGCACGCCGGTGCGCATGCGCTGGCGTGACATTTCGAGCAGGCCGAAGGCCGAGATGCGACCGATCTGGATACGCGCCCGATCGGTCTTCAGAGCTTCCTTGAGGCGCTTCTCGACCGCGCGGTTGTTGCGGTTCTCCTCCATGTCGATGAAGTCGATGACGATCAGCCCGGCGAGATCTCGCAGGCGCAGCTGACGGGCGACCTCGTCGGCAGCCTCGAGATTGGTCTTGAGGGCGGTATCCTCGATGTTGTGCTCGCGGGTGGAACGCCCGGAGTTCACGTCGATCGAGACCAGCGCCTCCGTGGGGTTGATCACGAGGTAGCCGCCGGATTTCAGCGAGACCTGCGTCGAGAACATCGCATCGAGCTGCGCCTCGATGCCGAAGGCGGCGAAGAGCGGCGTCGGGTCCTTGTAGGACTTCACCGCCTTGGCGTGGCTCGGCATCAGCATGCGCATGAAGTCCTTGGCCTCGCGGTAACCTTCGTCGCCCGAGACCAGAACTTCGTCGATATCCTTGTTGTAGAGATCGCGGATGACGCGCTTGATCAGCGAGCCTTCCTCGTAGACGAGGGCGGGTGCGGCCGATGACAGCGTCATCTCGCGCACGCTCTCCCAGGCGCGCATAAGATATTCGAAGTCGCGCTTGACCTCGGGCTTGGTGCGCGAGGCTCCCGCCGTGCGCAGGATGACGCCCATGCCGTCCGGCACTTCGAGATCCTGCACGATCGACTTGAGGCGCTTGCGATCCTCGGCGCTGGTGATCTTGCGCGAAATCCCGCCGCCGCGCGCCGTGTTCGGCATCAGCACAGAATAACGTCCCGCCAGAGAAAGATACGTGGTGAGCGCAGCCCCCTTGTTGCCGCGCTCTTCCTTCACGACCTGGACCAGAAGGATCTGGCGGCGCTTGATGACTTCCTGGATCTTGTACTGGCGACGCGAGACGCGGCGCTCGGGAAGCTCTTCGAGTGCATCGCCGCCGAGCTGCTCGACGCTGTCTGCGTCATCGCCGTTGTCGTCACGACCATTCTCGTCGCCGTTGTCGTCGCCGTTGTCGTCGACGTTCTCTTCGGCGTCTTCGTTTTCGCCCGAAACGGTCTCGTCGCCTTCCGACGACTTCAGCTTCACCCGGCGGCGGTTGGGGCGCTTTTCCTCGTCCCGCTCGCGTTCGCGCTCACGATCGCGCTCGGCCTCGTCCTCCAGCAGCGCCTGACGGTCCGCCGTCGGGATCTGGTAGTAGTCCGGGTGGATTTCGCTGAATGCGAGGAAACCGTGGCGGTTGCCGCCGTATTCCACGAATGCCGCCTGGAGCGAGGGCTCCACGCGGGTCACCTTCGCGAGGTAGATATTACCGCGAAGCTGCTTGCGATTGGCGGCTTCGAAGTCGAATTCCTCGACCCTTTGTCCGCGGACGACGACGACCCGGGTTTCCTCCGGATGCGACGCGTCTATCAACATCTTGTTTGCCATGAAGAACTCTCGACATGGCGATGGCCGTTCGGCCTGCACCTGGCATTTGGCACCGCAGGGCCGCGGTTCTGCGCGGCGCTCCTGGAATCAATCGTACAGATGGGCTGATCGGGCCAATCGCCGTAAGGCGCCGCGAACGGGCTCGCCTGGGGTTGACCACGGATAGCGGGAATTCCCGCTGCGAAAGCGCAAAAAGCGTCGCAGACGGGCAGAGCGCGAAAGACGGAGCGTCGACGAGCAGCGATGCCTGTCCCGTTCCTGCGCTCATCCCGAACAATCCTCTCGAATTCGATGTGCCGGCATGGCCGGTCATCGGTATATTGTCTCGCGACGGGAAAGCGTCGCGGGAGAGACACCGCTCCGGAGCCTGATCTGAAAATCGGTCGTCGGCGGCTTGCGGGTCGGCTCTTGAAGAGAGCCGCTCTCCCGATCACGCCGCCACCGGGTTCGTCAAAACCGGACGGGGTCATATCCATTACAAACCATCTGTGTACTTTGGCAAGAGATTCGATGAGATTCGATGCCTGTTGCAGCAAAAACACGGTCGGCGACGAAGCGACCGGGTCGTGCGAGGGTCTGTTAACGGCGAGCGCCTCATGCGATAACGAGGGTTCCGGGGGAGAATCGAAAGCTAGTGATGCAGTTTGTGCCCGGATTTTGCCGATTTTTCGCCCCGATCTGCCTCGGTTTGACGATTTTTGCGCAATCGAGCCTCGGAGCGGGCGCGACGACGGGGGAGACGCAAACGCCCCGCGATCTGGCTGCCGTCGCCATCTCGGCGGAGATCGATGTCGAATCGGACCGTACCAGCCTCGTTTTCACGCTGTCGGAAGATGTCGAAGCTCGCGGCTTCGTGATGGGCAACCCCGATCGCGTCATCATCGATCTTCCGGAGGTCAATTTCCAGATCCCGCCCGAATCGATCGAGATCGGGGGTGTGGTCGCCTCCTACCGCTTCGGCCTCTTCGCCCCCGGCCGCTCGCGTATCGTCATCGATCTCGCCGGCCCGGCGCGGATTGCTGCTATCGAAACCAGCATCCGCCAATCCGACCGGGCGGCGCTTCTTACCATCGCCCTCGAAACAGTCACCCAGGCGGCATTCCAGGAGGCGGTGGAACGCGATTCCCGCGCTGCTCTCGAGAGCGCCATGACAACCGCCTCGCTCCGGGACGTCGAGGCGGTGCCGGGCGATACGCGTCCGGTCATCGTGCTCGATCCCGGCCACGGAGGCATCGACCCGGGAGCCGTGGGCGCCGGCGGCGTGCTGGAAAAGGACATCGTCTACGCCTTCGCGACGCGCCTGCGCGAAAGGCTCGAGGAGGGTGGGCGCTATCGTGTGATCCTGACGCGGCAGGGCGACGCATTCGTTGCGCTGGGCGAGCGGGTGAAGATCGCGCAGCGGGCGCAGGCGGATCTCTTTGTCTCGATTCACGCAGATTCGATCTCGTCCGCGCCTCAGGTGAGCGGGCTCACCGTCTATACGGGCTCCGAGCGCGCATCGGACCGCGAATCCGCGCGTCTGGCCGATCGCGAGAACCAGGCCGACGCCGCAGCCGGCGTCGAGGACGCGCAGATGCCCGACGAGGTGGCCGACATCCTCCACGACCTGACCCAGCGCGAGACCCGCGGTTTTTCGCATGGTTTCGCCGGGCGTCTCGTCGAGGAACTGGACGGCGTGGCGCGCCTCAACAAGAACCCCCACCGGCAGGCGGGATTTCGCGTGCTGCGCGCCCACGACGTGCCTTCGGTGCTGCTGGAACTCGGGTATCTGTCGAGCCAGCGCGACATCGAGCAGTTGATGTCACAGGCTTGGCGTGACAAGGCTACCGCCGCGATGGCGGACGCGATCGGGCGCTATTTCACCACGCGCTTCGCCAACCGGGGCGTCGCCCCAGTTTCACCATAGATAAGGTGTCGAAGGGCGGTAGATCGTCGTGATTCACGGTGCGCCGTTTCTGTTGTAAAGTGCGAATCGCGCTCGGCAAGACGGGTTCAGCTAGAGAGACGGATCAGGGGCTTATGCGGATCGTATTGAGATTTTTCGGGTTCCTCTTCAGCGCCGGCTTCATCGTCTTCCTGATCGGCTCCGGCGTGCTGGCGCTCGGATACATGCATTTCTCGCATGATCTCCCCGAGCACGCCCAGCTCGCCGAATACGAGCCGCCGGTGATGAGCCGCGTTCACGCGGCCGATGGCAGCCTCGTCTCCGAATACGCCCGCGAGCGGCGGCTCTACCTGCCGATTTCCGTGATCCCCGATCAGCTCAAGGCGGCGTTCCTCTCGGCGGAAGACAAGAACTTCTACCGCCACAGCGGCATCGATCCCGAGGGCATCGCCCGCGCCGTCGTCTCGAACGTCGCCAGCGGCGGACGCCGCACGCAGGGCGCATCGACGATAACGCAGCAGGTCGCGAAGAACTTCCTGCTCTCCGCCGAGCAGACCTACGACCGCAAGATCCGCGAGGCCCTGATCGCGATCCGGATGGAGGCCGCGTTCACGAAGGACAAGATCCTCGAGCTCTATCTGAACGAGATCTTCCTCGGCACCCTGACGCCCGGCCGCAACCTGCACGGGGTCGCGGCCGCCGCGCTCGATTATTTCGACAAGTCGGTTCACGAGCTGACGCTGGCCGAGGCCGCCTATCTCGCAGCGCTCCCAAAGGCCCCCAACAACTACCACCCGTTCCGCTTCGAGGGAGCCGCCGTCGGCCGCCGGAACTGGGTGATCGACCGCATGCTCGACAACGGCTACATCACGGCCGAGGAGGCGCAGGCGGCCAAGGCCGAGCCGCTCGCCGTGAACCCGCGACAGGTCTCGCCGAATTCGCTCGCCGCCGGCTTCTTTGCCGAGGAGGTTCGCCGCGAGATCACGAACTACTATGGCGAAGAGAAGCTCTACGAGGGCGGGCTTTCCGTCCGCACCACGCTCGATCCGAAGATGCAGGCCATGGCCCGGAAGGCGCTGGTCGACGGCCTCGTGCGCTACGACGAAACCCGTGGCACCTGGCGCGGCCCCGTCGAGACCATCGACATCGCATCGGAGGAGTGGGGCGCTGCGGTCGCCAAGGTCCGCGCGCTCGGCGATGTCCAGCCCTGGCGGCTCGCTGTGGTGCTCGAAGTCGAGCAGAACGAAGCCCGGATCGGTCTTCAGCCCGCACGCCGCGCCGGCGGCGCGATCGAGGAAGCCCGCACGACCGGCGTCATCCGGGCCGAGGGCGTGCGCTGGACGAACCGCGCCGTGAGCGCAGCGCTGAATGTCGGCGACGTGATCTATGTCGAGCCGCAGGGAGCATCGGGCGAATACCGCCTGCGCCAGATCCCGGAGGTCTCCGGCGGTCTGGTGGCGATGGATCCGCATACGGGCCGCGTGCATGCCGTCGTCGGCGGGTTCTCGTTCGACCAGAGCGAGTTCAACCGCGCCACGCAGGCCCTGCGCCAGCCCGGCTCCTCCTACAAGCCCTTCGTCTACGCCACCGCCCTCGACAACGGCTACACCCCGTCCAGCGTCGTGCTCGACGGTCCGATCACCATCGAGAACCCGGGCTCCGCCCCGTGGACGCCCTCGAACTACGACAACCGCTATGCCGGCCCGCGCACATTGCGCTACGGCATCGAGACCTCGAAGAACCTCATGACGGTGCGTCTCGCGCAGGATGTCGGGATGCCGCTGATCGCGGAATATTCCCGCCGCTTCGGCGTCTACGACGACATGCTGCCCGTGCTCTCGATGTCGCTGGGGGCGGGCGAGACGACGGTGCTGCGGATGACGAGCGCCTATTCCATGTTCGTCAACGGCGGCCGCCGCATCCGCCCCACGATGATCGATCGCATCCAGGACCGCACCGGCAAGACCATCTTCCAGCATGATCGACGCGAATGCGTCGGCTGCCTCGCGGATGCCTGGCAGGGGCAGGCCGAGCCGGAGATCGTCGACGAGCGCGAGCAGGTTCTCGATCCGCTCACCGCCTACCAGATCACGTCGATGCTGGAAGGCGTTGTCGAGCGCGGCACGGCGCAGGGCATCAAGGCCGTCGGCAAGCCGCTGGCGGGCAAGACGGGCACCACCAACGAGGCCAAGGACGTCTGGTTCGTCGGCTTCTCGCCCGATCTCGCCGTCGGCGTCTATATCGGCTTCGACCAGCCCCGCTCGCTCGGCGCGCGCGTCACCGCCGGGCAGTATGCGGCCCCGATCTTCCGCGACTTCATGGAAATGGCCCTCGAAGACCAGCCGCCGACCCCGTTCCGCGTGCCGCCGGGCCTCAAGCTCATCCGCATCAGCGCCTCCACGGGCTTGCGGGCGGGCTCTGGCGAAAGCGCCGGCACCATCCTCGAAGCCTTCAAGCCCGGCACCGCCCCGCCCGACGACTACGCCATCATCGGCTTCGGCGGCGGGTTGGGCGAGGTCACCCCGGAAGCGCAGCAGGCCATCGGCGCGGGGACCGGCGGGCTCTACTGAGCCCGTCGGTGTGATTGGAGCGGGGCGGGGCCGTCCTCCGCGCTGATCCTCTCCCGCACCCGCTGCAGCATCCGCCGGTGGCGAGACGCGCGGGCGAGCCTCGCGCCGCGGATGTGATCCGTGAGCACATGCTGCACCGCGTCCCCATACGCCTCCCGATACCGCACTACCGCCTGCCGCACATCCTCCTCCGACGCCTCCGGCGGCCGCCGCAGCCAGTCGATGATGACGAGCAGGCCGCTGATGGCGAAGCCGGCGAGGAGGAGGGTGCTGATGATGGTGGGGAGGAGGGACATGGAGAGCAGTGAATTCTGACAACGGGGCTTCACTGTACTCCTGCGCAGCTGATTTCGAGGAACGATTGTTTGTAGATCATAGTCTACATTTTATCGTTTCAAGTAGAATGTGACGCTGAGTCCGTGGACATCAGCGTCACAACTTTGCGTATGCGCATCCATGGGAGCGCTACGCAAAACCTTCGGAAAGAACCTGCGAAAGGCCCGCCTCGCAAGCGGCCACTCCCAGGAATCCCTTGCTGCCGCAACCAAGATCGACCGCACCTACATATCCGGCATCGAGCGCGGGGTGAGAAACCCTTCGCTGGATTACATCGAGCGCCTTGCTGACGCGCTGGAGGTGGATCCGGGGGTGTTGGTGGGGACGGGGGAGGGATCTGCGCCGTAGGGCAGGGCAATGCGCTGCATCACGCTCACAGCTGGATCCCCTTCCCGGCGCTGCGCGCCGCCGGGGATGACACGGAAAGGGGGGGATCTGCAGGAAAGCCCAAGTGCAATTCAACCCCCGTCCGTGTCATCCCCGGCTGGAGCCGCGCAGCGGCGGAAGGGAAGGGGATCCAGCTGTGACCGTCATGCAGCACTACCAGGTCTCGAGCTCCCGCCAATCGGGATTGGCAGCCTCGACAAGCTTGATCTTCCATTCGCGGTTCCATCCCTTGAGCTGCTTCTCGCGCGCAATTGCGTCGGATACCTCGGAAAACCACTCGGCGTAAACCAGCGTCGTCACCCGATAGCGGCGGGTGAACCCCGCCACCGCCAACGCCTTGTGCTGTCCCAGTCGCTGCGGCAGGTTGCCAGTGACGCCGATGTAGATGGTGCCGCGTCGGCGATTGGCGAGGAAGTAGACGGCGTATCGCTCCACTGCATACCCCCGGTTGCTGTCCCGGTTTTCTCTCACAGGCTGCCGTGCTTGTCACCCTGCATCACACTCACAGCTGAATCCCATTTCCGAGGCTTGCGCGCCGCCGGGGATGACACTGGAAGTGGGGGATTCGCAGGAAACCAAATGCAACTCAACCCCCCTCGGTGTCATCCCCGGCTGGAGCCGCGAAGCGGCGGAAGGGAAGGGGATCCAGCTGTGACGAT
>Ga0208490_100384_pt1 | contig 29770 bp, 25 predicted proteins | sample SubbioAug_CSWold_FD_184818 | JGI IMG/M metagenome (GOLD analysis project Ga0208490, IMG submission 184818) | Serpentinite rock and fluid subsurface biosphere microbial communities from McLaughlin Reserve, California, USA - CR11Aug_CSWold (SPAdes) | ecosystem: Environmental > Terrestrial > Deep...
TGGCTTTGTCCTGACGGGGACGTCAACCACCTTGGCGAACAACGGTCTGACCGTCATCGTCACGCTGGACGGCACGCTCAACGATGCGCCGAACGCGTCTGACGTCGAGTACACGGTCGCTGTTGCAGCGAACGCCGTCCGCGACGCCGGCAACCAGCCGAACGTGGCAGATACCGAAACCTTCGACTACTGATAAGTAGCTCGAGCACGGTGCGCTTGCACCAAATTGATTCTGGAGCCCCGGTCCTCTTCGGAGGGCCGGGGCTTCGGCCTTTTTCGAACCAGGTGTGGGGCGCGCAGGCGACCCCGGGCAGGACGCTCCTGTCAGCACGTCTCCGTAGCTTCGGAAGCGTGCCGAGGTTGAGCGAGTTCTATGGGATCGCGATCTACATGTACTACCGCGATCATGCCCCGCCCCACTTCCATGCGATCTACGGCGGCGACGAAACCCTCGTCGAGATCGAAACCGGGACTGCGCTTTGGGGCGACCTCCCGAAGCGAGCGCGGACGCTTGTGGACGAATGGCGGGGTCTCCATCGCGACGAGTTGCTGGAGAACTGGCGGCGCGCGCAGACCCCCGAGCCGCTCCGTTCGATTGAACCCCTTCGATAGCCTGAAGTCATGAGCCGACCAGCCCGCGTCGTTGACGTCGAGCACCTGGGTGAGATGCGACTGCGGGTTGCGTTCTCCGATGGCCTGGTCCGTGAGCTCGACTTCGCTCCCGCACTCTCCGGCTTCCTCGCAAGGATCAGTGATGAGGCCGACTTCGCTCGGGTGGCCGTGGACCCGGTGGCAGGCACGTTGTGCTGGCCGGGTGACATCGACTTCGACCCCGATGTCCTCCATGGCGACGCCCCTCCCGCCTCGGGTGACGGTCCGGTCGTCCTCGGGGAGCACCACCTGCACGGAGCTGGGTGATCGTCTGTGAGGCGTCTGCCCGATCTCGCTCGCTTCGCGATCGAGCGCTCCGGGATTGTCAGGCCCCGGCCGTAACATGCACGGACTTCCCCCTTCGGTTGCGATCCCGGAGGTCCTGTCGCACCATGGCACTCGATGCCCGTACCCGTTCTTCGATCTACGGCAAGTTCGCCGAGATCCTCGGCGACCACGATGCGAATGCACTGATGACTGAGTTCCCATCGATCGAAGCTGACGAGCTTGTCACCAAGCAGTTCCTGCGGGCGGAGTTGGGCGAGCTGCGCTCGGAGCTGTGCGGCGAGATCGGCGGACTGCGCTCGGAGCTGCGTGGTGAGATCGGCGGACTGCGCTCGGAGCTACGAGACGAGATTGGCGGACTGCGCGTCGAGATGTTCGAGCGGTTCCACCATCAGACGGTGTGGCTCGTCGGCACCGTGGTGGCCTCAGCCAGTGCAGTCGTCGCTGCGATCCCGTTCCTGAGCTGAGTCTGCGGCCGATGCCCCAGCCACAGGGGCGCTCGGCGCCGTTGGGGGCGTCTCAGCAGCCTCGAACACCTCGTCGAGGGATCGGCGCACGTCCTCGACGTCGAGGTGCGTGTAGAGCATGGTCGACGCGATGCTGGCGTGGCCGAGCTGGCGCTGGACCTGGGCGACGCCCATGCCGGCCCGGATCAGCTCGGTGGCGAAGGAGTGCCGCCAGCGGTGGGGGTAGTGCCGGCCGGGGACTCCCGCGCCGTGGCCGGCGAGGCGGCACTCCCGCTGCAGGGCGGACACCGAGCACCGCTTGTCCGGGTCGGGAACGAAGGGATGGGTGTTGACGAAGAGGTAGGGCGTCACCGGGAGGCGGCGCCGCACCTCGGCGAGGAATGCTTCGAGCGTGTCGGCGAGCGGTGCCGGTACCGCCAGGAGTCGGTGGCGTGAGCCCTTGCCGATGACCTCGAGGCGCCGGGCACCGAGGTCGACGCGATCGAGGCGGAGGTTCGAGACCTCGCCGGCGCGGGCACCGGTGTACCGCAGCGTCGAGATGATGGCGTGGCGCTGGCGTCCTCGCAGGTCGGTGAGGCGAGACGTGTGGGCGAGGATGGCGTCGGCCTCGGCGGGGGAGTAGACGTCGACGCGGTTCGGCGTGCGGCGTGGCGGCGAGAGCGTGGCCGACGGGTCGGCGTCCAGCTCCTCCTCGGCGACGAGCCAGGCGAAGAAGCAGCGCAGGGCGTTGATCTCGGCATATCGGGTGGCGGGTGCCAGGCCACGCCCGGCCTCGGCGGCGAGGAAGTCGTGGAGGTGGCGGGCTCGCACCTCCACGAGTCCGGTACCACCGTGGGTCTCGAGCCACCAGTCCAGGAAGCAGGCGATGTAGTGGCGGCAGTTGGCCACGGTGCTCGGGGCTCGGTTGCGCACCGAGCGCAGGTGCTCGGCGAAGCGATCGAGCACGGGTTCGTACGGGCCGACTGCGGGCACGCGGCATCTCCCAGCGGTGTGACCTGGGGGAAGCGGCTCGCGTTCAGGGTGCAGCCGGAGACGGTAGCCGCGCCGGGCGAAGAAATCGGACAAAAGGCTTGTAGCTCGAACTGGTGTTCGCTACCATGGCCGGCATGGCAGGGGGTCCGACCACCATCGGGGAGGTGCTGGCGCTGGTCCGGCAGACCCGCGACGCGTGCGCTCGGCTGGACCCGTTGGCCGTGGGCCTGGCCGAGGCACCGGCGGTGTTCGACGCCCTCACCGAGCTGGAACGTCTGGCCGGTGGAGCAGTGGTTCGCATGGCGGCTCGCTACGAGGAGGCGGGTGCCTGGAAGCGGAACGGGGCTCGCTCGCCGGAGGAGGATGTCGCTCGCAAGACCGGCACCGGCACCCGGCGAGCTCGGCGGAAGCTGTCGACCTCGAAGCGGCTGCGCTCCCAGCCCAAGACCGAGGACGCGGTCCGGCGAGGGCGGGTGTCGCCCGAGCAGGCCGACGAGGTGTCCGAGGGGGCCGAAGCCTCGCCCGAAGCCGAGGAGGAGCTGCTGGACACGGCTCGTACCCGGCCCCTCCACGATCTGCGTCGCAAGGTGGCCGAGGAGCGGGCCAAGGCCGACCGGGACCGTGAGGAACGGGCCCGCCGCCTGCACCGCCAGCGCAGCCTGCGTCGCTGGGACGATGCCGACGGCATGGGCAACCTGCACCTCCGGCTCCCCGGCGAGCAGCTCCGCGAGGTCGACGCCCGCCTCAAGCCCCTCATCGACCGGGCGTTCGCCGATGCGCGCGATGCCGGGCGGATGGAGTCGGTCGAGGCCTACGGAGCCGACGTCGTGCGCGAGCTGCTGCTCTCCGAACCGGGCACCGGGGGTGCGAGCGGATCCTCAGGGCGTCAGGCGGTCCGGCCGGAGAAGAAGGTGATCGCCCGCATCGACGTCGAAGCGCTGAACCGGGGCAGGGTCGAGGGCGACGAGATCTGCGAGATCGCCGGCGTCGGACCGGTTGCGGTGTCGGCAGTCCGGCGGCTGCTCTCCGACGCGTTCCTGACGCTCGTGTTCGAGAAGGGCGAGGACGTCTGCAACGTCACCCACCTGGGCCGACAGGTCACCGCCCGCCAGCGGACCGCGCTGGAGGCCCGGGGCTGCCGCTGCGAGCGGTGCGGATCGACGCACCTGCTCGACATCGACCACAACCAGGGCTGGACCCTCACCCACGACACACGGGTCGAGGACCTGAGCTGGGCGTGCTGGCACTGCCACGACCTCAAGACCCGCCACGACCTCATCTTCGAGGGGCCGCCGGGCAACAAGCGTCTCGTCCGTCGAGATGGCACCGACTGGGACCCGCCACCCGGTGAAACGACGGCAGCGGGCAGCGATCCACCCGTCGCAGCTGCTCCAACCGAGCAGGGAGACCTGTTCACCCTCGCCGACTGACCCCCGTCGGCCAGCCACAACGATCCCGCCGGCGTGCCCGGAGACCCCTCGCGGTCCCGGGTGCGCTGCCGCGCGTGCGGGGCGCTCGGTCAGGCGGGCGGGTACTCGAAGCGGGCGACCTCCGTGCCGGCGGCGTCGAGCAGCACCACCGTGCCGACGTCGTCGTCGAGGACCTCCTCGTCGAGGCCGACGAACACCGCGTCCTCGTCGGTCTCGCCCGAGCCCGGGTGCACCCGCAGGGTCGTGCCGACGTCGATCTGGCGACCGATGCCGAGGGGCAGGCGCTCACCGTCCACCTCCAGCCACCACCCGCCCATGTCGATCCGGATCGTGGCGTTGTTGGCGATGACCACGTGCTCGCCGCCGCCCTCGGCCAGGTCGTCGCCCGGCGGATCGGCGATGACCTCGGCGATGTAGGCGGTCTCGTAGGCCTCGGCGTCCTCGCGGGGGAGCGTGTACGTGCCGGACCCCGAGTCACCTTCCCCGCCGCACGCGGCGGCAACGGTCAGGACGAGCGCGATCGCCACCTTGCGGAGCACGGCCACAGCGTGGCGCACCGGCACCGCCCGCTCCCAGCGGGGAGGGGACGGGACGGAACCCCGTCCCCGCCCGTTGGTCGGGGGTGCGCGGGTCGTACGATCTGTCCGTGCGACGACGAGGTGGGCGGTGGCCGGTGGTGGCGGGGAGCCTCGCCCTGCTGCTCGGCGCGAGCAGCGTGCAGCCGACCGTCGCCGCGGCGGCGCCGGCGCCGACCAGTGTGAGTGACGAGCGGGTCGTCGTGCGCTTCGCCCCCGCCGTCGAGCCCGAGCGACGAGGCGACGTGGCAGCGCAGGCCGGCTACGAGCTGGTCGAGGAGCTGGTGGGCAGCGACTTCGCCCTCGCCGTGGCGGTCCGCCCCGACGCCGGCCCCGACGGCGTCGCCGTCGTCGATGTCTCCCCGCTGCAGCCGGTTGAGGTGGCCGGCCTGACCGGGGACCCCCTGGCCCGCTACCAGTGGCACCTGCCGGCGATCCGGGCCCCGCAGGCCTGGGAGGTGGGCGACGGCACGGGTGCGGTGGTGGCGGTCATCGACACCGGCGTGGCCGATCCCGACGCCACCGGGCAGTCCCGGGCACCGGACCTCGCCGGCACCGCCTTCGTGCCGGGCTGGGACTTCGTGGAGGACGACCCGATCCCCCAGGACGAGAACGGCCACGGCACGCACGTGACCAGCACCATTGCCGCCACCACGGGCAACGGCATCGGCGTGGCCGGGGTCGCACCGGGAGCCACGATCATGCCGCTGCGGGTGCTCGATGCGACCGGCCGGGGCGACGACTTCAATGTCGCTCGAGCCCTCCGGTGGGCCACCGACCACGGTGCGAACGTGGCCAACCTCAGCATCGGATCCACCTCGGCGTCGCGGGTCCTGCTCGAGCAGATCGCCTACGCCCGCAGCAAGGGCGTGACGGTGGTGGCGGCCACCGGCAACGACGGCCGGGCCACCGTGTCCTGGCCGGCGGCGGAGCCGAGCGTCGTTGCGGTCGGGGCGACGCGCCTCGACTCCACGCGGCCCGCCTACAGCAACCACGGCCCGACGCTCGACATCGTCGCCCCCGGTGGCGACCTGAGCGTCGACCAGGACGGCGACGGCAAGCGGGACGGCATCCTCCAGGAGAGCCTGGATCCCGACAACCGGAGCGAGTACTGCTGGTGCTACCTCGCGGGCACGTCGATGGCGGCCCCCCAGGTCAGCGCAGTGGCCGCGATGCTGGTGGGCCTCGGCGTCACCGCTCCGGCCGAGGTCGAGCGCATCCTGATGGCCTCCGCGTGGGACCTGGGACCGGTCGGACGGGACGACCAGTACGGCCACGGCATGCTCGACGCCCACGCCGCCGTCCTCCACGCCATCGGGCAGCCGCCGACCCCGGCGGGGACGGTCCGGGGCATCGGCACCGCCTGCCCGCCGGGCCAGGTGCCGCCGGCCGGGTTCGGCGACGTCGGTGACACCCTGCACGCCCAGGCGATCGACTGCGTGGCCTGGTGGGGGCTGGCCTCGGGCGCCACCGCGACCTCCTTCGACCCCCGTGGCACGGTGACCCGTGCGCAGATGGCCTCGTTCCTGGCCCGCCTGGTCGACGCCTCCGAGGTTCGCCTCCAGGAGGCACCACCGGACGCCTTCACCGACGACGACGGCTCCATCCACGAGCACCGCATCGACCAGCTCGCCGCCGCCGGCATCATCCGGGGGCGCACCCCCGGGATCTACGCGCCCGGCGCCCCCGTCACCCGGGCCGAGATGGCCACCTTCCTGGCCCGCACCCACGACCTGATCGCCACCGAGCGGCTGCGGGTCAGCGCCGACCGCTTCAGCGACGACCAGGGCTCGGTCCACGAACCCAGCATCGACTCGGTGTCCGCCGTCGGCGTCGCCGCCGGCACCACCACGACCACGTTCCAGCCCGGCGTGCCGGTGCGTCGTGAGCAGATGGCCACCTTCCTGGCCCGCCTGCTCGATCTCCTGGTCGACGGCGGCGAGATCGCCGCCCGCTGACCGGTCGTCGCCCGGATCAGCTCATCGACAGGTCGAGGGCCCGGGCGAGGGTGCTGGCCATCTGGTCGCGCTTGGCGGTGGCCTTCGGCGAGTAGGTGCCGGGGCCGGTGCCGGCCACCACGCCCTCGGCCGCCAGCTGGTCGATGGCGTGCTCGTGGACCGAGTCGTTGTCGTCGCGGAACGGTGAGGGTGGGTCGCTCTCGAGGGCGACGCCGACGTGGTCGAGGGCCCGGGCGAAGATGGAGGCCATCTGGCCCCGGTCGATGGGCGAGCTCGGCTCGTAGGTGCGCACGCCGGTGCCGCGCACGATGCCGGCGGCGGCGAGCTGGTTGATTGCGTCCTCGTGCACGGAGCCCTCGTCGTCGTCGAACGCGTCGTCCGGGTCCTGGGGCAGGGATCCGCCGGCGGCGTCCACGAGCCGGGCCACGAAGGAGGCCATCTGGGCTCGGGTCACCGACGACCCGGGGGCGAAGGTGGTGGCGCTCGTGCCCTCGGCGATCTCCCGCCACGCCACGCAGTCGACGGCGAGTGCGTGGGTGTTGGCCGGGTCGACGTCGTCGAAGACCTCGCGGGGCACCTGGCCGTCCGGGCACGCCGTGGTGATCGAGCGGGCCGGGACGACGGGCGGGGGCGGCACGGTGATCGTGAACCAGTCGGACTTGAGGCCGAAGTCGACCCGGAACTGGTTGCCGGTGCGGTCCATGTTCCCGTTCGAGCCGACCAGGCGCATCTGCAGGACCCGGCCGCCCAGGTCGCCGATGCCGTTGCGGCGCAGGAACTGGATGTCGGTGAGCGTGCCGATGCTCGGGTACTTGGCCTGGATCTGCTGGCGGGTGAGGGTGGTGGTCCAGTCGTGGTTCGGGTTGCTCGCCACCGCGTCGCCCAGGTCCTGCACGACGGGGAAGTCCCCGCCCGCCGTCCAGCCGCCGGTGGAGGACGAGAACTCGGTGCGGGCCAGGCGCCCGTCGGGCCAGCGCCGCACCTCGAGGCGGGTGTCGGCGATGGCGCGGTCGGTGTTGGGATGCGTGCGGGTGGTGGTGACACCGGTGGGGCTCACGTGGGCGACACCGCCGTACACCTGGCAGAACTGGTCGTCGCAGGTGGTGGCGTCGCCACCGAGGCGGGTGTGGAGGTCGCCCCACCGGGTGTCGCCAGCCGACGCGTAGCTGCGCGCCGCCACGGCCTGGGCGCGCAGGGCGTTGATGCCGGTGCCCCCGCCGGCGTCGCCCCAGGAGGCCGGTGCCTCTCGCGGCACGATGCCGCGCAGCATCTGCTCGGTGCGCACGAGGTTGACCGTCTTGTCGTCGATGGCGACCAGCTCGGTGGTGTGGTGGTAGGCGATCTGGCTGCCGTCGCCGTTGCACAGCTTCAGGGACTCGTCCCCGGTGCCCAGCTTCGAGGCCCGGAGAGGTCCCTCGATGATCCGCTCGTTCGTACTCCAGGGCCCGGTGCAGGAGGTGCCGGTGCGCAGGTCGTAGCGGTTGTTCCCGAGCGGCGTCACCCGCACGGCGGGCGGGGTGTCGGCCTGGCCGGCGATCTGCAGCCCGGCGGCGCGGTAGACGACCATGGCGCTGTTGGCCGGGCGGCTGCGCAGCCACACGGCCATGAGGCGGTCCTCGGCGTGGCTCACGACCGTGCCGCCGTAGTAGTGGGCGAGGATGCGCTGGTAGCCCCAGTGCTCGCCGGTGATGCCCGTGGCGTAGCCGAGGGCGCCGTACTGGCCCATGCCCCGACCGTGGCCCCAGCCGTGCCCGCGCACGGTCAGCTCGTCGGGCAGGGCCGTGGTGGTCACGCCGCCCGAGTCGCGCACCGACTCCTCGGAGCCCGCGGCCGGGGAGGGAGACCACAGCCCGATCAGCAGGGTCACGGCCAGCGTGGCCGCGAGGGGACGGGTGCGATGACGGAGCAGAGCGGTCACGCCCGCTCAGCGTACGACGGCGGCAGCCAGCGTTCGCGCCAGGTACGACGCCATCTGGTCCCGGCGCACGCTCGTGCGGGGGTCGTAGATGCCGGGGCTGGTGCCCTGGACGATCCCCGCCGCCGCCAGGCGGTTGATGTCGGCGTGGTGGAACCGGTCGTCGTCGCGGAAGAAGTCCGTGCTGGTGGCCGGCAACGGGGCGCCGGCGATGAGCTCGTAGGCCCGCGACATCCACGCCGCCATGCGGTCGCGCTTCATGGCGATGCGACCCTCGAACGAGCGCCCGACCTCGCCGGTGTCCATGCGGACGATGCCGAGGTCGACGAGCTGGTTGACGGCCCGCTCGTGCTCGGTGCCGTCGTCGTCGTCGAAGTGGTCGGCGCTCGGCTCGGGCAGCGTCACGCCACCGGCCTCGAGCAGGCGGGCCACGAACGAGGCCATCTGGAGCCGGGTCACCGTGGCCCCCGGTCCGTAGCGCCCGTCGGTGAAGCCGAGGGCGACGTCCCTCGCGGCCAGGCACTCGATCGGGCCGAGGTGGACGTTGGCGGTGGTGACGTCGGTGAAGGACAGGGTGGTGACCGTGCTGCCGCACAGGGGGCTCAGGTCGGGGATCGGGCCGGTGGCGGGCGGCGGCGGGGCGGACCCGAGCGGGTGGACCGTGGCGCTGGAGACGTCACCCCGGGCCAGCGCGTCGCGCAGCGAGGCGTACGGGTTGAGCGGCTTGTCGAACGCCGGGTCGGTGATGCTGAAGTGCAGGTGGGGGGCGGTGGCCTCGGCGTTGCCGGAGTCACCCATCCAGCCGATGTGCTGGCCCCGCGTCACCCTGGCGCCGACCTCGACCCCGGGAGCGAACGCCTGCTCGGGCGGCGCGGCGCCGTCGTCGGTGCCGGGGGTGTCGTTGTTCAGGTGCACGTAGCTGTAGCTGCGGCCGTCGTCGCCGGCGATCGTGATGTAGTAGCCCGACAGGCTCCCGGTGCCCAGGCGGACGACCGTGCCGCCCCGCGCCGCGTAGATCGGCGTCAGCTTGGGCCCCATGAGGTCGGTGGCCTGGTGGACCCGGCCGCCCGAGCGACCGGCGTAGTACGTGTCCGTGAAGTGGACCTTCGGCGGCGGCGAGGTCGGGAACGTGATGTCGATCACGCTGTCGTAGTTGGCCGCGGAGGCTGCGGCCGGTACGACCGGCATCAGGACGGTCACGACGGAGGCGAGGAGCGCCACGGCGAGCGCGGCGAGGTGGCGGGGAATGTGTCGGTCTGATGTCGTCGAGATGTCGACCATGCTCGCGTGGATCGGCACGACACGCGAAGTTCTGAAGGGGATGGGGCCATGATGTGCCGGAAGTCCCATGCGGGCGCGGATGCGGAGAACGCGGCGGCAGGGGGAGATCGGGGCCTCGACGTCGAACCACCACGGCGCGGCCGTCTCGTGCCGCGGGAACACGACAGTGGAGGGAACATGGTGGTGCGACGGACGGCGCTCGTGGGCGCGATCGCGGTGTCGATGCTGGCGGTGCTGCTGACGGCAGGACCGGCCCGGGCGGCGGAGGATCCGCCCCCGGTGGCCGACCCGATCGGCGAGGGCAACGTGTGCGAGGGCGCGCCCGACGACAGCCCCTTCACCGACACCACCCGGGAGTCGACCGGCACCGCGGCGGCCATCCGGTGCCTGGTCACCGCCGGCATCACGACCGGCACCACCGCCACCACCTACGGCCCGGGCGCCAACGTCACCCGCCGCCAGATGGCGCTGTTCATCAAGCGGCTGGCCGACCTCCTCGACGACCTCGACATCGAGGGCGGCGTGGAGCCGCTGCCCGCCTACGACGGCGTGCCCGACTACCCCGACGTGGCCCTGGAGGACCAGCAGGTCCAGGAGGCGGTCGGCCAGCTCGACCAGGCCGGCATCGTCACCGGCAAGGCCGACGGCACCTTCGATCCCGCCGGGCTGGTCACCCGTCGCCAGATGGCGGCGTTCATCAACCGGCTGCAGGAGCACCTGGTCGGTGCCCCCTTCGCCAGCGACACGGACCACTTCACCGACGACGACGGCGACCCCGGCGAGGAGAACCTGAACGCCCTGGCCTCCGTGGGCATCTTCCAGGGCGAGGGTGACGGCCGGGTGGTGCCCGGCGGCAACATCACGCGGCGCCAGATGGCCAACGTGCTGCTCCGCCACGCCCAGGTCCTGTACGCGGACGACCTGATCGTCGCCCCGTTCCTGGCCCCGGTCGCGCCGGCGGAGCCGCAGGCCCGGTCGCAGGGCACGACGGTCACCGTCACCTACGTCCGACCCGCCGCGAACCCGGGGAGCACCACCTACGCGCTGGAGCGGGTCGTGGTCGACGTCGGCCCCGACGGGACGTGCACGACCGATGACGACGTGGCGCCCAGCTCGGGCTACACCCGGGTCGAGGCGTCCGAGGCCGAGGGGGAGGGCGAGCGCGAGTGGGTCTTCACGGCCGAGGGCGTCGAGCGCGGGTGCTACCGCCACCGCGTGGTGGCCATCGCCCTGGGCGGTGCCTCGACCGCGTCGCCGCCCACGTCGCGCAGCACCTGGGTCTCCCCGGCCAGCGACTCGACGGCGCCGACGTCGGTGGAGGCCTTCGTCACCGAGGGCGACGGCGAGGACGGCGTGCTCGACGCCGGCGACGTGATCACCATCGTCTTCTCCGAGTTCGTGCGGATCCAGCCCGATGCGTCGCTGAGCATCGCCGACAACGACGGCACCAGCGCCGACATCGTCCGCGGGGACGGCGCGGCCTTCGAGCTCAACACGACGACCGTGACGGTGAACGGCACCCCGCGCGCTCCCGGGCGCGTGCTCACGATCTTCGTGCAGGAGGACCTCGAGCCCGGCTTCCCCGGCCTGGTCGCCGGCATGCAGCTCCCGGCTCGCGTCTTCGGGGCCGAGGGCATCGCGGACGCCGCCGGGAACGAGTGGTCGCCGTCGCCGGTGAGCGGCGGGGACACCGAGCTGGACGTGCCCGAGGAGTCCTGACCGCTACGAGCCCGGTGGCTCGACCGCCCGGGGCAGGGTGCCCCGGGCGACGGCCAGGGCGACGAGGGCCACCGCGTCGCGCACGGCGGTGAGCGCCCGGTAGCCGGCGATCACCAAGGCCAGGGCGGCGACGGGACCCTCGAGCAGACCGGCCATCGCCGTCTCGAACACCCCGGCGCCCTGCGGGGCGAACACGGCGACGAACCCCGCCGCCCACGCGACCAGGAAGGTGCCGGCGGTGCGCACCAGGCCGGGCGCGTCGATCTCGGGGAACGCGGCCAGGTAGCACCAGAAGGCGGCGGCGGAGGCCAGCCAGAACAGGACGAGGTGGCCGACCAGCTCGGCGTAGCCCGCCCAGCCCACCGCCGGCACCTGGGTCACGCCGCGGCGGGCGGCGATCCAGCGGACCACCGGGTTGATCACCCAGGGCGAGCTGACCAGGCAGAGGGTGACGGCGACGGCGCCGAGCGCGGCGACGCCGAGGCCGCTGTCGCCGCTGCCCCCGGCCACGAGGAACCCGGCGCCGAGCGCCACCGCAACGACGAAGGAGAGCAGGGTCTCGAGCACGGCCACCACCGCGAGCGCCGTGGTGCTGGCCCCGGCCCCCCGCAGGGCGCCGACCCGGCCGGCCGCGTACCAGACGCTGCCGGGCAGGTAGCGGCCCGGGATGGCGGCCACCGTGGCCTCCAGCACCTTGGCGAACGGGAGGGAGCTGCGCAGGTCGGCGAGCCCCCGGCTCCAGAACCAGGCGCTCTGGGCCAGCGACGCGATCGACAGGGCCAGCGCCGCCAGCAGCGGTGCCGGGCGGGCACCCTCCACCAGCGCCGCCACCTCGTCGCGACGGATCGCCAGCACGACCACCGCGGCCACCACGAGCGCGGCGCCGTAGGCGCGGCGCAGGAGCCGCTTCCACGGCCACGACCGGGGCTCGGAGCCCACGATGGCTACCCCGCCCCGGCGATGGTGCCGTCGTCGATGAGCAGGTCGAGCGTCCGGGCCAGGAGGCTGGCCATCTGGTCACGCCGGGTGGGGTCGAGGGGCGCCAGGCGACCCGGCCCCTTCCCGGTGAGGATGCCCTCCGAGGCGAGCAGGTTGGCGGCGGACTCGTGCACCGACCCCTCGTCGTCGGCGAACGCGTCGACCACGGCGCCGCCGGGCTCGAAGCCGAGGTGGAGCAGCGCCCGGGACACCAGCGAGGCGGTCTGGGCCCGCTCGACCGGCTCCTGGGGCGCGTAGGTCGTCGCCGTCTTGCCCCGGACCACGTCGATGGCGGCGAGGGCGTTGATGGCCGCCTCGTGCTCGGTGCCGTCGTCGTCGCGGAACCGGTCGACCGGGTCGTCGGGGACGGCGCCTCCCGCCGCCAGCACGAGGCGGTGCACGAACGACGCCATCTGGCCCCGGGTGACGGTGCTGCTCGGCGCGAACGAACGGGCGGTGCGGCCCTGGGCGACGTCCCACCAGGTGACGCAGTCGATGGCCAGGGCGTGGACGTTGGCCGGGTCGACGTCGGCGAACACGTCGCGGGGCACCTCGGGCTCGGGGCAGGCGTCGGCGATCTCCCGGGGTTCCACCGGCGCCCGCGGCGGCACGCCGGTGATCTGGAACCAGTCCGACGGCAGGCTCCAGTGGCTGCGGAACTCGGCCCCGCTCAGCTCGACCGTGTCGATGGTGCCCACGAGCCGCATGGCCGTGACGCGGCCGCCGTCGTCGCCGAAGCCGTTGCGCTGGAGTATCTCGATGGCCTGCAGCTGGCCGAGGCCGTAGCGGGCCTCGACCTGGCGCCGGTCGAGGAGGTCGGTCCAGCGGGCGTGGGAGTGGCCCTCCATGTCGTCGCCGACGTCGCGCACCGCCGGGAACGTCTCCTCGGCGGTCCAGCCGCCGCTGGAGGAGTGGAAGTCGGTGCGCACGACGGCGCCGTCGCGGACCCGCACCTCGCCCGAGGTCGAGCGCACGGCGTCGTCGGTGCGGAGGTCCTCGATGCCCACCCCCGCGTAGCGCAGGCAGCGAACGGTGTCGCAGGTGCTCACCACGGCCCCGAATCCGCCGTGGAGGTCGTTCCAGCGTCCGTCGCCGTAGCCGAGGAACCCCCGCGACGCGACGGCCTGGGCCAGCATGGCCTGGTGGCCGCGGCCACCGTCGAGGTCGGACCACGACACGGGCAGCTGCCCGGGCAGCACGCTGCGGAGCAGGTCGTCGAGGCGCACCACGTTGACGGTCTGGGCGACGCCGACGTCCTTGCCGTCGAAGGTGCGGGACATGGCGGCCAGCTCGCCCCGGTAGCCGGTGGAGGAGCCGTCGGCGTTGCAGACCCGGAGCACGTCGTCGGCCGCACCGGTGGTACCCGGGGCACGCAGGCGGACCGGGCTGGGGAGCACCGTCGGCTCGGTCCAGGTGCCGGCGTTGCAGCCGGCCCCGGTGGACACGTCGTAGCCGCCGTCGGGTCGCATCACGGCGCGCACGGCGACCGCGGTGCCCTCGAGCCCCTCGACCGCGACGCCCGCGCTCCGCTCGACCCGCAGCGGCTGGTCGCGCTGGCCGAGGAGCGTGACGGCCACCAGCGGGTTGCCGATCGAGCCCACCTCGGTGTTGCCGTAGTAGTGGGCCAGGATCGTGCGGTGGTCCCACGGCCCGCCGGACCGGCCGGTGGCGTACCCGAGCGCACCCCACTGTCCCAGGCCCTTGCCGTGGCCCAGGCCCCGGCCGGTGACGGTGATGGTGTCGGAGATCTCCTGCTGGACGGGCGCGGCCGCGGCCGGGCCGGCGAGGCCGCCGCCCAGCGCGGCCACGAGCAGCAGGGCCGCGGCGCCGGCAGCCCGCACGACGCAGCGACTCGGGCGGGGGCGCGCCATGGTCCTCAGCGGCGGCCGGATCGGTGGCGGGCCGACACGACCGTCCACGGCAGCGGGGTCCGCGTGGCCTCGACCTCGACGAAGCGGTCGACGAGCTGGCGGAAGGAGCGGGTCGACCAGTGGTTGACGTGCCCGGGGGTGTTGCCCAGCTCGCGGGCGTAGCGGCCCCGGGCGAGGTTGGCGAGGCGCCAGATCGGCTCGCGGGGCACGGAGAGCAGGAAGCGGTCGCGGCCGACCCGCTGCACCTCGGCGAGCGCCCGGGAGGGGTCCTCGACGTGCTCGAGCACCTCGATGCCCAGCACCAGGTCGAACGCGTCGTCGGGGAACGGCAGCCGGGTCACGTCGGCGAAGGCGCCCACATGGCCCCGTGCCCGCCACTCGGCGGCCAGCTCGGGGTCGAACAGGTCGATGCCGACGACCTCGGCCGACGGGTACCGGTCTCGCACGCGCGCCGAGATCTCCCCCTCACCGACCCCGACCTCGAGGACCCGGCGGGGGGCGTGGGCGGGCAGCAGCTCGTCGATCGTGCGCAGGAAGCCCCGCACCAGCCGCCGCTCGAGTGGATGCCCGGTCGCGTACTTGTCGTAGCTGTTCCCCGTCGGCCCGGAGGGCGCTGGGGAGACATCTGCAGAGGTCAACGGGCCTCCGTCGGCACCGATCGGGGGTGTGTGCGGGCTGCTCCAGCCTAGTGGACGCTCTCCTGGGATGCCGTAGGGTCTGGCGTTGCCATGTCCAAGCTGATCATCCAGATCCCCTGCCTCAACGAGGCCGAGCAGCTGCCGGTCTCGCTCGCCGCGCTCCCGCGCGAGGTGACCGGGTTCGACGAGGTCGAGTGGCTGGTGATCGACGACGGCTCCACCGACGACACCATCGCCGTCGCCCGGGCCCACGGCGTCGACCACATCGTCAAGCTCACCAACAACAAGGGCCTGGCCTACGCCTTCGAGGCCGGCATCGACGCCTGCCTGAAGCTCGGCGCCGACGTGATCGTCAACACCGACGCCGACAACCAGTACGACGCCGGCGACATCCCCGCCCTGGTGGCGCCCATCCTGGCCGGCACCGCGGACCTGGTGGTGGGCGACCGCGAGGTCGGGACGATCCAGCACTTCTCCAACACCAAGAAGGCCCTCCAACGCCTCGGCAGCGCTGTGGTGCGGCGGGCGTCGGGCACGTCGGTGCCGGACGCGACGTCGGGCTTCCGTGCCTACAACCGGGAGGCGGCGCTGAACCTCACGGTCGTGTCGACCTTCACCTACACGCTGGAATCGCTGATCCAGGCGGGCAAGAGCCTCGTGGCGGTCGAGCACGTCCCGGTCGGCACCAACGACCAGATGCGCGAGTCACGGCTGTTCGGCTCCATGTCGAGCTACGTCCGGCGCAACGGGGTGGCCCTGTTCCGGATCTACACGTCCTACGAGCCGCTGCGCGTGTTCACCACCCTGGCGGTGCTGCTGTGGATCGCCTCCCTGGTCGCGTGGAGCCCGTTCCTGTGGGACTGGATCGTCAACGGCGACCGGTCGGGCCACCTGCAGTCGGTGATCCTCGGCGGCGTGCTGTTCATGGCCGCGGTGCAGATGTTCGCGCTCGGCGTGCTGGCCGACGTGATCGCCGCCCACCGGGTGGTGAGCCAGCGCACGCTCGAGCGGGTGCGCCGCGTCGAGCTGCAGCTGGGCGTGGCCCCCTCCCACTACGAGGGGTAGCGGGCCCCCGGCGCCGACGGCTGCTGCCGGGTGTCGTGCAGGTACTCCCGGGCCGCGTCGGCGTCGATGGGGTAGACGTAGAACCGGATCTCACCGTCAGGGCCCTTGCCGAGCCGGTTGTCCGCCGTGACCCGCTCGGGCCGGTGCAGGATCGTCGGCTCGACCGCACGGGGGTACACGGGGTCGGTGATGATCGCCTCGGCCACGATGCCGGTGGGCAGCAGCCGGTTCATCACCGGGGTCTCCGACGACGAGACGACCACCAGGCGGCGGCCCTCGTCGTCCCACGCCGCGGCGAGGTGGGCCACGTCGCGGGGCCCGAGGCCGGGTCGGCCGCCGGCGCTCGGGACGTCGCACCAGACGCCGACGGGCACGGAGAACATCGGGGCCAGGATCCCGTCGATGGGCACCAGGACGGCGGCGTCGTCGCCGACGTGGTCGCAGACCTGGTGGATGCGCTCGCGCATGGGGACCTGGGCGCGCACGTCGCGCACCGGCCAGGTGATGGCGACCGTGCTGGCCACCGCGCCGGCCGCGACCACCAGGGCGGCCGCGCCCGCCCCGACCCGGCGGGCCGGGGACGAGGCGGTGCGAGCGGACCCGCCGGCGCGCCAGAGCCGCTGGGCGAGGACGGCCACGCCGAGAGCCAGGCCGGGGATGGCCACGGCCGCGAAGCGTCGCATGGCCCAGGGCTGGTCCGGGGTGACGCTCGGCGTCCACAGGTAGAGCAACGTGGTGACGAGCACGGCGCCGAGGCCCGCCACGGTGGCGGTGGACGGCCGGGACGGGCGCCCGAGGGCCACCAGGGCGACGGCGAGGCCACCGACGCCGGCGGCCAGCCCCCAGGGGCCGAGGTACCACGCCAGCCAGTGCACCGACAGGCTCTTGGCCTGGGGCAGGTACGACAGCACGTTCATGCCCTCGAGGGCCACCTCGGGCAGCCCCTCGCGGTCGGGGCGGATCCAGTAGCCCCACGCCACGAACCCGACCAGCCCCGCCGCGGCGGCCCACAGCCCGGCCCGCAGGAGCCCGGTGGGCTGTCGGCCGGCCGGATCGTCGGTCGCCGCCGACCGCCGCCACAGCCACGGTGCGACGGCGAGGCCGGCCACGGCGGCGACGACGGCGGCGCCGGCCATGGCGGGCAGGCGCGGGGCGAGGCTGTCGTCGAAGTAGCCCCCGGTGAACAGCGCGGTGTCGAGGTAGCCGAGCAGCGCCGTCACCGCGACGCCCGCGGCGGCCGCACCCGCGGTGAGCAGCCTGCGGCGGGCCGACCCGGTCCCCAGGCGCACGTGCAGCGCCAGCGCCAGGGCGACGGGCGCCAGGTTGAGGTAGCCGTCGACCCGGGCCATGCAGGTGGCACCGAGGAGCAGTCCGGCGAGCAGCCAGGGGAGCCAGCGCGGCGATCGCTCGGCAATGCCCAGCACCCACAGGCCCCCGAAGAGCAGCGCCGTGGCGATCGGTTCGGAGTAGGCGTCCCGGGAGAAGATCACCACGGGCATCGCGGTGCCGGCCACCACGGTGGCCACCCCCGCCCATCGGGGTCCGGCCAGCAGCGTGGCGAACGCGTAGAGGCACAGGAGCGCGAAGCCGCCCACCAGGGGCGTGGCCAGGAACATGCCGATCTCGTGGGTCCAGCCGGCGGTGGCCAGCACCACGGCGGTCAGGTGCGGGAACTGGGGCTCCAGCGTGGTGTCCTCGCGCTCGGGCGAGAACCCGGCCCCGTTCGGCGACACGTTCCTCGCGTCGACGAAGGGTCCGCTGGGACCCTGGATCAGCAGGTCCCCGTGCTCAACCAGGTTCTTCGCGGTGGTGACGTACACCCCCGGGTCGCGGTCGGACACCACGTGCTGGCTGTGGTGCGCCAGGTTGAACAGCGTCAGGCCGCCGATCAGCGCGAGGGTGATCGCGGCGGCGGCGTGGGTCCACCCCGTGCTGCGCCACCGGGGGAGCGCCCGTGCGGTCCGCCACCCGAGCGGGGCGCCGATCACCAGCGTGGCCGGCACCACCACCTCGGGCCGGAACCAGCCCGCCATCGCCGCAGCGACGCCGGCGACGCAGAACCCCGCCAGCAGGCCGAGGGCGAGGGCGAGGGGGCGGGCCAGCCACTCGGGCGGGAGGTCGTCGCGCAGCTCGGTGGCGGCCCGGGGCCGCGTGGACGAGGGGTGGTCGGGCTCGGAGGGCGTCGGGGGCAGCGGGCGCGGCGGCGCCAGGACGGGAGGTCGCCGGCGCGACCCGTCGGCCGTCTGGGCCAGTGCGTGCTCCCACCGGTCGATCACGTGGTCCCAGTCGTGCTCGGCGCGCACGTGGGCCTGACCCGCGTCGGCGAGCGCGTCGCGAGCCTCGCGGTCCTCGGTGAGCAGCGTGGCCGCCGCTGCCAGGCTCGCCCGGTCGGTGAACAGCAGGCCGCCGCCGCTGCGCTCGACGTGGCCGCGCAGGACGTCGTTGCCCCCGAAGGCCAGCACCGGGGTCCCTTGCGCCCACGCCTCGGTCACCACCATCCCGAAGCTCTCGTGGGGGGAGGGGTGGACCAGGGCGACCGCGCCCGCCATCGCCGCGTCGCGCTCGTCGTCGTCGGCGTCGGCGATCACCTGCACCCGGGGGTGCTCGGCCACGGGCACCACGGGCTCGCCGACCAGCACCAGCCGGAGGTCGCGGGGGAGCACCTCGTCCAGCTCGACGACGCGGTCGACCAGCCACGACGTGCCCTTGCTGGGGTCGATCCGGCCCACGTACAGCAGGTACGGGCGGTCGTCGAGCCCGCGCTCGGTCCGGAACCGCTTCACGTCGGGCTCGGCAGCCGCGGCGGCGAGGTCGGTGCCGAGGCCCGCGACGTGCTGGGGGCTCCGCGGGCGGAACCGACGCTGCACGAGCTGGGCCTCCTCCGGGGTCAGCAGCACGAAGGCGTCGGCGAGCTGCGCCGGCCGGTCGAAGGCCCGCACCTGCAGCGGCAGCTCGTCGTGGGCGCAGGGCACCAGCACGGTGGCCGTGTGGCGGGCCGCCACCGGCAGACCGACGGTGGTGGTGGCGTACAGGTAGGTGAAGAACACGGCCACGTCGAAGCGGGCCGCGTTGGCGTCGAGCCACTCCTCGAGGTCGGGCACCGACGGACCCTGGGCCTGGATCCACTCGCGCTCGAGCGCCGGGTCCGCCGGCAGGTCGGCCGCGGTGAGGCGGTGGTGGATCCGCCCGAAGACCTCCGGGTCGCGCTCGGGGTGGACGGTGAGCCGGTGGACCGTGACGCCCCCGACCGTGGTGGTGCCCGGTGCCAGGTCCCCGGACCAGTCCACGTAGGACTCGGCGGTGGTGGTCAGCACCTCCACCTCGTGGCCGCGGGCGGCGAGGCGCTCGGCCACCGCCCTCGCCGCGTGCTCGGCACCACCCCGGACGTGCGTGCCGTAGCGCTGCACCACGACCAGCAGGCGCAACCGCCTCATGGCAGCCCGAGCCGGCGGGCCAGCGCGCCTGCGTCCGGTCGGGGCGTGGCGGGAGCGGGGCGGCTTCCCCGCTCGATGGCGGCCTCGAGCGCCCGCGCCAACGCTGCCGTGCCGGCCCCCGGCTCGACCTCCACGAGGGCCTCGGGACCGAGGCCGGCCAGGGCGGCGCTCGGGGCGGCGACGACCGGGGTGCCGTCGCGGGCGGCCCGCACCACGTAGGGGTCGAGCGCAGCGGGCGGGAGGGCGACGACCACGTCGGCCCGCTCGAGCCGGGCCAGGACCTGGCCCTCGGTGGTGGGCTCGAACAGCTCGCACGACTGCAGCCCGTGGGCGGCGATCCGCCGGCGCAGCCACCCCAGGTACCACGGCGTCGAGGGCCCGCACAGGCAGAGCGTGGCGGCGAACGTGCGCCGGGTGACCAGCTCGGTGAAGGCGTCGAGCAGCACCTCGACGGAGCGGTTCGGGCCGAGCGGACCGACGTGGAGGATCGAGGGCCCGGGGTGGGCACGGACGTGGCTCGCCGCCTCGGCGTCGGACTCGACGTCGAAGGCGTCGTCCAGCAGGAGCGGCTGGAGCGGTGCCACGCGGGCGTAGCCCAGGCCCCGCAGCTCCTCCCGCGCCGTCGGGTCGACGCCCACCGCCCACGTCGAGGGCGTGCGCAGGGCACGCAGCACGCCGCGGTCGGCACCGGCGGCGGAACCGTGGTGCACGAGGGTGAGGGGCCGGTCGACCAGCTCGGCGAGGGCCGGGGCGAGCGCCTCGCCGCCGTCGCTGCTGTGGACGACCAGCGGCCCGTCGGCGCGGTCCGAGCGCACGGCCAGGTCGGCTGCGGTCACGAGCCGGCCGGGGCGTCCGCTCCGGTCGAGCGTCCGCGCCAGGGCGCGGGCCGTCGCCGCCACGGGGTCACCCGGGCGGTCCCGGCCCACCAGGTGCGTGACCGCCCGCCCCGTGCCGTTCATCGCGTGGCGAGCACCGCGTAGTCCTGCGGTCCGAACAGCAGCTCGTTGAGGCGGTCGATGATGCCGTTGACGTCGGCGACGAGGGTCTCGTCCGTGCCGCGCACCGGCGGCAGCTTCTCGTCGTCCGGGGGGTGCGAGCGCATCTGGACGTCGACCGACGCGAACCCGGCCTCCTCGCACACGAAGCGGAGGTAGGCGGGGTGGATCGGCGTGGTGTGGGTCGGATCCAGGTAGAGGGCGTGGCCGTACACGTAGAGCGACCCGGGGTTGATGGTCTCGGCGACGAGCAGCCCGCCGGGGCGCAGCTTCTCGGCCGCGAGGGCGACCACGTCCACGAGGGCCTGCGCCCCGAGGTGCTCGACCACCTGGATGAGCACGACGGCGCCGAGCGAGCCGTCTGCGGTGGCGCGCAGGGCGTCGAGCACGTCGCCGCGCTCGACGACGAGCCCGCGCGACCGGGCCAGGGCGACCGACTCGACGTCGCTGTCGATGCCGCGCGCCTCGACCCGCCGGGCGGTGAGCAGCGCCAGCATGTCGCCGCTGCCGCAACCCAGGTCGAGGACCGGGCCCGCGGCGGCGGTCGCCGCCGCGGCGATCGCGTCGGCGAGGTCGGCGTAGCGTGCCTCGAGCGCCTCCTGGGAGCCCCGGAAGGCCGCGGCGAAGCGCTCGGAGCTGAAGAAGGGCTGGAAGCCCTCGGTCCCCCGCCCCTCCTCGAGCGAATCGAGGCGGCGGGTGACCTCGAGGTCGCTCGGTGTCCACGCCCGGTTGCGCTCGGTCAGGGCGAAGCGGTCGTGGAGCGCGTCCAGCTCGCCCTCGAGGTCCGGGTGGCGGTGCGTGGCGGGCCGGAACGAGTCGGCCAGGGCGCCGAGCACCGACTCGAGGGCGCGCCGGTGGGCGGCGACCTCGTCGGCGAGCTGGGCGACGGCCTCGGCCACCTCGGACCGGGCCGCCTTCGCCCCGGGGCCCTCGGGGACGCCGGGGCCCTCGTGCAGCGCGTGCCGCGCCGCCTCGAGCGCCGGACCGGGATCGCTGGTCTGGCGGTCCACGACGCGGGCCAGGTGCGCGGTGAGCTCGGACGGGGGCTCGGCCCCGAGTCGAGCCGCGATCTCGGCCGCGAGCTGCGAGACCTTCTCCTGGTGGCCGATCGGATCGGCGTCGTCCTCGGACACGGAGGGCGAGCCTACTGAGGTCTCGACGGGCGCCCCGCAGTCGGGGGACCGGGGCGCCCCGCCGTTAGAGTCGCCCGCCGTGACCGGACCGGACGCTCCCCCCAGCGGCCAGCACCAGGCGCTCCGCGACGCGGTGGCCCGGCGCATGGACACCGACCGAGCGGCCGACGGCTTCCCGGCCGAGCAGCTCGACGCGATCGACGCCGCGGTGAAGCGCCGCACGGCGCGCGCCCCCGGCGCCAACGTGGGCGGCCGACTGCGGGAGCTGGAGCGGGCCGCCGACATCGACATCGACCCGCCGGTGGCGTCGGACCAGCGGGGCGGGCGCGGGGTGAAGGTGGCCGTCGCCAAGCTCACCGGTTGGTACGTCGGGTACCTCGCGGCCCAGGTGCGCGACCTCGGCAACGCCACGGCCCGTGCCGTGCGGGCCTCGGCCGCCCGGGTGGACGAGCTCGAGCGCCGCGTCGAGGAGCTGGAGCGGCGCCAGGCGGGTGAGCAGCCGTGACCACGGTCCACCAGGTCATCCCGGTGCTCGCCCCCCACGACGCCGTGGGCAACCACACCCTGATGGTGCGCGACGCCCTGCGGGAGGCGGGGTTCACCTCCGAGGTGTTCTCCGAGCTCCGCTTCGGCGACCGCGCCGGCATCGGGCTGGCGCTGAGCGACTACGACGCCCACGCCGGCGACGCCGACCTGATCCTCTACCAGAGCTCCACCGGGTCGACCGCCGTGCAGTGGCTGCTGGGTCGACGGGAGCCGGTGGCGGTCAACTACCACAACATCACCCCGGCCTCGTTCTTCGAGCCCTGGGACGACGAGGCCGCCGCGAGCATGCGCCGCGCCCGCTCCCAGCTCGGCGCCCTGGCCCGCCGGTCCCGCCTCGCCCTGGCCGACTCGCCGTTCAACGCCGCCGAGCTGGTCGAGCTGGGGTTCTCGCCGGTCCAGGTGTCGCCGCTGCTGCTCGACCTCGACGCCCGCCTCACCGCCCCCGACGCGGCCCTGGCCGAGCAGCTGGCCCGCCGCCGGGACGGCCGCAGCTGGATCTTCGTGGGCCGGCTCGCGCCGAACAAGTGCCAGCACGACGTGATCGCCGCGTTCGCCGCCTACCGGCTGCTGTACGACCCCGGTGCCCGGCTCACCCTCGTGGGCAGCGAGGCCGCCGCCTCCTACGCCGACGCGCTGCTCGGCCTCGTCGACGACCTCGGTCTCGCCGGGGCCGTGTCCTTCACCGGCCCGGTCACCGACGCGGAGCTGGCCGCCTACTACGACGACGCCGACGTGCTGGTGTGCCTCTCCCGCCACGAGGGGTTCTGCGTGCCGCTCCTGGAGGCGATGCGCCACGACGTGCCCGTGGTCGCCCTGGCCGCCGGCGCGGTGCCCGACACCGTCGGCGCCGCCGGCGTGCTCGTCGAGGAGGCCACCCCGCACCTGGTGGCCGCCACCGTGCGCGAGCTGCTCGAGGACGAGGCCGAGCGCACCGCGCTGGTCGCCGCGGGCCGGGAGGTCGTGGACGCCCACTCCCTCGAGTCGGCCAAGGCCACGTTCGTGCAGGCCATCCGCGACCACCTCGCCGCCCGTGGCTGAACCGAGCCGGGCGGGCACCATCGCCTTCGTCCCCCCGCGCTTCGGCCCCGACGTGGTGGGCGGCTCCGAGGCCGTGATGCGCGAGGCCGCCGTCGGCCTGGCCGCGAGGGGCTGGGACGTGGAGGTGCTCACCACCCGCGCCCGCGACCACTACACCTGGGCCGACGCCTACCCGGCCGGCCGCGACGACGTCGACGGCGTGCGGGTGCTGCGCTTCGACATGTGCCGGGAGGAGGGCCGCTACCCCGGCCAGGACGACCGGGGGGCGCTCGAGCGCCGCATCGCCGACGGAATCCCCCTCGACGAGGGACAGGAGCTGGCCTGGCTGAACGGGCTGTTCCGGGTGCCCGAGCTGTACCACCACCTGCTCGCCGATGCCCACCGGTACCGCGCCATCGTCTTCTCGCCGTACCTGTTCTGGACCACCGTCGTGGGCACGACCGTCGCGCCCGAGCGCAGCATCGCCATGCCCTGCCTGCACGACGAGGGCTACGCCCGGCTGCGCGTCATCGCCCGCTCGCTGTCCCAGGCCGCCCGGGCCTGGTACCTGTCCGGCCCGGAGCAGGACCTGGCCCGCGAGCTCGGCCTCGCCCCGGCCGAGGGCGACCTCACCGGCGCCGGCGTCCCCGTGCCCGACGGCTACGACGCCGAGGGGTTCCGGGCCCGGCACGGCATCGAGCGCCCGTTCCTCCTGTACGCAGGCCGCCGCGAGGAGGGCAAGGGCTGGCCCGTGCTCGTTGACGCCTTCGCCGCGGCCGTCGCCCGTGGCGCCGACCTCGACCTGGTCACCATGGGCGTCGGCGAGGTCGACGCACCCGCCGCCGTGGCCGATCGGGTGCACGACCTGGGGTTCCTGCCCGACGCCGAGGCCGCCGATGCCTTCGCCGCGGCCGCCGCCTACGTGCAGCCCAGCCGCAACGAGAGCTTCTCGCGCACCGTGATGGAGGCCTGGCTCGCCGGGACGCCGGTGCTGGCCAACGCCGAGAGCGCCGTCGTCGCCTGGCACTGCGAGCGCTCCGGTGCCGGCGTCACCTGGACCGGCGCCGACGAGCTGTCGGCGGCCATCGAGGCGGTGGCCGCCTCCCCCGCCGCGTTCCGCGAGCTGGCGGCGCCGGGGCGCGCCTACGTGCTCGAGCACTACACGTGGCCCACCGTGCTCGACCAGATGGAGCGCAGCCTGGAGCAGATGCCGTGGCCCCGGTGACCCGTTGGCTCGTCGTCGGCCCGTACCCGCCCGAGCGGGGCACGGGAGCCGAGGCCGCCCGCGCCTTCGTCGAGGCGCGCCTGCGCGCCGGCGACCACGTCCACGTGGTGTCCCCGCGCCCCACCGCCGCCCACCAGCACGCCGACCTCGCGAGCTTCCGCGGGCTGCGGGTGCTGCGCGACGTCGCGAAGGCCCAGCGAGCCGACGGCATCTGGCTGCGGGTCGAGCCCGGCATCGTGCTGAGCCCCGGGACCGATCGCCGCCGTGGCCTCGCCGAGCGTGCGGCCCTGGTGCTCTGGCTGCGCCGCTTCCGCGAGCGGATCTTCGACGTCGGCGACGTCGGCCTCCTGCCGGGCGGCCGGGCCGGCCGCCCGGTGCTCGCCGCCGCCACCCGCTTCGTCGCCCACCGCGCCGCCGACGCCGAGGCCCTGGTCCTCCACGGCGCCGACCCCGCCCGGGTGCAGCGCGCCACCGACGGCGAGCCCGCCCCCGCCCCCACGCAGGAGGGGGCCGCGCCGGCCACCACCCAAGCGGTGGCGTACCCCCCGGCCGACCTGGTGCGCGACCTGCCGGCCGAGCGGGAGGCCATCGAGGCCGCGGTCCGTGCTCGCGCCCAGCAGCTCGAGGTCGCTCGGGACGCCGGCGGCTGATCAGCCCGCGGGGGAGTGGGTGACCTTGGCCCCGAGGTTGGCGACGCCGCCGACGCTGCCGGAGCCCACCACGGTCACGCGAGCGGCTTCGTGCACGAAGTCGTACTCGGTGATGACGTCGTGGGTGTGGCACCCGACGTCGACCAGGTACTGGCCGTCGACCAGGTCGAGGGCGGGGATCTCGAAGGTGACCCAGCCGCCCCCGTCCACCCGTTCGACCTCCTGCTCGAGCACGTCGGTGTTGCAGCTGTAGACGTTGACGTCGTCGATGTTGCGCATCTCCATGGCGAAGACGATGTCGTCGATCGGCTCGTCGCACGCGTAGCGCACGGCGATGGAGAGCGGCTGGCCCGGCGCGATGGTGCCGTGGTCCTCGGACCCGGGCCAGGACGCCCGGACCTCCTCGATGCGCACCTGGTTGGTGACGACGTGACCGTGGTTGAGCACCTGGTCCTCGTCGAGGGACAGGCCGCCGTGGATGTGCTCGCGGAAGATCAGGATCGCCGACGCGGGGTCGTCGACGGCCACGGACTCGCCGTGGTCGAGCACCATGACCCGGTCGCAGATGCGGCGCACCAGGTCGGCGGCGTGGGACACGAAGATGATGGTGCGCCCGTCGCGCTGGAAGCCCCGCACCCGCTCGAGGCACTTCTGCTGGAAGGCCTCGTCGCCCACCGAGAGGACCTCGTCGACCAGGAGCACGTCGGGCTCGACGTTGATGGCCACGGCGAAGCCGAGCCGCACGTACATGCCCGACGAGTAGTGCTTGACCTGCTCGTCGATGAACTGCTCGAGCTCGGCGAAGGCGACGATGTCGTCGAAGCGCGTGGCGATGTCGCTGCGGGACATGCCCAGGATCGACGCGTTGAGGAAGACGTTCTCCCGGCCGGTGAGGTCGGGGTGGAACCCGGCGCCCAGCTCAAGCAGCGAGGCGATGCGGCCCCGCACCCGGATCTCGCCCATGGTGGGGGCCAGGATGCCGCCCACGCACTTGAGCAGCGTGGACTTGCCCGAGCCGTTGTGGCCGAGCAGGCCGACCGTCTCGCCTTCGCGGATGTCGAGGTCGATGTCGCGCAGCGCCCAGAAGTCCTTGTGGCCCCGCTTCGGTCGCCCGAAGCCGATGGCGCGCTCCTTGAGCGAGCTCTGGCGGTCCTGGTTGATGCGGAAGCGCTTGGAGACGCCGTCGATGGAGATGGCCGTGTCGGTCACGGGCTCAGAGCTCCTCGGCGAAGTTGGCCTCGAGCCGCCCGAAGACCTTCATGGCGATCACGAGCAGCGCGAGCGAGATCGCACCCACCACGGCGAGGTTGCGCAGGTACCAGAGCGGCCCACCGTCGGGGAGCACCTGGACCAGCACGCCGTCGGGGTTGACGAAGCCGTCGTCGCCCCAGATGCCCCGCTGGAGCGCGATGACGATGGGCACGATGGGGTTCAGCAGCGTGACGCCGGTGGGCAGGCCGCGCTCGGACAGCTGCTCGGCCGGGAGCGACCAGGAGTAGACGATGGGGGTCATCCAGAACCACGCCAGCATCACGAGCTCGAGCAGGTGCTGCAGGTCGCGGGCGTACACGTTCAGCGCGCTGAACAGGATGGCCAGGGCCGACGCCAGCACCAGCAGGACGACCAGCGCGGGCACGGTGAGCCACAGGTACTCGAGCGCCACGTCGTAGCGCATGATGGCCAGGCCGGCGAGCAGCACCATCGTCTGCAGGAAGAAGTGCACGAGGTTGGCGCCGACCACGGCCAGCGGGAGGATCTCGCGGGGGAAGTACACCTTGTTGACGAGTGAGCCGTTGCCCACGATCGAGCCCGTGGCGCCGGTGACGCTGCCGTTGAACAGGTTCCACGCCAGCAGGCCGGCCAGGAGGTAGACGGCGAAGAAGGGGATGCCGCTGCCGAGGATGATCTGGAACACGACGTAGAAGACGGCCAGGTACATCGCCGGGTTCAGCAGCGACCACATGAAGCCGAGGCTGCTGTCCTTGTACTTGACCTTCAGCTCCTTGCGGACCAGGCCGACGAGGAGCTCCCGGTAGCGCCAGAGGGCCCGGATCCGATCGACGACGGACCGGTCGGGCGCGACGACCAGGACGGGGGGTTCGGAGGCGGCCATGGGCGTGGGGCATGGTACCGGTCCGCTGCCGGGCCACCCCCAAACCGCGAGGGGCCCGCGCGGCCTTCGCTAGGGTCGCCGGGCGTGGTCACCGCACAGCTCGTCGATCGAGCCAGCAGCATCCTGGCCCGCCACTCGAGCCGACGGGGCTTCCTGTCGAGGACCGCGGTGGTGGGCAGCGCCCTCACCGTGGCCGGGCCCACCTACGTGCTGCGCCCCACCAAGGCCTACGCCGCGGTCTGCTCCTGCCTCGGCCGCAGCTGCGACTGCGGGAGCCTGTGCTGCGACGGCTACACGGAGTTCTGCTGCGCCATCTACGGCCAGAACTCCTGCCCGCCCAACACGGTGCTGGCCGGGTGGTGGAAGGTCGACAACTCCCACTTCTGCAACGGCTCGGCCCGCTACTACATGGACTGCAACAAGCAGTCCCCGAACTGCGGATGCGGCTCCTCCGGCGTGTGCCGGGGCAGCGACACGGTGTGCCAGTGCCGCAGCTGCGGCAACCGCAAGGACGGCTGCACCACCTTCCGCTACGGCAACTGCAACAACCAGATCGCCTGCGTCGGCCCGATCATGTGCCGGGTCGTCACCTGCACCAAGCCCTGGGAGCTCGACCCCGGCTGCAGCACCGTCTCGCGCACCGACAACAACACCCGGTACCACCACCGCCCCTGCCTCGACGGTCCGCCGCCCCCGCCGCCGCTCCAGCCGGCACCGGCCGACATCATGGCGTTCCAGGACGGCGTGTGGCGGTTCCGGCGCACCCAGTCGGAGGGGCCTCCGGAGGTCGAGTTCTCCTACGGCCAGCCCGGCGACGTGCCCCTCATGGGGGACTGGAACGGCGACGGCACGGTGGGCATCGGCGTGCGCCGGGGCCGCACCTTCATCCTGCGCAACGAGGCCTCGGCGGGCGCGCCCGACCACATCTTCGACTGGGGCCGGGCCGACGACATCCCCCTGGTGGGGGACTGGAACGGCAACGGGCGCGACACGGTCGGCCTGAAGCGAGGTCGAACCTGGTTCCTGAAGAACCGCCTCGACGGCAGCCCGCACGAGATCCAGTTCGACTGGGGGCGGGACACCGACCTGCCGGTCACGGGGGATTGGAACGGCAACGGCCGCACCGGCGTCGGCATCAAGCGCGGGCGCATGTGGTACCTCAAGAACCGCCTCGACGCGACCGCGCACGAGATCGAGTTCGCCTGGGGCCGGGACACCGACGTGCCGGTCACCGGCGACTGGAACGGGAACGGCCGCACCGGCGTCGGCATCGTGCGCGACGCCCGGTGGTACCTGAAGAACGAGCTCGACCCCAGCCCGCACCACTCCGAGTTCAGCTTCGGCCAGCCCGGCGACACGTTCCTCGCCTGGGATCAGACCCGCTGAGCACCTGACGCCGGCCTGCCGGCGGTGCTGCTGGCGTCAGGCGCCGGCCAGGTCCAGCGCGCCCCGCAGCGCGTCGAGCAGGAGCGGTGCGGTGCGGGAGCGGTCGAAGGCCTCCACCCGGGCCAGACCGCGCTCGACCATGGCCTCCCGCAGCGCGCCGTCGGCGTCGAGGCGGGCCACGGCCGCCGAGACGGTGGCCGGGTCCTTGCGCGGGAGCAGGAGGCCGCCGCCGCCGACGGTCTCGGGCAGGGCCGTCGACGCGTAGGCCACCACGGGGAGGCCGCTGGCCATCGCCTCGAGCACCGGGATGCAGAAGCCCTCGTGCTCGGAGAGGCACACGAACACGTCGGCCTCGGCGTACTCCCGGGCGAGGCGGGCGTCGTCGACGCCGCCCACGAGGTGCACCGCACCGCGGAGGTCGAGCTCGGCGATCAGGTCGCGCACGGCCTCGGTGTACGCAGGGGCGGAATCCCGGCCGACCAGCACCAGCTGCGCACCCGGATCGTGGACGGCACGGTGCCAGGCGAGCGCCAGCACCAGGTCGTGTTGGGCCTTGTTGGGCACCACCCGACCGACGAAGAGCCAGCGCCCCGCCTGGCGGCCCCCTGTCCCTGCGCCCTCGTGGCGCAGGCCCCCCACGTCGAGGAGGATCGGCACCACGGCCGTGCGGGCGAACCCGGCGGCCTCGAGCTCGCGGGTGTTGAAGGCGGAGTCGCCGATGCCGAGCACCGCGCGGCGGGCGAGGTCGCCCAGCTGGCTGCGGCCCCAGCCGGCCAGGTGCGCCATGTCGGGGGCCCAGCGCAGGAGGTGCTCGACGGGTGTGAGGTTGTGGTAGTCGACGACGAGCGGCTCGGGCCGCGTGAGCAGCCGGTCGACCACCTCGTTGCCGATGGAGCACTGGTACAGCAGCGCCAGGCCGGGCGTGCCGGCCGCCGGCAGGGCATCGATCGGCTGGGCCTGGCCGGTGAGCGCGGGGTGGACGTCGTCGCTGAAGATCTCCGAGCGCAACCCCGCCGCTCGCAGCACGTCGCGCACCGCCAGGGTGTGCCCGCCCACGCCGTCGCCCGGGGTCAGCGACGGGACGACCTGGTGGACGGCGTCGATCACCACCGGGCTGCCACCACGAACGCGCCGTCCCCGTGGTGGACCTCGACGTCCCGGCCGCCCCGCTCGCCGAGGAGGTGGGCCCAGGTCTCGGCGTGCATCGGACCCGGGACGGCCAGGTCGCGGGTGACGGGGTCGGCCAGGTCGGCCCAGGCGCCCGGCTCGACCGACACCACGGCGAGCCAGCCGCCGGCCGCGACGCCGCGGACGAGCTGGTCGAGCGCCGCGAGGCGGGAGGGGAGCGGCCCGACGTCGAGCAGGCGGTAGGCGACGACCAGCCCGGCGTCGCCGGTGGGCAGCGTCGCGAGCTCGACGCCGCTGCCCACGTCGCGGCGGACGCCCCCGGCTCGGGCTTCGAGGGT
>Ga0208490_100385_pt1 | contig 29767 bp, 31 predicted proteins | sample SubbioAug_CSWold_FD_184818 | JGI IMG/M metagenome (GOLD analysis project Ga0208490, IMG submission 184818) | Serpentinite rock and fluid subsurface biosphere microbial communities from McLaughlin Reserve, California, USA - CR11Aug_CSWold (SPAdes) | ecosystem: Environmental > Terrestrial > Deep...
GGCCTCGGCCGCCGTGGCCCCGGCGCGCGCCGCCACCCGTCGCAACGACGCCGACCTCGAGTGACTACTCCGGCGTCCCGTCGCGGAGGAAGCGCCGCAGGATCTTGCCCGAGGCCGACTTCGGGATCTCGTCGATGAACTCGACCACCCGCAGCTGCTTGTAGGTGGCGACCTTCTCGGCGACGAAGGCCTTCACGTCCTCCTCGGTCAGCTCCTGGCCGGGCGCGACCACGACGTAGCCCTTCGGCAGCTCGCCGGCCTCCTCGTCGGGGATGCCGATGACTGCGGCATCGGCGATGGCCGGATGGCTCACGAGGAGCGCCTCCAGCTCGGCCGGTGGCACCTGGAACCCCTTGAACTTGATGAGCTCCTTGACCCGGTCGACGATGTAGAAGTGGCCGTCCTCGTCCAGCTCGGCGACGTCGCCGGTGTGGAGCCAGCCGTCCTCGTCGATGGTGCTCCGGGTGGCCTCGTCGTTGTTGAGGTAGCCCTTCATCACGAGCGGTCCGCGCACCCACAGCTCGCCCCGGCCACCGACGTCCTGATCCGTGCCGTCGGCGTCGACGATGCGGCACTCGGCGTTGGGGACGGTGACGCCCGACGAGCCGGGCTTGTAGTCGCCGGCGGGCGTGGCGTGGGAGACCGGTGACAGCTCGCTCATGCCGTAGCCCTGCACCACCTCGGTGCCGATGCGCTTGGCCGCCTCCTGGGCGATCTCGGCACCCAGCGGCGCCGCACCGGAGAACACCTGGCGCAGCGACGACAGGTCGTACTCGTCCACGAGCGGGTGCTTGGCGAAGGCCAGCACCATCGGGGGCACGGCGAAGAACCGGGTGACCTTCTGCTCCTGGATCGCCTCCAGCGCCTGCTGCAGGTCGAAGCGCGGCATGGTGATGACCCGCACGCCGTTGGCCAGCAGGCCGTTCATCAGGACCTGCATGCCGTAGATGTGGAAGAACGGCAGCGCGGCGATGGCCACCTCGTCGTCGCCGTAGGTGATGACCGGCTCGCACTGGGCGATGTTCGCCACCAGGTTGCGGTGCGTCAGCATCACGCCCTTGGGCAGCCCCGTCGTGCCCGACGAGTACGGGAGCACGACCACGTGGTCCATCGGGTCGACGTCCACCTGGTCGATGGGGTCGCCGAACAGCGACGTGAGCGCCGTGGTGCCCTCGACGCCGTCCATGGTGACGATCTCGGTGACCGAGGTGCCCTCGACGGCCGCCTGCGCCGTCTCCAGGAACAGGCCGACGGTGACGAGGATGGTGGCGCCGGAGTCCTGCAGCTGGTGGCGGATCTCATCGGCCGTGTAGGTGGGGTTGAGCGTGGTGTTGGTGGCACCGGCCACGGCCACGCCGTGGAAGACGATGGCGTACTCGGGGAGGTTGGGCGCCATGATCGCCACGATGCTGCCCGGGCCGATCCCCTTGGCCTGCAGGCCGCCGGCCAAGGAGTGGATGGCCTGCTTCAGCGCGCCGAAGGTGTAGCCGCGACCGCTGCCGACCTCCTCGATGGCCTGCCGATCAGCGAGCTCGTCGGCATGGCGCAGCACGAACTCGGTGATGGGCACCGAGGGGATGTCGACGTCGGGGTACTTGCTCTTGTGGACGATGGGCATGGCGGCGAGCCTACGGGTCGGGGTCGGACCGGCCCACGGCGGGGCGCGAGGATGCCGGGGATGGACGCCGACCCCTACGTCGCCTTCGTCGCCGGGCAGGATCCCGCACGCGCGTGCCTGCTGCTCGACGACGGCACCGCGTGGACCTACGGCGACCTCCGGCACCGGGCCGACGCGCTCGCCGGCGCGCTCCACGCCTGCGGGGTCCGAGCCGGTGACCGGGTCGTGGTCCAGGTCGACAAGTCCGCCGATGCGATCGCCCTCTACGCCGCCTGCCTCCGCTCCGGCGCGGTCTTCGTGCCCCTCAACACCGCCTACACCCCTGCGGAGGTCGCCGGCTTCGTCGCCGATGCCCGCCCGACGCTCTTCGTCGGTCGACCCGGCACCATCGCGCCGCCGGGGGTGCCGGTCGAGACCCTCGGCACCCGGGGCGACGGCACGCTCACCGGACTGGCCGGGGCCGATCCGACCGGGCCGGCCCGCCGGAGCGGCGACGACTGGGCCGCGATGCTCTTCACGTCGGGGACCACCGGACGATCGAAGGGGGCGATGCTGTCCTGCACCAACCTGGTGTCGAACGCCCGGGCGCTGGTCCGGGCCTGGCGGTTCGAGCCCGACGACGTGCTGGTCCACGTGCTTCCCGTGTTCCACGTGCACGGCCTCTTCGTCGCCCTGCACTGCGCCCTCGCCGTCGGGGCGTCCATCCGCCTGCACGAGCGCTTCGAACCCGACGCCGTTGTGTCCGACCTGCCGCGCAGCACGGTGCTCATGGGGGTGCCCACCAACTACCACCGGCTGCTCGCCCACCCCGGCCTCGACGCAGACGTGTGCCGTGGGATGCGGCTGTTCACCTCCGGCTCCGCCCCGCTCCCGGCGCACGAGCACGAGGCGTTCGCCGCCCGCACCGGGCACCGGATCGTGGAGCGCTACGGGATGACCGAGACCATGATCCTGACCTCGAACCCCTACGACGGCGACCGGGTGGCCGGCACGGTCGGCTTCGCGCTGGACGGCATCGAGGTGCAGGTCGCCGACGACGACGGACGCCGCGTGCCGGCAGGCGCGACCGGGACGGTGGAGGTACGGGGACCGAACGTCTTCCTCGGCTACTGGGGTCGTCCCGAGGCGACGGCGGCCGCCACCAGGGACGACGGCTTCTTCGTCACCGGAGACGTCGGCAGCATGGACGAGCACGGGCGCCTCACCCTGGCCGGTCGGGCCAGCGACCTCATCATCTCCGGCGGGTACAACGTGTACCCGAAGGAGGTCGAGCTGGTGCTCGACCAGGTCCCCGGCGTGGACGAGTCGGCCGTCATCGGATTGCCCGACCCCGACCTGGGTGAGGTCGTCGTGGCCGTCCTCGTCGCCGACGGGCCGCTGGACGAGGCTGCGGTCCTGGAGGCGTGCGCCGGGCTCGCGCGGTTCAAGCGCCCCCGTCGGTTGCTGGTGGTCGACGAGCTGCCCCGCAACGCCATGGGCAAGGTCCAGAAGGCGGTCCTGCGCCAGCAGCTCGGCTGATCCGCGTCACGGCGGGGTGTCGCCGCCCCACTCCTCGCGCTGCACGTCGCGGATGTAGGCGATCACGGCCTCGACGTCGGCTTCGGAGAGGTTCGGGATGGGCGGCATGGCGGCGAAGTCCCAGTGGTGGGGCTGGACGCCTCGGGCCACCGCCGCTCGGATCGAGGAGTCGGGGTGGTGGTCGGGTGCATAGATCTCGTGCACGAGGGGCGGACCGGCCAGACCGCCCCGCAGCCCCTCGCCGTGGCACGTCGCACAGCTCCGCTCGAACACCTGCTGACCGAGCGCCAGCTCCTCGGCCGATCCGGCTGCGGGCGGGTCCTCCGAGCCGCGGGTCGCGGTGAGCAGCACCGCGACGATCGCGGCCAGGGCGACCACGCCGACGGGGATCGCCCACGACAGGGTCTTCCGGCGCTCGGCCTGGCGCGCCCGGTCGGCAGCAGCGTGGCGGGCGTGCTTGCGCTCGGAGCTCATCGGGACCTGTCCATGGTCCGATCATGTCATCGCCAGGCCGTCTGCTCTCACCTATGTTGAGCGGCAGGCCAGGTCGCAGCCGCGACTGCTGGGTAGGAGCCGCACATGCCAGTCGACACCAAGCCCACGGTGCTCATCGTGGACGACGAGGTGGACATCCGCCTCCTGGTGCGCGCCATCCTCGAGTCGTCCGACCTCGGCGTGGAGGTGGTCGGCGAGGCCGTCGACGGCGACGAAGCGCTCGACGTGTTCAACACGCTCGACCCGCCCGAGGTGCCCGACGTCGTGATCCTCGACAACCGGATGCCCGGCAAGGAGGGCCTCGAGGTGGCGGCCGAGATGCTCGAGCAGGAGCCCCGCCAGCACATCGTGCTCTTCAGCGCCTTCGTGACGCCGGAGATCGAGGAGCGGGCCAGGGCCCTCGGCGTCCGGGCCTGCGTGGGCAAGAACGACTTCGCCCTCCTGCCCGAGCTGGTGGTCCGGCTCAGCCGCTGAGCCAGGCCAGGTCCAGGCGCCCGTCGGGGCCCATCGGCACCCGTTCGACCGAGAGCACCGCCCCCACCGGGATCGGGCCGTACACGTGCGGGTACCGCTCACCGCTGGCAGCCGCCTCGACCACGACCTCGGCCTCGAGGCGGTCGGGGTCGAGCCGGAGCAGCACGATGTCGTCCCGGCCCCGGTAGTACCGGTCGGCCGTGGCCTGCACCTGGTGCGGGAACGAGCAGTGGATGAAGCCCTCCTCGGCCAGCGAGGTGTCGATGGTCGAGCGTTCGTAGGAGCCGGCCGACCGGGCCCGCTCCCACTCGGCGGACACCGCGAGGTGCAGCAGCGGGAGCGAGCCGGGGTCGGTCATGCCGGACCGGCGAAGATGCCCTCGGCGTCGTTGCTCGGGCCGACCGGGGCCGGCTCGCTGTACTGGGCGGTCTCGTGGCGGGCCACCACGAAGTGGTGCACCTCGTCGGGACCGTCCGCCAGGCGCAGGGTGCGCTGGGATGTGTACATGCCAGCGAGTGGGGTCCACTCGGACACGCCGGTGGCGCCGTGGACCTGGATGGCCTGGTCGATGATCTGGCAGATCTTCTCCGGGACCATGGCCTTGACCGCGCTGACGTAGACCCGGGCCTCCTGGTTGCCGAGCACGTCCATGGCCTTGGCCGCCTTGAGCACCATGAGCCGGCAGGCGTCGAGCTCGATGCGCGCCCGGGAGACCGTCTCCATGTTCTTGCCGAGGCTCAGGATCGGCTTGCCGAACGCTTCGCGGAACTTGGCGCGGCGGATCAGCAGCTCGAGGGCCTTCTCGCCCTGGCCGATGGCGCGCATGCAGTGGTGGATGCGGCCCGGGCCGAGGCGCACCTGGCTGATCTCGAAGCCACGGCCCTCGCCGAGGAGCATGTTGGACTCCGGCACGCGCACGTCGGTGAAGCGCAGGTGCATGTGACCGTGCGGGGCGTCGTCGTGGCCGAACACGTGCATCGGGCCGAGGATCTCGACGCCGGGCGTGTCCATCGGGACCAGGATCTGGGACTGCTGCCGGTGCGGCGGGGCGTCCGGGCTGGTCCGGCACATCACGATCATGATCTTGCAGCGGGGGTCGCCGGCCCCGGAGATGTAGTACTTCTCGCCGTTGAGGACGTACTCGTCGCCGTCCTTCACCGCCGAGAGCTGGACGTTCTTCGCATCCGAGGACGCCACATCGGGCTCGGTCATGGCGAAGGCGGAGCGGATCTCGCCGTTGAGCAGCGGCTCGAGCCACTGCGTCTTCTGCTCGGGGGTGCCGACCCGCTCGAGGACCTCCATGTTGCCGGTGTCGGGAGCCGAGCAGTTCAGGCTCTCGGAGCCGAGCGGGTACTTGCCGAGCTCGACCGCGATGTACGCGTAGTCGAGGTTGGAGAGGCCGCCGACCTCGGAGTCGGGGAGGAAGAAGTTCCACAGCCCCGCCTCGCGCGCCTTGGCCTTCGCCCCGTCGAGGAGCTCGAGCTGGCCGGGCGCGTAGTCCCAGCGGTTCTCGCGGTTCGCGCCGAGCGCGAAGTACTCCTCTTGCATCGGCGCCACGACCTCCTCGAGGAACTGCGTGACCCGCTTCAGCAGGGGCTTGGCCTCCTCGCTCATCCGCAGGTCGAACAGCTCGGCCGGTTCTTCGGGGGTCCCCATGGTGGTGCGTCCTCTCGTGGCGTGGTCCGCCCCGTCCGTGGGGCGCGACCTCCGAATGTAGGCCCATCCGGCCCCCGGCATGCTCCGGACGTTCCGACCCGCCGGGGCGAGGGCCGCTTGGCTAGAAACCCTCCCATGCCTCACCGCACCGACTTCCGCCTCGACGACCGGGTCGCGATCGTGACCGGAGCGTCCAGCGGGATCGGCCACCGCTTCTCCCAGGTCCTCGCCGCGAACGGCGCCACGGTGCTGGCCGCGGCCCGCCGGGCCGATCGCCTCCAGGACCTGGCCGACACCAGCGAGCGGATCCACGCCGTCGCCTGCGACGTGTCCGACGACGCGCAGCTCGACGACCTGGTCGCTCGGGCCGTCGCCGACCACGGTCGCATCGACGTCATCGTCAACAACGCCGGCACCACCGACGCCGTCACCCCGGCCGAGCACGAGGACCCGGCGTTGTTCCGCCGGGTGGTCGACGTGAACATGAACGCCTGCTTCGTCCTCGCGGCCGCGGCCGCCCGGCAGATGATCGTGCAGGAGCAGGGCGGTTCGATCGTCAACATCGCCTCGGTCCACGGGCTGGTGGCGGCCGCGCCGAACGCACAGGCCGCCTACGCGGCATCGAAGGGCGGGCTGGTGAACCTGACCCGCGAGCTGGCGGCCCAGTGGGCGAAGCACCGCATCCGGGTCAACGCCATCGCCCCCGGCTACTTCGAGACCGAGCTCACCCAGGCCATGTTCGTCGGCGAGGACGCCGGGCTGCGCTACATCCGGCGCAACACGCTGCTCGGGCGGCCCGGCGAGCTCGAGGAGCTGGACGGGCCGCTCCTGCTGCTGGCCTCCGACGCCGGGACCTACATCACCGGCCAGACCATCGCCGTCGACGGCGGCTGGACCGCCCGCTGAACTCCCGACCACCGAGAATTTCGTCATCTGGTCAGGGCTGCCCTGACCAGATGACGAAATTCTCCGCCCGTCAGGGGGTGAGGCCGGTGCAGTCCCGCCGGGCGATCCAGTCGGCCACGGCGTCGTCGGCCTCCGCTCCCTCGAGCGGTTGGGGCACGCCGTCGACGCGTCGGGCCGGGACCCACTCGATGCCGAGCACCTCGCGCCCGTCCACCTGCACGAGCAGCACCCCCGCCTCGGTGTCCTCGGGGTCGTCCACGAGGAAGCTGCCCAGGCCGTAGCCGACCGCAGCGCCGCCCGAGCGGCCGGCGCCCTGGAACCGGCCGGCGCCGGGGCCGACCACGACGTCGGCGCCGGCGGCCACGAGGGCGTCGGCCAGCTCCTGCTGGCTGGCGCTCGGGCACGTCTCCCCCGTCGTGCCCCAGTGCAGGTAGGCGACCACCGTGTCCGCCACCGCCCGCGCGGCCTCGACCTCGGCGACCAGCCGGTCGACCCGCTTCGCCGAGGCCACCCCGGCCTGCTGCGGCCCGGCGGTGTCGGTGGCGATCCGGTCGGGTTCGAGCACCTGGGTCGCCGCCACGACGGCCACCGTGTGGCCGCCGACCTCGCGGACGAAGGGCCGGTAGGCGGCGGTCTCGTCGGGGCCGTACCCCACCAGCGCGACCGCATCGGACAGGAGGGCTTCGTCGAGCCCCGCCGCACCCAGGGCGAAGCTGCGGTCGTTGGCGACCGACACCACGTCGACGCCTGCGGCCGCCAGCGCGGCGAGGATGCCCACGGGGGCCGCAGCGGCATCGGTCGCGCCTGGGTCCTCGATGATGGGGGAGTCGACGTTGACGACGGCCAGGTCTGCGTCCCGCAGGGCCCCTGCCAGCGGCCCCACGAAGTCCTCCGGGCTTGCGAACAGCCGCTCGGCCAGCACACCGTCCGCGGTCACGTCGCCGGCGAAGGCGATCGTGATCGGTCCCGGCTCGGGGGTCAGCGCGGCCGAGCCGCCCGCCCCGTCGGTCCCGACCTGGGCACCTCGGTCCTCGAGCAGCAGGGAGCCCGCCCCACCGAGGGCCGCACCGACCAGCAGCACGCCGAGGACGACGAGCAGCGTGCGCAGGAAGGACCTGCGACCGCGTCGGAGGTGGCGACCGGGCATCGAGGCGACGCTACCGATGCCCCCGTCCACCGCCGGGTCACGCCCCCACGAGGGGCGCGGCACATGTCAGGCGGTGGGCGGGCCGTCGCTGCGGGGGTCGGCGGGTGGCTGTGCCTCCGGCTCGGCCACCGGCAGGTCCTCCGGCGACAGCGGACCCGAGCGGTCCAGCTCACGACGGAGCTGTTCGATCGACGACGGCGCGCCACCGAGGCCGGCCAGCTCGGCCCGGGCCTCCTCGACGAGCGCGAGCCGCGCCCGCACCTGCTCGATGGCGGCCTGGGTGCTCTCGCGCTCGGGTCCTCGGAGCAGGACGACCTCGGCCACCGCGACCTCGACGGTCTCGACGGCGGTGGCGACCTGGCGCAGGGGTTCGTCGCGCACGCGCGCCGGCAGGGCGGCGGCGGCCACCAGCTGGTCGTCGATGGCCAGCGCCTCGCGCTGCAGCGCCTCCCGGACGTCGACGAGCGCGGGCTCGTCGAGCGCCGGGTTGGAGCGGAGCGCGGTCATCGAGTCGCGCAGGCGACGGTGGAGCCGGGCCTCGACCGAGTGGGCCCCGGCCCACGCCTTGGGCGCCTTCGTCGGCACGCCGGGGATGACCTCGTTGGCATCAGAGAAGTCCTGGGCGTTGCGCAGGGCGAGGTACGCGACGGTGCCGAGCACCACGAGCAGCAGGCCGATGATGATGGTGGTCACGTGGCGGTTCCTTCCCCGCTCGAGCCGAACAGGACCCAGGCTGCCAGGAGCAGGATCGTCACGGCGATGGCTGCGAGGGCGATCTTGACCTTGCTGTACGGCCGCTGGCCCTGCACCTCGCCGGTGACGCCGTTGATGAAGACCTGGAACGGGTCGCCGCTGTAGACGACGGTGAGCAGCCACACCGGCAGCAGCAGGTGCTTGTAGGTGAGCCCCTCGTAGTGCACGCCCATGGAGGTGATCTGCTGCACGTCGCCGCCGATGTCGCGCTGCACCGTCTGGCGGATGACCGCCTCCATGCGGGCCTTGGCCGGGGCGAAGCACTCGACGACGTCGTGGTCGTAGGTGCGGCTGAGGTGGCCGGCGAGGTACTCGGCGCTGAAGGGCCGGGCATCTCCCGTCGGCCATGGCTCGAGCTCCTGGACGTGCCTGCGGTCGAGCCCCTCGTTGGCCGGCACGGGGATGTCGTCGAAGGCGTTCTGGACGGTGCCGGCCGCGTAGCGCCACCGGGTCCGGACCTCGGTCCGCCGGTTGTCCCCCGACCCGACGGTGACGGTGTAGTGGTCGCCGCGCCGTCCGGTGTACCGCGTCGTGGCGAACGCGTCGTAGGTGAAGTAGGCGCAGTACACGCTGTTGAAGGCGCCGGTGGTGGCGTAGCGCTTGAACTCGTTCGGCGCGAACCACCGGCTGTTGATCCACTGCCCGATGGCCGTGTCGGCGGTGGCGCGGTCGATCTGGAACGGGAGGATCCCGTCGACGGCGAGGCGGGCCGGCGCGGCGTGCACGTCGTCTCGCTGGATCGGGGTGGCGCAGTACGGGCAGCGGGTGGTGGTGAGCGTCCCGGTGAAGGTCGTGTGCCCGCCGCAGTTCTGGCAGACGACCTCCTTCTCGTCGGCGACCTGCAGTCCGGTCTTGGTGAGGGCGCCGGCGTCCAGCGCGGCCATGGCCTCGTGCAGGTCCTGCTCGACGACCTCGTCGGCGTCGTCGATCCCCACCTCCTGCTCGTTGCCGCAGAACGGGCACGCCAGGAGCTGCTTGCCGATGTGCCACTCCAGCTCACCACCGCACTGCAGGCAGGGGTAGGTCCGGGTCTGCTCCGTGCGGTGGAGCAGGGCGCGCTCGCGCAGGCGCTCCGCGGCCTCCTCGGCGTGCCCCTCCGGTGGTGGCGGGACCACGGCCCCGGTGTCCTCAGGGAGGGGCGGCGGCCCCGGCGTCATGCGCTCGGGGTCGAGGGCGGCGGAGGCGGCGGCGGGGTCGCGAACAGGGGCGCGAGGGCCGGCACCTGACCGGCCTGGACCCACTCCGCCATGCCGTTGGCCCACACGAGGGTGGCGGCGTCGACCTCGCCGGAGGCGACGCCCGCCTGCAGCTGCTGGACCGTGTAGGGACCGGTGGCCTGGCCGCCGACCTCGACGTGGAAGAGCCCCTGGCCGGGCAGCGGCGGTGGCGTGGACGCGCCGCCCTGTCCCGTCGCGCTGCCGAACTGGTCGGCCATCCGGCCGGCCATGGCGAGGCCCATGCCCATGCCCATGGCGTCACCCATCACGCCCCCGCCCTCGTTCTCGGCGGCAGCCAGCATCGCGTCGGCGGCCCGGACCTGCTGCAGCCGTCCGATGTCACCGACGTTGTGGGCGTAGCCACCCTCCTCGACACCCCGAGCGACGCCACGGGTCATCGCCTGGGTGATCTCGTCGGGCAGCGAGATGTTCATCGTCACCGACGTGATCTCGAGGCCGAACTCGTCGTCGACCCGGTCCTGCACGAACTCGCGCAGCTTCTCGGACAGCTCCACCTGGCGGCCCTGCAGGTCGATGGCGCCCAGCCCGGTCTCCATGATCATGTCGCTGAACGCGAGCGTGATGACCCGGCGCAGCAGCTCGGTGATCTCCTCGGCCTCGACGGCCGAGTCGGTGCCGATGACCTCTCGGAGGAAGATGCCGGCATCGGCGATGCGCACGATGCACAGGCCGTTGGCCCGCACCTGCACCATCTTGAAGTCGGGATCGCGGACGGTGACCGGCTGCGGGGTCCCCCACCGCAGATCGGTGACCTGGCGGGTGTTCAGGAAGTACACCTCGGACCGGAACGGGCTGTCGAACCCGTGCTTCCAGCCCTGGAGGGTCGAGAGGATGGGGAGGTTCTCGCTGACGAGCTCGTACGCACCCGGCTCGAACACGTCGGCGATCTGGCCCCGGTACACGAAGACCGCCTGCTGGCCCTCGCGCACGATGAGCTGGGCACCGTTCTTGATCTCGTTCTGGTAGCGCGGGAAGCGCCAGGCCAGGGTCGAGCGACTGTCGTCGAGCCACTCGATGATGTCGACGAGCTCGCCCTTGAGCTTGTTCAGCAGTCCCACGGGTACCGCCTCCTGCGCCGTTCGAGGTCCGGTTTCGCCGGTCGGCGCGACCGGCGCGCTGGAGCGTATTGCATCGCCATCCGGCGATCAGTCGGGCAGGGTCACCCGTCGGCAGCACCGGACCCGGAGCCGGTCGGGACCGTCGGCCTCGATGTCCACGGAGTCGACGAACGCGCGGGCGATCAGCAGTCCTCGCCCGTTCGGTCGGAGCGGGTCGTCGAGGTCCGGAGCCACGACCGGCGTGACGGCTCCGTTCGTGCGGTTCGACACCTCGAGGACCAAGACGGCCTCGTCGAGCATCGCGCGGACCCGGACCTCGTCGTCAGGGGTCGGCGATGCAGCAACAGCGTTCGCGGCGATCTCGCTGTAGACGACCTCGAGGTCCTCGATCGCGTCGTCGTCCAGCCGGGCGTCGCGCATCCAACCGACGAAGCCCCGGCGGGTCTCGGGCACGGACTGCACGTGCGCGGGGAAGCGGGCGACGAAGGGATGGGTGGGCTGGCCGCTCCGCTGCGGGTGTCTTGGCATGCGGATCCGTTCGAAGGTGAGCGCCTCCCGTACCGGAGGGCACGCCTTTCTACCCAACGGAGCCCGGCGGCAGTCCCATTTCCGGACAAATGGCGACGGACCCGCAGATGGCCCGGCGAGCCGGAACCGGGAGGAGGGGCACCGCAGGGTCCGGGCAGCGCCCCACCCCTCGTCACGCTACCGCCGGGTGCCCCGGGAACCGGGTGCAGACGGCCACACTGGGGCGGTGGGAGGCCGAGCACCGCGCAGCACGGAGGCGAGCGCTCGCCTCGACGACGTGGAGCGGTGGTTCATGCGTCGCGGCACCCCGCACCTCACCGAGGACTACTCCGCCACCGACGACGTGTTCACCCGGATGCTCCCGGTGCTCACCGCCCTGGCCGTGGTGGAGGTCTTCGGCGCGCTCGACGCCGACTTCCGGTGGTGGCAGAACCTGCTGGCTGGGATCGGCGGGCTGGCCCTCCTGCTCGCCGTGTGGGCCGCCATCAACTCCGCACGCGGTCGTCCCCGACTGGCCCGGCCCGATCGGGTGGGCCCGATCGAGATCGCCATCTTCGTGCTGGCGCCGGCCGTGATCACCTACGTGATCAGCCAGCAGGTCGGCCGGGCGTTGAGCCTGGCGGCGGTGAACCTGGCGCTGCTCGGCGCCACCTACCTCGTGACCAGCTACGGGCTGCTGCCGCTCACCCGGTGGGCCATGGCCAAGACGGGGCGTGAGCTCGGTGCGGTGGCGGGGCTGCTCGGACGCGCCCTCCCGCTGCTGCTGCTCATCCAGATCGTGCTCTTCGTCAACGCGGAGGTCTGGCAGGTGGCCGCCGGCTTCGACGGCGTGTCGCTCGGTGCCACCATCGGGCTCTTCTTCGTGATCGGGGTGGCCTTCCTCGTCACCCGCCTCCCACGCGAGCTCGACCGGCTGGCCACCTTCGCCTCGTCGGACGAGCTGGCCGGCCAGGTCGCCGACATGCCCGCCGACGGGCTCGTCGACCTGGGCGCCTGCTCCCTGGAGCCGGCGCGGCTCTCGGCCCGCCAGCGGGGCAACGTGCTCCTCGTGGCGCTCTTCAGCCAGGGCTTGCAGGTGGTGCTGGTCACCGCCGTGCTCGGGGTGTTCTTCGTGGCCTTCGGCCTGCTCACGATCACCCCCGAGGTGCTGGCCAGCTGGACCGGCGGCCCCGGGGACGAGGTCGTCGCGCTCGGGTTGGCCGAGCGGGACCTGGTCCTCACCGCAGAGCTGCTCATGGTGAGCGCGTTCCTGGCCTCCTTCTCGGGCCTGTACTTCACGGTGGTGCTGGTCACCGACGCCACCTACCGCGAGGAGTTCTTCGACGAGATCCTGGCCGAGCTGCGCCAGACCTTCGCCGTCCGGGCCGTGTACCTCTGCGCGCGATCCCTCCCGAGCGGTGTCGGGCCGGAGCTGCGAGACGAATCGAGCGGCGTGCCCGGGGCGGGTCTCGAACCCGCACGCCCTCGTGAGGGCCGAGGGGTTTAAGCCCTCTGCGTCTGCCAGTTCCGCCACCCGGGCGCCGTCGCCACGTTACGACGCCCGGGGAGCAGCGGCGTCAGTCCGCCTCTTCCTCATCCGGCGGACCGGGCGGGGCTTCGGTGGTGGTGGTGGTGGTGGTCTGCGGGGGCGCCGTGGTCGTGGTGGTGGTCTCCTCCGGTTCCTCCGGCTCGGTGGTCGTCGTGGTCGAGGTCGTCGTCGTGGCCGACGGATCGATGCGGACCTCGACGGTCGCAGTCGGACCGAGCTGCTGCGGGCCGGCGCCGGCATCGCAGCGGGCCGACACCTGGTACGTCCCCGGTACGGCGTCGGCGGGCATCTGCACGCTCGTCCGCCGGGTCGACTCGTCGGAGCCGGTGTCCGGCGGGCTCTCCACCAGCACCGGCGTCACGGGCGGCTGGTCGTCACCCGGCTGCTCGGCGACCGAGGTGGGGCCCTCGAGCACGACGAACCACGAGGTGCGGCACAGCTGGTAGCCGTTGGCGACGATGTCGACCGCGGCACCGGCGTCGACGCTCGGGGTCGCGGTGAGCTCCATCGGCGGCGAGGTGTCGCCCAGCAGCTCCTGGTTCGGCGGCGGGAACTCCGTGGGCGGCACGTCGGCGAGGGCCTCGACCATGAAGTCGTGCCAGATCATGGCGGGGATGGTCCCGCCCTGGACGACCTGGCCGTCGACGTCGGGGATCGGCTCGTTGCTCTCGGGGTTCCCGACCCAGACCACCGCCGTGTACTCCGGCGTGTAGCCCGCCAGCCAGGCATCGGCGTTGTTCTGGGTGGTGCCGGTCTTGGCCGCCATCGGGCGGTCGAGCGCGGCGCGGCGCGCCGTCCCGCTGCGGGGCCCCTCGGACAGCACGGCGCTGACGGTGTCGGCGATGTCGGCCTCGATGGCGTCGTCCTCCTCGGGATCGTCGATCTCGAGGAGGGTGGCACCCTGGCGGTTCTCCACCTTGGTGATCACGAACGGGTCGATGCGGACACCGGACCGGGCGAAGGTGCTGTAGAGCGACGCCAGCTCGAGGGGGCTGACCTCTGCGGTGCCGAGGGCGATCGACGGATCCGCCGGCAGCTCCCGCTGCACGCCGAGGCGCTCGCCGAGCTCCGCGACCGCCTCCGGTCCGACCTTGGCGAGCACCTGGGCGTACACCGTGTTGACGGAGGCAGCCGTGGCCTCGGCCAGGGTCATGACGCCGTACTCCTGGTCACCGGCGTTGGACACGGTCCACGGGCCACCCTCCACGTCGAGGGTGATCTCGGCCGGAGCCGGGTACTGCTCGCCGGCACCGTTGCCGGCCTCGAAGTTCGCGGCCAGCACGACCGGCTTGAACGTGGACCCGGGCTGACGTCCGGACCCACCGGCGCCACCGGCGAGGTCGACCTGCAGGGTCGCGAAGTCCCGGCCGCCGACCCAGGCGCGCACCGCGCCGGTGCGATCGATGCCGACCACGGCCGCCTGCGGGTCCGACGGGTCGTCGAGGTGGGCGGCCACGGCCGCCTCGGCGGCTCGCTGATCCGGGATGTCGAGGGTGGTGTGCACCACCAGCCCCTCGTCGTAGAGCGCCTGCTCGCCGAACTCGGCGATGAGCAGGCCACGGACGTGCTCGACGAAGTGCGCGGCGACACCCGCCCGGAGCGTGGTGGGCGACGCGGCCTGCACGGTCACCTCGATCGGGGTGGCGATCGCCGCCTCCCCTTCCTCCGGCGTGAGCGTGCCCATCGCGACCATGGCGCCGAGCACGGAGTCACGACGCTGCTGCGCGGCCTCGAGGTTCTCGCCCGGGTCGAGGCGCTCCGGTGAGCGGAGCATCCCGACGAGCAGCGCAGCGCGCTCGACGCTGAGGTCGGCTGCGGTGCTGTCGAAGTAGGTGCGGGCGGCAGCCTCGAGGCCGTAGGCACCGCGACCGAAGTACACCGTGTTGAGGTAGCGCTCGAGGATCTCGTCCTTGTCCTCGGTGCGCTCGAGCTTCACGGCCAGGACCGCCTCGCGCACCTTGCGGGTGAACGTCCGGTCGCTCGTGAGGTAGGCGTTCTTCACCAGCTGCTGGGTGATGGTCGACCCGCCCTGGGTCGAGTCGTCGGTGAAGTTGTTCCACAGGGCCCGACCGATGCCGATCGGGTCGATGCCGGTGTGGTCGTAGAAGCGCTGGTCCTCGGCGGCGATGAGCGCATCGACGGCCACCGGCGCCATGTCCTCGAGCGGCACCTCGAGGCGGAGGCCCTCCTGGGCGAGCAGGGCCAGCTCGTTGCCCTCGCGGTCGAGCAGCACGGCGGCTGCCGAGGTGGTGCGGGCGGCAGGCAGGTCGGTCGACGACCACAGCCACGCGCCGGCCACCAGCAGGAGCACGAGGAGGGCCGCGAAGCCGTAGACCGGCCAGCGCAACCAGCGCCACGCCGGCCGGGCCCGGTCGCGGAGCGCCGCGAACCGCCCGGCCGGAGCAGGTCCGTCATCGGGGACGCGGTCCGCGGGCTCGGCCGAGGGCTCGGGTGCCCCGTCGTCTTCGGTCATGGTGGGGTCTCCTTCGACCGGCCACCCGTACCCCTGGCACGGCCGTGCCAGAACTCTGGGAGTGGCGGAGCCACCCCACTCTGCGTCAGCCGGACGCGTCCTCGTCGGATGGAGCCGTGGTCGTCGGCGCGGCGGTCGTCGGGGGCGCCGCCGTGGTCGAGGGCGCGACCGTGGTGGTCGGGGCTGTCGTCGTCGTGGTGCTCTCGCCCTCGTCGCCGTCGTCACCGCCGTCGTCACCGTCCTCCTCGGTGGGAGCGGTCGTGGACGAGGTGGTTGCCGGCGCCTCGGTGGTGGTCGGACGCTGGTCGCGCTCGATCTCCTGCTGCACCTCTTCGGCGGCGTCCGAGCGCTGGCCGCTGAGGAGGTCGGCGTCGGGGTCGGCGAAGTCGGTGGGCGGGACGTCGGCGAGGGCTTCGACCATGAAGTCGTGCCAGATCTGGGCGGGAACGGTGCCGCCCTGCACCACCTGGCCGTCGACGTCCGGGATCGGTTCGTTGCTGTCGGGGTTCCCGACCCAGACGATGGCGGTGTACTCCGGCGTGTAGCCGGCCAACCAGGCATCGGCGTTGTTCTGGGTCGTGCCCGTCTTGGCCGCCATCGGTCGGTCGAGGGCCGCTCGGCGAGCGGTGCCCTGGCGTGGTGTCTCCTCGAGGACGGCGTTCACGGTGTCGGCGATCGCGGACTCGACCACCTGGTCCTCCTCGACGTCGTGCTCCCAGAGCGCCTCGCCGTCGCGGTTCTCGACCCTGGTCAGCACGTAGGGGGTGACCTTGGTGCCCGAGCGGGCCAGGGTGGAGTAGACGGTGGCCATCTCGAGCAGGCTCACGTCCTGGGCGCCGAGGGCGATGGACGGATGCGGCTCCAGGGGGCGATCGACGCCGAGGCGCCCGGCCATGTCGACCACCGCCTCCGGACCGACCTGCATGACGGCCTGGGCGTACACCGTGTTCACCGAGCCCACGGTGGCGTCGGCGAGGCTGAGCGTGCCGAAGCCGCGGTTGCCGGCGTTGGAGACCTCCCACGGCTCGGAGCCGGGGATGTCGATGGTCATCTCCGCCGGCGCGGGGAACCGCTGCCCGGCGCCGTTCCCGGCTTCGAGGGTGGCGGCGAGGGCCACCGGCTTGAACGTGGAGCCGGGCTGGCGGCCGGCGCCGCCGGCGCTCGACACCAGGTCGACCTGCAGGGCCTCGAAGTCCCGGCCACCCACCCAGGCCCGCACCGCGCCCGAGCGGTCGACGCCGACGACGGCGGCCTGTGGGTCGCCGGGATCGTCGAGGTTCGCGGCCACGGATGCCTCGGCGGCGCGCTGGTCGGCGATGTCGAGGGTGGTGTGCACGACGAGGCCCTGGTCGTACAGCGCCTGCTCGCCGAACTCGGCGACGAGGAGGCCGCGCACGTGCTCGACGAAGTGGGGGCCGACGCCGGCGCGCAGCGTCGTTGGCCGGTTGTCGGCGGCGATGACCTCGACCGGCGCGGACTTGGCCCGTTCGGCCTCCGACGCGTCGAGGTTCCCCATGGCCACCATGGCGTCGAGCACGGCGTCGCGACGCTCACGGGCGGCCTCGGGGTGGTCGTCGGGACCCAGCGCCTCGGGCGCCCGGAGCATGCCGGTGAGCAGGGCGGCCTGCTCGGCGGTGAGGTCGGCGGCGGTGGAGCCGAACCAGTTGCGGGCCGCCGCTTCGATGCCGTAGGCGCCCCGACCGAAGTAGACGGTGTTCAGGTATCGCTCGAGGATGACGTCCTTGTCCTCGGTGCGGTCGAGCTTGATGGCCAGCACGGCTTCCCGGACCTTGCGGGTCACGGTGCGGTCGCTGTTGAGGTAGGTGTTCTTCACCAGCTGCTGGGTGAGGGTGGAGCCGCCCTGGGTCGAGTCGTCGGTGAGGTTGTTCCACAGGGCGCGCCCGATGCCGGCCGGATCGATGCCGGTGTGGTCGTAGAAGCGGCGATCCTCGGCGGCCACCAGGGCGTGGACCGCCACGGGCGCGACCTCGGCGAGCGGGACCTCGAGGCGCAGGCCCTCCTGGGCCAGGACGGCGAGCTCCTCACCGTTGCGGTCGACGAGGAGTGCGGACTCGGCGACGGACGGGGTCGCCGGCAGGTCGGTGGTGGTCCACAGCCAGGCGCCGACGGCCAGGACCAGCACGAGGAGGGTGGCGAAGCCGTAGACAGGCCAGCGCAGCCACGGCCACGCCCGCAGCAGCCCGTGCCGTGCGCCCTCGCCGGACGCCACGGGCGCGCTCGCTCGACCCGCCTCGGGGATCTCCGTGGTCTCGGGCGGCGCATCCGGGCCGCCGTGGCGCGCCGGGTCCGGCGCTTCGGGCTGATCGCTGGGCATCGTGGGGGCGTCTCCTTCGACCGGCGCCCCGTACCCGTGCGCGCGATCGGACAGACCCCCAGGACGCGATCAGGCGGGATCGGTGCGCGGGTCGTGGGCCTCGAAGCCCGACAGCTCGTCGTCACCCCGGAAGAGGTGGCGGTGGCCGTCGCTGAACCGGACCACCGCAGCACCGCGCAGGCAGCTGCCGTCGGGGGCGGTCAGCGCCAGCTCGTGACGGGCCAGGGCGAGGCGGTGGAACCGGTCGGTGCGCAGCTGGGCCTCCCAGTCGTTCGGACCCGGCTCGGTGGCCCCCTCCCGCACGACGACGAAGACGTCGGCGTAGTCGAACTCGACGGGGACGCCGTCGATGTCGGCTCGGGAGATGAGGATCCGGTACGACTGCACGCCCGAGCACGGTACGGGGTGGGATCGCTCATGCCGCCAGGACCGATTCGCGCTCGAGCGCGCTCCACAGCGAGGTCCGACAGCGGATGGCCGCCGGACCGTCGAGCTCGTTGACGAGGACGATGCCGTCCACCAGGTCGGCCAGCACGGCGGTCCACGGCCGGTCGCCCACCCGCACCGCCACGGTGGCGCCGCGCCGGTTGCGCCGGATGGTGCGGACCGCGTCGCCCCGGGACGGCGGGCTGCGGAAGATCGGCACCTGCAGCCCCTGGAGGCGGGCGGACTCGCTGAGGGTCCGGACGGCGTGGGCGAAGCGCAGCGAGGTGGACATGGCACCAGCATCCCCGGACCCACCGACAAGAATCACTCGGCTCGGTTCCTGTCACCACCCTCGTGCGACGGTTCCGCCATGACCGCTCCCGGCGCCTCCTACTCCCCCGCCCAGCAGCGCATCATCGAGCTCCTCCGCCGTCGCCCCGAGGACGAGCCGGTTGGCGCCGACGTCGTCGCCGCCCTCCACGCCGAGCTGGAGGAGCGCCTCGCCCCGGTCGCCTCGCAGGTGCCCCCCGGGGCCACCCTCTGGGTCGGCAAGTCCGGGCTCCAGCAGCTCGACACCTGCGAGGGCCGCTGGCAGGCCGAGGCCAGCTCGCGGTTCGAGTGGAACGTGCCGGCGGCGCGGGGCACCGTGGCCCACAAGGCCATCGAGCTGCAGGCCAACTGGCGGGGCGAGAGCGAGCCGTGCCGACTGGTCGACGAGGCCATCGCCCGGCTGGCCGACGGGGAAGGCCCGCTCGCCGCCTTCCTGCGGGCGCTCTCCACGGTCGAGCTGGCCGAGCTGCGCCAGGAGGCGGTGGGCTTCGTGACGGCGTTCGAGGAGTGCTTCCCCCCGCTCAAGTCGCGGTGGCGGCCGGTCGTCGACGGCCCGGCACGCGTCGCCCTGGCCGGCGGGCGCATCGTCCTCGCCGGCCGTCCCGACCTCACCCTCGGGCGCGCCGCCGACGGCGGCAAGGTGATCCTCGACCTCAAGACCGGGCGTCCGTCGAGCCACCACGTCGACGACCTGCGGTTCTACGCGCTGGTCGACGCCTGCAAGGTCGGGCTGCCGGCCCGCCGGCTCGCCACCCTCTACCTCGACACCGGCACGCCGGCCGTCGAGCAGGTCACGCGGGGCGTGCTGGAGGCAGCGACCGAGCGGGTGGTGCGCTCCGTCGAGGCCATGGTCGAGCTGCGCACCGCCGCTCGACCCGCGGCGGTGCGGCCGAACCCGATGTGCCGGTGGTGCCCGGCGCTCGCGTCGTGCGAGACCGGCAGCGCCTGGACCGCAGCCGAGGCCGACGGCGAGCACGAGGACGGGTTCTGGTGGCACGCGCCCGCGCTGGAGGCGTCGTGACGTCGGCCACCGGGCCTGGCCGGCGACCCGGGTGCGAGCGATACGGTGGCCCCCATGGTCCGCCCCACCGCCGAGTCGGCGCGCGTCCCCGGGCAGCTCCTGCCCGTGCACGTCCCGGCGCCCGCCGCGCCGGAGCTGGACGATCCCCGCACCTCCGACGTCGACGAGTGGGGCCGTTCGGAGCGCACCCGCGAGATGGCCCGGGCGCTGTTCGCGCCCTTCTACGACCACTGGTTCCGGGTCGAGTGGGAGGGCCTCGAGAAGATCCCGGCCGACGGTGGCGCCCTGCTCGTGGCCAACCACGCCGCCGCGATCCCGAGCGATGCACCGGTGATCATGCACGGCATCGAGACCGAGCTGCAGCGGCCGGTGTACGGCCTGGCCGACGAGCTGTTCAAGAAGATGCCCGTCGTCGGCACGCTCTGGTCCCGGGCGGGTGGGGTGCTCGCCCACCCCGACAACGCCTACCGCCTGCTCCGCGAGCAGCAGCAGCTGGTGCTGGCCTTCCCCGAGGGGTCCAAGGGCCCCGGGAAGACCTTCGACGAGCGCTACCAGCTGCGCCGCTTCGGCCGGGCCGGCTTCGTCCAGATCGCCATGCGGGCCGGCGTGCCGGTCGTGCCCATCGCCGTCGTCGGCGCCGAGGAGTCGATGCCGACGCTCGCCAACCTGGCGCCGCTCGCCAAGGCGCTCGGCCTGCCGTACGCACCGGTGACGGCCAACATGCTCGCCTTCGGGCCGCTGCTCGGTCCCCTCGGGGCCCTGCTGCACTTCCCCGCCAAGATCAAGCTGCGCGTGCTCGACCCGGTGCACTTCGACGTGCCCCCGGACCAGCCGCGGTACAGCCGGAGCAAGGTGATGGACGAGGCCGAGTCGATCCGTCAACAGATCCAGGACGCGCTCTACGAGATGCTGCGCGCCCGGGCGTCGGTCTGGAGGGGCTGATGGGCAAGCGCGTCCTCGTCACCGGCCTCGGCACCTTCTGGGGTGCTCGGGTTGCGAAGGCCCTCGAGGCCGACCCCGACGTCGACGTCATCGTCGGCCTCGACAAGGTCGAGCCCACCATCGAGCTCGAACGGACCGAGTACGTCAAGAGCGACGAGAACTACTCGATCCTCTCGCGCATCGTCGAGGCCACCCAGGTCGACACCATCGTCCACACGTTCCTCGTCGTCGACTCCACCCAGATGCGGGCCCGGACGATGCACGAGATCAACGTCATCGGCACGATGAACCTGTTCGCCGCGGCCACCGACTCCTCGGTCCGCAACGTCGTCGTGAAGTCCTCGTCCTACGTCTACGGGTGCGCGCCGGCCGATCCGGTGTGGTTCAGCGAGGACATGACCCGGCGGTCCCCGCCGAAGCACCGGGTCGAGCGGTCGCTCACCGAGGTCGAGAGCTACGTCCGGGACTTCGCCGTCGACAACCCCCACGTCGCGGTCACCATGCTGCGGTTCTCCAACGTGCTCGGCCCCGAGCTGAGCACCCCGCTGTCGCGGATGCTCGAGCTGCCGCTGGTGCCGTCGGTCTTCGGGTTCGACCCTCGGTTCCAGTTCGTCCACGAGGACGACGTGGTGCGGGCGATGCTCTTCGTCCTCGACCACGACCTCGCCGGGGTCTTCAACGTCGCCGGCGACGGCCTGCTGCCGTGGAGCGAGGTCGCGTCCATCTGCGGCAAGCTCACCGCGCCGCTCCCGCCCATCGGCCAGGGCCTGTTCACCGCCGCGCTGAGCCGGTTCGGGGTCGACATCCCGCCCGAGATCGTCGACCTCCTGAAGTACGGCCGCGGGCTCGACAACGGCCGATTGAAGCGTGCCGGGTTCGACTACACCCACACCTCGGCCGGCGCCGTCCGGGCGTTCATCGAGTCGTTGCGCCTGAAGCGCACCGTCGGCTCGACGGGGTCCGACTACCAGTACGAGCGCGAGGTCGAGGACTTCTTCCGCCGCTCGCCCGCCGTGGTCCGCCGCACCCGCTGAGCGGCGCCCAGGTCAGGACCGGCGGGCGACCTCGCCGTCGAGGTCCAGCGGCTGCACGACGGCACGGGTGGCGTAGTCGCCCCACTCGTCCTCGGGCAGCAGGTACATCACCTCGAACTCGTTGCCGTCGGGGTCGGCGGCGTACAGCGACTTGGACACGCCGTGGTCGGACTGGCCCCGCAGTGCGCCGGCGTCGCTGAGGACGGAGCGGGCCCGGGCGAGCTCGTGGATGGAATCGACCCTCCAGGCGAGGTGGTACAGCCCGGTCGCACCCTGGGGTGGGCGGGGTGCGCTCCCCCCGACGCCGATGAGGCCGAGGTCGTGGTGGTTGGACGAGCCGCCGGCCCGCAGGAACGCGGCCCGACCGGGCATCTCGTCGACGATCTCGAAGCCGAGGACGTCGCGGTAGAAGTCGACGGCGGTGGCGACGTCACGCACGTACAGCACGGCGTGGTTGAGCTCGGTGATCCGGACGGGTTCCATGTTCGCTCCTCTGGCGACGGCGGCGGGGCCCGGTTGGCCTGGACCCCGCCGCCTCGCTGGTGGTGGGCCGCCGGTGGGGGGCGGCCGGGTCAGGATCTCAGCCCTCGGCGACGGCCTGGACGTCGATCACGATCTTGACGTTCTTGCCGACCAGCACGCCACCGGTCTCCAGCGCCTGGTTCCAGGTGATGCCGAAGTCCTCACGGTTGATCTCGGTCTCGGCGGCGAAGGCGATGCGGCCGTTGCCCCAGGGATCCTGGTTGGCGCCCTCGAACTCGACGTCGAGGGTCACGGGACGGGAGACGTCCTTGATGGTCAGCTCGCCATCGACCTTCCAGTCGTCGCCGGCCTGGCGCACGCCGGTGGAGCGGAACGTCAGCTTCGGGAACTGCTCGACGTCGAGGAAGTCGGCGGACTTGACGTGGCCGTCGCGATCTTCGGCGCCCGTGCTGAAGCTGGCGGCGTCGAGGGAGACCTCGACCGTGCTCTCGCTCGGGTCCTCCGCGATCACCACGGTGCCGGACTCGATGGCGAAGCCGCCGCGGACCTTGGAGAGGCCGAGGTGGCGGACCTGGAAGTCGGCGCTGCTGTGGCTCGGATCGAGCTGGTAGGTGCCGGCGACGGGGACGGTGGTGTCGGAGGCGGTGCGGGTGAGGGTGAGGGTGTCAGACATGTTCGTGGGCTCCTGGGGGTGGTCTTTGTGCGGGGGATTGTTGCCTGAACAACAACATAGCAGCCGGTCGTTGCACTTGCAACAACTTCTTCGTAGCCTGGGCCCATGGCCCTCCCCGCAGACCCCGCCGAGCACCTCGATGATCCCCGCATCGAGGCGTACGGGATGCTGATCGAGGCCCACAACGAGCTGCACAACGCCCTGCAGCGCAACCTCGACGCCCAAGCCGGCGTGCCCGTGGGCTGGCTGAGCGTGCTGATCCGCCTGGCCCGATCGCCGGGTGAGCGACTCCGCATGACCGTCCTCGCCCGCGACATGACGATGAGCACCAGCGGCCTCACCCGGCTCATCGACCGCATGGAGGCCGACGGCGTGGTCCAGCGCCAGGCCTGCCCGGAGGATCGTCGCGGCCTGCTGGCCGTGCTCACCGACCGGGGCCGATCGGTGCTGGCGTCGAGCGCGCCGTGCCACGTCGCCGACCTCGAGCGCCTGCTCGGCGGCGCCCTCGACGAACGCGAGCTGGACCAGCTCACCGGCCTGCTGCGCCGGGTCCGCGACCACGTGCGCGCCATCGGACCGCCACCGGGCTGAGCCGAGCCGACAGGCGAGGCGACCCGTGTGACGGTGCCCTGTGGCGGCGGAGCCGCCAAGAACGAACCACAGCGGGGCGTACCGATCAGCGCAGATCCTCACCGGCAGGCGTCTGCCAGACTCGCCGCGATGAGCCAGGTCACGACCGAGATCACCGACGGCGTCGCCGTCGTCACCCTGAACGACCCGGACAAGCGCAACGCGCTGAACCTCGGCATGGTCGAGGAGGTGATGGCGGCGATGGACGCGATCGAGGCGGACGAGTCGGTGGGGGCGGTCGTCGTCACCGGCGAGCCGCCGGCGTTCTGCGCCGGGGCCGACCTGTCGCACCTGGGCTCGTCCCAGCGCGAGGGCCTGATGGAGATCTACCAGGGCTTCCTGCGCTTCGGACGCTGCCCGCTGCCCACCATCGCCGCCGTCAACGGCGCCGCGGTCGGCGCGGGCATGAACCTCGCCTTGGTGTGCGACGTCCGCATCGCCGCGGAGCGGGCCAAGTTCGACACCCGGTTCCTGCAGCTCGGGCTGCACCCGGGCGGCGGGCACACCTGGATGTACCGCCGCATCGCCGGCCCCCAGACGGTCACCGCCGCCGTGCTGCTCGGCCAGGTCATGGACGGCAAGGAGGCCGAGCGGGTGGGCCTGGTCCACCGCTGCGTGCCCGACGCCGAGCTCTTCGACCACTGCATCGACATGGCTCGCGCGTCGGCCGAGGCGCCGCGGGACCTGGTGATGAAGATCAAGTCGTCCATCCAGGACATGGCCGACATCAGCGAGCACGACGCCGCGGTCGAGCGCGAGCTCGAACCCCAGGTCTGGTCGCTGAACCAGCCCGCCTTCAAGGAGCGCCTCGCCGCCCTCCAGGCCAAGATCTCCACGAAGTAGCTGCGACGGCAGCGCTGCCAGCTCCGGGAGCTGGATCAGTCGAGGACGAAGCCGGCGTCGACGATGGCCAGCACGGCCGACTGGGTGGGGGCGTCCTCGCTCGTCACCACGATCGACCACAGGCGGTCGCCGTCGGGCACCAGGACCCGGCTCACGTAGGCGTCGATCATCTCCCCGCCGTCGGCGGACTGCTGGGCCAGGCGGAAGTCGATCCGGACCCGGCCGTCGTCGGTCTCCACCACGTTCACGTCGGTCCCGCCGGCGGCCAGCACCTCGGCCTCGGCGGCGGCGCGCACCGCCTCGACCGCGGTGTCGGCGCCTTCGTCGACGTCGACCTTGATCTCAGCCACCTGGCCCTGCTCGTCGACGCCGGCTGCGTAGAAGACCGCGCCCGTCGACGCCACGTTGCGGGCGGCGTCGAGGAAGAACCGCTGCGCCAGGTCCGCCTCCTCCAGCCGCTCGAAGGCCTCCTCGTCGAGGCGGGTGGCGTTCCAGCCCTGCGGGATGGCGATGCCGAAGCCGAGCGACGGGAACGGTGCGAACGTGGTGCCCGGGACGTCGGGTGCCACCAGGCCCCCGGCGTCGGCTTCCGGAGCGGTGTGCGCCGGGAGCTCGGGGAGCGGGTCGGCCGGAGGCGCGGCATCGTCGTCGTCGCTGCACCCGACGAGCGCCGTCGCCGCCACCAGCACGGCGCCCAGGACGCGTCCGAGCCTCACGTCAGCCACGCCTCGACGAGCTCGTCACGCCGGGTCTCCCACTCCTCCGACGTGATCCCGTACCGGACGTGATCCTCCCAGACGCCGTTGATCTCCAGGTACCGCAGCGCGATGCCCTCCTCCCGGATGGCGAGCTTCTCCACCACCCGCCGACTGGCCCGGTTGCGGGGGATGACCGCGATCTGGAGGCGGTGCAGCCCGAGCTCCTCGAACGCGTACCGACACGCGACCACCAGGGCCTCGGGGGTGTAGCCCCGGCCGGCGTGGGCCTCGTCCACCCAGTAGCCGACGTACGCGTTCTGGAACGGGCCCCGCTGCACCGACGACAGGTTGATCTCCCCGATGAGGGCGTCGGTCTCGCTGAACACCCCGAAGCCGTAGCCGGTGCCGAGCTGCCACTCGCGCGACCGGGCGGAGCACCGGGCCGCGAACGCGTCCTTGCTCTCGACCACGTCGGGCTGACCGGCGATCCGCCGAGGCTCCCACTGGGTGAGCCACCCGGTGTTGCGGCGCCGGACCTCGCGCCACGCCGGGAAGTCCCGCACGTCCAGCGGGCGCAGCACGACCCGGCGTCCCTGCAGCCGGGTCTGCGCAGGCGACCAGCTCACCGGCCGAGGACTTCGCGGAGCGCCCCGAGGAGCAGCGTGACGTTGCGGGGCCGGGCGGTGTGGCCCATGCACCCGACGCGCCACACCTTGCCGGCGTAGTCCCCGAGGCCACCGCCGATCTCGATGTCGTAGCGCTCGAGCAGCGTGGCCCGGATCGCGGCCTCGTCGACGCCGTCGGGCACGACGACCGTGGTCAGCTCGGGGAGGCGGTGCCCCTCGGCGGCGAACAGCTCGAACCCGAGCTCGACCAGGCCGTCCTGCAGGAGCCGGCCGCACTCGGCGTGGCGGGCCTGGACGGCCTCCATGCCCTCGTCGAGCAGCGCGGTGAGCCCGCCGTGCAGGGCGTAGATCATCGAGATCGGCGCGGTGTGGTGGTAGGCCCGCGTCGCGTCGACCGTGCCCACGTAGCTGCCGATCATCCGCAGGTCGAGGTACCAGGACTGGCTGCGCTCGACGAAGCGGTCGCGGGCCCGCTCGGAGACGGTGATCGGCGAGAGCCCGGGCGGGACGCCGAGGCACTTCTGCGTGCCCGAGTAGGCGAGATCGATGCCCCAGCCGTCGGCGTCGAAGGGGATGCCGCCGAGCGACGTCACGCAGTCGACGAGCAGCAGGGCGTCGCCCTTGCCGGCGGCGACGGGCTCGACGTCGGACCGCACGCCGGTGGAGGTCTCGGCGTGCACCATGCCGATGAGCGTGGGCGACGGGTGCGCGTCGAGCAGCCGGTCGGCGGTGACCGGCGTGCCCCAGTCGAAGTCGACGCGCACGACCTCGGCGCCGGTGCGCGACGCCACGTCGCACATGCGGGCACCGAACACGCCGTTGACGCCGATCACGGCGACGTCGCCGGGGCCGAGCACGTTGACGATGCAGGTCTCCATGCCGGCCGAGCCCGTGCCGCTGATGGGGATGGTCAGCGCGTTGTCGGTGCGGAACACGGTGCGGAGCTGGTCGCACACCTCGTCGAGCAGGGCGAGGAACGCCGGGTCGAGGTGCCCGAGCATCGGTCGCAGGAACGCCTCGATGGCCTCGGGATACGGGTTCCCGGGCCCGGGGCCCATCAGGATGCGGTCGGGGCGGGGCACGGCGCGGAGGCTAGATCGGCACCCGGGTCGATGGAGAACGCCCCCGGAGCCGAGCCGATGGGCGGGGCGTCCCGAGCCTCAGGCCAGGGAGGCGACGAGACCGTCGAGGATGTCGGACTCCGACACCAGGCACTCCTCGGCGCCGAGCCAGCGGACGAGGGCCACGAAGATGCAGGCCCCGGCGACGATGACGTCGGCCCGGGCCGGCTCGAGGCCGGGGTTGTGCACGCGGTCGGCCAGGGATTCGGTGACGAGGGTGCGGAACACGTCCTCGATGGCGTCGCGCTCGAAGCGGAAGTGGTGGATCGCGTCGCGGTCCCACTCCTGCAGGCCCAGCTCCACGGCCGCCATCGTCGTGACGGTGCCGGCCAGGCCCACGAAGGTCTTCGCCGAGCGGATCGCCGGCAGCTCGCGCACGACGTCGTCGAGCCAGGCGTCAGTCACCGAGATGCAGGCGTGCAGCTCCTCGGGCGCAGGCGGATCGCTCTCGACGTACTGCTCGAAGAAGCGCACGCAGCCGATGTCGATGGACTTGGACCCCTCGACCTGGTCGGTGCCCACGATGAACTCCGTGGAGCCCCCACCGATGTCGACCACGAGGAACGGGCCGTCGGCCGGATCGAGCTCGGCTGTCGCGCCCCGGAACGAGAGCTCGGCCTCGGCGTCGCCGCTGAGGAGCTCCGGGCGGACGCCGAGGACCTCCTCGGCGGCATCGAAGAAGTCGTCCCGGTTCTCGGCGTCGCGCGCCGCGGAGGTGGCGGTGACCCGGACGCGCTCGGCCCCGTGCTCGTCCAGGATCCGGCGATAGTCGCGCAGCACGTCGATCGTGCGGGCGATGGCATCGGGGTCGAGCTTCCCGGTGGCGTCCACGCCGCGCCCCAGTCGGGTGATCGTGTTCACCCGGGCGAGGGCCTCGCTGCCGGCGCCGGCCCCGCGGGAGACGAGGAGCCGGGTCGAGTTCGTGCCGCAGTCGATGGCGGCGAGCACGGGCGCGTCCACGACGCCACCCTGCCCCGCGAGCTCCGCCTCGATCCAACGCCCGACGGGGTCGTCGCCGCCGGCGAGGTGCCAGGCCCAGTGGGCGTGGAAGCACTTGATGCCACGTCGGGTGCCGCCCACGCCCCCGGAGGGACGGGGTCCGGTGTGGTCGGCCGGGATGGCCGCATCGCGCTCGGCGGCGTAGCGGTCGTGGGCGACGGCGATGACGTCCTCGCCGATCTCGGCCTCGGCCCGATCGATGGCGCCGGTGGACTCGAGCCGCCCGATCCGGGCCCGCTCCTCGTCGCCGACCAGCCAGTACCGGGTCGGCATGGGGGTGCCGTCGAAGAGCAGGGGCGCGTTCCGGATGACGACCGGGCCGCCGGCGGCGTCGCGCACGACGACGTCGAAGTGCGCCTGCGGGGCGCGGCCGAGCAGCTCGGCGACGGCAGCGATGTCGGCCTCGTCGGCCATCCGGTTCAGGCCCCGTGGTCGGAGCGGCGGCGGCCCAGGAGCCAGAGGATGAACAGCACGGCCACGATCGGGCCGATGCGCTTGGCGACCGACGCGCCGGCCGCGTCGACGAGGTCGACCGGCTTGCGCTCGGGCGAGTCGATCTTGCGCACGCCGGAGATGGGCTCGGCCTTGACGCCACCGGTCTCGCCGGCCACGGGGGTCGGCGTCGGTGTGGCACCGGCGGCGGCGTTCGCCTCGGCGGCGACGGTGGCGGTGGCGTCGACCGGCGCGGGCTGCTCGGGCGCCGCGGTGGCCACGGCCTTCTCGGCGCCAGGAGCGTCGAGCTTGCCCTCGAGGCAGTCGACGAACTCGTCCATGAGCTTGGCGCTCACGTCGGCGATCATGCCGCGGCCGAACTGGGCGACCTTGCCCTTGATCGTCAGGTCGGTGTCGACGGTGACGTGGGTCCGGCCGGACTCCTCGGACATCTTCACCGTGATGAGGGCGCTGGCACTGCCCTGGCCCCGGGTGTCGCGGCCCTCGGCCTTGAGCACGAGCCGGCGAGCGGCCTCGTCCTGCTCCTGGAAGGTGGCGGCGCCCTTGTACTGGGCGGTGATCGGGCCGACCTTGACCTTCACCACACCCCGGTACTCGTCGCCCTCGATCTCCTGGAGCTGGGCTCCGGGCAGGCAGGGGGCGATCAGCTCGACGTCGGTGAGGACCTCCCAGGCCCGCTCGATCGGAACCGGCACGGTGAACTCGTTGGTCAGCTCCATCTGCGGAGATCCTCCAGGGTGTCGATGTCGGCGGTTCGGTCGGCGCGTGGGTGCCCGGCGTCGCACGGTATCTCCAACACGAGCTCCGGACGACCTCGCATCACGGCACGTCCGACCTCGTCCCCGGTCGCCGGCAGCAGGTCCCAGACCTCGGCTCCGAGCCGGACCGGGTGACCGCGCCGACCGTCGTAGGTCGCGATCGTGATCGGTGCTGCGGCCTCGGCCACCGCCCGCCACGCCGCCGCCGTGACGAAGGGTTGGTCGCCGAGTCCGACGACCACGGCGTCGTGCGTGCGGCGCCTCGCCTCGTCGATGCCGACCTGCACCGAGCTCGCCTGCCCCGTCGCCCAGTCGGGGTTGGCCACGATGTCGATCCCCGCCGGCACGAGGTCGGCGACGTCGGCGGCGCCGGTCACGACGATGGCCTCGAGGCCGCTGGCTCCCAGGGCGTCGAGGGCGTGCGCCAGCAGCGGCCGGCCCTCCAGCGGCGCCCGCAGCTTGTGGGTGTCGCCCCCGAACCGGCTACCGGCGCCGGCAGCGAGCAGGACGGCCAGGACCATGGCGACAGTGTGGTCGCCGGCGCCGCCTGCGGTCGGTGCGGTGCCGTGGCAGCATCGGCGGATGGACGCCCTCTCCGCCCGCCGCATGCTCGCCCAGGTCCGCCTCGCCGTCGGCATCGGCGCCCTCATCGCCCCGCGGGTGACCGGGAAGCTGTTCGGCATCGACTCCGACGCCAACCCCGCGGCGCCCTACCTCGCCCGCCTCTTCGGCGCCCGTGAGCTGTTCATGGCCGCCCCGTTCCTCATGCCGGCCCCGGGCCTCGACGAGGCCGAGCTCGCCTCCCGGGCCGTCCCCGTCGACGCGGCCGACACCGCAGCCGCGCTCGTCGCCGGCCTGCGCGGCTACCTGCCGTGGCGCGCCGCCATCCCCGCCGCCGCGACGGCCGCCGCCGCCACCTGGCTCGGGACCCAGGCCGCGCAGAACGAGAAGCTCGTCCGCCCCACCTGACTCCGCCGTTCCTTGCGCGCGGATCGACCACTTG